>OHAU01000340.1_pt1 | contig 67567 bp, 67 predicted proteins | sample 1577181 | NCBI WGS metagenome assembly OHAU01 (sample SAMEA3541472, study PRJEB24748) | human gut metagenome | biome: human gut; feature: human-associated habitat; material: faeces | place: China | collected 2012
ATGGACCAATGGAAGGATTCTGGGGAATACTTAAATGTGAGATATATCATTATGGCAAGAAATATGAAGCAAGAGAGGAATTAGAAGAGGCAATAATAGAATGGATAAGATATTACAGTCATGAAAGATATCAAAGAAGATTTGGTGTGAGAACACCTTATGAAGTAAGAAGTGAAGCATTGTGCAATGAGAATCCAGTTCAGTATCCAATACCTGAGAACAAAGCAATACAGAAATATAAGGCGGCACATTATGCATAAAAATATGCCTGCCACTACGTGGCAGGCATTGGTACATGTTTTTAATTTTTTCACCTGTCTACTTGACAGGGGCGGTTCAAATTTCAATCCTTTTTACTTATCACCAAAGATGACATTCATATATTTTTCTTCATTTGTTAGAATACGGATGATTGTGACTGTATCATGATCATATTTATAGAAAATACTATATTTTCCTGCAATGACATAATAAAGATCTGTTGTCCATCCAGTTCTATTAGATAGCTGACCACCTATTTCAGGGTGTGTTTTTAATACAGCACATAGTTTCACTATCTTTGGATTCAAACGCATAGGGTTTCTTAAATCAGCACGTGCTTGTCTTGTATATCTTAGATTCATAGTTCAATTCCAAATTCTTTTAAGATATCTTCTTCAGAAATGCTATCATCTGCAGGTGCTTTTTCACCTTTATCTAATTCAATCATTAACTGAGAGATTGCCTGTTCTCTTAATGCCTGCTTACTATTTGCAGTTACTAAGAAAGGCATCCCTTCTACATTAATAGACTGCTGAATAAATGCATTAATAGCATCAGTAAGTGTCATACCACACTGTGCATAGATTCCTTCTACCTGTGCTTTGATTTCTGGATTAATACGCATCTGAAAAGTGCTTGTTTTGGGTGCTGTAGCCACTGTTAGTGTTGTTTTTTTCATAGTTCATAAACTCCTTCTCAACTATTATAAACATCACTCAATTAACAGTCAACACATTGTATATACAGAAAACAAATAAAGAAAAAACTGATCAGAAATGAAATCATTTCATCACAGTTTCTTAATTAACGCTTTTTAGATTTATGTCTAGGTTTCTTAACAGCTTTTCTAGCACGAGGAGATTTCTTAACTACTTCTTTTAGTTCTTCTTTCTTCTCTTCTACTACCTTTACTGTATCTTCTACAGCTGCTTTTACTTCTTCTTTCTTTGTTTCCACAACTGCTTTAACTGGTTCTTTAGTTTCTTCAACCTTCTTAGTCACAGCTTTTACGGTCTTTTTAACCGGTTCTTTTTTCTTTTCTACAGTCTTAACAGTTTCTTCTACAACTGTTTTTACAGGTTCCTTAACTTCTTCAATCTTCTTAGCTACAGCCTTTACTGTCTTCTTTACCGGTTCCTTCACTGCTTCCTTTACAGGCTCTTTTACTTTTTCTACCTTTTTAGCCACAGCTTTCACTGTCTTCTTTACTGCTTTCTTAGGTGCAGCCTTTTTCTTCTTATGTGCAATAATCGCCTTAGTAATTTCATTTAACTTCGCTTTAGTCTTAGCACGGAAAATAAATACATGGTTACCTTCAGCCTGTGCAAGAACCTGAGGAATATCTGCTTCAATCTTGATATATTCTCTATACTTATCAGCTACTTCTGCATCAGATAATTCATAATCAATACCAAGACGTCTTCCTACATAACCTACATAATACTTTCTTTCAATTTCATAGAAACAAGTATTATAGATCATCATATCTGCCCAAATAGTATATGTATCTACATCATAAGCATAGTTCATCATATCAGGAATAAAAGCACCTGGTGCTCTCATATTCACTTCTAGAGGAACTAAATCACCTTTTCTACCTAATCCTGGTTTATCTTCAGATAACTTAATGAATTCAAAATGGAAGAAACGGCTTCTTGTATCAAATGCTTTAACAACCTTTTCACCAATTTCATAAATAGGTTTACCTTCTACAGGCTCAGAATGGAAATAGATATCAGATGCATCATTGACTGTATCCATAATAGAAGTATCCATAAAATGACTTGTAGAGAATAAAATATTCTTATCCTTATCAGTCACACCTTCAAATGTTACAACATCACCAGGCACAAAATCTTCTAGAATATAATCAATATAATCCTGTTTATGATTATAGAAGTCTTTTAATTCTTCATCATCTTTTAATTTATAAGTATGAGTTGCTCCTACACCATTATCTGGCTTTACAATCACTGGATAACCATTCTTTTTAGTAAACTCTAAAGCTTCATCAAGAGTATCTAACTTAATATAGTCAGCCACCTTTAAACCAGCACTCTTATATACTTCCTTCATAGCTGATTTAAATTTCATACAGCGCATATCCTGAATCTGTGGACCAGTAGTCACATTAAAGTCTCTTCTTAATGTTGCTTCTAGTTCTAGCCAGTATTCATTTTCTGATTCAATCCAGTCAATCTTACCATAATGACTAGAGAAATAAGCACATGCACGATATACTTCATCATAGTTTTCTAAAGAACCTACATAGTAATATTCAGTCAATGAATTCTTTGTTTCATCACTGATCATATCGTATGGGCAATCTCCAACACCTAATACATTCACACCACGATCTTTTAAACGTGAACAGAAATTATGATAATATTCTGGAAAATGTGGTGATATAAATACTACATTCATCTATTCTTCTCCTCCTAGATTACTCTCTTTACAAAATATGGGAACTGTACTCTCCACCAATCCCAATCATGGTTTACATCATATCCCCAGAAATCAATCCATGCTGGAATATCTTTATATTCTAATAATTCCTTCATTCTACTAGTAGAACGAACCATTTCATCTTCCCAAGCACCTTGACCACAACATAATACAATACGACGTTTTCTATACATTTCTACATATGGATGATCATAACTCATACCTTCAATATACTTGATAGGACTATTACGATAAATATTATCATCTACGTAATCATGGAAGAATAGATCACTATCATAATAACCACTTAATGCGATACATCCACTAAAGATATCCGGTCTTCTAAATAAGAAATTTGCTGCATGCGTTGCACCTAATGAACATCCTGTAGTATAAATACCATTTGCATGTGTACCGCACATCGCATTAATATCAATAATTCTTGGTACTAATTCATCGACAATATAATGATAATACTGTTCAAGCATGTAAGAACGATAGTCAACATCATGACCACCTTCTTCACTCCATGTTTCTAAATCAATACTATCACAACAGAATAATTGTATATTCCCATTATCAATGAGGCCTTCTACTGTTGCGACCATACCATTGTTTTCAAAATCATAAAATCTACCATTCTGTGTTGGAAATACCAGTATTGGTGTTCCTGCATGTCCATACACCTTAAACTCCATATCTCTTTTAAGACATGGACTGTATTCTTTATAATATTCTACCTTCATTCCCAAAGCCTCCTTCGCCTGTGCTTATTATATCACATTTACTAGACAATTCACTTATTTATCGGTATTTCCTATATACTCCTTTAATTCTTTAGGAATATGCCTAGCACTTCTTATAGCTCTTAGTCGATATTTCTTAAGTACTTTTAATGGATAAAGAGAAGGATCATATGTCTTTAGACGTTTAAGAAGCATACTTGTTTCATCACTCTCGATGACCTGACACTTATACATAATCGCTGAATAAGGTGCCCCATAATAGATATACACAATAGCATCTTGATGAATATTTCCCTTTTGATGCCATCTTATAGTATCACTTTGATTAAATGCCTGAATCAAATCAAAACGCTTAGGAGAAGCAGGAATCACCCAATCATCACATACCACAGTAGTCTGATAGCTTTGATCAATAAGAGACATGATATCTTCATCACTCAATGTTTCATCTAATAGTATACTCATCCAATGTTTCTTATTCATATGAAAAGCAGGATAGATAGAAGGATGATCAACTGTATCTATAGGAACCTTAATATTCAGACATTCTACTTCTCCTTGTTTATCTAGAAACTTAGAATAATCTGTATGCATAATAAGTCCAAACCACTTATCATTATTTCTAAACACAAATGAATCACCATCCTTGAAAGGATGATCTGGAAGAACATGATACTTTTCTTCAATGAGATGCACAAGACGTTTAGATTGAGGAAAAATAAAATAATCATATACAAAACAATGAGTTAAAATATCCTCAATACATTCTTCATAAGCTTGTCTCACTTTTTGTACAAACTTCCCCTGCTTACCTACCAGACGAATATTTGTATATTCTTCATCTGTATCAGAATCATAAACCTTAGCCTCTAATATATCATTTATTATTACTTCAATCCTGAAATCACCATCGAGTAAGTCTTTCTTATATATATAATTATGACCCTGTTTTTTAAATCCATAATCAATGAGTTTATTCTCATCATAGTGATAACGTCTATAATCCTTCATAATATAACCTCAAAAGGCAGTCAAAGACTGCCCTACATATCAATTTTGATATTCTTTACTTTCTGTTTTACTTCTTCTTTCATATAAGGAATAGTCAGATTAGGAAAACCATGTTTCTCTACTAACTTATTTGTATAATCCTTTAAACGATAAACAGAAAAATCATGTCTTTCTTTTTTGCCCGTTAAAGTATAGTAATTCACAAGTGGTGTAAAGACCACGTTCTTAATTTTCTTTTTTTCTATATCAAAAGAAAGCATACCTTCTAATTGACATGATTCTTCCAACATGCCACTTACAAAATTACCTAAACTATAAGCAACTAATGTACGCTTACCATCCGCTCTTTGAATATATTCTACATCCTGTAATGTATGTGTATGTGTTCCAATAATCACATCTGCACCTGCATCCGCAAGCTGCTTAGCCATATTCTTCTGGAATGTATTAGGATGATAATCATACTCAATACCCCAATGACAGGATACTATCACAATATCCGCATTCTCTCTTGCTTTCTTCATATTCTCCATCATAGTGGATTCCTGAAAATTAATCATATAAGGTAACTGTTTCTGATAAGTCACACCATTCACATATTGATTAAAAGATACAAATGCAATTTTAATACCATTCTTTTCTACTATCTTAATATTCTGTTTCTCTTCCTCATTCTCATAGAGTCCTAAATAAGTCATCTGAGGATGTTTATTAAATACCTGGATAGAATGTAGTATGCCAGATGCCCCTTGATCATATGCATGATTGGTAGCACCATTCACTATATTAAATCCTACCTTTTCTAAATTATCTGCCACACTATCAGGTGCATTAAAGAGGGGATAACCCGATGGTGTTCCTCCTCCTAATATCGTTTCCTGATTCACAAAACTATAATCTGCCTGAATATACTTCTTAATATTCTTATAATAGCCTGTAAAGTCATAACCATTAGAAGTCTTGGCTTCATCAAGCATACATTGATGATAGAGATTATCCCCTACAGCTAGAAAAGAAACACTTGGTGTCTCTTTCTTTACTTCTTCTTTAGGAGGTGTACTACATCCTGAAAGAAGTAACATAACTGCAAGAAGAAGTTTATATTTCATGAATTATTTAGTCGTTGATCCAAATCCACCATTACGTGTTTCAGTAGCATCATCATCTTCAGTAATACCATATGTCATGAAGATTCCCTGGGCAATACCCTGGCCAGCCTGAACATCAACTACTTTTCCTTCATTTGAATCATTTGTCATCTTAATAAAGATATGACCTTCATTATCTGAATAGAAATAATCACTATCAATAACACCTACAGTATTATTTAACTGTAGACGATATTTAAATCCCAAACCACTTCTAGGATAAATCATTAATACCCATCTTTCATTCATTTCACAGCGGATTCCTGTAGGAATCTTTACTGTTTCTCCAGGTTCTAGATGTATATCAATAGGTGTATAAAAATCATATCCTGCAGATCCTTTAGTTGCACGACGTGGAAGCTTAATCGCATCATAGATGTCCTTTACATCTTCCCTTTCCATTCCTGTTTGAAATTGTTCATAAGATACTTTATAAAATTTAGCGCTATTCATTACAATCTCCTTTCGCTCTTATATATATTATACACAAAAAGCCTAGATTTTACTCTAGACTTGTGAGTCAAAACGATATTTAAATTCTTTATAAGTTTTCTCAGTTTTTGTATCCTTCACTACAGCATTACAATAATGATTGCCCTGGTTTACTTCTATACTTATCGCAACCTTTCGCTTATCTGAAAAAGTAAATGTAGACTTTTCTACACGCGGACTATTTAAATCATTATTAGGAACTGAAATAGTAAGAAAATACTTAAGAGAAGCATTCTCACTTGTCTTCATATTTCCATGATAACAACGCATGATCTTATTATCCTTCTTCATTGTATAAGCAATATCTAAATTCTTATTTACTACATAATAATCAATATCCCTAAATTCCTTCTTATGTAGGTTCTTATTCATTTCTTTAAAGAAAGCTGTCTTATAATCTCTATCTTCACATGTAATAGAAATCTCTTCCCCATTCAACATACCTGAATAGAATGTTCTTACTTCCTGTGCTATATAATTTGAATTGGCACGTGTTGAACATCCACTTGTCAACAAAAGTGCGATTAACCAGAGTATCTTCATGCTTTATCACCTGTAAGCATTATACATATTTATTATGGAATAACTGTGTATTTTCAAAAAATGAAGCACTTATTTGTGCTTCATTCATACTTTTATTAAAAGAGTTACTGTGGTAGGTGATCAACTGCATATTGTGCTTCTTCAGCAGTGAATTTTTCTCCATAGCTTGAAGTTAACTGTTCATAGATAGCTGAACGAGACATATTCATACTTGTCTGATAATCCTTAGCTTTTTCTAATGCATTTGCCTTATAATCAGCTACTAAATGATCCACTGCATACTGTGCTGATTCTGCAGGAAAACCTTCTCCATAAGATGAAGTCAACTGATCATAGATAGCCGCCTTAGACATATGCATCATTGACGAATAAGATTCTGCTTTCGCAAGTGCATTCTTATCTTCCATAGTAGGTTCTTTACCCTTTGAATAGTGAACAGTGACAGTACTTCCCTTTTCTAATTTAGTACCTGCTGCTGGTGACTGACTGATAAATCCACCCTCTGCCACACTATCAGAGAAATCTTCTTCTTTACTTAACTGGAATCCATTTTGATCACACCAAGCCTGTGCATCTGTTTGACTCAAATCAACAACTTCTACTTTCTCTACTTTCTTTTTCTTCTTAACTTCTTTTGTAGTAGATACTTCAGGTGAAGATTCAATTGGTTCTGGATCACTGATACTACCTGCATATGCAAAAACCAAGAAACCTGCAAGAATCATACATAATGCTTTTTTCTTAGGCTGTTTCTTAAACAAGCAATATACAAGATAACCGATGCCTAATACAAAAGCGATAAAGCCAAGCATCATAAATGCATCCACTGATACACAGCGAATCACAAACAATACAAAGAAAACAAGTGAAGCCAGTAATGTCTTTTTCGCCTTATCATTTGGTTCATTGTTTTTCTTTGATTTAAGGAAATACACAATGCCTAGTACAAGTAAAACTAAGAATAATAGAAATAAAATCATATCAACATCCCCTTCCTTGGATATATATATTGTAGTACTATCCATCAAAAGATGTATTGAGTAAGCGCTGGAGAACGCCTATTAATAGGTGTCTAGAAAAAATAATTAAAAAAGCTGTACAATGACAGCTTATGATTTGTTAGGAAGAGTAATCGTAATACAAGTACCCTCTCCTAATTGACTATGTAATTTCACTGTTCCTTTATTATAAGAAACAATATGCTTAACGATAGCAAGACCTAAACCTGTACCACCTTTGATTCTACTACGTCCCTTATCAACACGGTAGAATCTTTCAAATACACGGCCTTGGTCTGCAAGAGGTATACCAATACCTGTATCCTTGACTTCAATGATCATGTTATCTTTCTTACTATAAATATGAACATATACATGACCATCTTCTTTGTTGTACTTAATAGCGTTACTTACAAGATTAGAAATCAATGTTTCTATTTGAGATCCATTTCCAATATAAGTAATAGGTTCTACATCTGTATGAAGTTCTACCTTGTATTTCAATAATAAACCTTCATAATCTTCTGATATATCCTTCATTAATGCCTGCATTTTTACAGGAACCTTTTCTACAATGAGATCATCACTATCTAATCTAGATAACATCAAGATATCATTAATCAAAGAAGACATATTAGTCACTTCTGTTTGAATCTTAGAAAGCATCATCTTCTTCTGACTTTCATCATTGATGAATCCTTGTGACAATAATTCACTATAACCTCTAATAGCTGTAATAGGTGTTTTTAATTCATGAGATACACTAGAGAAGAATTCTTCTCTCATCTTCTGTGAGTTCTTCATTGCGGTAATATCTACAAAGAAGAGTGCTGTACCAAATGGAAGGCGGGAGATTGCACATTGGTAATCAAAATCATGAATCTTTAATTCTATACGCTGTTTCTTAGGTGCGCTATTTAACGCATTTATAAGATTAGGATAAGTAATATGATCTATTAAGTTGTCCTTTTCTTTTAAAGGTCCTAGAATCTTTATAGCACTATCATTGACACTTAAGATCATGCCATTCTCATCAAGTAAGATAAAGCCTTCCTCCATCTTTCTTAATATCGCATTGATCTTATCTTGTTCAAATCTTGTTTCTCTCATAGATTTTCTTAATCGATGAGAAAGATTTTCTATTGTATCAATAATAGGTGTGAATTCTTCATAATCTGTTGTTGGAAGTTCAAAACGATAGTCTTCTGTCATGTTATTAAGAGACTCACTGATTTCTGTCAAAGGCTTTGTGACTCTCTTAGAGAGTTTACGTGCAACTATGTATGAAAATAATATACTGATCAGTATAGAAATTGAAAATGCAGGAGCAAGTTCAGGGAAATAACCCCATACCCCTGAATAAGGGATGGACAATCTTATAATGTGGTTATCTTTATAATATGCAGCATAGAGAAGTGGCTGATTGGTTGTCTCAGAACGTCTCATTGCATACCCTTCATGATTTGAAGAATGAAGTGCCTGTTGCACTTCTTCTCTTTTCAAATGATTAGAAGAGATGTCATTCTTATATGTATCTGCAAGAACTTTACCTTTTTCATCTATAACAGATATTCTTGTATCATCAGAGAAAGCAAGTGGATTAAGTGTTTCTATCTGTGTATTGAGATCCTTGGAGTAGTCTAGATTATATTCTATAAGTTTTACAGAATACATCATTTCTCTTTCAGAATCCTCTTTCATTGAACCAGAAATAATAAATATACTCGTTGCACTACAGATACATAGAGATACTAATAAAAGTGAGATAAAATATCTCAATATAGATTGTCTCATTATTGACCATCCTCAATAAAACGATAACCTACACTTCTGATTGTCTTAATATAATGATGTCCATCATCACCTAGTTTAGATCTTAAAGAACGAATATGAACATCTAAGGCTCTTGATTCGCCTACAAAATCATAACCCCAGATATTATTTAAAAGTTCTTCTCTTTCTACAACACGTTCTTTATTTTCTACTAAATAGAGTAATAACTGATACTCTTTATGAGTTAATTCAAGTTTTTCACCCTGCTTTAAAATAATATGCTTAGATTTATCAATTTCTAAAGATGTTGTCTTAATAACCTTTGAATGATGCTGACTTCTTCTAAGTAATGAGCGAACACGTGCAGCAAGTTCCAGCACTCCAAATGGTTTCGTCATATAATCATCACAGCCTGAATCTAAACCTCTTACTTTATCTATTTCACGATCCTTTGCAGAAAGAATTAAGATAGGTAAAGTAGTATTAGTCTTTCTAATCTGTTTAATGGCTGAAATACCGTCTAATTCAGGTAACATGACATCAAATATTGCAAGATCAGGTGTATCTTCATGAATTGCGACAATTGCATCTATCGCATTATTAAAGAGGGTAATTTGATACCCACTTGATTCTAGAGACAACTTGATAATCTCCTGAATATTCTCATCATCTTCTATTACATATATACGTTCGCTCATTGGTTATATCCCCCTTAAATAATACGCTGCTGGTTGATAGATCCTGTTTCCATGAAGTCTAACCATTCACAGATATTAGATGCATGATCACCAATTCTTTCAAGATATTTCGCAATCATGAAGTAATCTAAACAATCATCTGCATTTTCACTATTTTCTTTCATAATCTGGATGATTTCATTCTTAATATCTAAGAATAATGCATCAATATCATCATCCATTCTAGAAATGTTATGGGCTTTATCTACATCACCTTCTACAAAGGCTTCAATAGACTTATGCACCATTTCTTTTGCAGTCTTTAACATTTCTGGAATATGTTCTACTGTTCTATAAATATGATCACCAGATAAATCCAAGATAATTTCACAAATATCAGAACACTGATCACCAATTCTTTCTAAATCAGTGACAATCTTTAATGCAGTAGTCACAATACGTAAATCTCTTGCCACTGGCTGCTGTCTTAACATTAACTTAAAACAAATAGATTCAATAGAACGTTCCATATCATTGATCATACGATCATTTTCCATAACTTCTTTCGCAAGCTTAGTGTTCTTGTTTTTAAATGCAGCAATAGTATTTTCTAACGCATTTTCTACAAGACCACTCATCTTTTGAAGATCTACATTAAGCGTATCTAGTTCTCTATCAAAACGACTTCTCATAATATTTACCCCTTCATTATAATATATTGATTGTGATTATGAAATATTAACCGAATCTACCAGTGATATAATCTTCTGTTCTCTTATCTTGAGGGAATGAGAAGATCTTTTCTGTATCACCAGTTTCGATAATTTCACCCTGTAAGAAGAATGCTGTATTGTCTGCAATACGTGAAGCCTGCTGCATGTTATGAGTTACAATCACAATCGTATAATCTTTTTTAAGATCCATTAATAAGTCTTCAATCTTAGATGTAGAGATTGGGTCTAAGGCACTTGTAGGTTCATCTAATAAGATAACATCTGGGTTAACAGCTAAGCATCTCGCAATACATAATCTCTGCTGCTGACCACCAGATAAACCTAATGCACTCGTATCTAGACGATCTGCAATTTCATCATATAAAGCAGCCTGCTTTAATGATCTAATCACAATCTTTTCTAATTCAGCATGATTCTTAATACCATGAATTCTAGGTCCATAGGCAATGTTATCAAAGATACTCATTGGGAATGGATTTGGCTGCTGGAATACCATACCTACTTTCTTTCTCAATAAAGTTGTATCTACTCTAGGATCAAAGATGTCTTCACCATCCAGTGTCACCTGACCAGTAATCTTTACCCCTTTTACATAATCCTGCATACGGTTTAATGTTTTAAGGAATGTAGATTTACCACATCCAGAAGGACCGATGAATGCTGTGATCTTATGTTCTGGGATATCTAGACTTGTATCCTTTAAGGCATGCTTTTCACCATACCATAAGTTTAAATTCTTAATTTCCATTTTATTCATATATATTTACCTCATTATTTTGCTTTTTCTACATTAAACTTACTTGATAGCCATTTAGCGATAAAATTCATGATTAATACAAGAATAATCAAGATCATCGCAATCACAAAGGCTTGTCCGTATTCTGCGTTACTCATTGCCATATATAATTGGATAGTAAGTGTTCCACCACTTTCCATTAAGTGCGTGAAGAATCCTCTTGGCATAAAGTAACCACTACCTGCTGTAAATAATAAGGCAGCTGATTCAGCCACAATACGTCCCATACCAAGAATCACACCCGTTAAGATACCAGGCATAGCACTTGGAAGGATTACAGTACGAATCATATACCACTTAGTTGAACCAATACCTAATGCTGCTTCACGATATGAAGAAGGAACTGATTCTAAGGCAACCTGAGTGTTTCTAATAATAATTGGTAAAATAAGAATAGTTAGTGTGAAACAGCCATTTATGACTGAATAACCAAGTCCTAACATTTCACCAAAGAAAATCATACCAAACAATCCAAAGATAATAGATGGAATACCTGATAATACTTCTGTTGTAAATGAGACAGCAGCAACGAACTTCTTATTTTTTGCATATTCATTTAAGTAAATGGCAGCTCCAATACCAATTGGGCAGGCAAATAATAATGTACCTACGACAATATAAAGAGTATTAATGATATTACCTAATAAACCTTCAGGGTTTAATAACTGACTCATTGGTTCAATTAAATTCTTGAAATGGAAATGTGGAATGGCTTTAGAGAATACATAACCAATAATGACAAGAATTAAGATACTAGAGAAACCAGCACATAGGTAAATAAGTCCACGCAGTATAGTGTCTCCAATTCTTTTCTTTTTATGATATAACGTTCTATCCACAGCATTCACTTCCTTTAATGGGTACATAGCTGATACTTTTTTAGAATCTGCTTTATCCATTTTCTTCACCCTTCTTTAGAATCTTCATTAAAACAATATTGATTACCATAATGAAGATGAATAATACTAAACCGATTGTAAATAATACTTGTCTATGGACACCACTTGAGTAGGACATTTCAGATACGATTGCGGTTGTTAAGAATCGTACTGAATTGAATGGTGCAGGTAAATTAACGGCATTGCCAGCAACAAGTAAGATAGCCATTGCTTCACCAATAGCACGTCCAACACCTAACACAATAGCACTCATGATTCCATTCTTAGCAGCTGGAATAACTACTTTAAAGATTGTCTGAATCTTAGTTGCACCAAGTGCATAAGAACTTAATCTTAAATGATTTGGAACAGTTTCTAGAGCTGTTTCAGAGACATTAATTAGTGTTGGTAAAATCATGATCACTAATACAATAATTGCGGCAATGAGATTTGCCCCACCAGTGAACTGATGTGAATGAGATGTATGATAAAAAAACTTTTCTAACTTATACATCTGTGGGTTGATGATTAAGATACCAAGTAACCCATAAACAACGGATGGAATACCAGCTAATAATTCAATAGCTGCTTTCATAATCTTCTTTGGAGTACCAGTAACCATTTCACTTAATGCAGCTGCGGTAAATAAACCAACAGGGATTGCGATTAAAACTGCAAGTAAAGTGCCAACTATAGAAGTTAAAATAATGTAAAGAATACCGAATTTTCCTTGAGAAGGAACCCATTCTGTTTTAAATAAGATATTTCCAATACCAACCTTAGCAAGTGCAGGTGTGCCACTATAGATCATGTAGGCAGTAATAGCGACGACTGCAACTATTGAAAAAGCAGCACATACACTAACGATTAATGCGGCTGCCTTTTCTGATGCTTGTCTACTTTTATTGGTACCGACAATGCTATTTAGCACTGATTAGACCTACTTTTTTAATGATAGCCTGCCCTTCATCACTATCAATGTAATCGAATAATGCCTGAACTAATTTAGACTGCTTTTCAATTTTACCTTTAGTAGCCATTACGAATGGTCTCTGTAATGTATATTTACCAGCTTTGATGTTCTTAACTGTACAATCAACACCGTCTAACTGTAATGTGTTGATTGATTTATCAACTGCATCTAGTGATACATAACCAATAGCACCTTCAATAGAAGCACATTTCGCAACAACTGCACCAGTATTATCTAATTCCTGTGCATACTTACATTTATCTTTTACTTCTAATAATTCTTCGAAAGCACCTCTTGTACCAGAAGCAGCTTCTCTACCAATAACAACGATCTTTTCGTCTTTACCACCAAGTTCTTTCCAGTTAGTGATTTCACCAGTATAGATCTTAGTTAACTGTTCTTTAGTTACATTCTTAACAGTATTATTTTTGTTAACTGCAACTGCAATACCATCAATCGCAACGATGTTTTCTTCAAGACCCTGGCTCTTTTCTTCATCAGTTAATGCTCTTGATGAATCACCGATATCAGCTTTACCATTTAATACTGAAGAAATACCAGCAGATGAACCTGTGAACTGAGCTTCTACTGTAACGTTAGGGTTCTTTTCTTTGAAAGATTCGCCTAAAGCAGTAACGAATTTTTCCATTGATGTAGAACCATCAAGTGAGATCTTTCCTGATAAATCTCCTGAACCAGCAGTTGAAGAATCCTTAGATCCTCCACAACCAGCAAGTGAGAATGCAAGTACACATGTAAGTACAAGCGTTAATAATTTTTTCATATTTACTTTTTTCCTCCCGTCTTCTTAAGACACCTACATCATAGTTTTTTCTCCTTAACAAAAAAATCATATTTGTGTATGTATTATCTTAAGATTATGTAAAAGTGATTTTTTACTTTTTACAAAAATACGGTTGTTTTAATGTATAAACAATAGTACAATTTGGTCGAAATTTAGGAGGCGAATGTTAAATTTATGTTATATGAAAAAGAAATGCAGCAGAAACGATCTGTAAAAGCCCTCAAATCGTTTGCCTGCGTTATTGTTGCATCATGTTTGATGGCATTTAATATTAAGACATTTGTACGTGCTGGCGAGTTAGTACCTGGTGGTATTACAGGTATGACTCTGTTAATACAGAGAATAATGTTAAAGTATGCTAACATTACTGTTCCTTATTCTGTGCTTAATATTTCATTAAATGCGATACCAGCTGTTATTGGTTTTAAACTTATTTCAAAACGTTTTACTGGTTATAGTGTATTAATGATTGTTTTAAACTCATTCTTAGTTGATTTGATTCCTTCTTATAAGGTGACAACAGATCCATTACTCATTGCTTTATTTGGTGGTCTATTAAATGGTTTAGCTATCTCTATTGCGTTATATGGTAAAGCAAGTTCTGGTGGAACAGACTTTATTGCAGTCTATATTCATCGTAAGTGGAATATCTCTTCTTGGAATATCATCCTGGGATTTAATATTATTCTATTATTAATTTCTGGAATGTTATTTGGATTTGAAGCATCTCTTTATTCTATTGTCTTCCAGTTCGTATCTACTCAGGCAATAGATACTTTCCATAAATCTGATCAGCAGATGACATTATTCATCATATCTAATAAAGCAGATGAATTAGAAAGAGAATTATTAGTTAAGACACATCATGGTATGACTCGTTTTACTGGTGAAGGATCTCATACACATGAAGATCGTGTGATGCTCTATACAGTCGTCAGTACTGCAGAAGTGAATGATGTTTATGAAATTATTAAAAGTATTGATAAACAAGCTTTCGTGAATATTGTGAAAACAAGTGCTGTAAAAGGAAGGTTCTATCAGGAACCTATCGACTAACCTGAATTTATTCCAGGTTTTTTAATGCAAAAAAATAAGCAGGTCTCCCTACTTATTAATACATTGAGATATCAAATCGTGAACGATGTTTTCTTTGCCTACAACTAAATTTGTGATTAATTGGTTTGTAATGGGATGTCCACGATAATCACATAGTATACCGCCAGCTTCTTCTAATATGACCTTGCCAGCAGCATAGTCCCACAACTTAACACGACGTTCTAAATAAGCCTCTACACGCCCACATGCTGTCCATGCAATATCTAATGCACATGACCCACTACGACGTATATCAGAACAATGTTTCATAACTTCTTTAATTGTATGAAAATTCTTATCCAGCATTTCATCATCTTTATAATATGGACTTGTTCCTACAGATACTAAGCTTAATGAGAGGTTCTCTTGATGGCTTACATGAATACGATGTTCATTCAGATACGCACCTTGTCCTTTAATACCATAAAACAGCTCACGCATATAAGGGTTATAGATCAACCCGATTGTTGGTTCACCATTTTCTAACAATGCCAATGAGATAACACTGCAATGGTAATCATGAATAAGATTTGTTGTACCATCTACTGGATCTAATATCCAGCATGGTTGACTTAAATCCACTTCATTGATTTGTTCTTCGCTCATGAACTGTACATCAGGATATTTATCCATTAAACATGTCTTAATCTGATCCTGTACAATGAGGTCTATTTCGGTTGCATAATCATCTTTCCCTTTAGAATAGATTGAATCATCCCTTAACTGCCCCATAATATATTCACCAGCATGATAAAGCACTTCTTTTATATAATTGACATCGTAATTCATATGACTTCCTCTCTGTGCACAAGTATAGCACCTTATATAATAAGTATGGTTATCATCAAGTGAAGAGTATATTAATAATTGGTAAAAAAAAGAATCCTCCATAAGGAGGATCATGCACTACATAAATATTCTTTTGGCTTGATATGGATGAAATATGAATGCAGTGGCTGTTTTTCAATCAATGCCCTAATGATTAAAAGGATCAGCGTTCCTAGGAAAATCAAAGTTATAATGAGTTAAAAGTATGAGGGTTTCATTAATTACTCACTTTATATCCATGTTCAATAAGGGATTTAATTATTAGCATACTCTTACGAGCAATGATCATTCTTATCCTCGCACCCGAATAAGAATGTACAGGAGATGCAGACATTTCTGCACAAGATCATGAGGTCCCTACACCCCACGATATGTATAACTAGATTTTCCTATCTTAAGACCTTAGTCTTAAGATGATAATATATTATCATCTTATCGGTATTTTATCAATGATAATAATAAAAAAATGTCATGAGCTGGACGTCTCATGACGATTTAGGAAGCAAAAATTTATTTTCTTTTTGCATCTTTATAATAATCTAACAAAATGATTAAACAAGTATTCTTAAGGATATTGTATAGTTGTTACAAAAAAAGCGAATTTATATGCATAAATCCACTCTTTTTGTAACTTTAATAGATATATTCTTCTTTCCTCTGTTTCTTCTCATATATGAATATAAAAGGTGCATATACGAGAAATGAAAGACCGGTACATAATAATTGAGATAATGCACCATAGATATTCCCTCCCGTAACTAAGAAGCCATGTAATACAGGTGGCATAACCCAAGGTACCTCCATAATCACACGTGGGCAGAATCCTATTTGAATAAGGAAATATCCGACTGTAAGAGAGATAAGTGGTGCAAGAATAAATGGAATGTCTAATAGTGGATTAAGTACTATAGGCATACCAAAGATCACTGTTTCGTTGATATTCACTAAACTTGGGAATAAAGAAATATTTGCTACTAGACGATTATCATGTCTTTGAGAAAAAACAAGTATATATATCACAAGCCCTAATGTACATCCTGAACCGCCAATATCTCCAAACATCTGAAACATCGATGAATTGAATACATATGGTATATCTTTTCCTCTTAACCCCGCATTAAATGCTCCCATATTAATATAGAGTAATGGTCTATAAAACGATTCAATGACAGACGACATAAGGTTCTTCCCATGGAAGCCAACAATCCAGAACAATGAGATAATAAGATACAAAACAAGAACCGCAATTAAATTATCCCCTGCCATCAGCTGTAACGGAAGCTGTATAAGATTATATATATTTGTATTAAGTGTATGACCTGTGCTTAGGATACAAAGATAAGAGATAGAACTCATAATTAAGCATGTCAAGAACGTAGGAACGATATTCATGAATGATAATACTTGATTGGTAGAAACCTGACTAGGAAGCTTTATTAAGAGACAATCGCAGTTTCTTAATAAATGATAGAGTTCTGTCGCAAGTATAGCGACAAACATTGCAGTAAAGAGTCCTGATGAATATGTATAAGTGACACTTATTCCCTCTGTCGCAAAGTTTTTAAGCGTGATTCCTATATAATTTGGAATATGGACAAAAGCAGATAGTTTTGTATGTACAATAGCACCACTATCTGTGTGTAATAGCAGATTGATATGTAAACCATCTATTGTATGTGGTGTGACAATCAGCCAGCTTAAAAAACTGACAATCACGGGATAAATATCATGATCCCCATTTGCCTGGGCAATTTCACTAGATAATAATAATACAATTACAATAGAGATACATGAAATAGCTGCATAATTCAATGCTTCAAAGATTGGATTAAAAATTTTTAAATCCATAATAAGTGGAAAAATAGTACCTAATCCCCCATGATCATTAACTAATACATTTGTCCAAAGCATTCCAACAGCACCTGTAAGAGATATTGGCATATAATTCTGGAATGCATTTTTAATCGCATTTAAGTATTTATTCTGAGTACATCTCATAGCCACCCAGGATAAAGCATCAACTAATTTATTCATCCCATCACCCCTTCGCACTCCCATCTTACATTTTTCAATAGAAAAAGTCCATCACTAAGATGGACTATTCAAAAAGAAGGATTTAGAAAACAATCTTCGCAATAATTCTAGCTTTAATAACACCTTCATGATTTTCAATCACTTTAGTGATATCTTCTGATAAATCATTTGTATCAATGACAGTATATGCATATTCACCACGTGCTTTATTAACCATATTTTCAATGTTCATGCTCTTTTTCGCAAATGCGTTCGCAAATACAGCTAACATGTTAGGAATATTCTTATGAATAATACATACACGATATGTTGTTGTACGTGGTTCTACAACTGTAGGTAAGTTAACAGAGTTCTGAATATTACCATTTTCTAAGTAATCAATCATTTCTTTTACAGCCATAGTTGCACAGTTATCTTCTGATTCTGGAGTAGAAGCACCTAAGTGTGGCATTACAACTGTATTTTCAGTTTCTACAAGTTCTTTAGAACCAAAGTCTGTAATATAACGTGCCACTTTACCTGACTTTAATGCTTTAATGATATCTTCAGTATTTACTAATGTATCACGTGCAAAGTTCAAGATACGTACACCGTCTTTCATCATTGCAAGTGACTTCTTATTGATCATGTTCTTTGTATCAGGAGTTGCTGGTACATGGATAGTAATATAGTCACATTCCTTGAATAATTCTTCTACAGTAGCTGCTTTATGAACCCATTTAGATAGTTTCCATGCTGCATTGACACTGATAAATGGATCATAACCATAAACTTCCATACCTAATTTAACAGCTGCATTGGCTACATTCACACCAATTGCCCCTAAACCAATAACACCAAGCTTCTTACCATCAATTTCAGGACCAACAAACTGGCTCTTACCTTTTTCTACAGCCTTTCCAAAATCATCAGCTGGTAATGTCTTTACCCATTCAATACCAGGAATCACCTGTCTTGAACTTAAGATTAAAGCACATAATACTAATTCTTTAACCGCATTCGCATTAGCTCCTGGTGTATTAAATACGCAGATTCCTTTTTCAGTACATGTATCTACAGGAATATTGTTGACACCTGCACCTGCTCTTGCGATAGCCTTTAATTCAGCTGGGAAATCATAGTCATGTAATTTAGCTGATCTGACTAAGATCCCATCTTCATGTTCTAAGTCGTCACCGACTTCATAATTATCATCAAAGATTTCTAAGCCCTGTTCAGAAATCTTATTTAAAGTTTTAATCTTATACATATTACTTATATTTCTCCTCGAATTCTTTCATGAAATTAACTAAATATTCTACACCTTCATATGGCATTGCATTGTAGATAGATGCTCTAATACCACCTACACTACGATGTCCTTTTAAGTTTGTCATACCTGCTGCAATAGATTCCTTTACAAATTCAGCATCTAATTCTTTAGATGGTGTTGTGAAAGTCACATTCATATTAGAACGTGCATCTTTCTTTGCATGTGGTTTATAGAAGTCAGACTGATCTAAGTAGTCATAAAGAAGTTTAGCTTTCTTTTCATTCTTTTCCTTCATCACTTCTAGTCCACCCTGTTCATCAATCCATTTCACTACGAGACCTAACATATAAATAGCCCAACATGGTGGTGTGTTATACATAGAATCCTTTTCTAACATAGTATCTAATTCTGAAAGAACTGGAATATTAGCTGGATGTGGTTTTACTAGATCTTCTCTAATAATAACTACACCAAGTCCGGCAATACCCATATTCTTTTGTGCACCGGCATAAATAACACCATATTTAGAAACATCTACAGGTCTTGATAAGATATCTGAAGACATATCTACTACAAGTGGTGCGCCCTTTGTATCTGGCACATAGTTCCACTCTGTACCATAGATAGTGTTGTTGTTACAAAGATGTACATAATCAACACCTTCACGAATATCTAGCTGATCCTGTGTAGGAATTTCTGTAAAATCGTTTTCCTTACCGTTATAGGCAATATGAACATCCCCAAACTTAGCCGCTTCTTTTGCAGCTTTTCCAGAGAAGCTTCCTGTAACGATATAATCTGATTTACCATTTACCATAAGGTTTAAGGCAATGTTTGTGAATTCCTGTGTTGCCACACCTTGTAATAATAGAATCTTATAGTTATCTGGAATATTTAAAACTTTCTTTAAAGTTGCTTTTGTATCATCAAAAATCTTTTGGTATGTTGAGGAACGATGACTCATCTCCATTACGCTCATTCCTGAGCCTTTATAATTCAGCATCTGATCTGCTGCTTCCTTTAATACCTCTACAGGTAACTGAGATGGTCCTGCAGAAAAATTATAAACCCTCTTATCTGTCATTTTCGATTCCCTCCTTGTTAATTTATATGCATTATATTAGATAAATACAAATTTGTCCACTGATATTATTAAAATATACAAATAATTTGAAAATTATTCAAGATTGTATACAATATAGGCGTATTTTGATAGAGATAGACTCATCTTAATAAATCATTATAATTAGAATTAAGAAAGAGGTGGCTTATGAAAAAATTTAAGAATGCGACAATGAATGATATTTTTGCAGGTATTATTGTTGCTTTTATATCTATTCCTATATCCATGGGTTATGCACAGGTAGCAGGTCTACCAATGGTCTATGGTTTATATGGTTCTTTGGTTCCTATTCTCGTATTTAGTTTATTTACTACGAGTCATGATTTTGTATTTGGTGTAGATGCAGCTCCTGCAGCTCTTACTGGAAGTGCATTGGCTACTCTTGGTATTACTGCAGGAACTAAAGAAGCAATGCAGGCGGTCCCTGTTATAGCATTGATGGTTGCTTTATGGTTGATCTTCTTTTCAATCATTAAAGCAGGACGTGCAGTTAAGTATATTTCTACACCTGTCATGGGTGGATTCGTAACAGGTATCTGTTTATCTATTATTATGATGCTTGTTCCTAAACTCTTTGGTGGGACAACAGGAACAGGTGAAATATTCGAATTAGTCAATCATATTATTAAAGAATTACCACTCTTTAATGGTTTATCTTTTGTATTAGGTATGAGTACCCTTGTCATTATTCTTGTTGTAAAGAGAATAAATAAGAAGATTCCTATGCCTATTCTTATGATGTTTATAGGGGCTTTATTGACTGCCATATTCCCTTTAGAAAAATATGGAGTAAAACTATTGCCTCATGTTGATCCAGGTTTACCAAAGCTTGTGATTCCTTCTATTGCCCATGTAGATATTTCTGCTTTATTCTTTACTACATTATCTATTGCGATAGTTGTACTTGCACAGACTTTATTATCTGCACAGGGTAATGCAATGAAAGATGGCTACAAATTAGATGGAAATAAAGAAATATTTGCCTATGGTATGGCTGAACTGGCTACTTCACTTGTAGGATGCTGTCCGACAAATGGTTCTGTGTCTAGAACTGGACTTGCAAGACAATATGGATGTAAGACTCAGGTGATGAGCTTATCAGCTGCTGCAACTATGGCACTTCTTCTATTATTTGGTACAGGATTTATTGAATATCTTCCCGTTCCTATTTTAACTGCTATCGTTATTACCGCCTTACTTGGTGCCTGTCACTTTGCGTTAGGTAAACGTTTATTTAAAGAAAGTAGAAATGAATTTTATATCTTTATGGCAGCATGTTGTGGAGTACTCATCTTTGGAACTATTTATGGTGTAGTGATTGGTATTGTCTTATCATTCCTCGCTGTAGTTATTAAGGCAGTCACTCCACCAGCCCATTTCTTAGGTGTTATTCCCGGACAGACAGGTTTCTTTAACCTAGAGAAGAATGCGAATGCAAGACCAATTAGACATACTATTATTTATCGTTTCCCAGGAAATCTATTTTTTGCGAATATTGATAAGTTCCAGGAAGATATAGAAAAAGCGATTAAAGAAGATACTGAGCAAGTTATTGTAGATGCTTCTGGTATTAGTAATATTGATTTTACTGCTATTGATCGTTTGATTATCTTCTATAATGATCTACAGAAAAGAAATATAGATTTCTATCTAACACGTCATATGGATCATCTTAATCAGGCATTGAGAGAAAATGGTGGTATAGATATAATTACAAGTGGTCATGTAAGACGTACAATGCAGCAGGCATTATTAGATTGTGGGCTTGTCCCTCCTTATCCATTAGAAGATTTAAAAACATCTCATATCTCATTTATACAGCCTGAATTAGAATGGGCCTTTGGAAATGAGGCTGAAAAGTATAAACAGAAGATGACTCAGGAAATGTTGGATAAGATTCATTCTAAAACTGACTTATCTCCTGAACTATTAAAAGATATTGAAAATCATACAGGCTTTGGTGAACTAGGTTTAATTGAAGCGGATGAATTCTTATCAAGACTAGAAATGCATATTCCAGAAATCATGGAAAAGATTCATGAAAATGAACAGTATGTAGAAGAACGACTCGAACAATATCGTGATCGTATTGAAGAAAAGTTACAGGAAATGAATCCTGAAACATTACGTGTATTAAAACAGTACCGTAGCAAATATGAAAAGAAGCTACAGGAATTAAATCCTCATGCTTTTAATCATTATAAAGAACTCCATCAGAAACATTTAGAAAGACTGGAAAAAAACAAAAAGTGAAGATGAACCCATCTTCACTTTTCACATTAAGGAGTAATTCAATTATCAAATATTATCCGAGAATTTTCAAAGCAGCATCTAATACCTTTTCACCGTTCATCATACCATAGTCACGCATATTGATGACTTCAATTGGCGTAGATGTTAATTCTCTTAATCTCTTTTCCATATGACGAACTTGTGGACCTAACATAATGACATCCCAGTCATTGAGTTCTTTTTCTGCATCTGTTACTGGGAGAGCCTTCACTTCCATTTCAATACCTTTATCTTGTGCTGCCTTTTCCATCTTTAATACAAGCATACTTGTTGACATACCAGCATTACATACGAGCAAGATCTTCTTCATAAGTCTCTCTCCTTCCTTTATAGTTATTATATATTTCTTAAATTCTGTTGAGCTATTCAATACAAATTAAGGTAGAAAATTATCAATATTTATATTTTATTGAAGTACTTTTATGATAGAAATATATCAAAAAAGTGAAGATGACCCAGTCTTCACTTTCGTTGTTAAGGAGTTTGACAATTGTATATTTTTTAATGATTTTCAAAGCAGCATCAAGTACTTTTTCATCATTCATCATACCTGATGACTTTAATTGGTTAAGTTATTCTCCTTTCCTATGTGTTTCATTATATATTTCTCTCCCTATATTTCTATGAAAACACGTGATCTAGAAGAATACTTATCAAACTCAATCATCATATTTCATTTTATATGAAAAAAATTTGTCAATCTTCTCTTACTTCATTGTTTTTTCCCAGACATCTGCTATATTACGGCCTACATCTTCTGGATGATGCGCATCACTTGCAGTAATCATCTGAACATGATGTTTTTTCAAAGTCTGTAATAACTGGTCTGATAAGCCAATATCAGGTGTATGATAACGATAGTAACATCCTACATTGTTTTCTGCTTTCATATGATGTTCATTTAATAATTCAGCAAGTTCATCATATGTAGGCTGTAAGTCATAAGTAGGATAATGGCCAAACATCTTGATCGTATCTGGATGTGCAAGCTGTGTAAATAAATCGGACTTTACAAGTGAGAAGACACATTCATAGTATCTCTTATAGATTTCATCCACAGGATACTTGTTCCATAAGATTTCTTCTGACCATTTCATATCATAGAGTTTACCGTCGATAGAATGAATGGCTCCTACTAAGAAATCAAAATGATAAGGTTTTAATATTTCTCGAATTGTTTCTTCATATTCAGGTACATAACATACCTCTAAACCAAAAGACACCTTAATAGGTAAATCCATTGCCTTGATTTCTTTAATCAAAGTACAATATTCATCTAAAGTACTATGAAACTTCATTTCTTTATTGTTTAACCATTCTTCCTGATAAGGAGATGCTTTTCTTACACCTTCATAAACAGGTCTAAATTCTTTAAAACGATGTGTGTGATCAAGAATCTGTATTTCATCCATACCATTCTTTACTGCACTTTCCACAAACTGTAGTACATATTCTTTTGAGAGATTCCCATATTCTAGATGCATATGTCCATCTATCATAAATATCACCTTCCTTTTTTGGATTATAACACATACATATACATAGTTATAGAAATATAATAAATATTTTAGGAGGTTTTCTATGAACATCTATACATTACTACAAACAAAGACAGACTTTACAACAAGTGAAAAGATGATTGCGAAATACATTTTAGAGAATCCTGAGAAAGTAATTCATATGTCTGCCCAGGAAATAAGTGAAGCATGTTTTGTTTCTGTGACTTCTATTTATCGCTTAGCGACTAAATGTGCCACATCAGGACTATCTGATTTAAAAGTAAAACTATCATCTTCATTATCTGAGTATAAAAAGATGGATGAGACATTTGATTTTGATTATCCAATCAAGAAATATCAGACACATCATGAAATGATTGAATTATTAAAAGAAGACTATAATCAAACAGTATTAGAAACAAGTCACCTTTTTGATTTAGATACATTACAGGGTATTGTACAGTTAATGGATTCTTCTCAACAGATTGATATTTATACTTCAGCAGGTCATTTATTCTTTGCGAAGAATTTTAGTTTTCAAATGTTGGAGATTGGAAAACAGGTTAATGTTCCTTCAGAAGAATATCAATCACAATTACTTGCTGCATCAAGTGATTCTTCTCACCTTGCAATAGTCATTACCTTTAATGGACGTGGGATGTTATCAGAAAAGATTCCTTCTATTTTGCATAAGAATCATGTCCCTACTGTACTGATTTCTTCTACTGAATATCATCCTGAAATCAAGTATTATGATTATCAGTTATTCTTAAGTTCAAAGGAGAATCACTATAAGAAAATGTCTTCCTATAGTACAAGATTAAGTTTATTATTTGTATTAGATACTCTTTATACAGCATATTTTAAGAGACATTATGAAGACAATATTGAAAAGAAGACAAAGTACTATAAGAAAATGACGGGGGAATAAATATGGATATACGTGCTATTGTATGTGATGTTGATGGAACATTACTGACTAGTAAACAGGTTGTAGATGAAAGAACTGTTTCATCTATTAAGAAAGCAAGAAGTAAAGGAATATTATTTGGAATATGTACAGGTAGAGATGCAGATAGTGTAAGAAATCACATGAAATCATGGGGTATTGAAGGATGTATTGATTTTGTAGTGGGTTCTGGAGGTTCTGAGATTGATGATTATATTCTTGATATATATCAGGAGAATCATACTTTGAGTCCTGAATTGATTAAAGAAATCATGAATCATTATAAAGATATGGATTGTAACTTCACTATATGTCATGAAGGTATTCTATATGCACCTAAGGATGATGATTATATTAGAGATATGGCTGAGGGTGATGGTATTGAATATAGGGTTGTTGATTTTGATACGTTCTTAACACGTCCTTATCGTAAGTTGATGATTATTTGTGATCCAAACTATATGCCTCAGATTGTGGAACGTTCTAAATCATTTAAGAATAAAGACTATAAAGCGTCTGCCTTAGTAACTACCAGTTTCTTATATGAATATATGGATCCTCATGTGTCTAAGTCTAATGGTTTAAAAGAGGCTTTAGCTCTTCATGATATTTCTATATCTCAATGTATGGCTTTTGGTGATGAAGATAATGATATAGATATGTTGGAAGAAGCAGGTATTGGTGTTGTGATGGAAAATGGTTCTATTCGTGCATTGGCTGCAGCTGACTATGTCACAAAGGATAAAGATTCCAATGGAATAGGTGTGTTTATTGAAAAGTTTGTATAAGCTTTTTTATCATTTTTTGAGCGTTTTTTAAGAAAAATGATATAATGTGAAATGGTTAAGAAAGGAGTCAATAAAATGGCAAAAGTTGATATTATTTCTGGATTTTTAGGTGCTGGTAAAACAACACTTATTAAAAAATTATTAAATGAATCTTTAAAAGATGAAAAGTTAGTACTCATTGAAAATGAGTTTGGTGAAATTGGAATTGATGGTGGTTTTATGCGTGATGCAGGTATTACTGTCAATGAATTGAGTCAGGGTTGTATTTGTTGCAGTCTTGCAGGTAATTTTGAAACAGCTTTAAAGGAAGTTGTAGATACATATCATCCTGATCGTATTATTATTGAACCAACAGGTGTTGGTAAGTTATCTGATATTATTGCGGCTGTGCAGAAGGTACATGGTGCTGATTTAACACTTGATCGTTTCTTTACTGTAGTAGATGCAAAGAAATGTAAGATGTATCATAAGAACTTTGGTGAGTTCTTTAATAACCAGATTGGTGCAGCAAGCTGTGTAATCTTAAGCCGTTCACAGGATGTATCTGAAGAAAAGATTGCGGAATGTTTAGATATTATTAGAGAATTAAATCCTCATGCACCAGTCGTTACTACTCCATGGGATCAGATTACAGGTGATATGATTCTTGAAGCAAGTAATCATAAGGATGCTTTAGAAAAGGCATTGATTGCGGCTGAAAAGGAACATCAGGAAAGTGTTCATGGACATCATCATGAACATCATCACCACCATGATCATGACCATGAATGTGAATGTGGTCACCATCATGATCATGACCACGAATGTGAACATCACCATGACCATGATCATGAATGTGAATGTGGTCATCATCACGATCATGAACATCATCATCACCATGATGGAGAAAGCACATTATACTTTGATGAAGAAGATATGCATGATGCAGATGAAGTATTCAATAGTATCGGTATTGAAACAGCACATCCATTTACTAAAGAAGAACTTGATGATAAGTTAAAGACTTTAGGTACTGATGAATCTTTAGGTCATATTCTACGTTCTAAGGGTATTGTGAAGGGTACTGATGGTAAGTGGTTTGAGTTTGACTTTGTAAGTGGTGATTATGAAATCCGTGAATGTACACCAGATGTTGGTGGAAGAATGTGTGTGATTGGTGAAAAGCTTGATGCACATAAAATCTATGATTTAATGAAAGGTTAATGTATGGATAATTTAGAAACAAGAATTTATCTATTTACTGGCTTTTTAGAAAGTGGTAAAACAACATTTATCAACGATACAATTATTAATACTGACTTCTGTGATTATGAGACATCTGTGCTTATTGTGACAGAAGAAGGTGAAGTAGAATATAATGAAGCAGCTATTAAGGAACATAACTGTGAAATCGTTTATGTAGAGAATGAAGAAGACTTGACTGCCGATTTCTTTAAGGATTTAAAGGAGAAATATCATCCTACACAGGTTCTTGTAGAATTTAATGGTATGTGGAATGTAGATCAGTTTGTAGAATCACCATTCCCTGAAAACTGGGATGTTGTACAGATTCTAACTACTATCAATGCCTCTACTTTCCAGCTTTATGTGAATAACATGCGTGCACTCTTATTCCAACATTGTGCTAAGAGTGACTTAGTCATCTTTAACCGTATTGAAGATGGTATGAAGAAGTCTACTTTAAGAAACAACATCAAGGCAATGAATCCTGTATGTCAGATTATCTATGAAAATAAAGATGGTTCTGTCAATACTATGCAGGATGATGAATTACCATATGATTATACACAGGATCATTTAGAAGTTGCTGATCATGATTTTGGTATCTTCTGTTATGATGCGATGGAACATCCAGAACGTTATGATCAAAAGACAATTAAAATAAAAGGTAAATTCATAGGTCGTGATAAAGTGATTCCTAATGGTTTTATTCTTGGTCGTTATGCAATGGTATGCTGTGAACAGGATACTTCATTAATTGGTATGCTTTGCGTAAGTGAATATGCGTCTAAATTCATACCTAATGAATGGCTTCTATTAGAAGGTCATACACATATTGAATATGATCCATCTATGAATGCGAATATCTGTGTTCTTGATGTAGATCATGTTGAAGGGGCTAAACCTTTAGATAACGAATATGTCACATTTGATTAATCCAGGATTATTTTCCTGGATTTTTTTATTATGCTTCTTTTAGGGGGGGATAATGGTAAAATATATATGAAAGAAATAACACTTCAGTTTGGAGGAACATATATGAAGAACAATACTGTAGTAAAATTTTTTATTTGGTTTATTGCATCACTTTTCGCTTTAGTTTGTGTTAAACAAATAGTCTATATTATATCACCTTATGATACAGATATTAGAGCCTATGGCTTAATGATCATTGGACTGATTATTATCTTTGGACTTCTAATCCTTAAAAAACTGGATGACAAAAAAATTGAATAATATTCTTAAGAAAGGGGAGCTTTCCCCCTTTTTTATTGATTTAATGCGTATTTTTTCGTATAATATCCAAGGTTATCGAGGTGATAAAATGAAAGATTTTTGGTATGAATGTAAACACGTATGTAAACAGACAGGCGCAAGATATGGGATTCTTCATACACCACATGGTGATGTAGAAACACCTATGTTCATGCCTGTAGGAACACTGGCAACAGTAAAAGGTATTTCTCCTGAACAGCTTAAAGAAATGGGTTCTCAGGTTGTACTTGCGAATACTTATCATTTATGGTTAAGACCAGGAAGTGATATTGTAAGAGATGCAGGAGGGCTTCATCAGTTCATGAACTATGATGGACCTATTCTTACAGACTCTGGAGGATTCCAGGTATTCTCATTAGGTAAGACACGTAAGATTGAAGAAGAAGGTGTTACCTTCAAGAGTATTGTGGATGGTTCTAAGCTATTCTTATCTCCTGAAAAGTCTATCGCAATTCAGGAAGATCTAGGGGCTGATATTATTATGAGTTTTGATGAATGTGCACCTTACCCATGTACTCATGATTATATGAAGAACTCTGTAGAAAGAACATTAAGATGGGCTAAGAGAGGTCAGGAAGCACATAAGAGAGAAGACCAGGCTTTATTTGGTATTGTCCAGGGTGGTGAGTTTGCGGATTTACGTGAACTAAGTGCTAAGACTTTAGTTGATATGGATTTCCCTGGTTATTCTATTGGTGGTACTTCTGTAGGTGAACCTAAACCAATCATGTATAAGATGATTGAAGATAGTGTTAAGTGGTTACCTGAAGATAAGCCTAGATATTTAATGGGTGTAGGTAATCCTATTGATTTAATTGAAGGTGCTATGAGAGGTATTGATATGTTTGACTGTGTACTTCCTACACGTGTCGCAAGACATGGTGCACTTATGACACATCATGGACGTATGAATATCAATAATGAAAAGTATAAACGTGACTTTACTCCTATTGATGATAAGTGTCATTGTTATGCATGTAGAAATTATACAAGAGCTTATTTAAGACATCTTCACAAGTGTGATGAAATCTTTGGTAAGTCTTTATTATCTATTCACAATGTTGCATTCTTATTAGATCTTGCAGCAGATATTAGAAAAGCAATTCAAGAAGACCGTTTAGCTGATTTTAAGGAAGAATTCTTAGAACAGTATGGTCGTGATGTTTATGAAAGGGCGTTTTAGTTTTATGGATATTGAATTATTTGATTATGATCTTCCGGAAGAATTAATTGCACAGACACCATTAAAGAAACGTGATACTTCACGTTTAATGGTTCTAGATAAAGAAACAGGAGATGTTGAACATAAACACTTCTATGATATTCTAGATTATCTAAAGCCAGGTGATGTGCTTGTAAGAAATAATACAAAGGTTATTCCAGCACGTCTTTATGGTCTTAAGGAAGAAACTGGTGGACATGTAGAAGTTCTTTTATTAAAGGATCTTCATGATGATTTATGGGAATGTTTAGTAGGTAATGCGAAGATTGTAAAGCTAGGTACTGTGATTACTTTTGGTGATGGTCGTTTAAAGGCTCAGTGTACTGAAATCAGAGAAGAAGGTATTCGTATCTTCAAGATGATTTATGATGGAATTTTCTATGAAATTCTAGATCAGTTAGGTATTATGCCTTTACCACCATATATTAAAGAAAAGTTAAATGATCCTGATCGTTATCAGACAGTCTATGCAAAAGTAGAAGGTAGTGCTGCTGCCCCTACTGCAGGCTTACATTTTACTGAAGAATTACTTCAGAAAGTAAGAGAAAAAGGGGTCGAAATCCTAGATGTGACTTTACATGTTGGTTTAGGCACATTTAGACCTGTTAAGGTAGAAAATGTATTAGAACATCATATGCATAGTGAATATTATGAAATCAGTGAAGAAGTGGCTGAAAAATTAAATCAGGCTAAAAAAGAAGGTAGACGTATTATTGCGGTGGGTACTACTTCTTGTCGTACATTAGAAGCCAACCATTCTAAATATGGATGCTTCAAAGCAGCTCATGAAAATACAAATATCTTTATTTATCCTGGTTATACATTTACTGGTATTGATGCATTGATCACAAACTTCCATCTTCCTAAGTCTACATTAGTGATGCTTGTAAGTGCTCTTGCAGGTAGAGAACATATCTTAAATGCCTATAAGATTGCAGTAAATGAGAAATATCGTTTCTTCTCATTTGGTGATGCAATGTTTATCCACTAATGAAACAGAATTACCGTTTAGTGATGTTGGAGACTCTTAAACATTTAGAAGGACGTCCAAAGTTATTGCTTCATGCATGCTGTGGTCCTTGTTCTTCTAATGTGATTAAAGAGTTATGTCAGTACTTTGATATTACTATTTATTATACAAATAGTAATATCTACCCTGCTGATGAGTATCATCGTCGTGAATCTGAATTAGAAAGATTTGTGAAAGAGTTCAATGATAAAGAGAACCAGAATGTACAAGTGGTAGAAGACACCTATGATCCTGAAGAATATTTAACGCATATTGCGCCATATAAGGATACTGGGGAAAAGGGCTACCGCTGTTATGTGTGTTATAAGGTAAGAATGGAGAAAGCAAGAGATTATGCTAGAATGCATGGTTTTGATTATTGGACAACTGTGTTGTCTGTTTCTCCTCATAAGAATAGCCAATGGATCAATGAGATTGGTGATGATTTAGATCTAGAGACACCAAAATTCCTTCATAGTGATTTTAAGAAGGATAATGGTTATTTGAAATCAACACGTATGAGTGATGAATATCATATGTATAGACAGAACTACTGTGGCTGTGTTTATAGCTATCAGGAGATGCTAGAAAGAGAAAAAACAGACCTCTAATGAGATCTGTTTTTTAAGTTATCTAAGAATAGTTTAATCTTCTCAGTCGCAATTTTTAATTCTTCTAGTGAGTATGCATAAGAGACACGGATAAATCCTTCTCCAGCATCACCAAAGGCTGTACCTGGTACACAGGCTACCTTCTGATCATTTAATAGTTCTTCACAGAATTCTTCAGATGTAAGACCTGTAGAACGAATACATGGGAATACATAGAAAGCACCCATTGGGTTAAATGTATGAAGTCCCATATCATTAAATGTTTTTACAAGGAAGTTTCTACGTGAGAGATAAGAGGCTCTCATTTCTTCTACTTCTTTATCACAATGTCTCAGTCCATCTATTGCACCATATTGTGCACCAGTAGGTGCTGACATGATAATATACTGATGAATCTTACACATTGCCTTAGAGAATACTGGGTTTGCAAGAACATAACCAAGTCTCCATCCTGTCATGGCATAAGCCTTAGAGAAACCATTGATGACAATAATCTGATCTCTGATTTCTGGGAATGAAGCCAATGTACAGAATGGTTCTTCATAGCTTAATTCTGCATAGATTTCATCTGATATAACAATAATACCTGATTCTTTAATAATAGGTACAAGTTTCTCATAGTCTTCTCTTGTCATTGCCCCACCTGTTGGGTTTGAAGGGAAGTTGATCAACATGACCTTTGTCTTTGGTGTAATAGCTGCTTTAAGTTTTTCAGGTGTTAATTTGAATTCATCTTTTTCTTCTAGGTGAATTCTTACAGGTACTCCTCCTGAAAGAATAACACTTGGTTCATAAGCAACATATCCTGGGTCTAAGATAATCATTTCATCACCTGGATTCATTAAGGCTCTTACTGCGATATCGATACCTTCTGAACCACCTACAGTCACAATAATTTCATTTTCAGGATCATAATGTACACCAAAACGACGATAATAATAATTACTAATTTCCTGACGTAATTCTAATAAACCTCTGTTTGCGGTATAGAAAGTACGTCCTTTTTCAATTGAATAGATTGCAGCTTCTCTAATCTTCCAAGGTGTCGCAAAATCAGGTTCCCCTACACCTAATGAAATAACACCTTCCATCTGGTTTGCAAGATCAAAGAACTTACGAATACCACTTGGCTTAATAGTTTGTGCTGCAGTACTTAATTTCTTCTCATAATCCATTTTATGGAGTCACCACCAGTCGCGTATTTTTACCATCTTCATCATCTACTAGGACATGTCCATCTGTCTTATATGGCTTTAACACAAATGTTGTTTTTGTTCCTGTAACACCAGGAATACATGCCAATTTAGATGCAACAAAGTGCGCGACTTCCTGCATAGTACGACCCTTTACAATGCACATAAAATCATAATCACCAGATAATAAATACATTGTTTCAATTTCTTCGTACTTATAAATGTGTGATGCAATACGATCATAACCATATTCTCTTTCAGGAATAGCATTAATCTCAATCATCGCAGTCACAAGTTCAGTATTTGTCTTGTCCCAGTTGACAATAGTATGGTAACCACAAATAATCTTCTCTTTTTCTAGTCTATTTAATCTTTCTACAATGCTGTCTTTAGATTCTGCTAGCGCGGCGGCTAGGTCAGAAACCTTATATCTTGCATTTTTCTGTAATAATTGAATTAAAAGACCATCACTCATAGATAAAAGTTCCTTATTATCCAACCTTTTGTCCTCCTTTGACTATTGTACAATCATTTTATAATAATGAAACTCATTAGTAAATAGAGAATAATTGTGATAAAATATTTTCATATGGAGGTGTCCTATGAAAACGTTTTATGTTGCAAGCTACGGTAAAGGTGACGATAAAGGAATCTATATCGTTTCTTTTAATGAAGAAACATTGGAATTAAAGAAAATACAACAGATCTTAACTCAAGATTTTCCATCATATTTGATTGCGAAGAATAAAGAACTTTATGTATCTTATAAGAATGCGAGATCTAATAATGAAGGTGGAGGATTAGGAAGTTTTAGTATTCATAAGAATGAATTGATTCTTAATAATAACTATTCTTCTTCTGGTAGAAGTTATACACATTTATGTATCTCTGATGATAATAAGTATATCTTTGCGGCAAACTATCATGTTGGTGCAACAGCTGCTTATAAACTAGAAAATTATCGTATTGATCATAAGATCGGGGCTGTGAGACATACTGGTATGGGTCCTGATTTATTAAAGAGACAGACTGCACCTCATGTCCACAATGTTGGTTTTACACCTGACAGACGTTTCTTATATGCAGTAGATTTAGGTGCTGATAAGATTGTGATGTACAATTATAAAGATGGTGTTCTTAAAGAAAATACAGATTATACAGTAAATGTTGTACCTGGTTCTGGTCCTAGACATTTGATTTTCTCACAGGATGGGCGTTATGGTTATCTCATTAATGAGATTGCGAATAAGATCATGGTCTTTAAATATAATGAGGGTCGTATGAGTTTAGTTCAAGCCATTCATTGTGTTCCACGTCATTTTAAGGGATTTAATGCAGCTGCCGCAATTCATCTCACAAAGAGTGGAGAACATCTACTTATTTCTAATAGAGGTCATAATTCTATTGCCTTATATAGAGTCAATAAAGAGAATGGTAAGATTTCTTTACTTTATATGGTACATACTGGTAAAGAACCTAGAGACTTTAATATTATTGATGATAAGTATGTTATTGTAGGTGCACAGGAAGATAATAAGCTTCAGGTACTTACTTTTGATGAAGAGAATGAAAAGCTATTGATGACAGATTCTGAATTAGAGATTCCTGCACCTGTATGCGTATGTGTTGAAGATTGAGCTTAGCTCAATCTTTTTTATTATATCATTAAGTAATTTAAAGATTCTTTGAGAATAAATATATAGGAGGTCCCTTATGGAAGAATTGATGAGAAATTTATATTTATTCTTAACAGAAGCAGAGAGAGGTGATGTATTAAGAATACATGTGACTGAAACAAATGAATGTTATGAATTTAGTTATGATGAAGTTATGGATATTGTATTCCATAATAGAATTCCAGAAAGGTTTAAAAAAGAAGTAGATCCTAGTAATTAGGATCTACTTCTTTACTTTTAGAGTAATAATGACTTCGTCATCTGTTTCATCGATGTTTTCTTCTACATCAGTTCCTGCATCAGTAACCATCTTTACTGCCTGATTAATTGTGTTGATTGCGATTTTAACACTTCTAGAGAATTTACGTACACGTGGTTTTTCTTTTTTAGGTGTTAATAGTTTCGCAATTCTTTTTTCTGTTTCATCGACAGTTAAGTTCTGTTCAAGAATCTCCTTCAACATATTATTTTGTTGTGCTGTATCTTCTAGTTTTAATAAAGCACGGGCATGTCTTTCAGAGATTTCTTTTTTCTTAACTGATTCCTGTACTGTCATAGGAAGCTTTAAGAGTCTAAGTTTATTGGCCACTGTAGACTGTTTCTTACCTACCTTTTCAGCTAACTGGGCTTGTGTTAAACCCTGTGTATCTAGAATCTGCTGGTAAGCTAAGGCTTCTTCTATTGCTGAAAGATTTTCTCTTTGAATATTTTCTACTAATGCAGCATTGGCTGTCTGATTGTCATCGAGTTCCTGAATGATACATGGCACTTCTGTAATACCTGCTAGTTTGCAGGCACGGTATCTTCTTTCCCCTACAACAATCTGATATTTACCTTCATATTCTCTGACTACAATAGGCTGTAAGAGACCATTCTGCATAATAGATTCAGCGAGTTCCTGGATCTTCTCATCTTCAAAATGAGTTCTTGGCTGTTCCTTATTCGCAACAATATCATTGATGTCTAAGAAACAATAAGCATCTTTAATAACGTTCCTTTTCTTTCTATAAAGGCTTCTTCTTAATTTGTCCATAGTTTCTTGGGTACTTTGCAGGTGTTGATTTCACTTTCTTGATCACGATGTTATGACGATGATCATTCTGATCACTTAAAGTAAAAGTAAAATCATCCATCACTTCTCCTCCAAGTACCTTTATGCCTCCCTTCGCATCTTTTAATTCTTCAGGGGCTTTGAGTCCTTTTAATGAAAGGAAGTAACCATCTTTCTTCACTAATGGGAGACAAAGTTCATCTAAAATATTTAATCTTGCAACTGCACGTGCCATGACAATATCAAATGATTCACGATGATCTTTACAGAAATCTTCAGCACGTGATGCAACTGCTTGAATATGATCTAATTCTAATTCTTTAAATAAGTGATTAAGGAATGTGATTCTCTTATTCAAAGAATCTACAATAGTGACATTTAATTCTGGATAAACGATTTTAAGTGGAACTGAAGGGAATCCAGCACCTGCACCTACATCACAGATTGTTTGATTAGAGAATGGGAAATCAAACGCAATTGTAAGAGAATCATAGAAGTGTTTTAAATAAACACCTTCTCTATCTGTAATAGTGGTTAAATTCATCTTCTCATTCCATTCTACGAGTATTTCATAATACTTTTCAAACTGTTCAATCTGTTTCTCTGAAAGCACAATGCCTTTTTCTTCTAAGCTCACAATAAATTCTTGTTGTGTCATATTAATCTCCGTATTGTGTTTTTAAGTGAATAAGTAAAACAGAAATATCTGCAGGATTAATACCAGAAATACGTGTTGCCTGACCAATAGTCACAGGTCTGACCTTCTTTAGTTTCTGTCTTGCTTCTAATGATAAGTTTAATACATCATCATAGTCTAAGTCAGTAGGAATCTGCTTTTCTTCCATATTCTTTACTTTTTCTACTTGTCTTAATGTTTTTTCAATATATCCCTTATATTTAATAAGAATAGTGACTCTTCTCATTTCTTCTTCAGTTAAGTCAACATGTTCAATATAAGGTAATAAGTCTTCATAGACTAATTCTGGTCTTTGAAGAATAGCACGGGCAGTTACACCTTCTTTTAAACGTGTTGAGCCCTTTTCTTCTAAGAGGTCATTGATTTCACTCTTAGGTGAGAAATGAATGGTATCTAGACGTTCTATTTCAGCATGGATACGATTCATTTTATCTAAGTAAAGTGAATAGACTTCATCATTTACAAGACCTGCATCATGGCCATATTTTCTTAATCTTTCATCCGCATTATCATGTCTTAATAATAATCTATATTCAGCACGACTTGTTAACATACGATATGGTTCTTTAGTACCTTTAGTCACTAAGTCATCAATCAATACACCAATATAAGCTTCATCACGTTTCAAGATTAAAGGTTTATTACCCTTTACCTTCTTAGACGCATTAATACCGGCAATAAGTCCTTGACCTGCTGCTTCTTCATAACCTGAAGTACCATTGATCTGACCTGCAGTAAAGAGATTCTTTAAAACCTTTGTTTCTAGACTAGGCCATAACTGTAATGGATCAATCGCATCATATTCAATCGCATATGCATATTTTAAAATAGTACAGTTTTCAAGTCCTGGTAATGAATGCACCATCTTTTCCTGAATATCATGAGGCATAGATGTAGAGAATCCCTGTACATAGATTGTATTCATTTCCTTAGATTCTGGTTCTAGGAAGATCTGATGTCTTTCCTTATCCGCAAACTTAACAACCTTATCCTCAATAGATGGACAATAACGTGGTCCAATACCTTTAATAAGTCCTGAGAACATCGCGCATTTATCTAAATTATCTCTAATAAGTTTATGTGTTTCTGCCGTTGTATATGTTAAGTAACATACAGTCTGATCTTCTACTGGTGTGAAATGTGTTGTTTCATATGAGAATGAAAGTTTCGCATCTGTACCAGGCTGTACTGTTGTTTTTGAATAATCAATAGAATTGATTTCTACACGAGGTGGTGTACCTGTCTTTAATCTTTGGATTCTAAATCCATAATCCTTTAACTTACTTGATAAATATAAGCTTTCCTTCTGTTTATCTGGTCCACTAGGAGTCTTAGAATGACCTACAAGGACTTCAGCCTTTAAATAAGTTCCTGTAGTAAGAATTGTAGTACGAGATTCATAACGTGTACCATCCGCAAGGATAACACCCTTACACTCATCACCTTCTACAATCAAATCCTCTACCATTGCTTCTACAATATCAAGATTTTCTTGTTCCTTTAATACTTTCTGCATATAGCGTGGATAAGCTTTCTTATCTGCCTGTGCACGAAGAGACTGAACACCTGGTCCTTTTGCAGTATTCAACATCTTCATCTGAAGGTAAGTCGCATCTGTAGTTTTACCCATCTGTCCCCCAAGTGCATCTATTTCTCTTACAATAATGCCCTTTGCAGGTCCTCCGATGGATGTATTACAAGGCATGCTTCCTGCATTAGAGAAGTTGCTTGTAATAAGTAATGTTTTATTTCCTGTTCTTGCACCAGCAAGACATGCTTCAATACCTGCATGGCCAGCACCTACAACTATAATATCGTACACTATAAACGACCTTCCTTTCTTATTTAATACGTGTCTATATTAACACATCAATTCGCGTTTGTCATTATACCACAAATGCATTATTATGGTGTAAAATTCAATCAAAAATGTTGGTGGTATGATATAATAAAAACGGTGATGAACGATGAAAGAAAGAGATATTTTAAAGATCTATAATAATTATTGTATCATTGGGATGAGTCCTGATCCCAAGAAGTATAGTTATCAAATATATCAGTGCTTAAAGAATGCAGGTAAGCATGTCTATGGTATATCTCCTAAATATGACACAATAGACAATGACAAGATGTATACATCTCTGATGGATATAGAGTATCCTGTAGATGTTGTTGTTTTTGTCGTTAATAAAACAATTGGTATGACTTACATCAGAGAGATGAGAGAGTTGGGTATTAAGTATGCCTGGATGCAGCCAGGAACTTATGATGAAGATTTACTTCATGCTTTTCATGATCAGGGAATAGAAACAATAGAAAAGTGTGTATTACAGGTCATGAATGGTTAAATCAAATATAGATTCATGTAATGGGAAGGTGATATCGACTTGGATATCATCTTTTTTAGTATCTTTCAAATCTACTGTACCTAATGTTTCTTTTCTATCTGATATCACTTGATAACCAAAATCATATTGTTGTGATAAAGAGAAACCAATAGAACTCATAATGACAGGATCACCATGTAATTGAATCATCTGCTCTGTCTGTAGTCTAAAGAAGTTCTGATAAGGAATCTGGTCAATGCCAGTTTCTAATGCCTGTTCAACAGCCATAAAGAAATAAGAAGAGAACTTCCCATATGGGAATCCTACAACATAAGGTGTGCCATACTTCTCTTTTAATAATTCTGCAATCTTTAATCCTTTCACTGATACTACAATATTTACATCTGCATAACCGGCCATATCAAGTGATGTATCATGATATAAGAAAGTTGTAAGGACATTGTATTTCTGTTCAGTAAAGTAATCCTTTAATATTTCATAGACTTCTTCATCAAATAAATCAGGTGTTAAACCTAATAGATTAATAGAAGTCACAGGCATCTGTAAGTTATATTGAATATCTGGTAATTGTTTAACTAATGTGCATAATTCTTCTTCTGTATAATTCATATATATACCTCATTTTTTCTTCATTATATCATAGTTTTTAGTTTGCACGAACTAACTATTAGGCTATAATATAGTTAGGTAATACTAACATAGGAGGAGATGTTATGAATTTTTTAGAGATTAAGGGGTTAAAGAAGTCTTTTGGACAAGGAGAAAGCCATATCGATGTATTAAAGGGGATTGATATGACTATTAATAAAGGAGAATTCTGTGTATTGCTTGGTCCTTCTGGTTCTGGTAAATCTACACTACTTAATATTATTGGGGGTATTGATAGTTTAGATGAGGGAGAACTTATTATTAATAAACATCATTTAAAGACAATGAAAGAGAAGGAATTAAGTCAATATAGACGTGATCATTTAGACTATATATTCCAGATGTATAATTTAATTCCTAACTTAACAGTGAGAGAGAATATCGAAGTAGGTGCTTATTTAAGTAAGAAGCCTTTGGATATTGATGAATTATTACATACTCTTGGTTTATATGAACATCAGAATAAATTACCTAACCAATTATCTGGTGGACAACAACAGCGTACTGCAATTGGACGTGCAGTCATAAAGAATCCAGATATACTTCTTTGTGATGAACCGACTGGCGCACTCGATTATCGCACTTCACAGGATATATTACAGTTAATCTGTGATATTAATGAAAGATTTGGAAATACAATCATCATGGTAACACATAATGAGTCTATTAAGTATATTGCGAATCATATCTTTGTATTACATGATGGAAGAATTAAAGAAGACTATATGAATACAGATCGTAAACGAGTAAATGAGGTGGATTGGTAGTATGAAGAATCCATTAAATAAACGTTTTATACGCGAATTAAGAGAAGACTGGAGTAAATATCTTGTTATCTTCTTATTGATGACAGGTATGATTGGTCTTGTATCTGGTTTTATTGTGGCGGATGAGAGTATGATCAAAGCTTATAATGAAAGTTTTGAGAGGTATACGATTGAAGATGGTCACTTTAATGTAGATAAGAAACTAAATAATCAGTCTTTGATCAATATTTCTAAAGCCGGTGTACATCTCTATGATCATTCTTATGTAGAAGAAACATTGATCAATGGAAATAAATTACGTATCTTTGCGACACCTCAAAGCGTAAATAAAGTATGTGTGATGAAAGGAAAACTTCCTCAAAATGATAAAGAAATTGCGATAGATCGTATGTATGCCGTCAACAACAAGTTATCTATTGGGGATACTATTAAGAGTCAGAATCATTCATTAAAGATCTGTGGTTTAGTGGCTTTACCAGATTATTCTGCATTATTTGAGAATAACAGCGATACGATGTTTGATGCCATCAAGTTTGGTGTGGCTGTTGTACAACCTTCTTTATTCAATCAATGGGATACAGCACATATGACCTATAGCTATTCATGGCTTTATACAAATAAACCAAAAAATGAAGAAAAGAAATCTGAATCATTCTTAAAGTTATTGAATAAAGAAGTACATCTAGAAGAATATATCCCTCAATATGAGAACCAGGCTATTCATTTTACTGGTGATGATATGGGTAGTGATGGCGTGATGGTCAGACTTCTCTTATATATCATGATTGTGATTATCGCATTTGTATTTGCGGTTACTATGACCAATACAATCCAGAAAGAAGCCAATGTGATTGGGACATTGCTTGCATCTGGTTATACAAAGAAAGAATTGATCAGTCATTATATGACACTTCCTATTATTGTGACACTTATGAGTGCCTTGATAGGTAATATTCTAGGTTATACCTATTTTAGAGTAACTATGGCGAATTTATATTATGCCAGTTATAGTTTAACGACTTATCAAACAATCTGGAGTGCAAGTGCTTTTATTCAGACAACAATTATACCTGTCATACTCATGTTTATAATTAATCTCTTTATATTAAATAGACAGTTGTCTCTATCTCCTCTTAAATTCTTAAGAAGAGATTTAAAGAGACATAAACAATCACATGTCATGCCTTTGTCAGCACACATTCCTTTTATTACACGTTTTAGAACACGTATTATTCTTCAAAATAAAGCCCATTATATTGTGATGTTTATTGGATTAATGTTTGCGAATATGTTCTTATTATTTGGACTTGCGATGCCAGATATTATTAATTCTTATGGAACCAATATTAAACAGAATATGTTTGCGGATTATCAATATATTCTTAAAGTACCAGCAAGCTTGCAGTCTAGTGAAAAGAGCTTTTCTAATATGATAGAAGCTTATACTTTCACAAAGGGAATAGAAACAGAAGAAAAGACAGCTGAGAAGTTTAGTGCTTATAGTTTAAAAATGGAAGACAATACTTTGGATACGGTGACTGTATATGGAGTAAAGAAGAACAGTCGTTATGTTTCTATTAATGATGGTGTTTATGTATCAAGTGCTTATGCGGATAAATATCATATACATAAGGGCGATGTACTTCACTTAAAGACAGAGTATACAAATAAGAAGTATACATTAAAGGTCAATGGTGAATATAACTATCCAGGTGCGATTGCGATATTCATGAATCAGAAAAAAATGAATCAGTTATTTGATTTAGATGATGATTATTTTTCTGGTTATTTCTCAAAGAATCCTATTACTGATATGAATGAAAAGTATATAGGCACAACTATTGATTATGATTCATTAAGTAAAGTATCTCGACAATTGAATGTATCAATGGGAGGTATGGCTTATTTACTTTGTGGAATGGCTGTCATCATGTTTATTGTGCTTATTTATCTTCTTACAAAAACAATTATTGAAAAGAATGCGCAATCTATTTCTATGACAAAGATTCTTGGTTATACCAATCATGAAGTAAGTTCTATTTATATTGTGTCGACATCTATTATTGTATCTTTGTTTATTCTGATCACTGTACCATTAGATTACGCGATATTAAAGCCAATATTTGAAGCAATGATGAAGGAAGAAATGGCTGGATGGATGCCTTTAAATGTAAGTCACATTACTTTCTTAAAGACAATTATTATTGGTTTTATCAGTTATTTCATAGTGATGTTGATTGAATATCGTAAGATTAAAAAGATTCCAATGCAGGATGCATTGAAGAATGTAGAGTAGGAGGCACTTATGAATAAGAAGTTAATTGCGATTATATGTTGTGTCATGCTTACAGGATGTACAACACAAACTAAGACTTATAAAACAAAGACAGTTAAAGAAGAAACACCTGTTGTATTAAGTGAAGAAGGTCACAATGTAAAGGAAGCAGTAAATAAGAGTGAAACAATTACTGTAAAGACAAATACACTTGGAGAGATAAAAAGCACAAAAGCAGAAGTGACTATTCCTTCTATAAGTGAAGGTGATCTTATTAAGGATACAACCATATTAAAAGATATTAGTAATAAAGGTGATGAGAATATCACCTTGAATGATCATCATTTGTTGATAGAAAATAATAAGAATAGTATCCAGTATGAAGGTACTTTAGATACGACTCTTCCTGTTGGTGTAGATATGACTTATTATTTAGATGGACAGAAAGTTACAAATATTAAAGGTAAAACAGGTACATTAAAGGCTGTATTCAAGTATAAGAATAATACTGAGACACCTTTTGTAGCGACTACTATTATGCTTCTTCCTCAAGAAACAGTCAGTGATATTGAAATAAAGAACGGAAAAAGCATGTTGATGGATGATTATCAAGCCATTGTTGGATTAGGTTGTCCTGGTTATGAACCATTTAAGGATTCTATGGAAGTGACTATGAAGATTAAGAACTTCCAATGTGACTATATGAGTACGGTATTTACTGAGGGTATGTTTAAAGATTTAGACTTGAGTGAACTCACAAAGACAACAGATCAGTTAAACCAATCAGCACAGAAGTTAGTAGAAGGTTCAGCACAATTACTCGCAGGATGTACAACGTATGGACAATACCTTCATACATATATGTCCAATGTGTCAAAAGTAAGTGAAGGAGCCAATGCACTATTAAAAGGGTCTAAACAATATGATGCCTCTACACAGGCACTTATTAAAAACTTAATATCTTCCATGAAGAATCCTACAGAATTGATTCAATCTAAGATCAATAATATTGATCTCACAGATGAACAGCGTATAGCAGTCAATAAAGCAATCAGTGAAGGTGTTCAGGAAAGCTTAATACAAAATAAGAAGAGTTTAGAACAACTCTCACAATTGCTTTCTCAAAGTCCTGTATCAAAACAATTAGAGACATTATCTTCTAGCTTATCAGAGTTGAGTCAGGCTGGGAATGAACTTTCTCAACAATATCAGACACTTGTAACGGGAGCAAAAAGTTTATCTGAAGGAATGAGTCTATTTGATCAGGAAGGTATTCAAAAGATCACTGATATAACTACAATTAAGAAGTTAAAAGAAAAAGACCATTATAGTGGTCTATCAGGAAACAATATCACAAATACTAAATTCATCTTTGAGATGGATATCTAGAACCTTGCATTCGTAAGGTTCTTTTCATTTCTATCACCTTTAATATAGTTTATATGATATATATTTTTCATCTTTCAAGAGTTACTGTATTTAAAGATTGTGAGTATGTTAAAATATGAACATGGAGGTGATATTCATGGATGATTTCTTAAGTGATATTTATACAATACTCTTTGCAAAATGGATTCTATTGCAGGAAGTGCCTGACTTTGAAACAAAAGTGAATGAAGACTATACAGAGATTCATTTCTATAATAAGCATGCAGATATTGAAATTGTCTTTAATCCATTGAATATCATAGAGTTTAAAGCAACCAATACACAATCTGGTGAGATTGAATATTATCTACATTTCCAGATGAAAACATTGAATCATGCAATAAAGTTATTTAAAGAACTCACTCATTATATGAAGCATATTGGTGATACACCTACTGTTAAGATATTGTTGTGCTGTAGTGGTGGATTAACAACTAGCTATTTTGCGATGAAGATGAATGAAGCCTCTAAATTAATGAGTCTTCCTTATATGACAGAAGCAAGTGGTTATAATAATTTATATTATGTAGCACAGGATTATGATGTGGTTCTCTTAGCACCACAGATTTCTTATTTACATGCTAAAGCATGTGATATTCTAAAAGATAAAATTGTTTTAAATGTGCCACCTGAAGTATTTGCGAAATATGATGTAAAAGCCATCTTTACACTTGTGAAAGAATCATTAGAGATTAAAAAGAACCAATCTGATCAGAAGATTCCTTTACCTGTTATGTTGGATGTAGAAATTAAACATAAGACATTAGCTCTCTCTATTTTCCGTAATAAACAATCCATTCATGTTGCTTATCGTGTATATGATAAGAATCAAGAAATACTATTAGATAACGAAGTAATTAAACCTATAGTTAATCTTCAGGATATTTGTGACATTATTGATATTGCCCGTCTTCATTATCCACGTATTCGTTATATTGGTATTGCGACTCCAGGTATTATTGATGATGGTTATGTGTCTTCTACAAGTTTAGTCGGATGGGAAACACCAGAGAGATTAGAAGATGTCCTCACTGAACGTTATCATTTGCCTGTATGTATATGTAATGATGTCAATGCAGCGGCTGTAGGTTATTATTCTTCACAAGATCAAGTAAGTTCACTGGCTTTCTTATTCCAGCCTATTCATGCATTAAGTGGTGCAGGTATTATTGTGGATAACTGCCTACTACATGGTATGCATAACTTAGTAGGAGAAGTACAATTTCTTCCTTTAGATTTAACAGAAGATAAAATGACACTCAGCATGTCTCCTGAAGGATGTATTGAGGTTGTATCACGTACTCTTGTTTCTATTATCAGTTTATTAAGTCCTGAAGAACTTGTTCTTTATTGTGACTTTATTCCTCATGTACTTCCTCTATATGAAGAAATGGCCACTCTTATACCAAAAAAATATATTCCGCCTATTACCAAAGTAGATAACATGCAGGAATATATTCTTCTTGGGACTATGATATTAAGTACAACACAGAACTAAGAGAGTTCTATATAGTGTTCAATACGATAGTCTATATTCTTTTCATAATCTTTATTAAAATAGCATGCATATAAACAGTCTAATAAGAACTGTAATGAAGATCTAGAAGAAAAAGATGCAATCTTTTCTTCTGAATCTTCATAGGATGCAAAATAGAGATGATAATCAACAAGTTTAGATAATTCACTCTCTTTAGTAGAAGAGATAAGAACAGTTGTCACCTGGTTCTTATTCATCACACGGATGAAGTCTTCTACATGAGGTGTTCTATTATCATAGGAGATCACGATTGCGAGATCTCCTTTTTTTAATGTTTCAGCCACCTTTGTTTGATAGAAGATCTGTTTTTCTACTATGACATCCTTACCTATTTCTAACATATTCTGTCTAAAACATTCGGCCATAAAATAATTACCTATAGAAGGAAATAATGCGATAACATTTGCATCATACATCTTCTGGACAATTTTACCAAATTCATCTAGATTCACTAGGTTTAAAGTAGAATGAAGTGTCTGGTCATAGAGATTCAACATTTTAGTCATGATTTCATGGTTTGTGTTATTGATCCTGAAAGGATAGTTATAGTCTACTGAAACAAGTTCTTTCTGGTATCTTTCACGATCAAAATGGATATGGGATTTAAATGCCTGTAAACCTGAAAGTTCTAGTTTATCAATAATACGATAAATAGTAGAAACAGACACATAGCTGTTTTTAGAAATATCTGAAGCAGACATATTCATAATATCTTCTGAATGTTCTATAACATAATCTATAAGTGTTTTTTCACTTTCTGTAAGTGATAATTGTTCGAGCTTATCATAAATGTTCATAAAAAGCCTCCTGATAGACTATATTATACTCTATTTTAATTACTATTTCTTTAACTGGAAGACTTTAAGTGCATTCTCTGTTGTCTGTTTTGCGACCTCTTCGTAGCTTAATCCTTTTAGTTCAGCAATCTTTTGGGCAACAAAATAGACATTACCTGGTTCATTCTGTTTTCCTCTATAAGGCGCTGGTGTGAGATAAGGGTCATCTGTTTCTACAAGTAGATAGTTTAAATCTACGCCTTCAGCCACTCTTTTAGGAACCTTCGCATTCTTAAAAGTAACAGGACCTGCCAAAGAAATATAATAACCAATCTTAATGAATCTTAAAGCCATCTCATAACTTCCACTATAACAATGCATAATACCCTTTACACCTGACTTAGAAAGTATATCAAATGTATCTTCATAAGCATCTCTGGCATGAATAGTAACAGGTAAAGATAATTTCTTGGCTATTTCTAACTGTTTCTTAAAACAGTCAATCTGTTTTTCTTTAGATGCTTCATCCCAATAGTAATCTAATCCTATTTCACCTACAGCAACAACCTTAGGATCTTTTGCAAGTGCTTCTATTGCCTCTAAATCCTCATCTGTTGTCTCTTTACAATCATTAGGACTAATACCTACTGCAGCATAAATAAAGTCATACTCATGCGCTATCTGTACTGCAAGACGTGATGATTCTAAATCATAACCTACAACAGTAAAGTACTTCACACCTCTATCTATTGCATTCTGAATATATAAATCACGATTTTCAAATAATTGTTCACTATTTAAATGTGTATGTGTATTAAATAACATTTTTCTTATTACCTCGCTTTTAATCAAGTATACATAAAAAAAACAGGGGAATAAACCCCCTATTAGTAAAGGGCCGTCAGTAATGAACAGTCCTTCTTGCATCATTTACTGTCCTACTTATAGTTATTTCAGAAGTTAACTTATCAAGCTTAAAATATATTACATATTGATTTTTCCCATAAAATATTCTGTTTATCAAAGAATTGTTTTAATTTTTCGAGATCATTTGATTCCACATTTTTTCTTTCAAAAAATGTTGTATATCCAGCTTTACTTATAATTAATATAATTTCTTTTGTTTCTATAACTTGTTTAATATCCTTATACATGATTTTACTCTTATTTTGCGTAGATTGTTCAACTGAAATAATTCCATCATTATCAAATATTAAATCGATAATTACCTGATCTAATCCATATTTTTCTTTTTGAAGTTTTATGAATCTTTTCAACATAACTTCTGATTGAACAAAAGGTAATATACACAAAATAACTAATAATAGAGAAGATTTAATAAAATCAAACATATCACCATTAGATACGCTAATCAATGCGGCTAATAATGCTAAGACTGCTCCGCATAGAACAAAGAATTTGTATATAAAATGAAAAAAGAAGAATCTTACTTTTTTTAAATTCGAATAATTTATTATGTTATTTTTAACAGTTAATAGTTCCATTCTGTCTAACCTCACAAATTAAGAATATTTATTAGTATAATTATACTAACAAAAATAATCGCTAAGTTTAAGAAAAATGTTGCTACTAAATCATTAAATTCGGGTTAAATGTAGCTTAACACCTGATTTTCTACTTTATAGTCACCTAACTTAAGTCATGATTTTTTAAATAGTTGTAAAATGGCCTTACAAGGTCAGGTGAGTGCTATGATAACTGAAAATCAGTAAAAAAACTATTTAAGGGGCAAGGATAAGGATTATGTAAATAAACTTATCGAATCATTATATGAACAGGATGATGAAGACATTGATTCATCTCATAAGGCATGCCCTATATGTGGTTCAGTCCATTTCAAGAAGAATGGAAAGGATAAGAACGAGCACCAGAGATATATCTGTCTTGACTGTCACAAATCTTTTAGTGATATAACTAATACATTGTTTTATTGGTCTCATTTCACTTTGGAACAGTGTCTTCACTTCACCTTCTAGAACTATATAAAATGCCTCTAGAAGGTGAAGCTCAAATCTTAGGGACAAGCAAGACAAACTGCTTCTATATGCGTCATAAGCTTTATCATGCATCATCTGAAATCATGGGTCATCAGAAATTATCTGGTGAAGTTGAAATAGATACACAGTATAAAAGCATCAACCTAAAGGGAACACGCCCTCAGAATATGCCCAGATACTCAAAGAAAAGAGGTAAACAGGCCGTATATAGAGAAATATCTCATCATAAGGTTGCCATTGTATGTGCTACAGATGAAAATGATCATATGATGATGCAGGTATCAGATCTTGGAAGTGAATCATTTGATAAGTAAAAAGCGAATAAAAACTACTTTGAAGATGTGCAAGAGTCCATATCAGATTCAAAGGCAAGCATACAGCAGTTTGCCAACCACCTCGAAGCAATAAACAACAAGATAAAGACATCTCCCTTAGGGAAGAGATATCTTACTGATGACGGAAAATCTTTAGGTTCAGTCAACGAGATGATGACAGAAGTGAGTTTAATGATACAGACAACAAAAAGAGTTGAAACCAGATATATACAAGGTTATCTAGACTTTCTACTTCTTAAGAAGCAGGTTAAGTATAAGTTCAAGAAAAAGGAAATGGATTCTGAGATTCTTAGAATGATTATAGATACCGAGGCTTTCAGTAATGAAATGGTAAGAGCTACACCTATGCCTATTTCACTCGAGGAAGCATATTACGCGTTATCGTTATGGGATTTTTGCTGAACAAGATAACCTAAAGCAACATTTTTCTTAAATTGAGCAAAAATAATAAATATTGCATATAGCTTAATTATGTTTGTAAAAAATCAAAATATGTAAAAAGTATAATTGGAGATATTAACTAATGAGGCTCCAATTATACTTTTATGTTTATAATATTAAACAAGTGCTAATGCGCCTACGAATTCTAGTAATTCAAGAATAAAATAATAAGCTTCAGTACCAATTAATCCTAATAGACCAATGGTTACCCCGAAATTTTCTGCTTTTTCCCAATTGATTTCGTATTTTGGCTGCTTCCCATCATCTGAAATACTAGGCATAATTTTAAAATTAATTTCAGTTGTCATTTCATAATCTACTGTATCTATATCAGGAAGAATATCTTTTGTTGTGAAGATAATTGTATATACAGGCAAATTATCTTTTACTCCAATCTTCATACCTATTTTCCCAGCCTTCATAGAGATTGCCACTTCCCTTAGGCTATCTACTGTTCCATTTAGTATTCTTACGATGTCTTTTTCCTGAATCTCCAAGCCAGCAGTTAAATTCTTAATTTGATTATCGCATGTTGTAGTTAACAATCCTGTATTATCCATTTCAATATAAATAGGTTTTTTACCAAGCTCATTATCAGGTGTAAAAGTATGGGAACTTTTATAAGATACAAAAATTGTACATCCATCTGTAGGAATTGCAGCAACTGTGGACTCTTTCTCGTATACAATGTTTGACTTCACAACTTTATTTAAATATCCTAATTTTTCTAGAATATTACAAACGAATTGATCTTTTTGTTCTTCTATCATCTGATCTGAGTTTTTCTCTGCCAGTTCATCCGGTGACATATAATCCACTTTATCAAATGTTGTAATACCCTTATCACTACCCGAATAGCCTACCTTATCTAAATCAAATGAAGGACTTGAAGGGAATTGCCCACCTGTTCTCTCATTAAATTCAAAGAACTGATCAAATGCCCAGTTCTTCGGAATACGATAACCTAAATTGCAACTGTATCCGCTTGACATATCAGCTACAAATGAATATTCCGCTAAGCCTTTTTTACTGATATAAGAACAGATATATCTTGGTGCATAAATTCCTACCTTATACTTTTTATTATTTGTTTCACTCTTAAATACATAATTCAGTTTCTCGAAGTATGGGACAATAAATGATTTCATCTGATAATCATAGCAGTCAAAGTCTACTGCAAAATAGATGGTTGTTCCTTTAGGAACACCGATTCTCTTAGCTGCTGTAATTGCTGTATGTGCATCTTCAATGCCCTGTTTCACATTCTGAAAATACTGTACTTTATATCCTCCATCCTGATAGATAGGGAATACTCTTAATCCAGCACTTTCAAGGTTTTTGATTTCTTCAAATGTGATGAACTTTCTCTTTCTATTTGCTGTTCCTGTCAGATATCTACCTACCACCTGATATCCCGCATTCTTAATATCTAGTGCCTGCTGCTTATTTAATACTGTTGAGCAGTCACATGCCTTTGCTTTTCTTCCTGTATCACCTTTACTTGTTAAAAGTGATTTCATTGTTGCACAGTTTACTTCTCCAGATGTCACTAGTCCAATTCCAGTTAATGCATAGAACTCCTGGAATGCTTCAACCTTGGACTTAGTGCTACTGTCAAAGTTACCATCAAATCTTCCAGCATCATATCCATTCAAGTACAAGCCGTATTGAACAAGCTTATTATACTTTACATAACTTCCATTCTTTCCCTGTTTTAATACACCAGGAAATTTTGCCACTGTCTGATCACCAAAATTTCTTTTGTCAATACTGCCAATAAAGCTTGTATAAATACCTTCAGCAGCCTGTAGTGCTGCAATTAATGCATAAGAAGTAAATCTTGAGACAATACCATCACATGGACCTACACCAATGATATCAGACCAGTCTGCATTCAACTGCTGCTGGATTTTTACAATCATCTTGTCTCCATCATTTGTCTTTTTAAACCAGTTGATTGATACTAGTCCCATCCAAACTTTCCAGTCAATGATGCCTGTTACTGGAAGTCCTGCATCACTCTGGTACTGCTTTACAGCATTCACTCCAGTCGTATAATAAACTCCTGTAATTCCTCCAGCATTATACCCCTTTACAAACAATGCGCACTGCAGAATGCATACATTTGGATTTCCTGGATCATTAGCATTCATTTTTGAAATATCACTTAAAGATCTCATTTTATTTAAAGTGATATTTCCTACTGTTCCTGTTACTGGAGAGATTCCATTTTCAATCTGAAAGGCTCTGATAATCCCCTTGCATGTACCTGTACCAGTCAAGCCATCCTCGTCCAGCTTTACCCATTCAGAACGATGACCATACATGCTGTTTAAATATTTTTGTGCCTTTCTAACATTTTCATCTGCCATTATTACTATCCTCCTATTTTGATAACTACTTTACGTAGAATTCATACCGGTATTCTTTCTACATTTTTATCATACATTCATTCAGAAGCACCATTGTGCCTTTCGCATTTCATTAATATAAGCTATCTAATGAAATTGCTCCTGTTACTTTACCGTTTACTCCAATTACTACTCTATCACCTTTGATTTGAATCACTTCATATTGATTTTTAAATACAAAATTTGCGATTGACTGACCATCATACCACTTTGAACCAGCCTTAACACGCACACTGTCTCCAACGTTTAAATTACTAGCTTTGTTTTTTATCTTATAAAAAGTATTAATCAGACCATGATCATAACTACAGTCCAAAAACTTTGAATCTATTCCTTTTATATTTCTTAAAACACCTTTTTTAGCATTAGAAGTGAACTGATGCAATAATACATTTCCAAAAGGATTGTATTGAATCTTATTGTCCCAATTATTATACCCATTATTAAGCCCATAATTAGCAATCCATAACGTCCATGCAGAAAAGCCACTATTTGTAAGCTTGTTTTTAAACCAGTCCTGATTTGCATATATTCCAGCAGAATAACCTGCTCCTTCAATAACATCACAAAATGCTTTAGCAATCTTATAATACATGTCATTACTCAAACTACCCTGATAATCAGAATATTCAATATCATAATAAATAACACATACCTGATATTTACTGCATGCCTGCAAAGCTAAATATGCTTCTCTTTTAGCTTCATATTCGTTTCTAGCATAACAAAAATGATAAGCAAATAATGGAATGCCTAACTCATTTGCTTGTTTCGCATTATTGTTCCACTGCTTGTCAATATTTCCAGAACTCCATCCATAAGAGCATCTAGCTACAACACCAGAAATAGATTCCTTTGCCTTGCTTAAATCTACTTTCCCGTTATGATATGAAATATCTATAATATAATTACTCATTGTTTTCTACCATGCTTTCTATGTTTTGAGAAGCTACTTCTAAACCTTTAACAAGAATCTGTGGCACATCGAATCCAGCTTCTACAAGATTTTCCAAAATGCTGCGATATTCATTAATAATTAATGAAATCAAAACATACCAGCCTAAAAACGTTAATATCGCCAAATCAATGTGAATTATCTTTCCTAATTCTTCGAAACATACTGGAATTATAAAAGCCAATAAAACTAATATCCATTGAACTACCTTCTTCGCAATTCCTTTTAATCCTGTCATTGAATTTTCTTTATTATTTATTCTTGATTTTATCCATCCTGTTAATGTATCAAGAATATTTAACAATAATAGCGCCATAAATAAAATCCAATGTTTATCCATAGCAATTGTAAGAATAGATAATATAATCGAATACACTTTATCTATATTCCTAATAAACTTGTTCATTATTCAGTTTTCTTACTTTATTAATAATACTCTTATATTTTCTTACAATAGAACTATGATTGGCATATCCCACATGAATAGAAATAAGATCAAATGTTTTATTCTCAAAATTACGCAAAGCAATAATTTCAAGTTCATCTGGTAATAATTCTTTTAACCAATAATTAACTTTAGAGACAATATGTGAGTAGAACATATATTCATTCTTTTCGTGATCATTTAATTCTTTAAACTGTAGTGCTTGATTTAAGTTATCTATATGTAATTTAGCAATAGAGTAGAAGTTTAGAGTAAGTTCAATTTCTTCATTAGAATAAACCATTGCCTACTTACTCCCCTTCTTATAAATTGTAAAACGTTTTACAAATGTATTATATTATATTTAATCGACACAATTGTGCTTTTATGATTATTATAATAGTTCAAATTAATTGTTCCTGTTTATCACAACTATTAGTTCTGTATATTTAAACATATTATCCAGACAGTTAATCAAAATAGAATTTAGATTTAATACTTCCGTAAAATATAAGTTCGAGTTGATATACCATTGGATGTAAAAAGCTATTCTGTATACAAGCACAGCCAAGATCATGAAATGATTATCTTATCAGAATAAATAATCAATCGAAAGAGGAAATCATAATTTGTAATATATATCAGATATACTTGGTGCAATTGTTACTTATCCATGTTAAAATTAATATATTATGAATAGCGAGGTATCAAACAATGGAAACATTAACCGTCAAAAATAATAAAATGGATTATCCAACTTTCAAAAAAATCATCATTCTATTCTTTCCTACTAAATCTAAAATCTTATTTGTAGCCGCATTCTGTTTTGGTTCGATATTATTATTGAAAGGCCTATTTATGAGAGATTTTTCTTTTTGCATAATAATTAGCGTTATTTTATTATTCGAAGTTATATTTAATCTTGCTGTATCAAGAGCTTTATTAAAACAATTAATGAAACAGCAAATAGAACGATTCAACAAAGACGTAATTTATTTTGATTTAGTCTTTGAAGAAGATGAACTTTACTCGAAGGTAGACTCATCAACGAATAAAGCTCCTATAAAATACAAAGATTTAAAGAAAATTAACGAAACAAATGATGTCGTATTTTTCACAAGTAATGCAGGCTTTAAAATCTATTTTGAAAAGAAAAATGCCAGTAATGAAGATATTGAGAGATTACATGCGTTTTTTGATAAGCAGAACATCACATGGAAAAAATCAATTCTATAGTAAAGAAAACCTCTTTGATATGAGAATCAAAGAGGTTTTCTAATGCTTATAATTCTACTTTCTTACCGCCATACTTTCTTACTTTAAGAATATGACAAGAACCTTCACCAAAATACTTTTCAATTTCATTCTTATATGTTTCTACATAATCATCTTCTACAAAAGCCTGGATCGTACCTGCAAATCCACCACCATGTACTCTACATACACCTTTATTACCTAGGATATCTTCAGATAAGCCTAAAGCAATAGAAACTGCCTGGTTTGTTTCATCATGATTAGAATAGATATTCTGTAGGTATTTATAAGAACTGTCTCCTGATGATTTGATGACTGACTTGAATGTATCAAAGTCATTGTTCTTTAAGGCAGATACTGCTTTTTCTACTCTTGCATCTTCCTTAAAGAAGTGTAATGCACGGATGACACAGCGGTCACTCATCTTTTCACGTAATTCAGGAATATGTGCTTTAAATTCATCTTCTGATACTTCTCTTAAGAATTCTTTTCCAAAGAAGTGTGCTACTTCCTTCATTTCTGTAGGAATGGCTGCATAATCATCAGTTAAGTCTGCATGAGATGCATGAACATCTACAATACATAAACTATGATGGAATGAAGAGAAATCAACATCTACTTTTTCTACAACAGGATGATCATTGTCTTTAAAGTCAATATGAATAAGAGCACCTACTGAACTTGCACACTGGTCCATTAATCCACATGGTTTACCAAAATAGACGTTTTCTGTATACTGACCAATCTGTGCAATCAATACTGGACTCACTGTCATATCATTATATAAACCTGATAATACAGTACCAATCATGACTTCAAATGCTGCTGATGAAGAAAGACCAGAACCCTGTAATACTTCACTTGTCATATAAGCTTCAAAACCACCAATATGAAGACCTAATTCCTTAAAGCGTGCAAGAGTACCTCTAATTAATCCTTCTGAAGTACCTTCTTCTTCTGCTTTCTTTTCTAAGTCATCTACAGCTACAGCCTTTAAATCATAATCATCAGATAATACCTTAATTTCACCATCTCTAGGTGCTGTAATCGCAATAATATCTAAATTAATTGCAGCAGCTAATACTTCCCCATGCTGGTGGTCTGTATGGTTACCAGATACTTCACTTCTACCTGGTGCTGAGAATACTTCTACTTCCTTATCACCATAAAGTGAGATGAACTTTTCAATAGCTGCAATATATCTTTCTTTCTGAGTATCTAATAAAGATTCATCTACATAAATATCAGTTAATAAAGCATCTGCCTTACCATTTCTAATATCTTCAATAATCTGTGTTGCAAGTTTCATTATTTAATTACCTCTAAACAATAAGATGTCTGTGCATCAAATGTTTCTCCCTTTCTTAAAATAGTGCTTGGATTCTTTTCAATATGAATAGCGTCTGGTAAGTTCTGTGTTTCAATACATACTGCATCTCTCGCATTATAAGGTTCAGCATTCTTACCAATACGTCCATCTAGATAGTTTGCGGTATAGATCTGTGCTCCTGGTAAAGTAGTGGATACTGTTAATCTTCTACCACTTTCTTCATCTTCTAATACAACCTGGTTCTTATCTGTAGTAAAGAAGAAATGATGGTCAAAACCATTACCAAGTTTTAATTGTGGATGATCTACTTCTACACGTTCACCAATCTTTGCAGGTTTTCTAAAGTCAAATGGAGTACCTTCTACAGCTTCCTTTTCACCTGTAGCAAGACCATCTGCATCTACATGTTCATAATAATCAGCATCAATCTTTAAAGTGTGATTATAGATATTATGTTTATGTCCTGATAAGTTGAAATATAAATGGTTAGTAATATTAATTAAAGTATCCTTATCACTCGTAGCATGATAAGAAATAGTTAATGTAGTACCCTCTAAATGATAAGTAGCACTAAAATCCATATTACCTGGATAACCTTCTTCTCCATCCTTTGCATGATAAGTAAACTTAATAGTATAGTCATCTAAGATTTCATAATCAAAAATCTGATAACTAAATCCTTTAATACCACCATGTAAACTATTAGGACCATTATTAATAGGTAAATGATATGTTTCACCATTTAATTCAAATGTTCCTTTTCCAATTCTATTCGCAACTCTACCTACTAATGCACCTAGATAAGCATCTAGAGTCTGATATTGATTAAAGTCATCATAACCTAATACAACATCACCTTTTACTCCATTCTTATCTTCAACAATCATCTTAATAATAGTACAACCAAATGTTGAGACAACAACTTCCATCTCATCGTTTTTTAATGATAAATTTTCAATATTTCCAATTTTTTCTATTACTTCTATCACATTTATTCACCTCATCTTCGGAAACATAGATAATTCATACCTATTACTTAATATATTTTATCATGTTATGAATAATTATGTATACGCTTTCTAGAAAAAGTGAATATTTAATAGACTTTTCTATGAGTTGTAAAGAGCGTATGTCTTTTATACAGGAAAATATGTCTCTTAAGCACAAAATATAGACTATTTAATGATAATAATATATTATTTAAGTAGTAGAAGAGGATGGAATACTCTAAATTTAAAGATGTGACATAATAGAAAAAAGGTTTAATACAATCGAGGTGAATAATATGATGAACTTTCTTCTAGCTTTGTATAGCAGTTTATTAATCAAAATCCTGCCATTATTAGTTGTATCGCTGTTACTTACATTCCTATTAATTAAAGCTAAAATGCCAAAGTTTTTCTACCTTCTCATAGTTGTAGAAGTAATCGCAATATCTGTACTGCACTATAGCACTGTTGTCACATCAATAAGCTTATATATGGAAGAGAGAGTCTGGATTATACTCTTTAATATGGCTATCCTTGTTGGTATATATTTAATGATTCCTACTCTTTCAATCATCCTCTATAGAGTATTAAGAAAAAGAGGATATTAATGTGGACCCCATATTAAGGACATTAAATAAAAAAGTACTTAATTAGAAATGAAAATATCCTCTAGGTGTAATAAACCAGGAGGATATTTTTACGTACTATGTTTTTAATGCACTTTTTCCAATTCACTACTTGTTTTAGATCCAGTTTGATATAATATCTTTGTTATCGTCCTCCTTGAAAGGGGGTGATGCTTTTTGTTTTTTGATTTTATGTTAACCGTCATGGCAGGTGTTCTAACTTATTACATCTGCAAATGGTTAGACGAATTTTTCAAACGATAACTAGCCTAGTGTTAAACCACTATAAAAGTTAGAAAAGGTAAGGATCCCACAATCCTTACCTTTTCGTTTGATACTTTTTGTTTTTTGAATTCAATTGAAGTTTAACACTTAACCACTTCATAGTCAAGTCGTCGTAGCATAAAAACGATATAAGTCATAGTAGCATAAAAATAATATAAGTAATTATTTCACTTCATTTTCATATGCTTATAGTTTGATGTTCGACTTTTTCATAACCGTCATGGCTGGTGTTCTTACCTACTACATCTGCAAATGGTTAGACGAATTTTTCAAACGATAACTAGCCTAGTGCTAAACCACTCTAAAAATTAGAAAAGATAATGATATGCCAATCCTTACCTTTTCGTTTGATGTATTTTGATTTCTGAATTCATTTGAAGTCTAACACTTAACCACTTCATAGTCAAGTAGTTACTGCATAGAAACCACAGGAGCAGTTTACTTATTTCACTTCATATATTTAGTCTAAAAAAGGACTCGTAATGAGTCCTCTACATTAACAATCATACTGAGTGAATACGTCACTAACTGGTAAATCGTTTTCGATATTTTCAATTGTATGTGCAAGTAATCCTGCAACAGATACAGAAACAAGTTTATCAAATTTCTTATCCTGTGGGATTTCGATAGTGTTAGTAATAACAACTTCTTTTGCCGCACAAGTAGATAATCTTTCAACAGCAGGTCCAGAAAGTACACCATGAGTACATGCAATATATACATCTTTAGCACCTTTCTGTTTTAACATATCAACACCAGCTGTAATAGTACCAGCTGTATCGATCATATCGTCAATTAAGATACAGTTCTTACCTTCAACATTACCGATGATACCCATAACTTCAGCAACGTTTGGTTTAGGTCTTCTCTTATCGATGATAGCGATAGGACAGTCAAATGCTTCAGACATCTTACGAGCTCTAGTAGCTCCTCCGTGGTCAGGAGATACAACACATAAATCCTGAACCTTCTTTTTACGGAAGTATTTGATTAATAGTGGTAAAGCCTGCATTTCATCTACTGGAATATCAAAGAATCCCTGGATCTGAGCTGCATGTAAGTCAACAGTTACAACACGGTTAACACCAGCTGTAGTTAATAAGTCTGCAACTAACTTAGAAGTGATTGGCTGTCTAGGTTTAGCTTTACGATCCTGTCTAGCATATCCGAAATATGGAATAACTGCAGTAATTTCACGAGCAGAAGCACGTTTTAAAGCATCAGTTAATACTAAGATTTCCATTAAGTTTTCAGTTACTGGATTAGAAGTAGACTGAACAATGAATACGTCCTTACCACGAACAGATTCACCGATTTCACATAAGATTTCACCATCTGCGAAGTGATGAACTTTGCAGTCTCCAACCTTAGTACCTAAAATGCTTGCGATATCCTGAGCTAATTTCTTGCTTGAAGATAAAGAAAATACTGTAATTTTGTTTTTCATATGTGTCCCCTTTTTTTATTTCTTGTTTCTTTCGTTATAAATCTTCATACGTTTTTCTTCTAAAACTTTTGCATAGCCAGGTTTGTTCACCTGTCTAGCACGTGCGATAGACATTGCGCCATCTTCTACAGTTTCTGTTACAGTAGATCCAGCTGCAACAAATGCGCCTTCACCAACAGTCACTGGTGCAACTAAATTTGAATTACATCCAATAAATGCATTATTTCCAATAACAGTCATTGACTTATTCTTACCGTCATAATTGCTTGTGATAGTACCACAACCAATATTAACGCCATCGCCTACTTTAGCATCACCGATATAAGTAAGATGAGCAGACTTGCTTCCCTTACCAAAATCAGCTTTCTTCATTTCCACAAAGTTACCAATGTGTACATTCTCTCTAATATGACAATTAGTTCTTAGTCTTGCATAAGGACCAATATCAGTACCGCTTTCTACAACAGAATCGCTTAATACTGAGAACTTGATTTCCACATTATCCTTAATATCTACATCTGTAAATTCACAATAAGGACCAATATGACAATGTGCTCCTATAGTAGTATGTCCCTTAATAATACAACCTGGTTCGATGATTGTATCCTTACCGATTACAACATCAGTACCAATATATGTATTATCAGTATCTACAATAGTTACACCATTTAATAACCAGTTCTTATTTACTCTCTTCTGAAGTAACTTAGTTGCTTCAGCAAGCTGAACACGGTCATTAATGCCACCTACTTCACTGAAATCCTGAATCTTATAGCCATCAACCTTCTTGCCTTCTTCATTCATGATTCCAATTAAATCTGTAATATAATACTCACCCTGAGCATTGTTGTTTGTTACTTTCTTTAAAGCTTCAAACATTGATTTGTTATCAAAACAATATTCACCTACATTCATCTCAGTGATATCCATCTGAGATTCCTGTAAATCTTTGAATTCTACAATTCCAGTTACCTGTCCATCTTCCTTAATAATACGACCAAATGGAAGTGACAAGTCACAATCACAAGTCATTACAGTACCACTATTCTTACCATTCATATGATAATCAATAAGTCCCTGTAATGTTTCCGCAGTAATTAAAGGTGCATCTCCATTTAATACAAGAGTCATACCTTCTTTATCTCCTAGAACACTTTCTGCCATCATGACAGCATGTCCAGAGCCTTTCTGCTCTTCCTGTAAGACAGTAGTGACGTCGTTATCTAACAAAGCCTTGACCTGGTCAGCCCCATGTCCAACAACAACGACTGTTTCTGCGATATCTAACTTCTTTAATTCATCCACCACATGATTGATCATTGGTTTATATAAAACTTCATGAACAACCTTAGGTGCATCTGATTTCATACGAGTACCTTTACCCGCTGCTAAGACAACTGCATAAACTTTCATCGACATATCTCCTTTTTTTCCCCTACATTCTAGCAAAATTCAATTCAAAATAAAAGAGAAAAGGCGTAAGTTATCCCTTTTTCCTTTTCTCTGGATAGTAAATCTGTGTTTTTACTGCAAAACTATATTTCTTTTTAAAATATGGAAGCACTTTATCAATTAATTCAGGATCTTGAGTCATACCAAAAACAGATGAACCACTACCTGACATAAGAGCACCATCAAAACCAAAGTTCATCATATCATCCTTAATAGACTGGATATCCTGTACCATCTTAATAGAAGGAGCTTCTAAAGTATTACCTAAACAATCTACAACACCTTTATAATCATTCTTTTCAATTGCACGCTTCATTAAATCAATATCTGGATGAACAGCTGTTTCGATATCTAAATCATCAAAACATTTCTTTGTAGAAACACCTTTCTTAGGTTTTACAATCAATAAATGACAATTAAAACGTGAACAATCAATAAAGTGAAGGTTTTCACCAATACCACCTACAACCGCAATACGATTCCATACACAAAATGGAATATCTGCACCAATCTCTTTACCCATTTCACACATATCCTGATAAGACATACGTAAATGGAATAAGCTGTTCATTGCACGGAATATAGCTGCACCATCGGCACTTCCTCCACCCATTCCAGCTTGAGAAGGAATATGCTTATAACAGTGGATTCTTACACCACTTTGGATATCAAACTTCTTGATTAATGCATCAGCCACCTTATACATGATATTACGTTCATCAGTAGGTACACGGTATGTGTTTGTAGTAATTTCTATACCTTTTTCAATAGGATCAATAAGAATTAAGTCATGAAGACCAATAGGGGCCATAATCATATTTAATTCATGATATCCATCTTCTCTTTCACTTACTACATCTAATGCAAGGTTTATTTTCGCATAAGCACGAATCTTCATAGTTTATGACTCCTTTCTAGTATTCTTATATAGTCATCAATGTTTAATTCCTCAGCACGTTTATTGGCAGGAATACCACATGATTCTAATACTTCTTTTGTTTGATCGTGATATAAAGACTTTAAGTTATTATAGAGTGTTTTTCTTTTTGCAGTATAACTTGCTTCAATCAGATCAATCAATTCCTGTGATATAACACGTTCTTTATGAATAGAAATAACAGCACTATCTACATGAGGTGCTGGCATGAATACATGTCTAGGCACATTCAATTCATATTGAACATCTCCTACATAATCAATCATCATCTTTAAAGGACTCTTTTCTTCAGAACAGAGCTTTAATGCGACTTCTTTTTGTACCATAGCAACTAAACGATTAATAGGTGTAGAAGAAGACACAATCTTTGTGATGATTTTAGAAGTAATATAATAAGGAAGATTTGTGACAACACAGATATCCTTATAGTCCTTTAGTTTATTACATGCTTCTTCTAAATCAGCTTTCATAAAGTCCTGGAAGATGATTTCTACATTATCATGTCCTTCTAAAGAGAATGATAATACTTCCTTTAAACGTTCATCTATTTCAAAGCATAATACTTTACCAGCTTTATTAGAGAGCTGTTCTGTAAGAGCGCCTATACCAGGTCCTATTTCAATAACTGCTGTCTCCTTATCCAGCGAAGCATGATCTGCGATACTTTGAATAATACCTGGATCTACTAAGAAGTTCTGTCCATATTTCTTAGAAGGCTTTAAGTTAAATGTATTTAATATAAATTCTGTATTTGATTTTTTTGCGATATTTTCCATATCATTTATTATATAGGATATGTAAAGAAAAGACCATTGAGTTCCCTGAAAAATTCTTCTATAATGGTCAAAAAGGTGATGTATATGGATAGAAAAACAAGAATAATGGAAATAATAAGTAGTAGTGATAAACCTGTTTCAGCAAGTAAAATTGCGAAAGAATTAGGTGTTTCTAGGCAGATTATTGTAGGAGATGTAGCATTACTAAGAGCATCGGGAGAAGATATCACTGCAACCCCTAGGGGATACATATTAGAAACAAATAGAAGTAATCATTATACAATTGCAGTAAAGCATAATAATAATCAGTTAGAAGAAGAATTAAATACTATTGTAGATTTAGGTGGTAAGGTTGAAGATGTAATAGTAGAACATCCTCTTTATGGAGAAATCAAAGGAAATCTTCATATATATTCACGTTATGATGTGTCTAAATTCATGTCTGCAGTTAAGGATCGTGATGTCACACCTCTTTCTCTATTAACAGATGGTGTTCACTTGCATACAATTACAGCACCTGATGAAGAAACATTAGAACGTATTAAAGAAGCACTGGATGAAAAGCATATATTATTAAAATAATAGGTTTTTGATTTCATCTTTAAAGAAATAGATGAATAATAATGTGTTTCCAAAAAATGGTAAAACTAACTTAAAACATAATATTGTAGGTAGTGAAGAAATTAAATATACATAAAAAAGAGTCAGTAGATGATATGTCTACTGACTCTTTAATGCTTTAAGTACTTCTTCTTTTGTAATACCCATCATATTCAATCTCTTAAATAATGCTTTCGCATTACCATAACCTAAATGAAAGGCATCATAGACCTGTAGTCTTCTCTTCTTATTTCCTAATACATCTAGATCAATAAATTCATCCCATGAAATGGATTCTTTAGCATCACTAAATGTGACAGCATTCTCTAATGCTTCAATAATCGCATCATGTCTTGCTTCCGCAATACCAAGTTTCTTTACACCCTTAGCATCCTTTTTTGCGACAAAGGCATGCTTCGCATTAGGAACAGCCTGAATGACTTTATTTCTAATCTGTGTACCAGGATAATCAGGATCTGTTAAGACAATGACACCACGCGTTTTTGCAGCAGTCTTAATGAGAGATAGAATATCTTCGTTGATTCCTGACCCAGATGTTTCAATTGTATCTACATCAAATAACTGTTTAAGTGTTGCCGTATCTGTTTTACCTTCTACTACAACAACTTCTTTAATCTTTCTCACAATAATCTCCTAACTCAGTAAGTCAATCATACGTTCTATTGTACGTTTGACATCTCCCTGATCATAATAATAATCGAAATCTTTCTCAACCATTACAGTGAGTATAAGGCAGCATGTATCATAATCAGCTTGTGAAAGGGTTATACCCTTCACAGGTTTCTTTTTATACTTGTAGTCGCCTAATTCTTGTAATACACGTCTATATATTACAGGATTATCCTTACAGGCTAATCTCTTTAATACAGAAATCTTATTATAATTCAGTTTTGATCTTATAAAGCCTAGAATAGCCCTACCTCGCGAGGGCGGGGTGGAATGTCCATCTTCCAGATATTCCTCCACTATTTAGATGATTCCATGTTCTTAAATGCTGTTGATAACATCAATTTAATACGGTTAAGCTGGTTTGTTTCACTAGCCCCTGGATCATAATCAATCGCAACGATGTTAGACTGTGGATATTTTCTTCTTAATGCCTTAATGACGCCCTTACCTGTTACATGGTTAGGTAAGCAGGCAAATGGCTGCATACATACGATATTTGGTGCACCTTCATTAATGAGTTCAATCATTTCACCAGTTAAGAACCATCCTTCACCTGTCTGGTTACCAATAGAAACAACTTCACTTGCTTTCTTCGCAATTTGATCAATAGGATGTGGTGCATCAAAACGATTTGATGCTTCTAATGCCTTAATCATATCTTTTCTTAAGAAGTCTACGAGTTTAATTGCTACATTACATAACTTAGCTGATTTCCAGCTTGCATCATAATGTTCATGTTCATATTGAGTATTGTAGAAACAATACTGGAAGAAGTCAATTAAATCTGGCATAACTGCTTCTGCGCCTTCTTCTTCAATAATCTTTACAATCTCATTATTGGCAGTAGGGTGGAATTTTACAAGGATTTCTCCTACAAGACCTACTCTAGGTTTCTTAATATCTAGAAGTGGTAATTCATCAAATTCCTTTACAATCTGATAAACGTTCTTCTTGAATTCCTTCATAGAACCATTTTCAACGTTTTCTTTACACTTTTCTACCCATGATTCATATAATTCATTAGCTGAACCTTTGACCTTTTCATAAGGTCTTACACGATATAAAACTCTCATGAATAAGTCACCATACATAGCCCCAATAATAACCTTCTTAGCCACCTTATAAGTGATCTTAAAGCCTGGGTTAGATTCTAATCCCTGTAAGTTTGCTGAAATAACAGGTACATAATCCATATGTGCATCCTTTAATGCTTTTCTAATAAACGCAATATAGTTTGTTGCACGACATCCTCCACCTGTCTGTGAGATGATCAATGCCACCTTATGAGGATCATACTTACCTGAATTCAAGGCATTCATCATCTGACCTGTTACTAAGATACTTGGATAACATGCATCATTATTAACATACTTTAATCCCTGGTCTACAGCATCTTTATCTACAGAAGGTAATACGACAAAGTTATAACCTTCTGAATTCATTGCAGTTTCTACAAACTGGAAATGAATAGGAGACATCTGAGGACATAAAATAGTCCATCTATCATCTTTCATTTCTTGTGTGAATGATACTTTTTCAGATTCATATTTATTTTCTAAGTGTACAGTATTGTCTTTCTTCTTTACTGTTGCTTTAAGTGATCTAATACGGATTCTGATTGGTCCTAAGTTAGAGGCTTCATCAATCTTAATAAGTGTATAAATCTTACCTCTTGCCTGTAATAATTCAGCCACCTGGTCACTTGTAACTGCATCTAATCCACATCCAAATGATGTTAACTGGATAAGTTCAAGATCTGGCTGAGTTGTTACGAATTCTGCAGCACGATAGAGTCTAGAATGATATGTCCACTGGTCTACTACACGTAAGTCTAAGTTTTCTTTATTTAAATTACATACAGAATCTTCTGTTAATACACAGAAACCTTCACTTGTAATTAAGCTAGCAATACCATGGTTGATTTCTGGATCCACATGATAAGGACGTCCTGCAAGGACAATACCCTTCTTATGGTTTTTATGCATCCATTCCACTGCTTCCTGACCCTTAACTTCAATATCTTTTCTTGCACGTGCTAATTCCTGATAAGCCTTATCAATCGCATTATGCATTTCCTTATCTGAAATATCATATTCAGCTAAAGATTCCTTCATTACCTTAAATAATGTTTTAGGGTTATTTAGAGATAAGAATGGGTTCTTATATTTCACGTTGTGTTCTTCTAAGCTGTCTACATTGTTTCTAATAACTTCTGGATAAGAAGCAACAACTGGACAGTTATAGTTATTACCTGCATCTTCATATTCTTTTCTTTCATATGCTACTGATGGATAGAAGATAAAAGTAATACCTCTTTCAATTAGGTTTTCAATATGTCCATGAGAAATCTTTGCTGGATAACAGGCATTTTCTGATGGAATAGATTCAATACCCTTTTCATAGATTTTCTTAGAAGATCTTGCAGATAAGACGACTCTAAAGCCTAACTGAGTAAAGAATGTATGCCAGAATGGATAGTTCTCATACATATTAAGTACTCTAGGAATACCCACTTCTCCTCTTCTTGCATCATCTTTAGAAAGTGATTTATAACCAAAGATACGACCATATTTATAATCATAGAGGTTAGGTAACTTTTTAGATGTCATTGGAAGGTTAGCACCTCTTTCACATCTATTACCTGAAATATATTCTCTACCATCATTGAATGATGTAATAGTTAACATACAGTTATTTGTACACTTACCACAGTTTCTAATCTTTGTATCATAGTCAAGTGCTTCTATTTCTTCTAATGAAAGAATAGTAGAAGGTTCATTGTCATCATTTTCAATCGCAATACGGGCCATACCATAGGCACCCATTAATCCTGCGATATCAGGTCTTACTACTTCAATACCTGTTTCTTTTTCAAATGCACGTAGTACAGCTTCGTTATAGAAAGTACCACCCTGTACAACAACATGCTTACCAATATCTTCTTTACTTCTTAGCTTAATTACTTTATATAATGCATTCTTGATAACTGAATAAGATAAACCAGCACTGATATCTTCTACAGAAGCACCTTCTTTTTGTGCCTGTTTTACCTTTGAGTTCATGAATACTGTACATCTAGAACCTAAATCAATAGGGTGTTTAGACTTTAATGCAAGTTCTGCGAATTCTTCAATCTTATAACCTAATGATTTTGCGAACGTTTCTAAGAATGAACCACATCCTGCAGAACATGCTTCATTTAATGAAATGTTCTGAATGACGTTATCTCTAATAGTAATAGCCTTCATATCCTGACCACCAATATCAAGAATGAAATCTACATCAGGTTCATAGGCTTTTGCAGCAGTATAATGGGCAATTGTTTCTACTTCACCAATATCCACCTTTAAAGCAGCTTTAATAAGGGCTTCACCATAACCAGTAACACCTGCTTTCGCAATATAACATCCTTCTGGAAGCATCTGATAGATTTCCTTCATCAGACTCATGATCAGCTGTAATGGATTTCCTTCATTAGAACTATAGAAAGAATATAAAATAGCACCCTGATCATCAGTCATGATGATCTTAGATGTTGTAGAACCAACATCGATACCTAAGAATACTTTACCTTTATATTTCTTAAGTGTTCTTTTCTTAGTGATATGAGTAAAGTGTCTTTCTCTGAATTCTTTTAATTCTGCTTCATCATTAAATAATGGTTCTAAGACATTTGTAAGTTCTGTAGGGGAGTCTGAAAGACCTTCTAAGTCTTCAATAATCTTAGAGATGTTTAATGGGTTTTCTACTTTTTCTTTTGCATTTAAACATGCTCCCATAGCAACAAATAGCTGTGAGTTCTGTGGGAAGATGATTTCATCTTCAGTTAAACCTAATGTTTCAATAAAACGTTCTCTTAACTGATCCATGAAATAAAGTGGACCACCTAAGAATGCAACATTCCCTCTAATAGGTTTACCACAGGCAAGACCAGAAATAGTCTGGTTGACAACTGCCTGGAAAATAGATACCGCAATATCTTCTTTAGATACACCTTCATTAATTAAAGGCTGAATATCTGTTTTCGCAAAAACACCACAACGTGATGCGATAGGATAGATTGTCTTATAGTTTTTCGCATATTCATTTAAACCAGCCGCATCAGTCTTTAATAAAGTAGCCATCTGGTCAATAAATGCCCCAGTACCTCCTGCACAAGTACCGTTCATACGCTGTTCAAGCTGTCCTTCAAAATAAGTAATCTTGGCATCTTCTCCACCAAGTTCTATAACAACATCAGTTTGTGGAATATATGTTTCTACTGTCTTTGTACACGCAATAACTTCCTGTATAAAAGAAATACCAAGCTTATCTGCAAGAGATAAACCTCCTGAACCAGTCATAACAGGATATAAATCAATATCACCCATCTGGTTCTTTACTTCAATTAATAACTCATAGATTGTTTTTCTAACATCTGAGAAATGTCTTGTGTACTTAGAGAATAAGCATTTATCATTCTCATCTGTCAAATAGAGTTTTACAGTTGTAGATCCTACATCAATTCCTAAATAATATTTCATATTTCCACATCCTTCTCTCTTTTTTGAGTATTATATCGAACCTATATTAAACGAATTTTAAGAAATAATCTAGTTTTTTGCATAATAAAATTATAAAATCTGACTACTCCCACGGGCAAGCCCGTGGGGTTCTGATTGCCAAGTGTAGCTTGTAATCGTACATCATTTTCAGACTTTGGAGTTACAAGTGTAAATCTATT
>OHAU01000344.1_pt1 | contig 67114 bp, 63 predicted proteins | sample 1577181 | NCBI WGS metagenome assembly OHAU01 (sample SAMEA3541472, study PRJEB24748) | human gut metagenome | biome: human gut; feature: human-associated habitat; material: faeces | place: China | collected 2012
AATTGAAAACATAAAGAGAATTTTGTGTGAATATTGTGTGTAGTGGTTGCAACTTTTCAAATCTGTATACCCATTTTTCAGCAGAGGGGTATAATAATTTTACAGAAAGTATTGCACCTCAGAGTCTTCGTTAAGCTTTATGAAAGCAGGTTAAAAAATCGTTAAACGGTTGTTTTTATGGGATTAAGGGCGAAAAAAGTATCATCATTCAGTAAGAAACAATGAGAATTGTGGAAGAAAATCCAGCACTGCGGATACTATCACCTTGCACTTGCAAGTACTAACATTTATAATGAAAAATATGAAATTTATAAGACAGAAAGTAATGCAAAAGGAAGGCGGGATAGTAAAGAATGAATGAAATTATAGAAAGTTTATACAACAGAAAATCAGTGAGAGTATATGAAGAAAAAGCAATCCCAAATGAGATGAAGAATGTGATTTTAGAGGCAGCTATGCAGGCTCCGACAGCAGGATGTCAGCAGTTATATACAATTTTGGATATTACAGATCAAAATTTAAAAGAAGCACTTGCAGAAAGCTGCGACCACCAGCCATTTATTGCAAAGGCACCGATGGTTCTGGTGTTCTGTGCAGATTGTAAGAAGTGGTATGATGCTTATCTGGAAGCAGGGTGCAAACCAAGAAAACCGGATGTAGGAGATTTGATGCTTGCGGTAACAGATACAGCCATTGCGGCACAGAATGCAGTGGTAGCAGCAGAAAGCTTTGGCATTGGTTCCTGTTATATTGGCGACATTATGGAGAATTGCGAAGAGCAGAGAAAACTCTTACAATTGCCAGAATATGTATTTCCGGCAGTTATGATAGTATTTGGCTGGCCTACAAAGCAACAAATGAAGCGTAAAAAACCAGAACGGTGTGAACAGAAACATATTGTGCATGAGAATACATATCGTAATATGGAGGGGGATGAATTGCGAGAGATGTTTGCATATAAGTGTAAAAACAGCACCTACGAAGAGTGGTGCAGTGCATTTTGTAATCGAAAGTATAATTCAGACTTTTCGAAGGAAATGAGCAAATCAGTAACAGAATATTTGGAGCAGTTTAGATAAGGTGCCGTTTAGGATGCCATTTAGGGACGGGGTTTGCTGGCTTTTTTTAATATGTGCGCCTTGCGGCGCACGTTTCGTTTGCGCGCCATGGGCGCGCTCTCGCAGGTGAAAGTCGTGTGTTCTGCAAGCTGTTATCAGCTTGCCAGTGAAAGTCTGGTCAAGGTAATCGCCAGTGAGCCTTGTAGCGAGCCTCCAATGCTTTTGGGTGACTGATTGTGTTGAAGCGAGGTATGCCTGTGAGAAACAGGTGCAAAATAACAGTTCGTACACGATATCTTCTTGCAAACTCTGCAAAAGCACGAATACGGGGCTTATCGAGCATACATCCGGTGAAAGGAAATTCAGAACATTCCCAACAGCCGTTCAGCCCTTTTTCTTTACAACAGTTATAGTTTTTGCACCAGCCGTGGCTTTCACAGCCTCCGTCTTGGCAACCTACACAGCCTTTATTTTCGGAACAAACGCAACACGCAAGACCACAAAATGCAATAGCTTTCATTATTGTGCCGCCTCCCATTCTGCTGTGAATTGTCTGATTGTTTGCTGACGGTTGGCACGATCATCACTTACTGCTCTCGTTGCGATCTCAAAGAGCTTGTCGCTGAGCTGCCACTTTTCCCGTGTGCGGTTATACTCTCCAAAGAGCGCAAAAGCGGTAGCACCAAGAGTATAGACGTTCGTAATTTCATCAATATCGGCTCCGAGCTGATGTTCTTCCGGGGATTGGAAGCGAGAGCTGCCCCACATATGTCCCATATCGTTGACACACGGTTGTTTGCGGAAAAGGTCAATATCGCAGATTGTAGTCTTTCCGTTCACAAAATCATACATAATGCTGCCGTCATAAAAATCTATGGCTACATAATTACGCGAGACAACACATTCCAAGAAGCTCAATATGTCGCTGAACACAGCGAGCCTGTCATTGATGGGAAGCTGAATAAAGCGACGATATGCCGCGGGGTACATTCTGCCCATACAATCGCCATCAGCCCACTTGAATACCATAGCGAACCCGTCGCCAATTTCCTTGGCTTCAATAAGCTCAATCAGATTCTCGTGCTTCAGATCGCTGTAAATCGGGAGAGTAGCTTTCAATCTGGAGATAGCATCTGCAGGATCGCCGCCGTACTGCTCGGTAGGAGCACCGGCGAACTTTACAAAATAACGCTGACCGTCTTTTTCAGTACCAAAGCAGATGTTTCCGGAATCTTGGTTATCGTAAACCTTGAACACCGTTCCATACTCTTTCATAAAGCTGAAATCAAAAGTACTTTTCAGCTTGAAAGGAATCCCGTCGATGTACTGCAGATAATACCCTTTGAAATACCATGTCGGCACAGGATTACGCATATTATCGTACCAAGACAGAACCTCCTTGGCTTGGTTCAGCATGGTGTTCACTTCGTCCTGTCCGAACGGAATCGCCCAATATACAGATGAGAGAGTATTGCTTGAAATGTAAAGAGCAAGCAATCTCCAAAACTCCATAGGTACGTTATTATCAAAGTATCCGTTTACCATACCGGAAGCAAAGAGAGGAGCTTTCTGAGCGCACCAAACAATGCGGTTAAATTCTTCCCACGGATCACCGTAATCGTTACGGTTAAAGTCGATAACGTGGAGCTGACCGCCTCTGTCGATCATCATATTGCCGATGTGGTAATCGCCGTGCTGATATACCTGCGGTCTGTTTTTCAGCAAATGACGGTTCTCGTTTATGTAGTCGATAAATGCCTGTCCGTTCTCATACTTGATGGGGCACTCAACGTACTTTTTGATCTTATAATCCATTTTGCGGTTAAAACGGATTTCCCAATCCTCCTGCGTTGCAGGAGCAGGAATGGAGTGAATCTTGCGAAGAATACGTCCTGCTTCCAAGCCATATACATATTGCTCGGTATCAGAATAGCCCGACATGACCTGTTTTGCATCTTCGCCGTCAATCCAACTTTGAATGGAATAAACGCCATCCTCACAAGTGCCAAATTCAATGGGCTGGCACATAGGCACTCCAAAAGAAGCGACCTGTTTCATCATATTAAACTCAGACTGCTTTGTGTTGTGCTGTGCAATATCGGAAACACGCAAAAGATACCGTGTGCCGTTTTCGTCGGTAACACAGTATTTTTTATCACTCGACCAGCCTTTGTTTATTGGTTCTTTCGTTACAAAATTCATATCTTTTCTCCGTAGCTCTATCTGCCAAACACCTTGACATCACCGAGCAGTTTAAGGTTTCCATTATCCACGAGAATTGCGCCAGCTCGCACAGCGGTTGCGTACACGGTTTTACCACGTTCAGCAAGTACCCGTTGTATCGACTCATCCTGTTCCGAAGTCCCCTCATAGTGAACTTCCAAATAAAACTCATTACACCTACGAATATGTACATCATTTTAGAACACGAAGAGAAAAATACAATGACTTTTCTATCCGACTAAAAATGGTTAATTCTAAGCGGCTTTAGGTGGTCAATTTTCCCCGCCCCTAACAAAAGTATTATTTTGTGTATATTCTATCTTGTTTTGTTTATGGTGCATACACATACTAAACGGTAAAATTAAAGCAAATTTAGATATCATTTGTGACAAAGCGCACTTCAAGTTTATCAGGGCGTGAATAACTTTCTGTATATTCAACTAAATTACCATTTTCATCGTATCCTATGAATTCAATATAGTTGACGATAGAGGTGGCACTTGGAAGATGAAGGTGTTTTTGAAGTTTTTCGCCAGCTTCTACCATCATCATTGTCTCATTAAATTTTACAGGCAAATGATTTTTGGATTTCATATAATCATAAAGCGATATGTGCTCAAAATTGTAATTATCGATATCTGAAAAAAAATGAATAGGAACATAGGTAAACTCAATTGCAAGAGGTTCCTTGTTTCCAAGACGAATTCGATGAATACCGTATATTTCATCTTCTTCAGAAAGTCCAAGTTTATCTGCAAAGTATTTTCTGTTTTTGATTATACCTGTGCCTAAGCATTTATTGGAAATTTCAATACCAAAGTTACGAACTAAAGAGGTAAAGCTGGCATTTTTTGATTCATTTAGTACTCCTAAAGCAACTCGATTTTGTTCGGGTTTGCGGACAAAAGTTCCCTTTCCGTGAACGCGAATTAAGTAATGTTGGCTAATTAATTCGTCAAAGATGTCATGAATCAAATATCGACTTACACTATACATTGTTGCAAAATCCCGTTCGCTGGGAAGCAACTCCCCAGGAAGATATTCCTGTGTTTTAATTTTTGTAATGATACTAGATTTTATTTGTGCGGCTAATACATCATCATTGCTCATAAAACTACCTCCCTGATAAAACCAAAACGATCAATTAGCATATTATTTTCAAAAAAGACTGCAAGATGTCCTTGTTTATCATACATGAGCCCTTTGTATTTCATTAAAGGGCTATCAACAGGAATATTTAAAATTTGAGCAGTCTTTGTGTCTGCGTAAAGTAAGGTGACTTTTTGATTCGATTTTGCCAAGGTTATTTGACGATTGTTTGTAATCAAATCAATTGCAGGAGCAGAAGCAGCAATTTGTTGGGTGAGATCTGGATAGATATATTCAGGAATATAAGTTGTATTGATACAAATTAGTTGAGTACCATCTGAATAAAGCCAAACAATTTTGTATATTTTCGATTTTTCAGGAAGTAACATTTCGCTTGCAAGATAGTTATCTGCTTCTATTTTTTTGAAATCATATAATTCGTAAGTTAATTGTCCGCTATATTCCTCTGAATGTAAGGAAAAATTACGAATGGATTGTAAAATGCGTTTAGGCGCTACGTAATAACCACTTCTTGGTTTTGAGATAATTGTTTTATCTTGAAGTAACAGATTCAAGGCTCCACGAACAGTTAAGCGTTGTACATGAAACAGCTCTGCCAGCTTTCGTTCCGAAGGCAGTTTGTCACCTGGAAGATAGTGTTCTTCCTTTAGCATGTATTTGATTTCTTTTGATAATGCAACATCTAAAGTTAATAAGTTTTTTTTCATAAGAACTCCTAATATTATAATTTACTTGTAAATTATAATCAAATTATACGTTGTCAGTTCTTAAAAAGCAAATGGAAAGGAAAAAAGAAATGAATAAATAAAAAATAAATATAAAAACTGGTATAGTAAATTTAAAATGTGTTTCATACCAGAATAAAAGAAATATATACATTGTGCATAAATAAATGCATTTATATTTATAAAAATACAACAATATTCAATATTCTTTCCATGAAGTATTGAAAAAAATAAAAAAAGTGGTATATTAAATTTAAAAATAATCATCAATACAAAGGAAGGGAAAGGGGAAAACACTATGTTGAAATTTAATGAACAGAAACAGATTGAAAGTGTGAATGGAGCGCTTGCTCTGAGAAATCAAATTAATGAATTGATTGATGGAATTTGTAAAGAAGGATACAAGAATATTTGTTGGCTCGGTATCGGTGGAACATATGCATCTTGCCTCCAGGCAGAGGTCCATATGAAAGAAAAATCAGAACTTTCATTTTTTGTTGAAAACGCAGCAGAGTATTTGACAACTGGAAATAAAAAAGTTGGAGAAGGAACTATTGTAATTATTTCGTCTGTTACAGGAACAACTTCTGAAATCGTAGATGGAGTAAAAAAAGCACAGAAGAGTGGAGCAAGGGTGATTGGTTTTATTGATGTTGCTACTGCAGAACTTGCAAAACTTGTAGACTATGTGATTACATATCCTGCCAATGAACAATTGAAATTTTATATGGTAGCAGATAGATTTATGTACAATGCAGGAGAATTTCCAGAATATGAGGATTTATACAAGGAGTTGGATCAGTATTTGGCAACTGCACTTGTGGAAGTTGAAAAGGAAGCAGATGCTTTCGGAGAAGAATTTGCAAATCGTCATAAGGACGACAAAATTCATTATTTTGTTGGGGCTGGGAACCAGTATGGTGCCACATATTCTTATGCAATGTGTTATTGGGAAGAACAGCATTGGATTCGTACAAAATCTATCCACAGTGCAGAATTTTTCCATGGAATGTTAGAAATAATTGACAAAGACACACCAGTTACAGTATTTATTGGGGAAGATTCTCAGAGATCATTGAGCGAGCGCGTTGCAAACTTCTTGCCACGCATTTGTGGAAAATACAATATTATTGATACCAAGAAATTTGAATTAAAAGGAATTAGTCCAGAGTACAGAGGATATATATCACATTTAGTGATGCATGCGGTAACACAGAGAATTGATGCACATATGGAAAAAGTCAATTGTCATCCTATGGAAATCAGAAGATATTACAGACGTCTGGACTATTAAGGTGGCAAAATGGACAGAAAGATAAGAGTAGCAGCAATAGGAGATAATTGTATTGATTATTATGATTCATTGAATGAATCATATCCAGGGGGAAACCCAGTGAATGTTGCTGTATACATAAAACGATTAGGTGGAGAAAGTTCTTATACAGGTGCTGTTGGAAATGATTCATTCGGAAAAATCATGATAAGTGCAATTCAAAATAAAGGAGTCGATACTTCTCATATTCAAGTGCTGGATGGAAAAACCGCAGTTACACATGTTGACATTGTAGATGGAGATAGAGTGTTTGGAAAATATGAAGAAGGTGTTTTGGCAGACTTTAAGCTAAGAGAACAAGACATTTCCTTTATAAAGAAACATGATTTAGCGGTTACAGGAATTTGGGGAATGATTGAAGATGAGCTTCCACTTATTTCGAAAGAAATTCCAGTTGCATTTGATTTTGCAAATAAATTTGCAAATCCAATTGTTGAGAAAGCGATTCCATATGTGACATATGCATTCTTCTCTTTTGACGAGGAATCACGCAATGAGTTTAGACAGAAATATCATAGCATGGGCTTAAAAGAAAAAGAAAATTGTACGGAACAATTAAAGGAATTCATGAAAGCAATGCAACAAAAAGGACCTAAAGTCATTATTGCAACATTGGGGAAAAATGGAAGCATTGGGTATGATGGAAATTCTTGGTATCGATTTGGAATCATAGAGTGTAAAGTTGTTGATACAATGGGTGCAGGCGACAGTTTTATTGCCGGATTTTTATATGGGATTTTGAATGGATTGAATGTTCAAGATTCGATGGAAGCAGGAGCTCAGAATAGTGCGGTAACAATAGGGTATCAAGGGGCATGGTAGAGGGAGAATATAACAAATGAGAAAAAAATAGTGGCAATTTTATTGACAGCTGCGATGGTAATGGGTATTGCAGCATGCGGAAATCAAAGTGAAAGCAATAAAGAGGCAAAAAAAGACGATAATACAATTACAGTATGGTGTTGGGACAAAACATTTAATATTTTTGCAATGGAAGAAGCTGCAAAAATTTATCAAGAAGATCGTCAAGATGTGAAAATTGATATTGTCGAAGTTGGAGATGTATGGAATGCTTATGTTGGCAGTCTTAATATGTACATTGCCTACCGCCTTAGAGCGTGTCTGAAAAATCATTTCCGCAATCTGCAAACATATCAATGTATTGTGACGCAAAAGAAATAAGATTCCGTAATAGGGAGGAACTCACATTGAAATCAAAGGCAAAGACATTTTTAATTGATATTTTACTTGATATTGTAGGTGGTTGTTTCATTGCGATTGGAGTCTATAATTTTGCAGTGGCATCTGGATTTCCGGTAGCAGGTATATCAGGTATTGCAATCGTGTTTTATTATTTTTGGAAAATTCCAATTGGTACAATGACGACAATTTTGAATATTCCAATTATTTTAATTTGTTACAAGTTGTTGGGAAAACAATTTTTTTTAAGATCAATAAAGACAATGTTAATTTCTAATATACTGATGGACTGGGTTGTTCCATTGTTTCCAATTTACCAAGGTGATATGATGTTATCTTGTATTTGTATGAGTGTATTCTCAGGAATCGGATATGCATTAATTTACATGAGAGATACCTCTACAGGTGGAGCAGATTTTGTTTTGATGGCAATACACAAGGCAAAGCCACATATTTCTGTAGGAAAAATTATCATTGTTATGGATTTTATTATTGTAATTATTGGTGGAATTCTGATGCATGGAAACATTGATAAGATTATTTATGGATTAATTGGAACGTATATTTTATCATTTGTCGTAGATAAGCTAATGTATGGCGTTGATGCTGGAAAACTTGCTTTGATTGTAACAGAAAAGGGACCACAAATTGCGGCAAAAATTGATGAGCTATCACAACGAGGGGCAACTTTGATTAAGGCAGAAGGAAGTTATACAGGACGTGAAAAAGAAGTATTAATGTGTGCATGTAACAATAAAGAAATGCATACGATTCAAGAAGCTGTAAAGAAAGTAGATTCATCAGCGTTTCTTGTTACAATGGAATCGAATGAAGTGCGTGGAAAAGGATTCAAGCCAATATAATACCCAGAGAAGTTTTTTGTTTACACCGTTCCGCAGAAGTTCTTTGCGGATGTAGTCAAAGTTTGGCATACGTTTATTCGCTGCAGACTTATCTTTGCTACGGTATTATACGGATAAATCCAGAGTGGCTAATATGAAAAATGGTACGATACATATATTAAACAAGATCATTCATCCGGCATTACAGTTGGCGGTGGAAGACGATATTATTCGGAAAAACCCTGCAGATGGAACAATGAAATATTTTCAAGTTGAAAGCGAAAAAAATATGCTTTGTCAATGACGGAAGAACAAGAGTTTCTGGATCGGTTGGTAATGAAAAACTGGTCGAAATACTACTATCCTTTTTTCACGATATTGCTTTATACAGGCTTACGTCTGAGCGAAGCATTAGGTCTCACATGGGAAGATATCAATCATCAATTACAATATCGGCCAATTAATGGAAAACAGACCTTATACTGCATTGATTTAAGAAAGGGAGAAGCTAGGACTAAAACGGCCAGTGGAAGAAGGGTGATTCCAATGACTCCTAATGTTTATGAAATGTTCTGTGAACAGAGAAAAATCTGGCTTTCGATGAAAAAAGATCCGGATTTTGAAGTTGATGGGTATAAGAATTTTATCTTTTTATCAAAAACAACAGGGAGAAATCTGTATCCTGTTAACATCAGGAAAACTCTACAACGAATAGTTAATATGAATGATACCAGAGAAATACAGCTTCCCAATATTTCGCCACACATATTACGCCACACGACATGTACAAGATATGCAGAAGCAGGAATGGATATCAAAACCAATCAGTATTTGCTCGGACAAAGTGATGTAAAAACGACAATAAAAGTATACAACCATGTAGATATGGAAAGAACAAAACGTGAGCTTGCGCGGATTGAAAAATGGGAAAAAGATAATGCCGATGGTTACACCAAAATTTACACCAATTTGCAGTAATCATATAAAGAGTAGTGTAGATTTATGTGGATATTACACAAAATCATTGTGAAAAACAGCTAAAAAATATACTTGTATGTAGACTTATAATGAGTTATAATGAACAAGAATTTAAGGATAATTCTTCGGGGCGGGGTGTGATTCCCCACCGGCGGTATAGTCCGCGACCCATGGAAACATGGCTGAACCGGTGTGATTCCGGTACCGACAGTATAGTCTGGATGAGAGAAGAGTGCAGCGTGTGTAAGCGTAAAATATAGATTTTCTGATTTTATATCAGGAAAGAAAAAGCACAGAGAGAACACCCCGGAAAGGATTTACTTTCCGGGGTTTTTTTACGCGAGCAACGAGCCAAAGTCCGTGCCTGCACGAGACCTTGGCGATTGCCGCGATAACTTGAGAAACTCGCGAAGCGTGTTTCTCATAGTTTTGTGTCAGGCTGCAGAAACCGGGAATTTCCTTTTGAGAAAGAAAGGAGATTGAAGAAAATGAACAACACAACAACAAAAGCAGCAGAGACTGCGAAAAAGGCCGGAACTACGAGAAATACAGGTGTCAGAACCATGGTGCAGATTGCCATGCTGGCGGCTGTGGCAACTGTTTTGATGCTCTGGGAGGTACCGCTTCCGTTTATTGCACCGAGTTTTTATAAGATGGATCTGAGTGAAGTGCCGATTATGATCGGGGCGTTTGCGATGGGACCGCTGGCGGCGGCTGTGATCGAGCTGATCAAGATTCTTCTGAACTTTGTCCTGAACGGAACAACGACCGCAGGGGTAGGAGAACTTGGTAACTTTATCATGGGATGTGCGCTGGTTATGCCGGCAGGTTTCATTTACAAACGGGCGAAAACCAGAAAACATGCAATTCTTGGTATGGTAACCGGGATCGTATGTATGGCAGTGGCAAGTGCGCTGGTCAACGGTCTGTTACTGCTTCCGGCTTACGGAAAGGCATTTGGCATGCCGGTGGATACCTTTGTAGAGATGGGAGCAGCCATCATTCCGGCGATCCACAGTCTGACAACGTTCTGCCTTTTCAGCGTTGCACCATTTAATATTATAAAAGGTATTGTGGTTTCCCTGATAACTCTGGTATTATATAAACATATCAGCCGGTTGTTAAAAGGCTCTCAGGCATAATTGAACAGTCCTGTACAAGGAGCCTCCGACCGGAGTGGGAGGAATACCAGATGGGAAAAATCAACAAAGTAAGCAAACAGACAACCAATCCATATCTGAATCTCTATGATCTGGATGTCGTGAATAAAGTAGGACGGGAAGATCATTATTATGTGGCATCCCGGGCGAAAACTGAGGATGATCTGAAGCTGAGTCATATCGAAAATAATGATCCGGATGGCGTGGCGATCTACAGTCTCTATGGAGAAAAGAAAGACAAAGTGGTGCTGATTCGTCAGTTTCGTTATCCGCTGGGTGGTTATGTGTATGAACTGCCGGCTGGACTGGTGGATCCGGGAGAAAATTATCATACAGCAGCGATCCGGGAACTGAAAGAAGAGACCGGTCTGAAGCTGGAGCCGATCGTGGTGGATGATATTTATCAGAAGCCTTATTATACATCCGTCGGGATGACCGATGAGTGCTGCGGAACGGTTTACGGATATGCTTCCGGCGAGATCAGTAAAAAATACATGGAAGACAGCGAGGAAATCGAAGTGGTTCTGGCAGACCGGAAAGAAGTGGCACGGATCCTGAAAGAAGAGCGGGTGGCGCTTTTGTGTGCCTATATGATGATGCATTTTCTTCACGATGAAGAACCATTTGCATTCTTACATACCACAAAATAAATCCGTGTATCTGACCGGGCAGGTCAGCGATATTCACGAAAACAAGACAGAGGAGAAATAGTTATTATGGAATACTGGGATATCTACGATGAAAAGAAACAGAGAACCGGTCGCACGATGAAGAGAAACGACTGGAGCATGAAGCCGGATGAGTTTCACCTGACGGTGCTTGGCGTGCTGAAACGTCCGGACGGCCGCTACCTGATCACCCAGAGAAAGCTGGACAAAGAATGGGGCGCCGGCTGGTGGGAAGTACCGGGAGGCGGAGTCAACGCGGGAGAAGATTCCAGGGACGCAGTGATCCGCGAGATCCGCGAGGAGACCGGAATTGATGTGAGCCAGGTTGCAGGCGGCTACGCATTTTCCTATAAACGGGTGAATCCGGAGGAAAAAAACAACTATTTTGTGGATATCTACAAATTTATTCTGGACTTTGTGGATAACGATGTGAAAGTACAGCCGGAGGAAGTGGAAGGCTTTAAGATCGCCACACTCGAAGAGATCCGGGCATTTGCCCAGGAAGGGATTTTCCTGCATTATGACAGTATGAAAGAAGTATTCGATTAGAGCGTGTCTGAGAAAATATAAGAAGCAGTTATTTCTGTACATCAGTAAGTGTACAGAAATAACTGCTTTTTCACTTTACCGGAAACTGCTTTTCTGTAAAGTAAAAACACTCTGTGAGGATGCGCACTGCGGCGTATAAGGCAGATGTCGCAGGCGCGGGAATGTGGCAAGACACATTCTTTGTTTCATGCAGGAAAGAACGAACTGTCAGCCCGCAAAGAAAACAGCTCATGAAGATGGATACGATGGCATCCGGGGGACAGAATCGGTGATGTTGGTAAATACATACAAAAAACAAAGATGAAAATTATGCTTTTTGGCAATGGATTTTTCAGGAAAAAAGATATAAACTCAACTTATGATTAAGATGCAATCAAAAGTAAAAAACGAAACTCAATGTATCCACAGAAGAAAAAGATTTATGTGGATAACAGATAACAGAAAAAAGAAAGAGGAGGATATTTACCATGAAATTAACACTGGATGGAATCAAAGATCGTCAGGCATGGGAAAAAGCAGGTATCAAACTGCCGGGGTACGATGCGGAAGCAGTATCGAAGAAAGCAAAAGAAGCACCGGGATGGGTACATTTTGGAATCGGAAACATTTTCCGTGTTTTCATCGGTGGAATTGCAGACGGACTTCTGGAAGAAGGTGTCCTGGATCGAGGCATTACCTGTGTGGAGACCTTTGATTACGATGTGATAGATAAGATCTATAAACCTTATGACAATCTGAGTCTGAGCGTGATCCTGCACGGTGACGGAACCAGAGAATACAAAGTTATGGGAGCGCTGGCAGAGGCGGTAAAAGCACAGTCATCCGATCCGGAACAGTGGAACCGTCTGAAGGAAATCTTCAAAGCAAAATCCCTGCAGCTGGTTTCTTTCACGATCACAGAAAAAGGCTATGCCCTGCAGAAAGCAGACGGCGGCTGGTTCCCGTTTGTGGAAGCAGATATCAAGAACGGCCCGGACAGAGCCACCGGAGCAATGGCGGTTCTGACAGCGATGTTATATGAACGTTATAAAGCAGGAAAATATCCGATCGCTCTGGTTTCCATGGACAATTGCTCCAAAAACGGCGCGAAACTGCGGGAGTCTGTACTGACGATGACCGAAGAATGGAAGAAACACGGTTTTGTGGATCAGGATTTTATGGATTATGTGAGTGATGAAAGCATAGTTGCCTTCCCGTGGACGATGATCGACAAGATCACCCCACGTCCAAGTGAACAGATTGCAGAAGATCTGGAAGCGATTGGTGTAGAAGATATGCAGCCGGTGATCACCGGAAAGAAGACCTATATTGCTCCGTTTGTCAATGCGGAGAAACCACAGTATCTGGTCATTGAAGACAGCTTCCCGAACGGTCGCCCGGCACTGGAAAAGGGATTTGGCGTATATATGGCGGACAGAGAAACCGTGAATCTGTCTGAACGCATGAAAGTGACAGTATGTCTGAATCCGGTACATTCTGCCACCGGTCCGCTGGGTGTGGTACAGGGATATGAACTGTTTGCGCATATGTTAAATACAAACGAAGACATGATGAAGATGGCACGGATGATCGCCTACGACGAAGGCCTTCCGGTCGTTCCGAACCCGGGCATCCTTTCCCCGCAGGCATTTGTGGATGAACTGTTTCATGACCGGTTCCCGAATGAATATCTGGGTGATACCAACATGCGTCTGTCAGTAGATGTATCTCAGATGGTTGGTATCCGCTTTGGCGAAACCATCAAGGCTTATGTAAAGAAATTCGGAGATGCTTCCCGTCTGACGGCTATTCCCCTTGGAATAGCCGGCTGGCTGCGCTACATGCTGGGTGTAGACGACAAAGGAAATACATATGAGCTTGCTCCGGATCCTATGAACGAAGAGATTCAGGAACAGTTCAAAGATATCGTGGTTGGAAAACCGGAGACTTTTACGAATCAGCTGAAATTGATTCTTTCCAACGAAAGACTGTTTTTCACAGACCTGTATAAAGACGGTGTGGGAGAAAAAATTGAGACCATGTTCCGTGAGATGCTTGCGGGACCGGGAGCCGTGAAAGCTACGATCCATAAATATGTAAACCAATAAAATAATGAAAAAGAGAAAAGGGCTGCTGTTCGGTAGGATATTATTCTGCCGGCAGCAGTCTTTTTGATTGCATTGCATACCAATAATTGATCCGGTGGATCAATTTTGATTTACACGGGCAATGAGTCAAAGTCCGTGCCTGCACGAAAAACTCGCGGAGAGGGTTTCTCATAGTTCAAGCTATTTGGATAGGCATCCGGAGAAAAAGTAAACGGGAAAAAGCTGCTTCCATATATTGTAGTAGAATGAAAAATCGTCAGGAACGGAACATGAATAATCAGAAAACCGGCAACACTTTAAATCTTGCTCTCGATGCCACATCCCGGGAACGGGAAGCATCGATGAATCTGAACGCAGGGTATGAAAAAGAAACACAGAGGTGGAAGCTGATCATTCGTTACTTCGGGGCGGCATCAGAGCTGGAGACGGATAATATTGTTATTACCCCCCTTCTTGGAAATTATGGAATTGCAGATATTCCACAGGATCAGATCGAAGGGTTTGCACAGAATCCGGCGGTAGAGTATATCGAAGCACCGAAGAGATTATATTTTGCTGCATATGAAGGCAGGCAGACTTCCTGTGTGAATCCGGTCCAGAATCAGTCGCCGTATCTGTTTGGTAAAGGGATTCTGATTGCCTGTATCGATTCGGGCGTGGATTATACGCATCCGGACTTTCGGAACGAGGATGGATCCACACGGATCCTGCGGCTGTGGGATCAGTCGATCCCGGGCAATCCCCCCAAAGGGTATCGGATCGGCAGTGAGTACACACAGGAGCAGATCAATCGGGCACTGGAAGCGAATACGATGGCAGAAAGAGAGGCGCTGGTTCCAAGCATAGATACGAGTGGTCACGGGACGGCCGTACTGGGGATCGCAGCGGGAAATGGAAGAGAAAGTCAGGGAACGGAGCGTGGCGTAGCGCCGGAGAGCAGTCTGCTGGTGGTGAAGCTGGGGGTCCGGGAACCGAATGGATTTCCCAGAACCACAGAACTGATGCAGGGGGTGGACTATGCGATCCGCACCGCACAGGAGCTTCAGATGCCGGTGGTGATCAATCTGAGCTTCGGAAACAGTTATGGAGCACATAACGGAACATCTCTGTTGGAAACGTATCTGAATCAGGCGGTTGGGTATGGTCGTGTGACACTCTGTGTGGGAACCGGTAATGAAGGAAATCGGGCAGGGCATACGGCGGGCCGCGTACGACAGGGAGAAAATTATGAGGCAGAACTGGGGATCGGAACTTATGAACCGGCTATGAACCTGCAGATCTGGAAAAACTATCAGGACCAGATGGAGATTTCCCTGGTACATCCGGACGGAACGATTATCGGTCCGCTGGAACAGATGCTGGGAACACAGAGATACCGGCATGCCGGAACACAGCTTCTGATTTATTATGGAAAACCGTCTCCTTACAGCACTTCGCAGGAAATCTACATCGATTTTCTTCCCACAGAAAGTTATATTGACAGCGGCATCTGGCGTATACGTCTGATTCCGCGCCGTATCCTGCAGGGAGAATTCTCCATGTGGCTTCCCGGTGGAAAAACAGTAGGGGAAGCCACCCGCTTCTACCGCCCGACCCCGGAAACCACACTTACGATTCCCTCCACCGCGCTGTCTGCCATCTCCGTAGCAGCCTATGATTCCCGCCGCCAGTCTTACGCCGATTTCTCCGGCCGTGGTTACACCCGCCTCCCTGTTCAGATCAAACCGGACCTTGCCGCTCCGGGCGTCGATATCCGTGCACCACGTCCGGGCGGTGGTTATCAGACGGCCACAGGAACCTCCTTTGCGACACCGTTTGTCAGCGGAGCGGCAGCACTTCTGATGGAATGGGGGATTGTGCGGGAAAATGATCCATATCTGTATGGGCAGAAGGTGAAGAGCTATCTGATCAACGGAGTAAAACAGCTGCCCGGGGAGACGGAGTGGCCGAATGCGAGAGTGGGATGGGGAGCACTATGTACAGCACAAAGTCTCCCTGAAATATAAAAACCCCGATCCCCCGGACCAGTAAAGACAAAGCTCCGGTGGATCGTTTTACTATATCAGTGAATCTATTGGCCGACTGTCTTTGCACTTTTCCGGTTCAGCCAGAGGAAGAAACCGATGTTCAGGCAGATACCGACTGCTGTGGACACAGGAGCCGCAAGACCGATTCTGGTCAGGCTGGCATTCGGCTGGATACTCATATAATAGGACAGGGGAAGTCGGATCAGAAGAGTCTGGATCAATCCCTGGCACATCACCCAGAAGGTTTTGTCATTTCCGTTAAAATATCCGATCATACTGAACAGCACGGCAGTAAGCAGTGTCTCCGGGGCAAAACCTTTCAGGTAGGCGTAGGCGTTCCGGATAACGGCACTTTCGGTAGTGAAGAAACCGGAGAGAACATCGCCCTTTAACAGCACGAGAGCGAAGACAAAACAACCGAAAAACAATCCCACACCGATACCGGTAAACATGGATTGTCTGGCGCGCTTCTGATTGCCGGCACCCACATTCTGAGAAACGAAAGATGCCATGGACTGCATCAGAGAGCTTGGGATCAGCATGGCAAAGTTCACGATCTTACAGGCGACCCCGTAACCGGAGGAAGCTTCGAGTCCCAGACGGTTCACAAAGGCACACAGAGCCAGAAAAGAAAGCTGCGTCAGGCACTCCTGCAAAGCCAGAGGAAGACCGATGGTAAAGAACTTTCCACACTGATCGTTCAGATGGAAATCAGACCTGCAGATCTTAAACGGCAGCTTCTTCTTTATCAGAAGAATAACCGCACACACCACACTGACAGCTTGTGCAAAAACGGTGGCGAGGGCTGCTCCGGCTGCATCCAGATGGAGTCCGGCAACGAGGATCAGATCACCGACGATATTGACGATACAGGCAACGAGAACAAACAGCAGCGGTGACTTACTGTCTCCCAGACCACGGAAGATCGCAGCCATCAGGTTATAGGCGACGATGAAGAAAATACCGCTTCCGCAGATACGCACATAACTGGTGGTCAGATCCACAGCTTCTGCAGGTGCCTGCATAAGTACTGCGATGGGATGCGCAAAAACCACCATCAGGAAAAATAAAACAATGGAAATTGCCGCAAAAACGATAACTCCGCCACCGATAACAGAACCGATCCGTTCCGGCTTTTTTTCACCCAGATAGCGGGCGATGAGAATCGTGATTGCAGTAGCAAACTGAATCACGACAAAAGTAACAAGATTTAATACCTGGCTTCCTGTCGAAACCGCGGAAAGTCCGGAGGTGGAACCGAATCTTCCCACCACCAGTAAGTCAACGGCTCCATACGCAGCCTGCAACACGAGTGCACCCAGGATCGGAAGCATAAAGAGGGCAAGCTTTTTCAGAATACTGCCCTGTGTAAAATCATTTTTTGCACTTGTCAAGGTCAGGTCTCCTTTCACACATAATCTGATGTACCGCATCGATGGTGCGGATCATACACTTCATATCTTCTTCCGGGATATCTTCCATAAAAGAGGCGAGAGTGGTGAAAAACTGTTCGTTGTAGATACGGGACAGCTCCCTCCCGGCTTCTGTGAGAGAAAGATAAGTGACACGACCGTCTTCGGAAGAGGAAATCTTTTTCAGATAGCCTTTGGCCTCCATCGCTTTCACCGTCCGTGTCACACCGGGTCTCGGCAGATCCAGTGCATCGCTGATATCCGATATCTTTGCCCGGACACCCTGCTTCTCCAGCATCTCAATAATATCCAGATAATGAATATACGCAGGAGTCACCCCCGCCGGCAGAGGCGGAAGCATCCCCCGGACCCGCTGCGCCAGATAACAGGCATCCATCATACGTTTCATAAGTTCAACATTCATTGTGATACTCCTTTAATAGTTACTATTGATAATTATCAACGGTAATTATAAGAAGACAGAAAAGAAATGTCAAGAGATTATTCCAAGGTTACTGTTTACATTGCAGTTTCCGGTAAAATCAGGTAGAATAAAGCACAGGAATATGAATCATATATGGGGTAAACATGGATGAAGAAAAGAGAAAAACGAATAGCATATATCCTTCGGGCAGGAATGACGGTGCTCACAATCATACTGATTTTCCTGTTCTTCGGTATCATGTCGCTGGTCAGTGACCTTCAGGGAACGGCAAGGGTCGTAAACTACGCCGGACTGGTTCGCGGAGAAACCCAGCGGGTGATCAAACTGGAAATGTCAAAGGAGCCGGATGACGAGATGATAGCGACTGTGGAAGCGATCATCAACGGACTTCGTTTCGGAAGTGACGAACTGGATCTGGTACGGCTGGAGGATACAGAATTCCAGGGAAAAATGGATGAACTTGCAGCTTACTTTACGGAATTAAAAGAAGAAATCTCGAAAGTACGGCAAAAAGGCTATGAACAGACAGCAATAATCGGCATGAGCGAGAAGTTTTTCCAGATGTGTGATGAGGTAACCGGGATTGCGGAACGATATTCACAAAAAAGAGCGACTGCATTGAATCATCTTGAAAAGATTGTAGTTGCAGATATTGTCTGCCTGGTACTTCTGATCGGTGTAGAACTGCTTCGGGCACTCCGCTTTGCGGCACAAAACAGGATCCTGCGAAAGAAAATCTATCTGGATGAATCCACAGGCCTGCCGAACAAAAACAAATGCGAAGAGATCCTGAGCGATCCCACTCCTCTCGGAGAAGAAGAGAGTACAGCCGTCTGTGTGTTTGATCTGAATAACCTGCGAATCATCAACAACAATCTGGGACATGACAAGGGAGACGAATATATCCGTTCCTTTGCCGAACAGCTTCGCCTCGCGGTAGATCCGGAAAACTTTGTCGGCAGGGACGGAGGAGATGAATTCATCGCGATTTTTCAAAAGACTGACCACTCGAAGATGCGGGAAACCTTAAAAAAGATCCGCACACAGATGGAAAACTACTCCGCAAAACACCCGGAGATGCCGATCAGCTATGCGGCAGGGTACGCAATCTCCCTGGACTTTGCCGGTTCCACCCTCCGGGAACTGTTCCGGCTGGCGGATAAAAACATGTATGTGGACAAAAACAGGGCAAAGATCGAAGAAGCGGCACAAAAACAGCAGAAAGCCTATGAACTGCTGGAATGGATCAAAAAAGAAAAATACCATTTTTCGGACTGTCTGTACTGTGATGCCCTGATGGATCAGTATGAGATCCTGCGGTCAAGCACCGGATACTTTCTCGCGGAAGACGGTAATTATTCCGGGGCGGTGGAACAGATCGTGGAAGAACTGGCAACCGACCGGGTGAGAAAAGAATTCTGGGATACCTTACAGCTTACCTCCCTGGAACAGCAGCTGACAAAGGACAATCCCCAGCTGGAGATTCCCTATCGCTACAAAAGAGAGAATGTGGTTCACCGGGGAAGAGTGATCCTGAGATTCCTGGATGCCACTGAAGATGGAAGACTACACCATTTTATCCTGGGACAGGAGAACTTCCGGGACAGCAGGCAGAACCTGGTGGATGAAAAACAGGAACTGATCCGCTATTACGAGCAGATGAAACAGTCGATTCTGGAAAACAGCAATTATGTAGACGCATTGATGGAAACAGCGGAAGCGGTATATACCGTAGATCTGACCAATGACTGCCTGGAAAATGCATTCTACCATGTGAAACGTGGAAGCATTATTATCGACCGGGAGATGCCATGCTCCTACGATGCCTACTGCAGAGAACGGAGCCGGAAGGTGACAGACGATACGCTGGAAAGCTACCGGATCATGGATTCCTCGGAAAAACTGCTGAAACGCTTCCGGGAAGGCGATAAACAGATCACCGTAGAGTACCGGGAAGAAAAACAGGATGGCAGGATGATCTGGCTTCAGAAGACGATCCTGATGTCCCGGGAACTGCTGTATGACCGGGAGACCGGAAAAGAACGCAGTGCTGTACATGGAATTATCCTGTTTAAGAACACTTCGGAATTCCATAAAAAAGAAGAAGAGGAAAAAGAACGGCTGCAAAAAGCGGTGCAGGAGGCCGATGCAGAAAGCAAAGCCAAGACAGACTTCATGAACCGCATAAGCCATGATATCCGTACACCGATCAACGGCATTATGGGGATGCTTGAGATCCTTCGGAAAAATGCACACAACCCGGAGAAGATGGAAGAATGTATGGATAAGATACAGGTATCTGCCGATCATCTGTTGGCGCTTGTCAACGATGTACTGGATATGAACAAACTGGAAACCAATCAGATCCAGGAAGAGAATGAACCGTTTGACCTTGAAGTGCTGATGCGGGAAGTGGCGGTACTGATGAATCCACTTCTGGAACAGAACCAGATCACACACCGGGTACACCGGAAAAATATACAGCACACAGCACTGAAAGGAAGCCCGTTACAGCTGCGCCAGATCATGCTGAACCTGTTCAGCAATGCGGTCAAATACAACAAACCGCAGGGATCCGTGGATACCGACGTGGAAGAATTATCCTGTGACGGAAAAACAGCCTGGTACGAATTCAGAATCGCAGATACCGGTATCGGCATGAGCGGGGACTTTGTAAAGAATCAGCTGTTTGAGCCGTTCACCCAGGAACAATACGGAGCCAGAACACGCTATCAGGGAACCGGACTTGGGATGTCGATCGTCAAAGGTCTGGTGGAAAAGATGGGCGGAACCATTCAGGTGGAGAGCGTCCGTGGAGAGGGAACCACATTTATCTTCCGTCTGCCGTTCACCGTCAACGAGACAGCCGTTTCAGAAACAACCACAGTGGGAGAAGATATATCGGATCTCCTCCGTGACCGAAGGATCCTTCTGGTAGAGGATAATGAGATCAATATGGAGATCGCACAGTTCTATCTGGAAGAAGCAGGGGCAAAAGTAGAAAAAGCATGGAACGGACAGGAAGCAGTAGCTCTCTTTTCCCAAAAACCTGCCGGCAGTTTCGATGCGATCCTGATGGATGTGATGATGCCTGTGATGGACGGCATGGAAGCCACACAGCGCATCCGTGACCTGAAACGGGAGGATGCGGCGTCGATTCCGATCATAGCGATGACTGCACAGACGACAGCAGACATCCGGGAAACCTGCCGGAAAGCAGGAATGGATGACTATATCGCAAAACCGATTCGTGAGGAAGAACTGGCGAAAGTGATCAGAAAATCATGGAAACCCCAAAAAGTGTAATGCTTTGCGTTGACAAAGAAGAGATAACTGACTAAAATAAAATCAGCGAGAAGTCGCTTCCGGGAGATACCATACCGGAGGCGATTTACTTTTATATGATAAAAATGAAGAGTAGATGAGGGGAGGGAACCACATGGAAAATCAGTTACCGGAACTCAAAGTGAATATGTTGGGAAGGTTCTCCATAACCTATGGAGAACAGCCGATAACCTTCAAGAGAAACTCGGCAACCAAAGCAGTAAAACTATTGCAGATTCTGTTACATTCCAGTCTGGTGGAGGACCGCGGGAGCACAGGAATCCCCAGAGCCCAGCTGCTAGACGATCTCTTTGGAAGAGAAAAACTGGCAAATGTGGGCAATAACCTGCGTGTGACGGTATTCCGTCTGCGCAAGATGCTGATCGAGGCGGGACTGCCGGAATATGAGTATATCGTAAAAGAAAAAGGTGTCTTTTACTGGCGCAGCCCGATGAAAGTGGATCTGGATGTGGCACGCTTTATGGAACTTGTCAGAGAAGGTGAAGAAGAAGTAGACGAAACCAGGAAGATGAATCTGTGGGAGAAGGCCTGCAGGCTGTACAAAGGAGAACTTCTTCCGATGCAGTCCGGAGAAGACTGGGTCATCATGAACAGTGTCCATTACAAAGACAAATATTCCAAGATACTCCGCCGGCTGTGTGCCTTCAGAAAAGAACAGCACGAATACGACACCATTCTGGAACTGACCGACAATGCCATCGAGATCTATCCGTTCGACGAATGGCAGTCCTTAAAAATTGATGCCCTGATGGGTATGAACCGCTACAAAGAAGCATATCAGCTGTATGATGCGACTTCAAAAATGTTCTTTGAAGAACTGGGAATCACACCATCCGAGCGCATGATGAACCAGTTCCAGGAGATGAGCGAACGGATGGGAAGAAAATACCATGCGGCAGGAGAGATCAAGGAAGACCTGAAAGAACCGGAGTACGAAGACGGTGCCTTCTACTGCAGCCTGCCAAGCTTCCGTGATAACTACCGGCTGGTGCGTCGGCTGATCGAGCGAAACGGACAGTCCGCATTCCTTATGGTATGCTCTCTGACAGACGGCAACGGCCATCCGATGGAAAACCGGGAAAAGCTGGATGTGATGTCCATGGAACTGCACCGGGCAGTAAAAAACAGTCTGCGCCGCGGAGATTCCTTTTCCAAATACAGCCCGTCTCAGTTCCTGATCCTTCTGGTCGGAACCAGTCAGGAAAACTGTGACATTATCTTCCGGCGCATCGCCGCACGGTTCACAAAAAAACATGGATCCTGGAACAAATATCTGGAATATTACGTATCATCCATCGCAGACGTGGAGAATTCAAATGCAAGATTAAGCTTTCAGAAAAATGAATTTCGCTGGAAATAGGCAACAGGAACAGGAGTGTGAAACATGAGTCAATTTTGGAATGGAGAAGTACTGGCAGCACCGAACCTGATTACGGTGTGTGTGGACGAAAGTCAGGCCAGCGAGATATCCGGTCGACTATATCACGGTTATTCCCAGGAGCCACAGTCCTTTGAAAATGTCGTGCAGCTGATCCGTTACATGGCAGACTTTTACGACAGCATTCGTTTTCCGGAATCCTCCGTGGTTCTTCGGGAGTTCAGTCCGGAAAAGCGTGCGATGGAGAAATTACAGGAAAAAAGTATGGAATATCAGCAGCTGATGGAACAAAACGGCATCTGTGCCACTTTCCACATCTTCGTCAAATACCGCCAGAACGCCACCTGGCAGGGCATCTTAGCATGGAAAGAAGGACGTCAGGAGATGGAATTCTGCAGTGTCCTGGAGCTGATCATCGAGATGGATGCCATACTGGGAAGAAAATAAAAGTACAGAAGCAGGAACTCTTATAAAAGATAAGGATTCCTGCTTTTTTCTGTACAGGCGAAAAACAGTAAAAAGTATTACATTTCACATCCGGGTAATTCGATCACAGATCGGAACAAAATGAAAGAGTAATAAAAAACGAGTTTCTTCTATATATAATAGGATCCACCGGACCGATCTCAAAACCCTGTCATAAACCATAAAATCCCACATACAATATAAGTAATGAGGCAAAAACCCGTCAGAGAAACGGACGAATCCATGAAGATACAGTAGATTCCACATATAGCAACCGCAGGCGGACATAATTACGCCGGCAGGGAACAGGGTCCGCACCGATATCACAAAACGTTACAGAATCCAACAAAAATAAAAAAAACACAAAATATATAATGAGTGTAATGCTTTTAGTAATGGTGAGTCTATTATAATACATATATAAAAACAGAGTACAGAAGGAGGTGGAACAGCTGTGAGCGATTCTACGAAAAAGACGGAGACCTTTATCTTAAATATTTACAACAGGCAGAACGCCACCTGGCAGGGTTCGGTGACTTGGGTGGAAAAAAAAGAAAAGCAGCAGTTCCGCAGCGCTTTAGAATTATTAAAACTGATTGAGAGTGCTTTGGATGAAGAGGAGGGAGAAAACCATGAAAAGTAGAAATAAAAAAAGACTTCTGGCATTGGTGCTTTGCATGGTCGTTGCCATAAGCAACAGCAGCTTCATATTCGCATCCGAGACCGGACAGACCGAATATCCGCAGGAAGTTCAGACCCAGGACGAAGCCGTTGCCGATGACATGGACGTGGCTGCCTACGCAGCAGATGAAGGCCAGGCAGTAGCCGACGAACAACCCGCAGCCGTGGAACAAGTTGCCGCAGAACCGGCCGCAGAACCGGAAACAACCGCCGAGACACCGGCAGCCCAGCCGGTAGCGGAAGCACCTGCAGCAGAACAGCCGACAACAGAGGCACCTGCAGCAGAGACACCGGCAGCCCAGGAACCTGCAGCTGCACCGACCGAGGAGACAGCACCTGCATCAGAAAATGCTACAGCTGAAACTCCTGAAGAAGATGCAACACAGGCGGAAGCTGAAAACCAGCAGCTCACATGGAGCCAGGCTGTTGGAAACGCAACCGTTAACGTAACCGCAGAAGCAGGAGCACTTCCCGCAGACGCACAGCTTTCCGTAACAGAGATCACTTCAGAAGACGAAGTAAAGGAAATCGAAAAAGCAGTAGAAGAAAAAGCGATCGAAGAACAGTTTTCCATCAAGAATATCTTCTCCTACGATATCAAATTCCTGGTAAACGGTTCCGAAGTACAGCCAACTACTCCGGTACAGGTCAGCGTAGACACTCCGGAAATCACATCCAGTGAGGATGCAGCAGTACTGCATGTGGATGATAACAACGTAGCGGAAGACATGAACGGTGCTGTCGATGGAGAAGGAAAAGTCGTATTCGATGCTCCGCATTTTTCAAAATATGTCATTGTTCAGAAAGGTGGCTCAGAAGTTACTGTTACCATAGAACACTATGATAATACAAAAAATCCCAAAGAAAAGATATATGCAGATGATGTATTGACACTTCCAATCGGAGGTAAAATCAACGATTATACAAAAGCAACAAACTGGGATGTCGCAAGTGTTACTAAAGTCGAAACAGCAGACGGAACTGAAACAACAACAACTGTAGATACAAATAATGAACTTTCAGTTACCAGAGATTGTACAATTAAGGTATATTACACTCCCAAAACTAAGGATATTAATGGAGATACAACATTTTATGATTATACTGTAAAAGCAGGAAATAATAACAATACGTATTATTCGTTTAATATGCTTGGTGATTCCCCGATAGATGGAAAAAAATTAACAGCAGGAACTACCTCACAAAATTTTAACCAGTATCAATATACGATTCCAATTGGTGATTACAAGGCGAATGATTATACGGGTAGTGACGCGGTTGTAAAAGGCATTCTCAAAGGATTAGATAAGGATGGTAAAGTTGAGTTTAATTATCCTGAACCAGGTTTCTTTGAAGATTCAGATGCTACATATACCGTAGAAAAAGGGAACTGGTGGGATTCTTATACTGAAACCAGGTATCTCCGAAAAGTTTACAAAGATTTAAAGCTTGGATTTGAACAAAGTGGAGATACCTACACATTAAAAACTGTAAAAGATACAAATGGTAATGTGCTTACCACCGAGGGATCCGATTTTTATCCATTGGATAATTCTCGGAAGCTCAGCTATGAAAGCTCCGAAACAGCACATAATTATTTCTTTGGAATGCGGTACGATGTTCCATTTAAAATCGGAGATTATGTCGGACCGATGAATTATGAATTTACCGGAGACGATGATTTTGGGTATTACTCGATGGTAAATTAATTCTGGATCTTGGTGGAATTCATAGCGCGGCTGATGGAACTGTTGATATTTGGAAGAAATTAGGGAAAACAGCTGCTCAGCTTACACCAGAAGAAAAAGAGCAAGAACATACATTAACTGTTCTGTACATGGAACGTGGTGCCGGAGAATCAAACTGTAAGATGAAATTCACACTTCCATCAGCAAGTATAGCAGAAGTTAGCCAGGTTCCGATGGCTGAATTGAATCTTCAAAAAGTAAACAAGAACAACGAAGGATTACAGGGCGCTAGATTTACCTTAGTAAATAATGAAACAGGCGAAACACAAACTGCAAGTTCAGTAGGAGAAAATGGTAATGTAAAATTTACCAAACTTCGCGTGGGAACTTATACGTTACGTGAAGATGTTGCACCTAACGGCTACATCCCATCACTGGATACCTGGATCGTAAAAGTTGAGTTAGACAGCAACAATACAGCTATAGCAACCTTATATCTATCTGATGGAACTACACCATATACAGACAAAGCAGGTTCTTATTACCAGATCCTGAATATGACAAAAGAAGAACTTATAAACAGTTCACTCGACTATAATAAAACAGCAAAGGTAATTGATTGGGATAAACGTACCTATCAGATTGATATCAGCGCGGCTTCCAAATTAACATCAACAACTACTTCAGAACAAGCTGCGGTAGCCGATGTAATGATGGTTTTTGATACATCGGGAAGTATGTTATATAATAGTGATGGTGATAGTGATTCTAAAGGATTTAAGAGTGTTGGGAAATATAAAGATATTAAAAATACTTTAGACACAACCAAGGTTTATTATTACACGAATTCAACTAAGACGGTCAATTACAAGGAGTGGAGTTATGAAAATGCAAAACAACCGATGATATATCTTAATGGTAAGTGGATATATTACAACGGGACTTCGTGGAATAACATTAATGATTCCAGTAAAGAGACAGTTTATACGATTGATAGTAGTTTAACCGGTTTAAAGGAAGCAGCTTCCGCTTTTACTACATCGATGGCAACTTCTTCTACTAATAGCAGAATTGGTATAGCAACATTTAATTATGTTGGAAACCTAGTGAGTGGGCTCACAACGATTGGAACTAACAAAGACGAATTAGTGAAGAAAATCAGTAGTATCTACGCATCAGCTGGAACGTCTCCACAACTTGGTTTAAAGCTTGCATTGAAACAACTAGAAGAAAATAAGCAAGAAAATGTTCCGCGTTATGTAATTCTATTTACAGATGGAGCTCCGAGCAGTAAAGACGATAAAGCAGCGTCTGAATTGCAAGCCCAGAAGCTCAAAGAAAAAGGTATTACTGTTTACACAATTGGTCTAAAACTTAATGATAATACAAAAAAATGGTTGGAAGATGATATCGCATCAAAAGGTTGCGCATATCCTGCTTCGAGTGTTGATGAATTAAAAACTATTTTCAAAAACATCCAGACAACAATAACACACGATCAGGACATGAAAAATGCGCAAATAAAAGATGTGATCGATTCTAGATTTGTAATTTTGGATGATTCAGGAAACCCAATTACTTCCAATTATTCGGGAATCGATAAGGGAATCACATTAAAGAATGGTGGAACAGTATATTACGACAAAACTACTGGTAATCAGTACATTGTTTGGAATGAACAAACAATTCCGAATAGTAAGAATGGAAGCTGGAACAAGTCAATTACTGTAAAAGCTAAAGATGACTATATCGGTGGCAATGATGTACCTACTAATATTTCACCGGATTCTATGATCCATACCGGATATGGAGATGCAGTTCTTCCTCAACCTAAGGTTAACGTAAAAGTCGAACTGAAGGTCAAAGACAAAGCAGTCACAATCTATAAAGGTGACAGCCTTCCGAATACAGACACTGTGTTGAATGAAATGTTTGACCTTGCAGGAAATACTAGTAAGTATAATGTTCCGGAGAGTAGTTTTACAACTGAATGGTACAGTGATCCAGAATGTACAACTAAGGTTACAGATTTAACTGCAGATACAGAGACTACATATTATCTAAAAGTAAGTTATGATGCAGGAGTACCATCAGACGGAAGTACTGCAAATACAGGCGGAAATATAGCAGGTGATGCAGATCATATTGTAGAAGCTGTAAATGAAAAAGATTCTGCAAAACTGTATGGCATTTATACAATCAAAGTTGTATCAGGTGAAATCCAGATTACAAAGAAATTGGAAAGCGCGTTGGGAATAGAATGTACATTCAATTTCAGTATTAAAGACGAATCTGGAAAAGAAATCCAAAAAGTTTCTATTACTATTCCAGCAAATTCCACTGTTGCAAAATTTACTGGTGAAGACCTGAAGGATTTACCTCGTGGAATATATACTATAAGCGAAGAAGATTCGAATGGATATGTATTGACCGATTATCAGGTTGATAACACTACAAACTGTAGAAACACTAGCGATGAGCAACAAGAGAGTGTCACATTCAAACTTGGATATGAGATGGCAACTGATAGTGATGGTAAAGATGTAGATGTTATCAAAAATTACACTTATAATGAAAACAGTGGTGGAACCGTTGGAAGCGTTACTTTTACAAACGAAAAAGCAACGACAGCTTGGGATATTGTAAAAGTAAGCACAAGCGGAAATCAGGTTCGTTTGCCAGGTGCAGAATTTGTCTTACAGCAGGACGGAGAAACAGTTTATACCGGTACATCAAATACTGATGGAAAAATCATCTGGAAGAAAGCTGGAAAAGTAGTAAGCAGCCTTGAAAAAGGTGAGTATACACTTAAAGAGACAAAAGCTCCTACAGGTTATGTATTAAGCAATGAAGTGTGGACTATAAAGACAACAAAAGGTGGAAGTCTTGTAAGCTATACCACAGATAAGTCTAATGGTGAAATTGACAAGAGTGAGATTTCCGAAACAGATGGAACACTCCACCTGTACTTCAAAAATGAGGTAGTCTACGATCTTCCATCCACCGGTCACACCGGAATCTTCAACATCCTGATGAGTGGAATCTTGCTGATGTTCGCAGGCATTCTGATCATATACAAGATGAAAGGCAAGGAGGTGCTGAAAAAATAAGGAACCTTAATATTTCAGTGGCCTCCAAGCCACAACAATGATTTCCAGTGCAAATAAAAGGAGAAAAGGCACTGAAAATAAAAGAGAGGAAATAAAAAAGAAAAGGAGAAAATCATATGAGTAAAATGAAAAGAATTTTATCAGTGATTATGGCGATGGTAATGGTATTGGCAATGAGCGTACCGACATTCGCAGCAACAACACCAGTTACAGGAATTAAAAGCAGTATTACAGTAAATGGTCTGTCAGACAAGGCAACAACAACATTAAATCTGTATGAATTAGCGACATTGCAGCTGAATGACGAAACAAATGAATATAGCTGGAAATTAGCTGATTGGGTACCAGAAAATGCAGTTATATTAAATACAAACACTAATAAATATGAGATTAGAGACATGAAGGCATTAAAGGCAGCTGTTGCATCTGCAACTGCTAAAGCTACTGTGGAAGAAAAAGGAACTTCTCATACTTTTGCAGATGTAGAAATTGGTGCATATGTTATTACGGCAGACGATGATAAAGCAGAGTATAATCTGATGGTTGCTAATACCTATGATTATGAAGGATCACCAGCAGAAGCGACAGGTGGTGTTCCTGTGGCTAAGAATGTAACAGTTGTAGCAAAAGCATCCGGACATACAGTAACAAAAGAGGCATCAGATGGATTTGTAAAGGTCGGTCAGACAGTAGACTTTACAGTTACAACTACATTCCCGGTATATAAGAATGATGAAGGTCAGACATTAAACGGTTTCCAGATTACTGATGAACCGCAGGGCTTGACAATTGCTAAAAATACAGTTGTGGTAAAAATTGGTAATACAGACGTTACTGCCAAAACAAATGTAGATGTGGCTGATAGCGGCAAGTTGACTGTCACATTTACAAATGATTTATTAACAGAAGCGAATGCAGGTCAGTTAGTAACTGTAACATATACAGGTACTGTAACAAGTGAAAATGGATATAACAACAATGCAGGAGCAACTTCCAATACAGTTGATTATACACCAACGATTGTTACCGGATATACAGGTGACATTACACTGACAAAATATGCAGAAAATGGAACAACTGTTTTGCACGGTGCAGAGTTTACAGTTACTAAAACTGGATCAGATGAAGCATTATATTTTGTGGAAAAAGCAACTGGTGAATATAAATTAGCTGCTGAAGGAACAGAAGGTGCATCTCAGACAGTTGTAGCAACTAATGGAACTGTAAAAGTAGAAGGTCTTAATGAAGGAACATACCACTTTACAGAGACAAAAGCTCCAGCAGGATACTCTATTAATGCAGAAGGTGTAGACGCTACAATTGAGGAGTCTACTGAACACAATGTTTCTGTAGCTACTTCTATTAACGATACAAAACTCTCCGCTCTGCCATCCACCGGTGGTATCGGTACAACAATCTTCACAATCGGCGGTTGCGCTATCATGATCGTAGCAGCTGGTCTGTTCTTTGCAACAAGAAGAAAAACTCAGAAATAATTAATCATAAGGAACCCCGTACACTCTTATGAGGAACGGAAGAACCCATGAAAACGGGGCGGCTCGCCCGCCCCGTTTTTGATAAAAAAGCATGACAAGACAGCATATAGATATAGCATTAGAGTTGAAACAAGATACAACAGTAAGGAGAGCCCGGATGAAGAAAAAATTATCAATTGTATTAGCAGGAATTTTGTTTTTAGCCGGTTTGTCCTTGTTGCTGTATCCGCTGGTGGCAAATCAGTGGAATAACTACAGACAGAGCCGACTGATCTCGGAATATGAATCTGTAGTAAAAGACGAATCAAGGAAAGGAACCATTAATTATGAAAAGGAATGGGAGCGGGCCGATGCGTATAACCAGTCGCTTCTTCCAAGCATCCTTCCCGATTCTTTCGCAATCGCAGCAGCATCCGATAAGCCCGGTGAGGAATATATGTCCTGTCTGAACATCCTGACAGATGAGATGATGGGATATGTGGAAGTGCCGAAGATCAATATCAAGATCCCGATCTTCCACACCACTTCAGAAGAAGTGCTCAGTAAAGGAGCCGGTCATCTGGAAGGAAGTTCCCTTCCGGTAGGTGGCGAGAATACCCATTCTGTAATCTCTGCACACCGTGGTCTTCCAAGTGCCAGTCTTTTCACAGACCTGGATCAGCTGGAAGATGGAGATCATTTTCTGATCCGTGTACTGGATCAGACACTCTGCTACGAAGTGGATCAGATCCATATCGTGGAACCGGAGAATACCAGTGATCTGGCAGTGGAGCCGGGACAGGATCTGGTAACTCTTCTGACCTGTACTCCATACGCGGTCAACACGAAACGTCTTCTGGTAAGAGGGCATCGCGTACCGTATGAGGAAGAGACGATCGAGAAGGAAGAGAAAGAATCTCCGATGAGTCTCTATACCAACTATCTGTTATGGGTAGTGGTAGGGCTTGCAGTAACCGCAGTGCTGATCATATTCTTATGGCAGTACGACAAACGGTATAAGAGAAAAATGAAAGAAAAACAGGCAGCAGCAGGTGGGGCACCAAAAGATGCCTCTGACCGGAAAGAGGAAGAGAGATGAGAAGAAAATTATCGGGAATTCTCTTTGGTCTGCTGTTTCTGGTAGGATTTGGGATCCTTGCCTACCCCACGGTATCCAATCAGTGGAATACGTACCGGCAGAGCAGGCTGATCAGTAATTATGAACAGGCGGTCAGCGATATGCAGCCGGAGGATTACACGAAAGAGTGGGAAGCGGCGAGAGAGTTCGACAGTACTCTGGTACAGAATAATATATATGGTGATGTGTTCGGCAGTGATGATGTGGACATGAAGGACACAGACTACTGGAAGGTTCTGAATGTGGCAGGTGATGGCGTGATGGGCTATCTTTCCATCCCGAAGATCAATATCAAGCTTGCCATCTACCACGGAACCGCGGAGGATGTTTTACAGACGGGGATCGGTCATATGAACGGCACATCCCTTCCCATCGGCGGAGAGAGTACCCACAGTGTACTTGCCGCTCACAGAGGTCTTCCGGCAGCCAGATTATTTACGGATATTGACCAGTTGAAGCAGGGGGATATGTTTTATATCCATGTACTGGATGAGACGATGGCATATCAGGTAGACCAGATTCTGGATATGGTAGATAAAGATGATCACGAGGCACTGCAGATCCAGGAGGGGAAAGACCAGGTGACATTATTTACCTGTACCCCATATGGTGTAAACTCCCACCGGTTGCTGGTTCGGGGAACCAGAGTTCCTTATGAAGGCGAAGAGGAAGTGGAAAATACACCGGTGGACAGCATGTTACGTGCCATCCAGAATTATTATATGTTATACTTAATCTTAGGATTAGCAGTGACATTGCTTGTGATACTGATCATGAAGTTCCTGTTTGACCGGAAGGGCAAGAAAAGATCCGGTAAGACAGATGATATGTCGAAGGAGGGATAGAGGTGACTATGAAAAAGAGAATAAAAACCGCAGGGGCGCTGACCCTTGCAGCCATAACTGTTTTATCAGCAGCCGGTTTATCCAGTGTATATGGTGCTCTTGGAGTAGAGACAGACAGGGAGTGTTCTCTTACATTTACATTGGACGGCACGGAGTTCGATGAACTTCGTAGCCTGGAGATTCCGGTGGATGTGTACAAGGTAGCGGACATTACAGAAGAAGCAGTGTATGACACTACAAACTATACAGATTTTGCTGATCTGGGACTGGAAAAAGTAAGCAGTACTACCACCGCAGAGGAATGGGCACAGATGGCAGAGAAGGCCATGGAGACTGTAGAGGATAAGGGAATTGCACCTACCGCAGATGTAAAAGTTACCAAACCGGCAGGTGCAGCGGAATCTACCGGTGTGATCAACAATCTGGAGACCGGTATGTATCTGGTACAGGCCGAAACCGTGCAGACCAGTGAATACACCTATGATTTTACCCCGTACCTGGTATCTCTTCCGAATAACTATTATTCCAAAGAAAACCCGGACGATACCTGGGTATACGATGTGACAACCGGTATGAAACCGCAGCAGACACAGCGTTACGGAGATCTGGAGATCGTCAAGGATCTGACAGAGTACAATGCTTCCCTTAAGGATGCACTCTTCGTCTTCCAGGTAGAAGGCACCAGAAACGGTGAACAGGTCTACAGTGATGTAGTTTCTATTAAGTTCAACCAGGCAGGTAAAAAATCAGTCCTGGTGAAACATCTTCCGGCAGGAACAAAAGTTACTGTTAAAGAAGTGTATGCAGGCGGAAGCTACAGCAATACTTCCGGTGACACACAGGAAACAGTGATCGTTGCCGAGGGAGTTACAGATAATCCGGCAAGCGTCAGCTTTACCAATACGTACAACGGAAAGCTGATTCCGGGAACCGGTATCGTGAACCATTTTGAGAATAAGGACGGCGAGTGGAGCTGGGAACAGCAGACAGATGAACCCGCCAGTGCCAATTAGGGAAAGGGGTGCAGGATATGAGAAAATTAAGTAAAAAAAGTCTTTGCCTTGCAGCCGCAGCCCTGACACTGACAGCGGGGATCAGCGCAGGAACAGCGATGGCGTATTTTACCACGTATGCGGAGGCTTCCGGTAATGTAACGCTGAATATGGGATTTACGGAGACAACGCCTACAGAGGAATTCAGTAACTGGACCAAACATGTGACCGTGAAGAATACCGGTGATTTTGCTTGTTTTGTCCGTGTGAAAGCGCTGGCAGGAGAAAAATATCAGGATGGCCTGCAGTACAGTGATTCCGATGGAAAGTGGACACCGGGAGAGGATGGCTATTATTATTACAGTGAGCCGGTCGCTCCGGGAGAGAGCAGTTCGGTTCTGGATATTAAGATCGACAGCAAGGATACAGAAGACAGTTTTAATGTAGTCGTCGTTCAGGAATCCACAAAGGTTTTATATGATGAAAAGAACGAACCGTATGCAGACTGGACACAGATCGCTGATACCAGCGAGACAGCCGGAGAATAGGAGGGTGAGAGATGAGTAAGAAAAAGAGAATGCCCCTTGGGGGACTGACCGTGGCTCTTCTTTCCGCTTCTGTGGTATTGCTGGCAGGAAGTACGGTGGGAAGTGCCAGAGCGGCATTGACTTATTACAGTGAGAACTATGGTGCACAGGTAGAGGTTTCCAATATCGGTGTCAGCCTGGTGGAAAATGACAAGGTGATCAGCAAGAGAGATTACGCATCCAACGGAAAATGGGATGAGGCAACAGGTGATCTGCTGACAGGTCTGAAGGAAGAAAAGATCGTACCCGGAAAACAGTACGAGGAAGCGATCAAGGTGACAAACAGTGGTTCCATCGACAGTTATGTCCGTGTGATCCTGAAGAAGAGCTGGACGAATAAAGAGGGTGTGAAAGATACCACTCTTTCCCCGGACCTGATCGATCTGAATCTGAAAGAGGGAAGTGGCTGGATGATCGATAAGAATGCATCTACAAAAGAGAGAACCATTCTTTATTATACAGGTATCCTTCCGGCAGGAAAAAGCACACCGGCACTCAGTGATACGCTGACCATCGATGGCAGCATCGCTACCAAGGTAAAACAGGATGTCACAGAAAAAGACGGTTATAAAACCATCACCACAACCTATGCCTACGATGGTTATAATTTCCAGCTTGAAGCCGAAGCAGATGCAGTACAGACGCACAACGCACAGGATGCCATCAAGAGTGCCTGGGGTGTGGATGTAGACGTAGACGGCAATGGCAATATCAGCTTACGATAGGAGGTGCAAAATATGAAAAAGAAAATTTTGTGCCTTGCCATGGCAGCGATCATGGCCGTAGGCATACATACAACAGCATTTGCAGAGACCTTGCAGGGAGGTTCTGACTGGAAGGTAGAATTCAACGGTTCCAAGATGAGCAGTAATTTTACTTCCGCAGACATGAAGAAAGATATCTTCCAGTTACAGCCGGGAGATACCATGGAACTTCAGGTAGGACTGAAGAACACCAGTGAGAAAGATGCAGACTGGTATATGACCAACGAAGTATTAAAATCTCTGGAAGACAGCCAGAGCATCGCAGAGGGCGGCGCATATGGTTACAAGCTGACTTATGTGGGACCGGATAAGAAGGAAACCGTATTATATGACAGTGAAACCGTAGGCGGCGAGGATGCCCAGAAGGGTGAAGGGCTTCACCAGGCCACCGATGCACTGGAGAAGTATTTGTATCTGGATCGTCTCTCCAAAGGTGATGTAGCTTCTGTTCATCTGACAGTAAAGCTGGACGGTGAGACACAGGGTAATGATTATCAGGATACACTGGCAAGCCTCCAGATGAGTTTCGCAGCCGATCCGGTGACGGTAACAACCGTAACGAAGAAGGGCGAAGACAAAGTTGTCAACAAGACAGTAACCAAGACAGTGCAGACACCGACAAAGAATGTTGTGAGATCCCCGAAAACAGGTGATACCACTCAGATCCTTGCCATCAGTGCGGTAGCGCTGGCAAGCGGTGTGATTCTTCTGATTCTGGCAGTGGTACTGATCAAGAAGCGAAAAGAGGAGAAAGGAGAGGGTCAGAGATGAAAAAAATGTATAAGATAGCCACAGTTCTTCTGGCCTTTTGTTTTCTGCTTGGATCGGTTCCTATGAGTGTTAAGGCAGAGGATTATAAGTATCAGGTAACGATATTCAGCGGTAAGCAGGGATCCTTTTCCGGAACTGCAGGTCTGGTAGTAAAGGGAGCAGACTACAGTGTTTCCAATACTGCAGATGCTATCGTGATCAAAGATCTGAATCCCGGAGATACCGTAAGTTTTGAAGCAAGATCCGGTGCAGTAGCGCTGGATAAGGACAGCAAGTATTATGTGCAGGGTATCCGTATCAGTGGACGTGACAATAATGCTGCAGTAGAGAATTCTTCTTTTGAAGTGACCGGAGATCAGGAATACGTAGTAGCATACGGAATCAAAGGCGATCAGGTAGCTTACACCATCAATTATCAGGATGCCAACGGCAACAAGCTGGCAGACAGCCAGACTTTCTATGGTAATGTAGGTGACAAGCCGGTGGTTGCATATACTTATATCGATGGTTACACACCGGAGTACAGAAACCTGACCAAGACATTATCTGCCAATGCAGCAGAGAACGTATTTACCTTTAATTATCTGCCATATGAGACTGTAACCGTGACAACACCGGGACAGACCATCACCAACACCACCGAGCAGACAGTTACCGTACCGGGAGGTACAACAACTACAACCGGTGGTACTACCGGAACTACCGGTGGAACTACAAGTACAACCGGTGGCACAGGAACCAATGCCAATGGCGGTAACGCAGCAGGCACAACCACCGGAAACGGTGATGCACAGGGCACAGATGCCACAGGTGGAACCGGCAATGGCGGACCTGGCAATGTAACAGATAATCAGGGTGCAGAGGGTACTGAGAATGACGGAACCACCCAGGATGCACAGGGTAACGAAGACACCACCACCATCGGTGATGAAGATACACCAAAAGCAGACCAAGATCTGAAAGATCTGGACGATGAGGATGTACCGAAAAGTAACAAAGACCTGGATGGTAATAAGAAAGTAAAGAAGAGCCTTCCTCTGGTAGCCGGCGTTGGTATCGGCGTAGCAGCACTTGCAGCACTGGCGGCAGGTATTGTGATCGTCAGAAAACGTGTACACAGATAATCAGACAGTGGAAAGAACAGTGAAACTGCTGTATGGAGTAAAAACAAAACTCCATACGGCAGTTTTTTATTACACGGACTGAACAGTAACGCGAAGGGTATTTTGTATACAATAACATATAAAGAAAGCTTGCTTTCTTTTACGTAATGTATTAGAATATGCATGTATATTTCGCGGAAGGAACGAAAATCATATTTTCCGTGAAAGTGTAATATAAGGCAGGAAAGCGGTTGTCTTAGGAGGATGCAGACCAAAGTATGCAATCATGTGGAACGTGTATGAAGAACAAAAAATTGAAGACACAACAGGTTTTGTATGTAAAAATGTTCGGTGATTTTTCCCTGGAATATCAGGGGATATCTTTGATCGCAAAGAAGAAAAAAGAGACACAGTTTGCACAGGTGTTGCAGTTGATTTTCCATAGCGGAGAAAAGGGGATCAGCCGGGAACATCTGGAGAAGATTTTGTTTGGTGAACGGACATTGGACGATGCGAATCATGCGATCCACAGTCTGATCTATAATATCAGAAAGAAACTGGAACAGACAGGTCTTCCGAAAGGAAAATATATTATTTCCAGAAGAGGAAGATTTTACTGGAACAAAGAGATTCCGTTTGAAGAGGATGCGCAGGTATTTGAAGAGTATTGCAGCAGAGCATGCAGGGCAGTGGACTGGGAGGAACAGCTTGAGCTGTGCTGGAAGGCTGTTTTGCTGTATAAAGGTGCCTTTCTTAAGGGTTCCGCGCAGGAAGGCTGGGTAAAAGCGGAACGGGAGCGTTATCAAACCATGTTCCGGGAGCTGGTGAAATATATGGCGGAACTTCTGCGGACAAAGAAGGCGTATATCCAGCTGGAGAAGCTGGGCCGGCATGTATCGAAAGCAGCGCCATATGAGGAAGGGGAACTGCTGGTGCTCGAGGCACTGACCGGTATGGGAAGAACGGAACAGGTAGAGATTCTGTATGGGGAAACCATGGAAAAGTATCGTCAGGTCTATATGGAAGAAGAACTGATCAAATTAAAGGATTTCCGGAGAAAAATTCAAGAACAGCTTGACCATCCGTATGATATACTGGATAATATACAGGAGAATATGGCAGAACAGCTGGAAAAGGTACAGGAGCCATATCAGTGTAACTGGATGGTGTTCCGGGAGATTTATCATATGGTTGCACGTATGATAGAGCGAAGCGGACAACAGGTGCAGCTGATGTTATGTACAGTAACGGATATGGAGGAACATCCCATCAGATCCGATGAATGTGCAGAGGTACTGTCACGGTATATATGGGAAAGTATCTGCAGAAGTATTCGTGCGGGGGACGTAGTTACCCGTTACGGGAGGGGACAGTGTCTGGTGCTTCTGATCAATACAAAACCGGAGGATTGTCAGGAGATCCAGAAACGCATCGATGTACAGTTCCGGAAGAAAAATACCGTGTATGAGATCCGGTACAACGTGAAGTCTGTCAGAAGTCTGAATAATGCAAAGGATGATCAGAACCTGTCATAAGGTGATTTTCGGGCAGGTATCGGTTCTGGTACAGGATATGGGAAAAAAGAAGAAAGAAAAAAGAGGGGCACTGGCAGGATGTGCCCGAATCTGTAAGATATTCGGAACGGTCTGTCTGGTGGCGGTGATTCTTGTATGTCTGCCGTTAACTCTTCCGAGGGTCTTCGGGTATGAGATCTATACAGTCATCAGTGGAAGTATGGAGCCGGCGATACCGGTGGGAAGTCTGGTTTATGTACAGCCGGGAGCACCGGAGGATGCCGGGACAGATGATGTGATCGCATTCTACAGTTCTATGGATACGGGAGCGATCATCACACACCGGGTTATCAAAAATGATATTGTAACCGGTCAGATCCACACCAAGGGTGATGCAAATGAAAAAGAAGATCTGTATCCGGTGGGCTATGATTATTATATCGGAAAGGTAGTATATTCTGTTCCGGTGCTGGGACGGGTACTTGCATTTTTTGTGACTTTCCATGGTAAGATTGCAGCGGGAAGTCTGATCGGACTCGCGATTCTGTTACAGATCATCGGAGGAGTGCTGGACTCGGCGGATGAGAAGAAACAGGCAAAAAAAGAACAGGCAAAAATATCGCAGAAATAGCTTTGCGATGTCGGCAGAAAATAGTATAATAACAGTAGCTGTGAAAGATGAGACAGTTACTGAGAAAAGAAGGTAACCGGGGCAGCAGCCTGCAGTTACCTTCTGTGTTATAGAAAGAAGGACAGGTACGATGGGATTTAAAAAAGTTGATGTAAAAACACTGGAGATGAAACCTTTTGAGAAGATCGGTTCCGAATGGATGCTGATCTCCGCAGCAAAAGACGGCAAAGCCAATACAATGACCGCTTCCTGGGGCGGCATCGGCGTTCTGTGGGGCAAGAATGTGGCAACAGTATATATCCGCCCGCAGCGCCACACCAAAGAATTCGTAGATGCAGGTGATACATTTACCATCAGTTTCTTCGGTGGCGAGCACATGAAAGAGCTGGGCTACCTCGGCAAAGTCTCCGGCAAAGATGTCCCGGACAAGATCGAACAGTCTGGTCTGCATCTGACAGAAGTAGACGGTCAGCCGGGATTTGAAGAGGCCACACAGGTGCTGGTATGCAGAAAGCTTTACCATGATGACATCAAACCGGAAAACTTCTATGTAACGGAAGAAGATGAAAGATGGTATCCGGAAAAAGATTATCATACCATGTACATCGCTGAGATCCGGGAGTGCTGGGTGAGAGAGTAAAGCAGAAAGAAAAACATACAATTGAAAAACAAATGTCCAGCGGAACATATACTGTTAACCAATATTTTACATGGAGAAGATTGTGAAATTAACCATTTTCATATATAATAAAATATATAATATGCCCGAAAAAGGGAATTTTCAGAAAATGTATATGGGGATGGAGGACGCTGTATGAAGAAGAGAAGAATATTCCGCAATCTGAACGACAAAGAGTTCGCCTGGGTGCTTTATGATGTGGGTAATTCGGCGTATACGATGCTGGCGTGTGCGCTGATACCTATCTGGTTTAAGGCGATGGCGATAGGGACAAAGCCGGGGCAGCTGACATCGGATCGGGCAACGGCTTATTACTCGATGGCGATTGCGGTGATCACGATCGTGGTTGCGTTGCTGGGTCCGGTGTGTGGAGCGATTTCTGATTATAAAGGCATGAAAAAGATCTTTTTTACCAGTACCGTTGCAGTGGGTGTCTGTGGGTGCATCCTGAATGGATTTGCCTGTCAGTGGATCGTATTTTTGCTCCTGTTTGCAGCAACCAAGATCTTTTACAATATGTCCCTGATGTTTTATGACTCGATGTTAAACGATATCACCACGGAAGAGCGGATGGACGAAGTTTCTTCTTATGGTTATGCATGGGGATATCTTGGATCATGTATTCCGTTTCTGATCGCGCTGGTGGCTTATGTACTCGGACCGGATATGGCGGGTATCATTTCCGGTAAGTTATCCATGGCGATCGGGTTTGCGGTTACTGGGCTCTGGTGGCTTCTGGTGACGGTTCCGCTGATAAAGAATTATAAACAGATCAATTACGTGGAAAAGAAAGAACATGCAGTGAGAAGTGCGTTCCGCAGGATCTTTGAAACCATCAGGTTTATCGCAACAAAAGATAAAAAAGTATTTTTCTTTCTGATCGCATTCTTTCTCTACATCGATGGCGTGGGAACGATTATTGATAACTGTATCAATATCGGAACCGACCTGAACTTGAGTACTGTGGGACAGGTGATCTGTCTGCTGGCGACACAGGTTGTTGCATTTGGCGGTTCACTGGTATTTGCAAAATTGTCGAAGAAGTACGATACCGTGCAGCTGATCCTGGTATGCATTGCAGGGTATTTTATCGTCTGCCTGTATGCGCTGACCTTAAAGAATCTGATAGGTTTCAGTTTTCTGGCATTCGGTGTGGGATGCTTTCAGGGATCTATCCAGTCCCTGTCGCGATCGTATTTTTCCAAGATCATTCCACCGGATAACTCGGGAGAGTATTTTGGACTGTATGATATTTTTTCAAAAGGAGCATCTTTCCTTGGATCAGCTGTGATTGCAGGAGTAAAACTGGCTGGAGGAACCATTAATATTGCAGTGGCATCACAGGCAATCTTTTTCTTCCTCGGATTCATCTTCTTGAAGATCGCAGATGGAAAAGAGCGGAGGATTGTGGAAAGTAAATAAGGAATACATTACATAGTACAACTATAAACAGCAGGAGTCTGAGGATCAGTAGCAAGATTCTCAGGCTCCTGCTGTCTGTGCATAACAGAAAGATGATTTTCAGACAGTCAGGGAATATGATAAGATAAAAAAGAAATCAGAGAGGGATATTTTCCGGAGTTTTCCGTCTAATCTATGTAAACAAAAAAAGCCGGCCGGCAAACCAACCAGAAAAGGTGGTGTAAAAGTGACAAAAGAACAATTAGGAACCCTGATCCTGGATTCCGAGAGGCAGATGTATTCCACTGCAAAATCCATGCTATACAGCGATCAGGATTGTGCGGATGCCATACAGGAGACGATTGTAAAGGCATTTTCCGGAGTGCATACACTGCGAAATGACAAATATGCAAAAACATGGTTGATGCGGATCCTGATCAACGAGTGCTATACCATCCTGAGAAAGACAAGTAAGGTGATTTCTCTGGACGAGATGTGTGAGACGACAGAGCTTGCAGCGGATGAAAAGAGTGACTACAGCGATCTGTACAAAGCAGTAGGCTCTCTGAAAGAAGATCTGCGGATGCCGGTGATTCTGTATTATATTGAGAATTTTAACATCAGAGAGATTGCGCAGATTATGGATATCAGCGAAGGAGCCGTACAGAAGAGACTGGCCAGAGCAAGAGGAAAATTACGACAGGATCTGCAGGAAAGTGAGGCGTGGACATGAGATTAGAAGAGATGAAAAACAATATCCCGGAAACTCCCGATTTTATTCATAAGATGGTACAGGAAGAAGTCAACAGACAGCTGCAGGATACCAAAGTGGTATCCATAAAGAAAAGAAAATGGAACAAAATGCAGGCCGCCGCTGCAGCAGCCCTGTGTCTGCTTGCTACTTCCACCGTGGCATATGCCGGCAACAGACTGTACCATATGTATGTGGAAAAACAGGGAAATTACCGTGTGGAGACAGGGATTCAGGCAGATGGTGGAACATCCGTGCAGCTCCCGGAACAGATTCATGATGTGGCAATCTCAACGAACTATATTCCGGATGGCATGACATGGACAGATGAAGATCATCTGCAATATACAGCACAAAACGGTGGCTTTACATTCAGTTCTGTATTGCTTGACAGTGATGATTTTGAGAAAGCAAAAGAAGATAAAAATATCGTAGAGAGTGAGGAACATACTTTCGGCAAGTACGAAGGTGTTTATCTGAGATATCATGAAGTGATACAGGACGGTTTCTTTAACCAGCGTATCTACCTGTTTTGTCCGGAAGAATACCGTGTGATCATCATCTATGTGGGCGATGATGTATCCAAAGAGGATGCCCTGAAGGTGGCAGACAATCTTCAGATCACAGAAAAAGATACCATGATCGAAACTGCCGGTATGTATACCTGGAGTGATATCGTCTCACCGGAAGAAGTACAGGAAGACGAAGCTGTAACCAGTGTATCTGCTGACCGGCTTCCGGTTGCCAAAGTCGGAGAGAAAGTTGATCTGACCGCCAGCGGTGAAGATAAAGATGGAAATTATGTAGACAATGTTCCGATACAGGCAACGGTAGATTCTGTTCAGATCGCAGATGACCTTCAGCTTCTGAACGGTCAGATTCCGGAGGGATGGGAAGATGCCGTCGGAGAAGATGGAAAATTAAAAGAAAACACAATCTCCTACATCCGGGAAGGAGACGGAGTCGATTCGCTGGATGAAGTCGTAAAAACAAAGACCGAACAGCAAAAACTGGTATATGCTACCGTCACATACACCAATACATCAGATCAGGAAGCAGATCATATACTCTACCTTGGTTCCCTGATGATGTGCCACAACGATGGCAGTACGTACAAAGTGTATACACCGGGCGAAGAAGCCGGAGACGGCTATGATCGCTGCACCTGGGACGGAGCAGCCCGAACCGGTGAAATGAAATACTGCAGTGTAAACGAGAACTATGGTAATGGCGGAAACTATATCCCGTCCCTCAAACCGGGCGAAAGCATCCAGATATCCATGGCATGGATCGTCAACGAAAGCGACCTGAAAGAAATGTACCTGAACCTCAACGGCACAGGCGCCTCCTACCAGTTCGATGACGAAATCCTTGCAAACGGCATTATCGACATCCGTCAGAACTAGTACAGCGAAAATTAAGTATCTGCTATATTGACGTAGGATGATTTCTTCATCTGCAAGGCGGAGGAATGAGGCGTAGCGGTGGCTACGACGATTGACGACAACGCAGCAGATGAAAAATCAGACAAGTCAATATGGCGGTTACTTAATATTCGCTGTACTAGTACATCGTTTTCGAAATAACTGTATCATACACTTGTCTACGAATCCGATTGCACAGTTTAAAAAGCCTCAGCGTAGCCCGCTACGCCGCCCTCATTCGGATAAAATCTCCCACAAACTGGGACTCGCAGACAAGTGTATAAGCGATACATAAAAAATCAGGAGAACAGGAGCTCATAACCCTTTGTCCTCCTGATTTTCTATGTGCCTGATACCCCAGAAAAACACAATAATTGCCTGCAATATCCGAAACTCAACACTATCCACACTATACATACCTGCCGCTTTCCAATACCCAGAAACAATGCCCCTGCCCCGGAGCGTGAGACAGCCTTTTGCCGGCGCCTTTAGCAAATATGAGATCCAGCATTTACGCAGGCTTTCGCGAGGGTCCGCTGACCCTCGTGAACATAGCCGAAGTTAATGCTTAGCTCAGATTTGCGTTGCCGGCGGTTGTCTCACGCTCCGGGGCAGGGGCATTGTTTCGTCCACATCGGTAGCAACTCCGGGGCAGGGACATTGTTTTATCCGCATTTGACTATGATTTCACGCCACCAACAATATTCCTCCCAAAAAAATGAATAACACCCCCCACCCCCGTCAATCCTCTAAAAAAACAAAAGGAGCCATAAAAAATGAAACACCAATCCCACGCAACCCTAACAGCCCTCCTGTTCCTCTCCTTACTTCTCGTGACAGAATCCCCCCGCTATCTCCAAGACAAGTCCACTTCCACCCTTCAGCAACAAATCGCAACACAAGTACTACGCTTTCACATAAGAGCCAACAGCGATACCGTCGCCGACCAGCAAAAAAAACTCCGGATCAAACAATCCCTCCTGGAATGGCTGACACCCATCCTATCCGAAAACACCAGTAAATCAGAAACCATACAGTGCATCAGGAAAAATCTCCCAGACATCCGAAAAGAAGCCACCCGTATGGCCGCCCCGGAACCCGTCACCGTAACTCTTCAGAAAGAATGGTTCCCTGAAAAAACCTATGGAACCTGTACTTTCCCGGAAGGAATCTATGATGCCCTTCGCGTAGATATCGGACAGGCAAAAGGGCATAACTGGTGGTGCGTCCTCTACCCCTCCCTGTGTTTTGCGGATGCGCTGGAGCCTTCCATGACCGAAGAGGGCGAAGAAAAACTGCAACAGGTACTCGATGAAGATGCCTATGACCTCCTTCTGCATCCACAGAAGCTGAAAATCCGGTTTAGACTTGAATTCTTCTTACGAAACAGGTAGAATATGATAAGTATGTAAGCAGTGACAGAAGAAAATGGAACTGTAAAAACAGGAAACCTGAATGGGAGAAGAGACATGAAAACAGATCGTAACGCACCGATAGGTGTATTTGATTCCGGTGTCGGCGGGCTCACGGTAGCCAGAGAAATCATGAGAAACCTGCCCATGGAAAAAATCGTATACTTCGGAGATACCGCCCGCGTTCCTTATGGAAGCAAATCCAAAGAAACCGTTATCCGGTACTCCAGACAGATCGTCCGATTCCTGCAAAAACAGGGCGTAAAAGCAATTGTGATCGCCTGCAATACAGCAAGTGCGCTGGCACTTGATACCCTTGAAAAAGAAATCGATATCCCGATCATCGGTGTGGTAAAACCGGGAGCCAGGGTAGCGGCAAGAGAGACTACAAAAAAAAGAGTTGGCGTGATCGCAACCGAAGCGACCATCAACAGCCACATGTACAGAGAACTGATCCAGCAGATCGATCCTGAAATCACGGTAGTCGGAAAACCTTGCCCGTTATTCGTGCCACTGGTAGAAGAGGGCTGGCGAAAAGATCCGGTCACAGAGATCGTGGCCCGCAGATACCTGAAAGAGATGCAGGACGAAAAAGTAGACACCCTGATCCTTGGCTGTACCCATTACCCACTACTCCGCGGGGTGATCGGATCTATTATGGGTGATCAGGTACAGCTGGTAAACCCGGCATACGAAACCTCACTGGCACTAAAACAATTACTGATCGAACAGGACCTGCTGAATCAGGGATCGGTAGAAGAAGAATTTCCATACCGTTTCTATGTAAGTGATGCGGCAGAAAAGTTCAAAAGCTTTGCCAACTCCATTCTCCCCTATGATGTGGAGATGACAAAACAGGTAAATCTGGAGGAATAAAAAGATGACAAAAGAAGTATTGATCCATCTGAAAGGTATGCAGACCACGGATGATCCCCATGGTTCTGATGAACCTCTGGAGCTGATCACTGTCGGAGAATATTATTACCGGAACAATACCCACTATCTGTTGTATGAGGAACAGATGGAAGGACTTGACGAACCGATACATAACCTGGTCAAGATCCGTCCCGGTCATATGGAAGTGCGAAAAAAAGGACCGGTACAGACCAATATGGTCTTTGAGACAGAAAAACAGAACATGGCCTGTTATCAGACACCATATGGTCCGATCCAGATGGATATCACAACGACCGGAGTAAATTTAGGGGAAGAAGAGGAACTTCTGGAGATAAAGACAGAATATGTTCTGGGGATGAATGGTCAGAAAGTAGCGGACTGTCAGATGCATATCCGTGTAACCCCGAAGGGCAGCAAAGAGACTACATTTTTCAGAGCATAATCAAAATTGGTCCACCGGACCAATTATTGATTAATATGCAATGCAACAAAAAACAGAGCTTATCATCCATCACTGGAAAATAAGCTCTGTTTTTTATTGTTTGATTGTTTATTTGTCTTTTTTTGCGATTTTGTTTTTCATTCTCTGGAAGAACTTTTCCTTCTGTTTTGGCTGTTCCAGAGGACCTCTGACACCGCGGACATCTGTGATATAGATACCACTGATTGTAGCTTTCACTTCTTTTTTCAATGGGATCAGATCGAAAATCTTCTCGTCAGCAACCATCGTCATAATTCTCGGACCGATCTTTGCTTTTACGATGGGAAGTTTTGTTCTGCGCATCAGCTTCGGCGTCTGATCGATTACCATCTGCGGGAGTCCGGATTCTTTGATCCGAAGTCTCTTCTTATCAATGATCAGCATATTGACGGTCTGTTTTGCAGCCTCAATCTGTGCCTGATTTTCCTCCTGCTTTTTCTGTGCACGTTTGCCAAGAAAATAAAGGACAACCAGTACGGCAATCAAAATCACTAAAATAATTAATAATACCTGCCAGACTTTCATACTTTTCCTCCTGTCCTGTGATACAAGCACGAATCCATCATTCCATGCCTGTCTATTTTATCACTGATATGGGCAAAAGGCAATCAGAATCGGGGAAAATCTCAGGAAAATCCGATTTTGCTATGGCTTTCAAACGGATTCATGCTATAATATCTGGTAGGTGTCAGCATTTTTAAAAGAGATAAGAACTGACCTGGATGGAGAAATAACCGGATGGAATCAGGGAACCACAGAGACCGCCGGAAGAACCATACAAAAGTCTAAATAAAGGAGTAAAAAAATGAGTCAGGAACAAAAGAAAAGACCACCCATGACGGAAGAAGAAAGACAGAGGCGAATCGAACGACTTCGGAGAGAACGCAGAAGAAAAAGACGTCAGCAGGCGATGATCATGCGTGCCGCAGTTCTTGGTGTGCTGATCCTGATCCTGATCGGATCCATCGCACTGGTATCTGCTCAGGTGCGCCGTTCAAAAGCGAAAAAAGCGGAAGAAAAAGCGAAACAGGAGAAACTGATCCAGGAGGAAGAGGCAAAAAACAAACAGCGTAAGGAATCCATCGATCAGGCAGATGTTATGGCACAGGGATATGATTATGACGGTGCGATTGAACTGTTAAAATCTCTGGATAATTATGACAAAGATGCGGATATCGTGGCGAAGATCGCAGGCTATGAAGCGGACAAATCTACGCTGGTAGCGGTCAACATGAACGAGATCACTCATATTTTCTATCATTCACTGGTTGTAGATCCGGAGCGGGGTTTTGCCGGCAATGACAGTGCAGCAGCCGGATTCAAGCAGTGGATGACAACGGTAGACGAATTTAACAAAATCACACAGGCGATGTATGACAATGGCTATGTGCTGATCGATCTTCATGATATGGTAACAGAGACGACAGATGAGAACGGAACGGTTCATTTTACCACGAATCAAATTATGCTTCCGGAAGGAAAAAAACCGTTTGTATTATCTCTGGATGACCTGTCTTACTATCACAGTTATGACGGTCGCGGTGTCGCTTCAAAAATAGTACTGGACGAGAACGGGAAACCGACCTGTGAGTATATCCAGGCTGACGGAACTACCGTAACCGGTGCATACGACTGTATTCCTCTGCTGGATCAGTTTCTGGAAGAACATCCGGACGGTGCATACCATGGAGCAAGGGGAACGATCGCACTGACAGGATACAATGGTATTCTGGGATATCGTACCGATATTGCTTATAAGACAAGAGAGAATCTGACAGCAGATCAGCAGGCATGGCTGGATGCCCATCCGGATTTTGATTATGACAAAGAATGTGAAGAAGCAAAAAAAGTAGCAGATGCTATCAAAGCAGACGGATGGAAGTTCGCCAGTCATACCTGGGGACATATCCGGATCGGTGATGCAAGTCTTGAGAGTATCCAGAAAGATACAGAGAAATGGCTCAGTTATGTAGCACCGTTAGTCGGCGGCACAGATACGATTATTTTTGCTCATGGACAGGATCTTGCAGACTGGCATGATTATTCCAGTGATAATGCAAAGTTCACATATCTGAAGAGCCAGGGATTTAATTTCTTCTGCAATGTGGATTCTTCACAGTATTTCTTACAGATCCGTGATAATTATGTACGTCAGGGAAGACGAAACCTGGATGGTTACCGTCTGTGGAACGATGTCCACGGTGAGAAAAACCGAACCAGTGATCTGTTTGATGCGACACAGATTCTGGATCCGGCGCGTACGGATATGCCGTCATTATAAAGGAATATAAGGATAAGATGAACGGTGCGGGAATGAAACCGTTACATATAGGGAAAGAACATGGATGATACAACACGACAGAAAGTAGAAGAATCGCCTGAGGAGCGCAAACGCCGGATACGCAGACAGCGTATGATTCAGGAACGGCGCCGCAGACGTCGGAGAAAAGCACTGATTCTGAGGGGAATCCTTGTGTTGATCTTTATACTGATACTTGTGGGGATCGGCTCCGCCGTTTCCTGCGGAGTAAAAAAGTACAGGCAGTCAGCAGCCGGGAAAAAAGATTCAAAAAAACAGGAAACCCAGGTGACAGAAGAAACTGTGCAGATGGAAGCGGTGGATCTTAAGAAGGTTCTCCATCTGTCTTTCGAAAGTCTGATCGCGGATACCGATCAGGCTTTCGGACAGGAAGACAGCAGTGCCGCAGCGACACTGGATCAGACCCGCGTGACGGTGGATGAGTTCAACGCCATGCTGGGGCAGTTGTATGAAGAAGGATATGTGCTGGTGCGGTTTTCTGATCTTGCAGCGGTCAATGAAGATGGTGCGATGGAGGCCAAAAAGCTGATGCTGCCATCCGGGAAAAAACCGTTGCTGTTATCAGAGACGAATGTGAATTATGATCTGGAACTGTCCGGACAGGGTCTGGCATCCAGGCTGGTACTGGATGGCAACGGAGCACTTACCTGTGAACGTCAGGCTTCAGATGGCAGTACTGTGACAGGAGCCTTTGATGTGGTTCCGTGTGTGGAGGCATTTATTCAGGAACACCCGGACTTTTCCAATAATGGAGCCAGAGGGATCCTGGGACTTACCGGATATAACGGAATTCTTGGTTATCGGACGGATGATTCGCTGGCAACATCAACGGATAACCATTATGCGGCGAAATATGGAGTATTTGATACAGCAGCAGAAAAAGAGGCGGCAGCGCCTGTGATCGAAGCTCTGAAAAGTGCCGGATGGGAATTTGCCTGTAATGGATATGATGGAACCAATTATGGCAGTGATGAAGAGGCCGTATCTGCGGATCTTACAAAATGGAACGAAAGTGTGGGAACACTTGTGGGAAACACCACGATTCTGTTGTTTCCGTCCGGTACAGACAGCCGTGGATGGAAAGCATATGATGAGTCGGATCCGGTATATCAGATACTGAAAAAACAGGGATTTCTGTATTATGGCAGCATGGATATCAGCGGAACAAAAACACAGTTGACGGAGCAGTATCTCCGATGCAGCTATATGAATGTGGATGGTTACCGGATGTATCAGGATCTGTATAAGGATGCCGGGCGTTTTACGGGGATTCTGGATTTTCAGGAAATCTATGACAGCAAACGACCGATGGCAGCGAATGAAACAGATACACAGGCTACAGGCGGAGAAGATGAAAAAGTCTGAAAAAAATGTGAAATCTGGCAGATATACTTTTCATTTAAAGAAAAATATGATATAAACAAAAGGTATTGTGCCTGTTAATGGGATGAAAATGGAGGATTTATGAAGAAAAGAGCGATAATGATCAGCATGCTTCTGGTAATGGCACTTTCCGTAACCGGATGCAGTCAGAAGACAGCTACAAAAGATAAGGATACAAAAACAGAAGAGACAGCCAAGACAGATGACGCGGAAGAGACAGAGTCCGACAACACGGAGGATACTTCCGAAGATACACCAACAACCGCAGAGCTGATGGCAGGTATCGATGTGGAAAAATGTGTGACACTCGGTGACTATAAAGGTGTGACCGTAGAAAAGACCATCCAGTCTGTAACAGACGAAGATGTACAGAATGAGATCGATAATGCGCTGGCAAACTATCCGGTGGAAGTAGACCAGGCTGCAAAAGAAGGTGACACAGTAAATATCGACTATGTAGGTAAGATCGACGGAGAAGAATTTGACGGAGGAAGTGATCAGGGAGCAGATCTGAAACTGGGTTCCGGAAAGTTCATCGATGGTTTTGAAGACGGATTGATCGGTGCAAGAAAAGGGGAGACCCGTACGCTGAATCTGACTTTCCCGGAAGATTATACACAGGATCTTGCCGGAAAAGCTGTAGAGTTTACCGTTACAGTCAATGCGGTAAAAGAGCCGTTAAGCGAGCCTACGGATCAGTGGGTGGCAGACAATATCGAAGGATATGACAATATAGCAGACTACAAAGCAGGTATCCGTTCAGAACAGGAAGAGAGTAATGAACAGACAGCAGAAAATCAGGTTCGTTATGCTGCATGGACCCAGGTGATCGACAATTGTACCATCAACGAATATCCGGAGACACTGGTTGAAGTCGGAAAAAAACTGTATAAACAGCAGGTGGAGACTTATGCAAAGTATGCAGGAATGGAACTGGATGCTTATATTGAGTCTTCCGGACTGACACAGGAAGAATATCAGTCCAATATGGAAGAGTACGGTAAGAACGTAGCAGCGCAGGCGCTGGTATGCCAGGCAATCTGTAACAAAGAAGGATTTGCCATTGGTGATGACGATTACCAGAAAGCTCTGCAGGATATGCTGACAGAATATGGATGTACAGAAGAGGAACTGATCCAGACTTATGGTCAGGATAATGTAGAACAGAGCATCATGCTGAACCGTGTCAGCAATCTGATCATGGAAAATGCAAATGTGACAGAAGTGCAGGCTGACAGCAGTACGGACAGCTCCTCAGATGACAGTGGGAACTAACGTTTTGCATTAAGAATAAGAATAGATTACAGAAAAAGAGAGAAAGCCCGGTTGCTTTTTCTCTTTTTTTGCATGTGCATATCAATAATCGGGCCGCTGAACTGATTTTGATGATATCCCGGGCTTGAAGTAAATGTCGATTCGAGGTAAAATAAGACACAGCGATAATTATATATACAGGAGGAGAAGACAATGGAATTAGCAGTATTACAAAAAGACATGGTGACAGCTATGAAAGCGAAAGACAAAGTAAGAAAAGAGGCTATTTCTTCTTTGATTTCCGCAGTAAAAAAAGTAGCGATCGATGAAGGTCACAGAGATGATATAAAACCGGAACTGGTAGATCAGGTAATTTTAAAAGAACTGAAAACAGTAAAAGAACAGATCGACACCTGCCCTGCAGAACGTACCGATCTGATCGAAGAGTACCGGACTCGTTACAATATTATTAATGAATATGCTCCGCAGCTGATGTCTGCAGAAGAGGTGAAAATCTGTCTGCAGGAAAAATTTGCAGAGGTTCTGGCAACGAAAAATAAAGGACAGATCATGAAAGCTGTCATGGGAGAACTGAAAGGCAAAGCTGACGGTAAGGTTATTAACCAGGTAGTGGGGGAACTGTGTAAATAACCGAATAAAGCGGGAGGATTTGTTATTATGGGAAAATTTAAGATTGAAATGGGCGATATTACCACCTATGCGGTAGACGGAATTGTGAATGCTGCCAACACAACGCTTCTTGGAGGAGGCGGGGTAGACGGTGCGATTCACCGGGCAGCAGGCCCGTCATTGCTTAAGGCATGCAAGACGTTAGGCGGATGTGATACCGGTAAGGCCAAGATTACCAAAGGGTACAATCTGCCGGCACATTATGTGCTTCATACGCCGGGACCTATCTGGCATGGTGGATATAATTATGAGGATGTGCTGCTGCAGGGGTGTTATGAGTACTGCCTGAAACTGGGAGAACAGTATGGTCTCAAGACGATTGCATTTCCATCGATCAGTACAGGGGTGTACGGCTATCCGGTGGAAGAGGCAGCGAAGATCGCGGTGCGGACAATCTGTGATTTTCTGAAATGGACACAGGTAGTGGAAGAAGTGACCATGGTGTGTCACGGTGAAGGTACCTGGAAGGTATATCAGGAAGCGTATCGGGAGTATCAGGCTGCTGAGAGCGAAAAGTAGAAAGAATGAAACGGGCAGAGAGGAGTATGTACAGCGGGGACTGTGCAGGACTTCATCTGTCCGCTTTTTACACAGTAAAACTATGGGAGGTTTTTGGGAGGATGAAGAAGTCATATGAGATGGACATGTGTACCGGTCCATTATTGAAGAAACTGCTGATCTTTGCGGTTCCTTTGATCTTGTCCGGGGTACTGCAGCTGTTGTTTAATGCTGCAGATATTGTAGTAGTGGGAAAATTTGCGGGAAGTCATGCACTTGCCGCAGTGGGATCTACAGGTGCGCTGATCAACCTGTTTACCAATGTATTTATCGGTTTTTCTATTGGTACCAATGTACTGGTTGCCCAGTATTTTGGGGCAAAGGATGAACAGAACATCCAGGATACCGTACATACCTCGATGGCGATTGGCATCATCGGCGGAATTTTTTTGATTGTGGCAGGTATGATTTTTGCACCGATGATGCTGGAACTGATGGCAACACCGGAGGAAGTGCTGGGACAGGCTGCATTATATATCCGGATATATTTTATCGGTATGCCGGCGATGCTGATCTATAACTTTGGGGCGGCGGTGCTGCGTGCCATCGGAGATACCAGAAGACCATTGTATTATCTGCTGGAGGCAGGTGTGGTCAATGTGATTCTGAATCTGGTTTTCGTGATCGGATTTCAGATGGGAGTTGCAGGTGTCGCTATCGCGACTGTAGTTTCACAGTGTATATCAGCGGCACTTATCGTACGTTGTCTGATGAAAAGTGAGGGAATGTACCGGTTGTATCTGAAACGGATCCGGATTCACAAAGAGAAGATGATCCGTATTATCCAGATCGGACTTCCTGCCGGGTTGCAGGGAGCGATTTTTTCAATCTCTAACGTGTTGATCCAGTCATCCATCAACTCTTTCGGAGCGATTGCCATGGCGGGCAATACGGCAGCCGGTAACATAGAGGGATTTGTTTATGTTTCCATGAATGCTATTTACCAGACGGCACTGAGCTTTGTCAGCCAGAATGTGGGAGCCGGTCAGCAGAAGCGGATTCCCAAAATTTCCATATACTGTATGGCAATTGTATTTACTGTCGGACTTGCGCTTGGTACACTGGCATATCGTTGCGGAGGCACCTTGCTTGGCATCTATTCGTCCGATCCGGAAGTGATCGCATATGGTCTGGATCGTATGAAGGTTATCTGCCAGATTTATTTTCTCTGCGGAATGATGGACGTGGCGGTAGGTATTCTGCGAGGTATGGGATATTCCATCATGCCGATGCTGGTATCTCTTGCAGGCGCCTGTGGACTGCGAATCGTGTGGATCTTTACTGTCTTTGTATGGAAACATTCCCTGTTTGTCCTGTACCTGTCGTATCCGATTACCTGGATCATCACACTGAGTGTTCATCTGATCTGCTTTGCAGTAGTATGGAAAAGAAAAAAAGGGATCTGGGCGACCGTAAAACCGCATCCGGATCTTGGAAAAACGGAGGAATAACATGCGTCTGAAAAAAATACAGGAAGCGCTGAAAACAAAGAATATTATATTTACCTATACAGAAGAGGACAATTGCGGAAGTCTTGATTTTCAGTTCCGTGGACTGCGGTATCATATCTGGGAATTTGTGGATGGTGACATCTGGGGCGTGGAGACAAATGTATATCATGCCGGAAAAAGTGAGGATATTACCGGAGATTATGAAAAAGAGATCAGCGAACTGATCTTAAGCTGGCCGGATATGGCGATTCCGGGATAAATCTAAAGCAGGTATTTTTGTAGCGGACAGAGGCTTTGGAAAAGTAAGAAGTGTATAGTTACAAAAAAAAACAGATTCGATTCAAAGTGGATATTTTCAGAAAGTATCCGGTTTGAGTCGAATCTGTTTTTGGCTTGCATTAGAAATTACTCATCAACAACTTCCAGTACATCCATCGGACATGCTTTTGCACAGATGCCGCAGGCAATACATTTGGATGCCGGGTTGCCCTCTGTTTTTACGATCAGACCAAATGGACAGGCTTCTGCACATTTGCCACAGCCGGTACATTTTTTCTTGTTGATCATATAAACACCCTTTGGATTCTGGGTGATTGCACCTTCCGGACAGGCTTCCGCACATTTGCCGCACTGTGGGCAGGCCATTGGACGAACAGATTTTTTCTCTACGATCTGGATGCAGGATTTGTCCGGGTCGAATTCTTTATAGAAAGACTCGGAACAGGCTCTGACACATGCCAGACATGCCATACAGGTACTGCCTTTTTTTACTTTCAGTTTCTTCATAGTATCGTATCCTCCGCTTTATCAGTAATGTTACCGAGAAATATTCTCAATAATATTATTGTACAGCAAACGGTAAGAAAGTAAAGAGAAAGTTAGTGAAAATCGTTTAAAAATAGTCAGATTTTCTTACAGAAAATATACCGCGGAAGCCCACCGTATTTGAGGGCTTTTGTTACAAGTTTATACCCCAGCTGCTCAAAATTATGTACACTGTACACATTATCCGGATGTGCGGTTCCCATCAGCCAGCGAAAACCGGCAGAACGAAGCTGCTCTTCTGCAGTTTCCATTAGTTTCTTTTGCAATCCATTGCCACGATAGGCACTGCGCACCATGGCAATCTCCATATGTGCCACCAGAGAAAGCTGTGAATCATCCGGTTCCAGATAACTGCCCAGATTTTCATCACCGAGATCGGAAGTCCGTGCCACAAAAACCGCCGCCAGTTCCTTTCTGCCATCCGCAGCAACTGCCTCCGCTTTCAACCCAAACCCGGAGACTGTCATATAACGAATCAGATCTTCCCGTTCATCCATACTGAACCAGCTTTTTTCGGGGAGTTCCCGGTAGATTTCGTTCATACAGTCAAGTACCGTGGGGAGATCCTCCGGGGATATCCGGGAGATGGAAAAGGAAGGAACGGAAGATAAATGGAATTGATCAGACATAGAAAATACTCCTTTGTGCTTGTAATTTAACTCTGACATCTTGAAATAAATATAACTAGTACATCGTTTCGTAAATAACTGTATCATTCGCGCAGGATACGGATTCGAGTGTGCAGTTAAAAAAACGTAGGCGTAGCGGGCTACGCTGAGGCTTTTTAAACTGTGCAATCGGATTCGTAGACAAGTGAATGATGCAGTTATTTCGAAAACGATGTACTAGTAATAAATATATCGGTAAAAAGATGTTTTGGCAAAGGAAATTTAAAAAAGAAAAAGCGGAGACTGTATTATATCTATTATATCGAGGTGTTCCGCAGACATACCACCCCAATCCCCCGCATACATTGTAAAAATAATGTACGTAGGGGATTTTATCGTGAAGGATTATATTGAGGAGCGTGCAGTAGAAATTGCGGGCTATATCATAGAAACAAAAGCTACGGTGCGGCAGACGGCGAAGCAATTCGGGATCAGTAAGTCTACGGTACATAAAGACTGTACCGATCGCCTTCAACAGATCAACCCGTCCATGGCGCGGGCGGTCCGGAATGTGCTGGATGTCAACAAGCAGGAACGCCATATCCGGGGTGGAATGGCGACCAGGGAGAAGTATCTGCATCTTGGAGAGTAAAGATACGAAACGAAAAAGAGAAAAACAAAACAGAAAACATCCGTCAGGAAAACCGGAGAGAAGGAAAAGCACAGATGGACATAATCCCTTCCGCCTTTACATAGAATAGACAGAACGGCGAGAAGTAAAGGGGGAACAGGATTGTACGATCGTGGTTTGGGGGTGTTGGAACAGTATGGTCTGACCGCGGAGACGGTATTGCGGGGCAGGGGAGCGCTGATCTGTCAGACGGAGAAAGGATGGAAAAGTATCCGCGAATATTGGGGCTCCCCCGGGAGGCTGGAGCAGCAGAGAAAAATACAGAAACGCTGCAAGGAGAACGGGTTCTTACTGGTGGATCAGGTGGAGGAAAATCTGGAAGGACAGGTGGTCACTACGGGAGAAGACGGGATTCCCTATGTAGTGAAAGAATGGTTTCAGGGAACGGAATGTAACACCAGATCCGGGGAAGATATTTTAAGCAGTATGGAAGCGATGGCAAAACTACATACGGTAATGCAGGCAGAGCAGGACGAAGATATGCCCGGGGCAGATCTTCTGGAAGAGTGCCGCAGACACAACCGGGAACTTCGCAGAACCAGAAAATTTGTACAGAAAAAGAAGGCGAAAAACCCGTTTGAAGAGCGGCTGGCGCAGAGCATCACTGCTTTTCTGGAAGCAGGGGAGGGAATGGTAAAAGAACTGGAAGACTTCGATTATGAAAGATTCTGTAAAGAACACAGGCAGGAGGTATGTCACGGGGATTGTAACCAGCATAACATTATTTTTACGCGGGAAGGCATAGGTTTTATGAATTTTGATTACTGGCATTGTGGACCACAGACAGAAGATCTGTGTCTGTTTATGAGAAAAATCCTGGAAAAACATAACTGGGATCCTGAGCTTGGAAGAAGAATGGCAGAACAGTATAATCGAAAGCGATCGCTGTCTGTGGAAGAGTGGAAACATCTGAAACTGTGCCTTTCTTATCCGTGGAGGTATTGGAAACTGGTAAACTATTATGCATCCAGTCAGAAGGTATGGATATCCAGAAAAAACATTGAAAAAATAGAACAGGCAACAGCACTCTGGCAGCCGTGGCAACGTTTTTTACAGAGTTTCTGCTGAAAAATAGCTGTGAAAAAGGGCGAAAACACCTAAAAACCTTGACAAAACAAGAGAGGCAGTATATAAATAGGTGTAGCGTTGTAAACCATTCAGCAGGAAAAGCCTGGGAAGGTACGAAAAAGCTATAAGGTATGTAATTACTAATTTACGAAACAGGAGGAATATCATGAACAAAACAGAATTAGTTGCAGCTATGGCTGAACAGACACAGTTATCTAAAAAGGATGCAGAAGCTGCTTTAAAAGCTTTTATCGATGTAGTATCTGAAGAAATGAAAAAAGGAGAAAAAGTACAGCTGGTAGGTTTCGGTACTTTCGAAGTATCTGAAAGAGCAGCAAGAGAAGGAAGAAACCCGGCTACCGGTGAATCCATGGTGATCAAAGCTTCCAAAGCTCCAAAATTTAAAGCTGGAAAAGCTCTGAAAGATCTGGTAAACGAATAATTTACTTATGAGATTAGATAAATATTTGAAAGTTTCCCGCCTGATCAAACGAAGAACTGTGGCAAATGAGGCCTGTGATGCAGGAAGAGTCCTGATCAATGACCGCCCGGCGAAAGCGTCTGCACAGGTGAAGGAAGGAGATGTTCTGGAGATCCAGTTCGGCAGCAAAGCTGTCAGAGTGGAAGTGCTGAATGTACAGGAGACTGTGAAGAAAGAAGAGGCTCAGGAACTGTATCGTTATCTGTAGAGCAAAAAGGTCAGTCCGGCATAAGCCTTTTGAGAGGGCACAGAGGAACAGCGAAGGAAATAACATGAGAAGTAGGATCCCTTCATATAATGTATCAGTACATTGTATGGAGGGATTTTTATATGGAAGAAAAGAAAGAAGTAACGCACAGCCTCCATCTGGAACAGAGAGGGCATGGATTGATCACCGGGGTCACTGAGATGAAATCATTTGATGAAGAAAACATTTTTATGGAAACGAGCCAGGGCACACTGGCGATCAGGGGAAGCAGCCTCCATGTATGCCGTCTGGAGCTTGAGAAGGGAGAGGCAGAGATTGAGGGAAAAGTAGACAGTCTGATCTATACACAGGGGAGAAAAGAAAAAAAGAAAGGAAGCCTGTTAAAAAGGCTGTTTCAGTAGATGAGCACCTATATGGGGAGAGAACTGGAACTGCTGGTACAAAGTATGATCTGCGGTGCTCTTCTTGTTCTGGTTTATGATGGGATCCGAATCTTTCGGATAATAGGAAAACGGGTGAAAAGTCTGGATACTGCGGTGGATATTTTGTTTTGGAGCGCAGCCGGGCTTTTTTTATTTTTTATGTGTCTGAGAGAGAACGGGGGAAGCGTGCGGTGTTATCTGCTTTGCGGAATTTTGCTGGGAGCAGGTGTCTGGTATTGGGGAATCGGGCATTTTTATAGAGAATTTGCATTTATTTTGGCAAAAAGGTTGCATTTTTGTTTACAAAGAGTTACAATTTTTTTACTTGTAAAAATGCGTAAATTCTGTTTAAAAATACGTAAAGGCCCGGGGATAGATAAAAGTAAGGGAGCGTGGAATGAAAAAAAGGAAAAGTGCTGCGCGAGGAAAAAACGCAGGAGCACGACGGATAAAGGTTCAGAATAGAGTCGCGATGATTTCTATCAGTATGGTAGTCTGTATGCTGGTGGTATTGCTTGCTTTCAAAGAGCATTCGTTGCAGGTGAAATATCAGACAAATGAAAACAGAAAGGCTCAGCTTGAAGAAGAGATAACGACAGAAGAGGCCCGTACCAAAGATATTGAAGATATGCAGGAATATATGCAGAGCGACGAATATGCGGAAAAGATTGCAAAAGAGAAGATCGGTCTGGTAAAGGACAACGAGATTATCTTTAAAGAAAATAAATAAGCAAAAAATGGCTGTTCGTGTCAAAAATTTCTGACCGGACAGCCTGTCTGTTTGACAAGTTTTTTGCAGCATGTCATCTATAATAAGTTTTCAGGAGTAACTGTGAAAAGAGGAAGCAGTTATCAGCGTAAGATGCCGTAAGGGGGTTATGGATGCATGCAGATATGGATGGTTGCCATGCTCGCAGTCAGTGCAGTGCTGATACTACGGGACATGGCAAAACTTGTTTTCACGGGGAGAAAAAAGGGTCGTCCGGTATACGATGTTTATCCACAGAAAGAAAAGATTGACCGGTATGCACGGTCTTTACAGAAACTTGCTCATACATTCTATGAGATGCCCGGCAGGCAGGAACAGTTGAGTCAGGCAGAAGTACAGGATATGTTTGTGCAGGTGCAACAGCGGGTGTGCATGGAGTGCTCCGGAAGAGAAAACTGCTGGTCAGATCTTGATCCGCGAACCAGCCAGCAGGTATTTGAACTGTTGCAGATCATAGAAGAGGGCAATCCCGACCGCCTTTTACGTGCACAGAGTGAATGGCTTGGGCAGTGCCACCAGGCTTTCAGGTTTACAGAGGAACTGCAGCGCATCTTTTTTGAAACCAGAGAAGAATTGTTGTATCGCAATCGGCTGATTGAAAACAGGATTGCTGTGGCAGAACAGCTACAGGAGGTGGCGCGGACGATCCGGAAAATTTCTTCTGATGTCAGTGCGGTGTGTATCCTGCCGGATGAGGAAGAAGAGCGGATGCGAAAGTATATGCATAAACAGAGAATCCTGGTAAAACAGATCTGGTTTCTTGATCGACAGGACGAAAAGAAACGGATTTCCCTCACGATGCGCACACGGGGAGGACAATGTCTGACCATGAAAGAAGTCGCGAAGCATCTTTCACATGTGTGTGGCTGTCGGATGGTTCCGTCACAGGACAGTAAGGCCGTACTGAACAGTGAGTGGCGTACGGTACTGTTCTGCGAGGATGTGAACTATAAAGTGCTTTATGGTGTGGCCAGAGTCACGAAAGAGCGGGAGACGATTTCCGGGGATAATTATGCCTGTGCAGCCACAGATGAACAGTTTACGATGTGTCTTTCGGATGGGATGGGGTCCGGTATGGAGGCGAGTAAGGAAAGTGAAACTGTGGTAGAGTTACTGGAACAGTTCGTAACTTCGGGGTTCTCCAGAGAGACAGCGGTACGAATGGTGAATTCGGCATTGATCTTACAGCGAAAGGGTGGGATGTTTTCCAGCCTGGATGTGTGTTCGCTGGATCTGTATACGGGCATCTGCGAATTTTTAAAGGCAGGGGCTGCTACAACGTTTATACGGAGAGGTAACTGGGTGGAGACGATCACTTCTACCAGTATGGCAGCAGGACTGGTACAGAAACTGGAATTTGAAAAAACAACAAAAAAATTATATGACGGTGATTATCTGGTAATGGTCACAGATGGTGTACTGGATGCTTTTGGGGAAGAGCCCGGAGAAGAAATCTTAAAGGAGTGGATTCTGCAGGCACAGGAACAGATGCCAAAAGAACTGGGGAGGTATCTGTTGGAAAAAACATTACAGTATGCAGACTACCGGGCAAAAGATGACATGACAGTCCTGGTTGCGGGAATATGGAGAAAATAAATGACTACAAAAGGCAGAAGTGGACAAACTGATAAAACGATGTGGAAAACAGAACAGAAAGTGAAAACATATGTGGAAAAATTACACATGATCGAACCGGGTGACACCATTGTACTGGGGATTTCCGGTGGGGCAGATTCGGTGTGCCTGCTGAAGATCCTTTCAAAGTGGAAAGAATCATGGGGAATTTCGCTGAAGGCGGTTCATGTACATCATCAGCTGCGGGGAAAGGAGGCAGATGATGACGAGGCCTTTGTTCGACGACTCTGTGAAGGAGAAGGAATTGTCTGCCAGGTGTTTCATGAGGATGTACAGGGAATTGCCAACCGGGAGAAAACAGGTCTTGAGGAAGCGGGAAGGCTTGCAAGGTATCGGTGTTTTACAAAAGTCTGTGAAGAGGCCGGCGGAGGAAAGATTGCCCTTGCCCATCATCAGGATGATCTTGCGGAAACGATGCTTCATCACCTGGTGAGGGGAACAGGCATAGCGGGCCTTTGCAGCCTGAAACCGGTATCCGGCAATCGGATCCGGCCATTACTCTGTCTGGGGAAAGAGGAGATTCTGGCATATCTGGAAGAGGCAGGACAGTCCTGGAGAACAGACAGCAGTAATCTGGAAGATGATTATACCAGAAACCGGATCCGGCATCATGTGCTGGAAGAACTGAAAACAGAGGTTAATCCACAGGCAGTGAGGCATATGGCACAGCTGAGCGAAGAACTGGAAGAAGCCAGAGAAGTGCTTGCCCGGGTGGCAGAGAAAGAGAGAAAACAATATGTAAAAGAAGATGCAGATGGTGCCATACTTTTAGAAGCACTGAAAAAAGAACCGGATCTGATCAGCCGGCAGATCATACACACACTTTTAAAAGAGATTTCAGGGAAACAGAAGAATTTTACCAGAATCCATATAGAAGCGGTGCAGCAGTTATGGAAACAGAAGGTAGGGGCAAGAAGAGATCTTCCTTATGAGATGCAGGCAAGGCGAACCTATGATGGGATTCTGCTGGGACAGAAAAAAGAAAAAACCAGCAATACCGGAAAAAATGAAGCAATTCCGGTAACGGTACAGAGTTCACAGTCAGAATCTTTTCAGGCAGGAGATCTGATTCTTACAGTAAGTCTGATTTCCCGTGATTTTGGGAAAATACAGGAAAAGAAGTATACGAAATGGTTTGATTATGATAGAATAGAACAGAAACTGGTGATCCGGCACAGACAGCCGGGAGATCGGATCTGTCTTTTTGACGGAGGAGGCAGTAAGAAACTGAAAGATTACCTGATCGACCGAAAGATCCCGGTGGAAGAACGGGATCAGCTGTGGCTTCTGGCAGACGGTTCTGAGATCCTGTGGATCATAGGAGACAGAATCAGCGCAGCGTATAAAGTGAAGGAGCAAAGCAGTCGAATCTTACAGGCAGAGATTAAAGGAGGAAGTACTCATGAGTGATAAAATCAGTGTATTAATCAGCGAAGAGGATGTAGAAAAGAGGATTCAGGAGATAGGATCAGCAATCAGCAAAGAATACGAAGGAAAATGCGTACATCTGATCTGTGTATTAAAAGGCGGCGTATTTTTTGCATGCGAACTTGCAAAAAGAATCAGTGTACCGGTAACCATTGACTTTATGTCCGTATCCAGCTATGGAGATGACACGAAATCAAGCGGTGTTGTAAAAATTGTGAAAGATCTGGATCAGCCGCTGGAAGGAAGAGATGTTCTGATCGTGGAGGATATCATTGATTCCGGACGTACTTTAAGTTATCTGATCGAGATTCTGAAAAAGAGAAATCCGGCAAGCCTGAAACTGTGTACACTGCTGGACAAACCGGAACGTCGTGTGAAAGAAGTACATGTAGATTATACCTGTTTTAATATTCCGGATGAATTTGTTGTAGGTTATGGTCTGGATTACGCACAGCGTTACAGAAATCTGCCGTTTATCGGCGTGGTAGAACCGGGTGCAGGAGAAGAATAATAACCTGAGAAACTCGCAGAGCGTGTTTCACATAGTTTTTAATAATTGAATAAAAACAGTCACAGACTGGAAAAAATATAGAGTGTACGCAGGGGAGCTTCCGGAAAAATTTTCGTAGAGATTTCCTGCGTACCTCAGACCCGAAAGGAGAAACAACGTGTCAAAACAACTGAAAGGGGTAGGAGTCTGGCTGATTGTACTGGTGCTGATGATTGCCGGATTGTCCTATCTTGGCGAGAAGCTGCAGACGCAGAATAACTATTCCTATAAAGAACTGGAAGAGGATCTGGAAAATCATCGGGTGGCAGAGGCAGTGATTCATCAGAACCAGCAGACGCCTACCGGCCAGCTGATTGCGGTTCTTATGAACGGAAGAAGTAAAGATATGTATATTGACGATGTCAAAGAAGTACGTCAGATGCTGGAAGATGCAAATGTATCTTATCAGATGACAGATGTACCGAAGGAAAGTAAACTGCTCAGCGTGGGTGTTCCGATCGCCTCTCTTGGTGTGATGGTGATCCTGCTGTTTATGCTGATGGGAAGAAACGCCGGAAGCGGTGGTGGCGGAAGCAAAATGATGAATTTTGGCAAAAGCCGTGCACAGCTGACACAACCATCCGGCAAACGATTTACTTTCCGTGATGTTGCCGGTCTGCAGGAGGAAAAAGAAGATCTGAAAGAGATCGTCGATTTCCTGAAAAGCCCGGATAAATATAACAAAGTAGGTGCAAGAATCCCGAAAGGTGTACTTCTGGTAGGCCCTCCGGGTACTGGTAAGACACTGATGGCAAAAGCAGTTGCAGGGGAAGCGGGCGTTCCGTTCTTTTCTATCTCAGGATCTGATTTTGTGGAAATGTTTGTCGGTGTTGGTGCTTCCCGTGTCCGTGATCTTTTTGAGGAAGGAAAACGTCACAGCCCGTGTATTATCTTTATTGATGAGATCGATGCTGTGGCAAGACGAAGAGGAACCGGAATGGGCGGCGGTCATGACGAAAGAGAACAGACGCTGAACCAGTTACTGGTAGAGATGGATGGTTTCGGGGTTAATGAGGGAATCATCGTGATGGCAGCAACCAACCGTGTGGATATCCTGGATCCGGCCATTCTTCGTCCGGGACGATTTGACCGTACCATTGCGGTAGGTGCACCGGATGTCCGTGGAAGAGAGGAGATCCTGAAGGTTCATGCAAAGGGCAAACCCCTGGGAGATGATGTGGATCTGGCACAGATCGCACAGACCACCGCAGGATTTACAGGAGCGGAACTGGAGAATCTGCTGAATGAAGCGGCCATCCTGGCAGCAAAAGAGGATCGTCAGTTCCTTTGCCAGAAAGATATCCAGAAAGCATTTATCAAAGTCGGTATCGGAACGGAAAAACACAGCCGCGTGATCTCGGAAAAAGAGAAAAAGATCACAGCGTACCATGAAGCAGGTCATGCAATCCTGTTCCATGTGCTCGAAAAGATGGATCCGGTGTATACCATCTCCATTATTCCGACGGGAGCCGGTGCAGCGGGCTATACGATGCCGCTTCCGAACCGGGATGAGATGTTTAATACCAGAGGAAAGATGCTGGAAAATATTGAAGTATGCCTTGGTGGAAGAATCGCAGAGGAACTGATCTTTGACGATATCACCACCGGTGCATCCGAAGATATCCGCCGTGCCACAGGAATCGCCAAAGCAATGGTGACAAAATATGGTATGTCTGCCAATATGGGTATGGTGACCTACGGTGATGAGCAGGACGAAGTCTTTATCGGCAGAGATCTGGCGCACAGCCGTGGATTCAGCGAGACGACAGCGGCAGCGATTGACCGGGAAGTAAAAGAAATTATCGATGAGTGTTATGTAAAAGCGAAAGCAAGTATCCAGGCACACAGTTATGTTCTGGAACACTGTGCACAGCTTCTTCTGGAAAAAGAGAAGATTGGAAGAACAGAATTCGAAAAATTATTCGAAGAGGAAAAAAATGCGGCAGCTTCCGGGGGAATTGTACAAAATTCCGAAGAGAAAAAATAAGAGCTTTTTTATCTGTAAAAAAATGAATAAAAAATTGCACAAAAAAAATCCATGTTTGTGCACACTTTTCCCTGGCTACATGCTATTATAATAACTGTAAAAACCCCCCAATACATTATATAGTTTTTGCTACACCCCATAAGAGAAATACCTTCTCCAAAAAAGACAGCTTTGGCTGTCTTTTTTTCTTTCTTGCATATCAATAGCCGGTCCGCCGGCTCAAGTTCGGTGCCCTGCTATCAATAACGGAAAAATCGTGGCTTATACGGGAAAATAATATTTGCAATTCACAGGAAGCTATAATAAAATGGAAAAGTATTATCAGAAAATAAAGGAGTTTGCGATATATGAAAGCGATTTTGCAGGGATTTTATCAGAAAGAACATTTCTGGCTGAGACTTGGCGTGGTACTGCTGGCAGTATTCGGAATGGGATTTGCATTGTCGTTGCTGCTGCTGGTGGATATGGGAACAGATCCGTGCAGTATGATGAACAAAGCGATTTCCGCAAAGACCGGTATGAGTTTTGGAAACTGGCAGGCACTGATGAACACGGTGCTTCTGGTACTGGTCGTAATCTTCGGAGGAAGAAATCTTGGCTTTGGAACACTGGCGAATATGTTTCTCATAGGATACTTTGTAGACTTCTTCACATGGATCTGGAACCGGGTACTGCCGGCAGATTTTTTTACCACGCTGCCGGTTCGGATCGCAGTACTGATTCCATCGGTGATACTGTTCATTCTGACAGCTGCTTTATATATGGATGTGGATATGGGAACGGCTCCCTATGATGCCATTCCGATTATTATTTCTGGACATTTGCCAAAAGTACCGTTTAAGGTGATACGGATCGCCTTTGATTTTTCGGTAACCATGATCGGGTTTTCCTTTGGCGGAAAGATCGGAGCGATGACTGTCATTATGATCCTGGCTCTGGGACCTGTGATCCAGTGGCTTGGCGATATCATGAAAAAGCATTTTCCTGCACTGACAGGAGAAGGATGAGAATAAAATAGAATATAAGTGTAACTATTTAGCAGGCGGTATCCTGTGCGGGTACTGAACGGTTACATATAAGCGACTGCGAGAAGGGAAGGGAAAACATGGAAGATCTGAATAATGTACTCCGTGCACAGGGATATATCAATAAAATGCGACCGGTATTTAATAAACGAGCCTTATACAGCGATGAGACAGCACAGTACAGAACACCGATGGAACCGGAACCGGGAGATATCGTGACGGTTCGATTCCGGACACTGAAAAACAATGTAGATGCTGTTTATTTTATCAGCGGTACGATCCGCAAAGAGATGAAAGTGGAGGAGAGCCGGGAAGGATTTGATTATTATGCGATTCAGATTCCGGTGGGCAGTGAACCGATCCATTATTATTTTGAGATCCGGGCAGGAAAAATTGTCTGTTATTACAATGAACTTGGTGTGACCCGTCAGCTGCAGGAACAGTATTCTTTTGGTATTATCCCGGGATTCCATACACCGGACTGGGCAAAAGGGGCGGTAATGTACCAGATTTTTGTGGATCGTTTTTATAACGGAGATAGCTCCAACGATGTGCTGACCAATGAATATTTTTATATTTCCGGCCACAGCAGACGGATCGAAGACTGGAGCAAGATCCCGGACAATATGGACGTGAACAATTTCTACGGTGGCGATCTGCAGGGTGTTATGGATAAACTGGACTATCTGCAGGATCTCGGTGTGGAAGTCATCTATCTGAATCCGATCTTTGTATCACCGTCGAACCACAAGTATGACATTCAGGATTATGACTATGTGGATCCGCATTTTGGAAAGATCGTTCATGACGAGGGCAATCTGCTGGCAGACTGGGACAAAGACAATACCCATGCCAAACGATATATTGACCGTGTGACCAACAAAGAAAATCTGGAAGCCAGCAATCAGCTGTTCATCGAGCTGGTGGAAGAGATCCACAAAAGAGGCATGAAAGTGATCTTGGACGGTGTATTTAACCATTGCGGATCCTTTAACAAATGGCTGGACCGGGAACGGATCTATGAAAATCAGCCGGGTTACGAAAAGGGCGCATTTATCAGCGGAGACAGCCCGTATCACAGCTTTTTTAAGTTCCATAATGAACACTGCTGGCCTTACAATGAATTCTATGACGGCTGGTGGGGGCATAATACCCTTCCAAAGCTGAATTATGAAGATTCTGAAAAACTATACGAGGATATCTTGCGTATCGCGAAAAAATGGGTTTCTGCGCCGTTTCACGTGGATGGCTGGCGCCTGGATGTGGCAGCGGATCTGGGGCACAGTGCGGAGTACAATCATAAGTTCTGGAGACAGTTTCGAAAGGTGGTAAAAGAGGCCAATCCGGAGGCGATCATTATCGCAGAACACTACGGAGATGCCAGTCCGTGGCTGCAGGGAGATCAGTGGGATACCGTTATGAACTATGATGCGTTTATGGAGCCGATTTCCTGGTTTTTGACCGGACTTGAAAAGCACAGTGATCAGTACCGGCAGGATCTGAAAGGGAATGCAGAGTGTTTCCGCGATTCCATGCGCTATAACGGTTCACGATTCTATGCACCGTCTCTTCTGACTGCGATGAACGAGCTGGATAATCACGATCATTCCAGATTCCTTACGAGAACCAACAGCCGTGTAGGACGTATTAATACAGTTGGCGCGAGAGCAGCAGAGGAAGGAATCAACAAGGCTATTTTAAGAGAAGCAGTTGCCATCCAGATGACCTGGCCGGGTGCTCCTACTGTTTATTATGGAGATGAAGCCGGTGTCTGTGGTTTCACCGATCCGGATAACCGGAGAACGTATCCGTGGGGACATGAGGACCAGTATCTGTTACAGTTCTACCGGGATGCGATCCGGATGCACAAAGAACTTCCGGTATTAAAATACGGATCTGTAAAGATACTGAAAGAGGATTATAATCTGCTTTCTTTTGGCCGATTTAATGAAAAAGAGCAGGTTGTCGTTGTCATCAATAACAACAACGAAAACAAGAAAGTAGAGATTCCGGTATGGGAGACCGGTATCAGCAGAAGTGTCGATACTACCATGACCAGAATTCTTGACAGCAACGCCATCGCCTACGATATGGAACAGAAAGAATACCCGGTAGTGGCAGGCTACCTGGAACTGGAGATGTCCCCGCTGGAAGCAATTGTCCTGTGCAGAGGATGTGAACTTCCACAGAAGAAGGACAAAGAAGCTGCTGAGAAAGAGGGAGATGCATCCACAGTTCTCAATAATTAAAAAACTAAAAATATCTTGCAAATCAGTTAGAAAAGACTTGCAATTTAAAAAAGATTGCGTTATAATTTTATCTTGTCAGAGCGTGTGAATGCTCTGACAAGATATGGATGGATTCCCGAGTGGCCAAAGGGGACAGACTGTAAATCTGCTGCAAATTGCTTCG
>OHAU01000345.1_pt1 | contig 66940 bp, 58 predicted proteins | sample 1577181 | NCBI WGS metagenome assembly OHAU01 (sample SAMEA3541472, study PRJEB24748) | human gut metagenome | biome: human gut; feature: human-associated habitat; material: faeces | place: China | collected 2012
CTGCGGCGTATAAGGTAGATGTCGCAAGCGACCGCCGCAGGCGCGAGAATGTGCCTTGGCATATTCTTTGTTCCGATAAACTTGAAAATATGTTTCAAGTAGTTTATGGCAGGAGCAGAATTTGACAATCTGGGGTATAATAATTGAGGAAGAAAAGAGAATGAGGAAGATGATATGATAGAATTTAGACCAATAACCATAGATGACAGAGACTGGATGAGTGAAAAGCTCAGGGAAGATAACCGACAGGGCTGCGAATACAGCTTTGCAAATAACTTTATCTGGTCTGTGATATATAAAGTGGAAGTGGCAGAAGTCTGCGGCTGCTGCGTGATAAAATTCGATGCAGAAGGGGAAGACTGTTATGCATTCCCAATTGGAGCAGGAGATAAGAAGGCAGCAATTATGCAGCTCCTTACACATGCAAAAGAAGATAACAGCAAGCTCTATATTGAAAGTATTGAGGAGGCAGACCGGGAGTTTTTAGAAACGTATTTTTCCGGTATTTTTCAGATCGAAGAAAACAGGGACAGCTTTGATTATATTTATACAGTGGATAAGCTGACCAGTCTGGCAGGAAAGAAGCTTCATGGCAAACGAAATCACATTGCAAGATTTAAAGATGACGAGGATTGGAGTTATGAGCCAATGACAGCGGAAAATAAGCAGGAATGCTATGATATGAATCTTAAGTGGTGCGACCGGAGAGCCTGCAAGTGGAATGAGGATATGAGTGATGAGCAGTGTGCCCTGAATCAGGCAATGAAATATTTTGATGAGTTGCATTTAGCGGGCGGCATATTGCGTAAGGCTGGAGAAATCGTAGCATTTACCATAGGAGAACGATTAAATTCCGATACTTATGTAGTGCATTTTGAAAAAGCATTTCCGGAAATACAGGGTGCTTATCCAATGATTAACCAGCAGTTTGTAATGCATAATTGTCAGGAGTATAGTTATGTAAACCGAGAAGATGATGCCGGGGATGAAGGACTGCGAAAGGCAAAATTATCCTATTATCCTGATATTTTGCTGAAAAATTATACTGCACGGGAGATTTAAGATGGAAATACGGTTTGCAACAAAAGAGATGATTCTACAGATAAAAGAGATTTGGCATCGGTGCTTCGGGGATGAAGAGGACTATATGGAATTCTATTTCACGCACCGGTTTACGGAAGAAAATATGCTGGTGTGTATGGAAGATAAGAAGCCTGTGGCAATGACAACATTTCTTAAGGCGTATCTTGTGACCGGGGAAGGTGAGATACCGGTACATTATGCTTATGCAGTAGCAACCCTGCCGGAATACCGGGGCAGGGGCTATGCAAAAATGCTGTTAGAAAAAGGAAAACAGCATTTTCAGACACCGATTGTCTTAGAACCAGCCAGCGAAAGCCTCATATACTATTATGAGAAGCTGGGATTCCGTATGGCATTTTGCGTAGCAGAGCGAACCATTCTTCCGGATGAAATTGCAGAAGCAAAAGGGGAAGAAAAAGGGCAGCAGGAATACTGGCTGCTTACAGTGACACCGGATGAGTATGTGCAGCTTCGGGATGATTATTTTATGGGAAATGGTTATATCCGCTGGGATAAGGATGCAATCACTTATGCGTTGCTGGAAAATGACTATGCAGATGGTTATGCTTATAAAGTGCAGCACCATGGCAGAGAGGAGCTTTTATTATTCCGGGAAGAGGAAAATGCCATCGAAGTATTGGAGACAACTTTATCAGAGCAGGATTTGCTGGCGGTATTAAAGCGTCTTCGGATAAAAGTTCCGGTCAGAGTCAGAAAATCTCTGGCGGCAGTTGAAAGAGAAGAACAAGTCGGAAATGATAAAAAAGAACAGGGCTATCAGAAAGAAGATTTTGGCATGATAACCGGCTGTGATGAGGTAAAGAATGGGTACTTGAATCTTACGCTGGAGTAGAAACTTTATGAGATAAATTCTATATGAGAGAAGAATTTTATAAGAAGATAATGAAATGCTATTTTAGGATAGCAAGTGTGAAAGAAGGTTTTATATGATTGGAATATATATCTGGATTCCGTTTGTAGGAACATTTTTAGGGGCGGCCTGTGTGCTGTTTATGACTGGGGAGTTGAAGCCGCTGGTGCAGAAATCCCTGCTGGGATTTGCATCCGGAGTCATGGTGGCAGCGTCGGTATGGTCGCTATTGATTCCGTCTTTGGAAATGTCAGAAGAAATGGGAAGGTTGTCATTTATTCCGGCAGCAGTTGGATTTGCCCTTGGAATTGCATTTTTGCTGATTTTGGATAGGATTATTCCGCATTTACATTTAAACAGTGATGAGCCGGAGGGAATTAAAGCACACCTAAAAAAAACAACCATGCTGGTACTAGCAGTTACCTTACATAATATTCCGGAAGGGATGGCAGTGGGTGTAGTATTCGCAGGATTTCTGATGGGCAGTGGAAATATTACTTTGACAGGAGCACTTGCCCTAGCAATCGGTATTGCCATTCAGAATTTTCCGGAGGGTGCAATTATATCCTTGCCACTTCGCAGTGAAGGAACCGGAAAAGGAAAAGCATTTCTTTACGGGGCACTGTCCGGCATTGTAGAGCCGATAGCTGCAATTATAACCATTGCAGCAGCATCCATAGTGATTCCGATTCTGCCGTATCTGTTATCGTTTGCAGCAGGCGCCATGATTTATGTGGTAATCGAGGAATTGCTGCCGGAGGCATCTACAGGCAGCCATTCGAATATTGCAACCATATGGTTTTCAGTAGGATTTCTGCTGATGATGATACTGGATGTGGCACTGGGATAGAAAATCCCGGATAGCTGATAATTTGAGGAACATCTCATTTTTATCAGCTATCCGGGATTTTTTTGCTGTCGGAAGATACCACTTTTAAGATAAATTCAATAATTTCTGTATTGCTTCCTGCATTTCCGGGTGCTTCCGGTATTGTAGAATCAATTCTTTTTCATGTCTGGTCAGAATAATTTTTTCGGAATCGTCATAACCGAAAGTTCCAAGAATGTCATTGATTTTATATATTTCGCATAAGAGCAAAAGCGTATCGGCATCCGGCTGGGTCTGACCGCTTTCCCAGCCATAAATGGTTTTAGGTGCTACCGGAACGGATTTTTGGCTTAACTGGATGGAGACATCCGTGACGGAAAGCTGGTTGCGTTTGCGATATTCTTTTAATACTTTTGCGATGTTTGCATTTTTCATTTTTTCACCTCTTTTTTAATCATAAACTAACATATTTTGAACGTCAAACAATTCTCGGATAACAGGAAAAATGAATGTTGATATTCTCTTTAAGAAAGAATATAATGCTATTTATAAGAAAATATTCCCGGAGTCAGAGAATATTATGAGTTGGAATCTTTTAAAGAGAGAAAGAAAAATGGCAAAGACAATAACAGAAAAATTAGCAATATACATAGCAGATAATCGTTTATCCGTAACACAGGTTGCACGGGATACCGCCATTTCGGAGGATAAACTGCAGGTGGGAGCAAAAGAAAGCCTGAACGCAACAGAGTTTCTGGAATTGTGTTCCTATTTGAATGTGAAACCGGAAGAATTGAAGAAATGGTGAGTTAAATGCAAAGATATCGATGCACGAAAGATAATATCATAACACAGACCAGCGTCTGCCCGGTATGCAAGGAACGGGCGGAACTGGAAAAATCCGACATTTACTGGTGTGATACCTGTAACATTCCTTTATATCAGAAAAAATGTTCCTGTGGCAGTAAGCCAAGGAGAATGGTATCGGATATCCGCCCGGTATTTCCGGAGGAAAGATTGCTGTTAGAAATTTTGCTGAAAAAGCCATTTGCATTTTTAAAAGATTCGGTATGGAACGGCTCCGGAAATAAATATTATGTCAATGGCAAACGAATTGACTTTTCTGTAAAAGATTTAATAGAAGTAGACGCAGAAGAAGTGCGTAAGCAGTATGAGGATTTGAGAGAACAGAATACCTATCAGTATTTTGATTCCTATATAAAAAGATTCCTAGAGGAGAACCGGGAGCGTTATGAAGAGATAACCACAGAAGCGACCGGTTATATCAGAGAGAGCACGAAGAATTATAAGATTCAGGATATGTTTGTCTCTTTTTCCGGTGGAAAGGATTCCACGGTGGTATCCAGTCTTGTAATGCGGGCGTTATCAGAACCGAAGATACTTCATATTTTCGGGGATACTACATTGGAATTTCCGGAAACCATGCACTATGTGGAGCGGTTTAAGAAAGAGCATCCGAAGACACCGGTTCTGTCATCGAGAAATAAAGAAAAGAATTTTGAAGAACTGTGTGAACTGATGGGACCGCCAAGCCGTGTCATGCGCTGGTGCTGTACTATTTTTAAAACGGGAGCAATCCAGCGGAAGATAAAAGCGTTGTTTGGTGATAAAGATAAAATAATTACATTCTATGGAATCCGGAGAAGTGAGTCTGCCAGCAGAAGCAAATATGAGCGGGAGACAGAAGGCTCGAAGATTACGAAGCAGATTACGATTTCGCCGATTATTGACTGGATGGACTTTGATATCTGGCTGTATCTTCTGACTACAAAGACAGATTTCAATGACGCATATCGCTGGGGTTATACCAGAGTAGGCTGCTGGTGCTGCCCGAATAACAGTGCCTGGTCAGAATTTTTATCAAGAATTTATATGCCGGAGCAGTCAAAGCACTGGCAGGAATTATTGATTGACTTTGCAAAACGGATTGGCAAGCCGGATGCAGAAAGCTATATCCGGAATGGCAAATGGAAAGCCAGACAGGGCGGCAATGGTGTGGAATATGCCAATAAAGCAGTGGTGTCATTTAAACCCTGTGTATTGGAAGAAAACAGCTTTAATTATGAATTGCAGCGGCCGATTTCAGAAGAATTATATGAGCTATTCCGGCCGTTTGGATATATCAATAAGAATCTTGGAAATGAGCGTTTGGGAGAAGTGTTTATTACCACAAAAAATGGCAATCCAAGAATCAAATTGCAGGGACGGATTGGTAAGACTACTCTGAAGGTGACAATTTATGATATGCATCTGGATGGAGCAAAAAATCTGGAAACAGCGGAAGATAAGATAAAATGCCAGTTGACCAAATATCAGCTCTGCATGGGCTGTAAGGCCTGTGAAAGTATCTGTAAACACAATGCGATTGTTATCCGGGATGAAAAGGATGGGAGCATTTCCTATCATATTCTGGATGAAAAATGTGTCCGCTGTGGAGGGTGTGTCAACCATTATGTAGGTGGCTGTTACATCAGAAAAGTGCTGGCAACAAAACGAGGAAAAAGGGAAGAGTAAGAAGAATGGGAGCAATGATAAAAAAGATTCGACTGAAAGGTCATGAGACATTTATATTGCGGGAAGGCTGGCTGACAAAGGGACTGGCAGCAGCAGAAAAGGATGGAACGGTATTCAGTAAAAACTCCGGGGCAGATGCTTTGGGAGTCGGAACCAATATGGCAAAGGCAATCCGTTACTGGATGCAGTCGGCCGGATTCATTGGAAAAACTGAAAACAGGGCAGCCGTAAAACTGGAATCACTTGGTCAATTAGTATATCAGAAGGACCCGTATTTTGAGGATGATTTTTCCTATTGGCTGGTACATATGAATCTGGTGACAAATGCCGAGGCAGTTACAAGCTGGTATCTTTTCTTTAATACGCTGCAGGCAGAAGAATTTACAAGAACAGAACTGGAAGATTATATGCTGCGGGAATATGCAGTGGAAACGGGACGGACAGAGATACCAAGACGTTCGCTGGCAGATGATTGCAGTGCCATACTCCGGATGTATAGCAGGGATCATGTGGAGGATTACGACCCGGAGGATAAGAGCATCAGTCCTTTTGCACATCTTGGATTATTAAAGCTGGATGGTGGGAAATACCGGAAGAGCCAGCCGAATTTGAACCGGCTCAGCCCATTTGCAGTCTGGTATCTTATCGAAAAGATGTGGGAAGAAAATAAAACGAACAGCATCAGTATTGCAAGTCTTTTGGAAGATGCAAAAGGTCCGGGAAAAGTCCTGCAGTTAAAACGGGCTGCATTGAATGAATATCTGGATAAACTGGATAACTATGGCTATATCCGGCTGAACCGGACGGCGGGGCTGGATATGGTATACAAAAACGAAGAGAAAAATTGGGAGCCGCAGAAAGTTGCGGAACTATATTATGAAAAATAAAGGGAACGATGAAGATGAAGAGACTGAAAGATTTCGTTGAGATAGATAAAAGATTTCAAAATTCCATAAATTTGCAACTGGATTTGCAGGATGATACCAAGCTGGAAAGTTATATTCCAACCAAATCATCTTTATTGATTCTGCAAAAATATCTGAAATCTGTAATGGGACAGGAAAAGGAAAAAGCAACGATTCTGATTGGACCTTATGGAAAAGGAAAATCACATTTACTGCTGGTCTTGTTGCAGATTCTTTCTGCACCGGAAAATGAAAAGGTAAATGACCTGGTTCAAAGAATCAGCAAATTAGATGCAGAAACAGCAGAATTGGTGGAACAGTACCGGAGTCAGGAGAAAAAATTCCTTCCGGTTATTGTATCCAGTTCGAATATGAATCTTTCGGATGCCTTCGTCTTAGGACTGACAGAAGCATTGCAGTATGCAGGACTTAGCGACATTGTTCCGGACAGCTATTATAAGGAAGCAGAAAAGGCAGCGGATAACTGGATGGAAAATTATCCCAAGACTTATCAGAAGTTTGCAGAACTGATGCATTCAGAGCATGGTCGCTTCATTGAACAGTGGAGAAAACAGATGGATAAAATGCAGGAAGATGCCTTAGAAGCATTCCGGGAAATTTATCCGAAGGTGACCTCCGGCAGCCAGTTCCAGCCGATTGTAAATATTGAAACCATGAAGGTCTATGAGGGCATCAATCGTATTTTATGTGAAAAATACGGTTATGTAGGCATTTTCCTTGTATTTGATGAGTTCAGCAAGTATGTGGAAGGACATGAAGAGGCAACCTTTGCAAGAGATATGAAGGTATTGCAGGACATGTGTGAGCTGACAAATTCCGGCAAAGAGGAAATTCATATCGTATGTGTTGCCCACAAGAGTATTAAGGAATATGGACATCAGTTATCAAAAAATATAAAGGATGCTTTTGATGGAGTAGAAGGAAGATTAAAAGAAGTCCGGTTCGTAGTATCTGCGAAGAATAATTTTGAACTGGTGATGGACGCCATTCATAAGGATATAGAGGAATGCAGACGTGTGGCAGCAAAAAATGCAGAGTGGAAAAAGGTGTTAGAAGATACCTATCAACTGCCTTGCATTTCCGCACTTTTTGAACAGGAAGAGTATGACACAGTAGTAAAGGAAGGCTGTTTTCCTTTGCTGCCGCTTACCGTTTATCTGTTATTAGGAGTCAGCGAAAAAGTGGCACAGAATGAACGCAGCGTGTTTACGTTTCTTGCAAATAATGAGCCGGGTTCACTGGTACGCCTGATTGAAGAAGATGAAAAGGAAGCCCATGGAATCGGTGCGGCAGTCGTTTATGATTATTTTTCCAGATTATTCCGGGAAAATACAGACCTTATCCATATTCATGCGGAATGGCTGAAGGCAGAGTATGCCCTTGGAAAGGCAGAGTATGAGGAAGAAAAAAACATTATCAAAGTAATGGCATTGCTTAAGATGATGGGAAATGAAGAAGAACTTCCGGTAAACGATGAAAGCATCTATCTGGCAAGCGGACTGGAATATGAAATTGTAAAAGAAAAATTAGAACAGTTAAAAGAAGCACAATTAATACAGTGGAGAAACCGCACCGCTTCTTTTGATTTTAAAAATAATGTCGGTGTAGATATCGAAAAAAAGATTCAGGAAGAAATACAGAAACAGAAAAAAGTAAATATCGAAAAAGTGTTAGGTGAAATTGCAGAATTAGATTATGTCCTGCCAAAGCAGTATAATCAGGAATTCACCATGACCAGATATTTTCATTATGAATATAAAAAGTTAGAGCAGTTTCTTGCATTAAAGAAGGCAGAATATCTTTTTGAAGAGAAACCCGCAGACGGAAAGATTATCGCATTGACGGATGCAGATAAGACAACAGATATGGAAAAAGTCCAGCAGCATCTGAAGGAGTTAAAGGACGAGCGAATCGTAGTCCTCATTCCGCGAGAACCGTTAATGGAAGAAGAAAATATCCGGCGTCTGATAGCAGTTCGGCAGTTAAAAGAAGATAAGACATTTTTAGAAGAAAATGCAGTATTGCAGCAGGAATTGCAGCTATATGAAGAAGATTTGATTTATGAAATCAATGCGGCATTAGAAAAGCGTTATCTTCCGGAAAATGGAAACTGCACAGTATTATGTGGAATTGTATCCCGGAACAAGAGTAAATCAGTAGGTGAATTTAACCGTACGCTCAGTAGAATCTGTGAGGAATATTATAATCTGACTCCGAAAATTAATAATGAAATGATTAACCGCAGAAAGGTGTCGTCCCAGACAAAACGTGCCAGAAGAACCATTGTAGATGCTGTTTTAAATGGAAAAGAAATGACGCAGTGGGAGAACGGTTCGGCGGCAGAAGCAACCATTTACCGGGCAACTTTACGGGCACTGGATGAAGAAAGAGCAGAAGAGGGAAGCCGGCAGGTATTACAGGAAATCATGGAATATATCAACCGCTGTGCCGGGAAAAAACACAGTTTTTCTGAACTTTATGAAAGCCTTTCCGGAAAAGGATATGGAGTAAGAGAAGGTATCATTCCAATTTATATCGCAAGGCAGATTGCGGAACTTGAGGATACACCGGTCATTCTTTTACAGGAACGTGAGGTGGAGATTACGCCGGAAATATTTGACAACATAGAAGAACATCCGGAGAATTACAGCCTCTATGTGGAAAAGGAAACGGTAAATAAAGAGAAGTATATTAAGCAGTTAGAAGAAATTTTTTGCGGACAGGATACCTATCAGAGTATTGGAAAACGAAACCGGCTTTATGAACTGGTGCGAGCAATGCAAAGATGGTACAGAAGTCTGCCGCAGATTGCTGTTTCCTTCCAGACATGTCCGGAAGGCATGGATGAGGAAGCTTATGCATTTATCAAAGGGCTTCGTAAGATTCTTAAAAATATGGAGCCGAACCCAAGGGAAATGCTGTTTGAACAGCTTCCGGGACTGGTAGAGAAAAAGAATTTAAAGGAAACAGCACGGCAAATCAAAGAGGGAAAAGAATATTTAGATACCTTCCTTTTTAAGAAAAATGAGCAGGCAATAGAAGTCACAAAGAAAATCTATGGCGCAGCAAAAGAAGACAGCCTTTCCGGTGTTTTAAAGGCATGGTATGAGGAGCAGGGAAAGGCGGCAAAGAGTTTTCTGGCCAACAATCAGGTGACGGCATTGATGGGCTATTTATCCAGAATGCAGACCCACAATGAACAGGAAATTGTAGAACATCTTTCCAAGGCAGTCCTTGATATTTATATGGAAGACTGGCGGGATGAATCCTTGAAGCAGTATGAAGAAGAACTTGCCCGGTTAAAGGCAGAGATTGAACACATTGGAATGGAACAGAGTGAGTCCGGCAGCAGGCAGATGATAGAATTTACCGGAAGTGATGGAAAAAAGGTAAAGAAATTCTATGAAGCAGAGGATGACAGCACCAGTTATTTCCTGAAAAATGCCATGGAAGAAGCTATGGAGGAATTCGGAGACAGTCTGGAAGTGAACCAGAAGGTAGCAGTACTGGTTCAGATGATAGAGAAACTGACGAAGTAGCAAGGAGTTGTAGTTATGAATACAGAAGAAATCATTTATCTTGACAATGCAGCAACAACATATCCAAAACCGGAAGCAGTATATACGGAAATGGACCGGGTCAACCGCAGCCTTGCATTTAATGCTGGGAGGGGTTCTTATGCCCTTGCAAAAGAGGCAGATGAAATTATCGCAGAAACAAGAGAAGCGCTGCTTGATTTAGTGCATGCAAAAGAGGAAGCAGAGGTGGTTTTATCTGCCTCTGCTACTGTTGCTTTCAATCAGATTATTGGCGGAATGGACTGGAAGGAAACGGATGTGGTTTATGTCAGCCCTTACGAACATAATGCGGTGGTTCGCCCACTGGATTTATGGAAAGAGCGGATTGGGTTTACCACAATAGAGCTTCCTTTGGAAAAAGAATCCTTAAAAATTGATTTGGAAAAAATGGAATATCTTTTTACGGAGCAGCCGCCAACTCATATCTTTCTGTCACAGGTCAGCAATGTGACAGGTTATATACTCCCCATCGAAGAAATATGCAAAATTGCAAAGAAATATGATGCAATCACAGTAATCGATGCATCCCAGTCCCTTGGACTGACAGAGCTTGATATGCGAAAAGTTCCGGCAGATATTGTAGCATTTGCCGGTCACAAAAATCTGTATGGTCCATTCGGAACAGGAGGATTTTTCTTAAGGTATGACATAAAACTGAAGGTTTTTCTGGCAGGAGGAACCGGCAGTGATTCCTTGAATCCGAAGATGCCATTGGAAAGCCCTGCCCGTTATGAGGCAGCCAGTCCGAATATTGTAGCAATAGCAGGACTTCGTGCAGCTCTCATGGAGATAAAGGCAGCCGGAACAGCAAACTGGCTGGTGCATGAACAACAGTTGACTGATAAATTAATTGCGCAGCTAAAACGGATTCCCGGCGTGAAACTATATGGAGATTTCGGGCAGGACAAAGTCGGAATTGTTCCTTTTCATATCCGGGGCTATCAGGCGTCCGAGGTGGGCATGCTTTTGGACACAGACTATGGAATTGCCGTAAGAACTGGATATCACTGTGCACCACTGATACATAAGCATTTAAAGGATGAAGCTTCCGGCGGTGTCGTCCGGGTCGGAATCGGAAGATATACAACGGAGAAAGAGATAGATACACTGGTTGCCGCCGTCGGGGAACTGGCGGAGTAGGAGGAAGAAGATGGAGAATGAAGTTATGAGATCTCATATGATGAAATTTTCCTTGGAAGATTTAAAAAGTTTTCTTGGAGAAGATCTTGTGGAATCTTTACTTGAATGGAATACAGGGAGTGAAGCCCTGCTTACGAAGAAAAGATTGGTTGATATGATCATGTGCATCTATGGGGTGAATATTTTAAAGAGTAAGGAATTCAGACATCATATTTTGAGTACCTTTCAAAAAGAAGATATTCTGGATTTTCGTGTAGAATTGCCTGAAAAATATAGAACCTGTGAGGTTCCGGAACTGATTATAGATGTAGTAGCGAAGAAAAACTGGCGTGAAAGCCAGATAAATAATCATGTACTTCATTTGTTGAATTATTCGGAAAAAGATATTTTTCAGGAACAAAGTGTAGAGGAAGTCTCATCTGAAAAAATTGCATCATATGATAAGTTTTATGAATTGTTGGATTATCAATATATTATTCGCCAGAGAGCACTTAATATACTGACTTCAGAATATAAGCAAAGACGTTTTTTAATACATATGCCGACCGGAACAGGAAAAACCAAGACGGCAACGCATATCATATGTCATCACTATAATTATAATTTAAAGAAACAGGGATTAATTGTCTGGATAGCACATACAACAGAATTGTTGCAGCAGGCATATGATACCTTTGTTAGTGTTTGGAAGAACATAGGAAATGGAGAAATTTCAACGTATAAACTTTGGGGAGAACATAATATAGAAGCTATTCCAGAAGATATGTCTGGTTTTATGGTCTGTGGAATACAAAAATTGCAGTCTATGAAGGAAAATCAACCGGACAAATTTCAGAAGCTTGTAAATGCTACCAGATTAGTTGTATATGATGAGGCGCATAAAGCCGCAGCTCAGGAGACGAGAAATGTAATTGAACATTTTATGCGTAGAACGGGAGAAATGAAGGACTGTGCGTTGATGGGATTATCGGCAACGCCGGGCAGAACAACAGAAATGAGTTTTGAAAATGATTTGTTAGCATCGACGTTTGGAAACAAAATCATATCCATTGATACGAAAGTTATGAATGAAGTGAATATGTCCAGGCAGGAAGCTCTTAATGCTGAAGTGGAAAAAGACATTATCCGTTATTTTCAAAACAGAGGTGTACTGGCAAAGATAAAGAAGAAAGAGCTTACATATGCAGAAAAATTAACAGATGAAGAACTGTCAAAGATAAAAGTAATAGCAACGAAGAATGGTTATTCCGATTTTTCACCTGCAGCACTTAATGTGATTGGAAAAAATAAGAGTAGAAATTTGAGGATTATGCAGGAATTAAGAGCGCTAAATCAATCACAGACGCCTACAATCGTTTTTGCGTGTTCTGTAAAACATGGACAATTACTTTCTTCTATGCTTACTTTGGAAGATATACCTAATGCATTGGTAATCGGAGAGATGTCAGCAACTGAGAGAAGAGAAGCAATCCAGAAGTTTAAAGATACAAAAAATGATATGAATATTTTGATTAATTATGAAGTGCTGACAACAGGGTTTGATGCAACAAATATTGAATGTGTTTTTATTGCAAGGCCAACACAATCGGTAGTTCTATATAGCCAGATGTTAGGACGCGGGCTTCGTGGACCACAGATGGGCGGAAAAAAGGAATGCTTATTAATAGATGTAAAAGATAATTTGAATCAGTTTAATGAAAATATGGCATTTTCACACTTTAATAATTATTGGAATGCATAGGAGGAAAAGTTATGGCAAAAGACATATTTGTAATTCAGACAATGGGAGATGCACTGAGAAATACGGGTTATAAAAATATTGAATGTGCAATGGCAGAAATTATTGATAACTCTATTCAGGCAGAGGCAAAAGATATTTTAATAATTGTATCGGAAGAATATAATCCTGAAACAGGAAGAAATAATATTAAAGAAATCGGATTTCTGGATAATGGAAAAGGAATGGAGCAGTTAGAACTGGAAAGCTGTCTTGGAATTGGATACTCCACAAGAACTGACAGAAAAGGAATGGGAAGATTTGGCGTTGGTTTGCCACAGGCTTCTTTATATGCATGCTCATCAGTTGATGTGTACTCCTGGCAGAATGGATATGATAATTGCAAGAAAGTATTTTTGGACATAAATAAAGTAAAGGATGGAGCACAGACTGTATTGGAAGATCCGGTACAAAGTGAGATTCCTTCAAAATACAAGAAGTATTTAACCTATAAAATGCAGGGGCAGAATGATGCTGTAAAAGAGTACAATTTTATGGAGAGTGGCACATTTGTATTATGGAAAAACTGCGACAGAGTAGTGCCTAAAACAGTATCATTTCTGTTTAAAAAATTGGAATTTGCATTAGGACAAAAGTTCAGATATTTTATTCATGATGGAATCTGTAATATCAGTTTAATTCATCATGAAAATCAGGATAATTCAAAAAGAGTAATGCCAAATGATCCGTTGTTTCTAATGAAACCAAATTATGTGTTGGGAAATCCTGCAGCACCGGAAGATATCTGTCCAGGCGATAATATAAATTACACAGAAAGTATTTTTGAGCCTTATACAGATGAGAAGTATACAGATGGAGTTATTTATTTTCCGATACAATATATTGATAAGACAACAGGAGAAACAAAGGAACACAACATTGAAATTCGTTTTTCAAAAGTAAAAAAGGAATTTTATGACAAGACAGCAGTAGCAGGAGATCCGGGTGGAAAGCCATTAGGAAGATATGTAAAAAAATTGGAAGGAATATCAATTGTACGGGCAAATAGAGAAATTGATTTTGGGCAGTTTGATTTTTATGAAAATATTAATCAACCACAGCATCGTTGGTGGGGCTGTGAAATTAAATTTGATCCTGTTCTGGATGAAGCGTTTGGAGTGGCAAATAATAAGCAGTTTGTCGAATTGAGAAGTATAGATCAGGATGATTATTTGGACGAGTCTGTAAAGCCAGTATGGGTGCAGTTGTATGATATAATCCACAATACAATAGATCAGATGTATAAAGAAAATAAGAAGACCAGAGAAAATGCAAGGTCTTCAAAGGATATAGATTCTCCGACAACGAAAATAATAAATAAAGTAGAAGAAAGTGAAATACCGAATGAGGAAAGTGAATCCGCAGAGGTAAGAAGAACTACTTCCAAAGAGGAATTATACGAAAAGAGCAAACAACAGTTAGAAGAGAGAGGGGTTATAGATCCTCAGCAGGAAGAAATCGTAAATAATCTTAAAAATCAGGTTAATATAGACTATCAGAATATGGGAAAACTGGCAGCTTTATTTGACTATTCATTTGGTTTGGGAAACTGTTATGTAAAGTTTAATATGGATCATATTTTTTATAAGACATTTCTTGAAGATTTGATAAAATCAAATGATGCAAAGGTTGCATTTGAACTTTTTGTGGCATCCTTAGTTAAGGCAATTGATGAGACTAATCGCAGGCAGGAAGATGAGAATGATAATCTTATTGCTACATGGAATGAAAGATTAAGAAAATATATCAATGCACAGCATGGAAGTTTGAAATAACAGGTGATAACGTGAGTATCTTAATATCTGATGAAATAAAGAAATGTATATATAAGGAATTACAAAGTTGTCATCAATCAATTGTAGTTATTACTGCGTTCTGCAAGCAAAATGCACTTGAGTTTATGCAGAAAAATTGTAATGAGACAATAAAGGATAAGACGTTAATTGTGCGTTTTCAATTAAAAGATATTATTAATGGTGCAACTGATTTGCAAATTTATGAGTATTGTAAGTCACATGGATGGAAAATGTATGCTTATTTTGATTTGCATGCAAAAATGTATATATTTGATGATAAGAATGGAGTGATAGGAAGCGCAAATTTAACGAATAAAGGAATACTGCTGGAAGAAGGCGGTAATCTTGAAATGGCTGAAAAATGTGAAGTGGATGAAACAGATATACAAAGAGTAAACTGTCTTATAAAAGGCTCCGTGGAAATAGATGATCAGATATACAGCATTATGAAGTCGGAAGTATCGGACAAGATGAAAAATAGAACTTCTTCTAAGTTGGGCTGGTCAAAAAGGATTACCGATTTGTTTCGTCCGGTAGAAAATATGTTATTCATAAATGATTTTCCAGAATATGATACAGCAAAGGAAAGCTTAGGGCAGAAAATAGAATTTCTGGAAATGAGTAAAGGAGAATCATTAACTGAAGTACAGCAAGCATTTTCGTTATGCAGAGCATACCGATGGCTCTTAGAATTATTGCAGAAACATAATGGAGAAATGTATTTTGGCGAAATTACGGTAGCGTTACATAGTGTATTAGTAAATGATCCAAAGCCATATCGAAAAGATGTAAAAGTGCTTTTGGCAAGATTGTTAGAGTGGATACAGGAGTTGGAATGCAAAGAAGTCATTGTGGACAGACCGAGGCATTCACAACGGGTGAGGTTAAGCTGGAAAGTGAATTAGAATATTTAAATAGTATTTTCAATAGACTACACATTTTGAATGAATTTTCAAGGTGTGTAGTTTTTTGTCGAAAAATGTAGATTATTCTAATGGAAAAAAAGTATATTTTGTAGATAGCTTGAAAAAAGAGAAAACATACTGTTTACTTAAAGAGAAAAACAGTTATGTGCTTTAAAATTTGTCGAAAAGTAGAAGTAAGGAGTAGAGAAGTATGGAAAAAATAGTTTTAAAAGGTATAAAAATAGATTTACATATTCATTCTGAATTTTCAAGGAAAAAGGATGGGGAAAAGGTTGCACACAATACAATAGAAAACTTACCTATTTTAGTTGAAAAATTGAAAAAAAATGAAGTTGAAATGTGTGCAATTACTGATCATGATACATTTAATTATGAATTATATTCAAAACTAAAGAATGAAGAAAAAAATGCTAATTGTATTAAAAAAGTTTTGCCAGGTATAGAATTTTCTGTGGAGTTTGTTGAGAAAAAAATTATTCATATCGTAACAATATTTGATGATAAGGATGAAGAAAAAGTAAAATATATTGAAGAAGTAATGTTAAGAGGGAAAGGAAAAACTCTTTATGATAAATCAAAAGAAGCATATAGCAGAAAGAATTATTTTGAAATTTTGTCAGAAATTAATTTAGATTTTGTTATGATTGCACATCAAAAAAAATCACCATGTTCTCAGGATAAACCACAGTCTAAAGATGTGATGTCCTTAGGAAAAAAACTTTTTAATGAGTTAGTTTTTATGGATTATTTTGATGCATACGAATTTAGAAATAAAAGAAATGAAATATATAATAAAGCTTATTCCATTGAGAACAATGTAGAAGAAAATTTGAGGTTTATAACAGGGTCTGATTGTCATAGGTGGGAATTTTATCCAAATACTGAGAAAATGGAAAATACAAATTTTAAGTTTACATTTATTAAGTCACTGCCTACGTTTAGAGGTTTGGCAATGGCAATAACAGATCATCATAGAATAGAACTTGAAAATTCATTTTTTAATCCAAATGAGAAATATTTGGAAAACATTATTCTGAAGGTAGACAATCAAGAGAATATTATTCCGTTATCTAAGGGAATAAATGTTATTATTGGAGACAATTCAATTGGAAAGTCTTTGTTCCTTTATGCAATTACGGGGGATTATAAAAATATAAATAAGGGATTGAAGAATGGTTATAGGAAATATATGGAAAAAAATAAGATAGATTTTCAGACAACAATTAAAGAAGAAGATATTTTTCGTTATAACCAACAGGGAGAAATAAGGCAAATTTTTGATGATGATGGTCTTAGACCTGATAAATATTTGGAAAAATTTTATCCAGATGAGATTAATTCAGTAAGATACAGAGATATTATTGACAATGAATTTGAAAATCTCATTAGAATTTTGAAAACAAAGTTCAATTATGATGAAGAAAAACAAAAATTACCTTCATTTGTAATTCCTAAAGAAGATGCTAAAGAAAAGGAAATTATATTTATTGATAATCTTGAGAAGGAGAAAACAAAGAATTTACAGGAAGTAGTTGATTTGTTTGAAAAAGCTATAAAAGATATAGAAAAAATATGTGATAATACGGAAGTTTTAGAAGAAGATAAAAAACATTTGGGGACAACGGCAGAAATGCTTATTGTGATGAAAGAAAAGTATGCAGAAAGAATATGCGAAGTTAAAAGAAAAAATGAAAAGATAAATATGTTTAATACATTTATGAAAGATTATAGAATTAAATATGAGAAAAGGAATACAGATGAGCAGGTTGTATTTGCGGATTACATTGAACAAAAAGAGATGGTTAAAGAAAAAATTGCTGAAATATGGTTAAAAGAAAATAATTTAGAGGAATATAAACCGAATGTTTCAGAAATTAATATTATTCCGGAAACTAATCCAGTTGATAAATATAAATTTATATCAAAGTTGCAAATTGAAAAAATAGATAATGAATATGTATACGATGTTTTGTCATCTATTCTTAGAAAAAATCAAAAGATAAATACTAAAAAAATAACACAAAGTGAACTTAAAAATATGATTAAAAATTATCCAAATGAGGATGAAATTGCACCAATAGATGCATTGAGAGAGAAAATAAATTCCCGTTTAGATAAAGATTTTAAAATTAGAAATACAATAGTAGAGAAAAATATGGATGTTTACCAGGAAGTATCTGCTGGATTTGATGCACAAATGTATTTTACTTTATTAAGTGGAGAAATGAGAAATAGAGGTATATATATAATAGATCAACCAGAAGATCATATTTCACAACGTGCAATAAAGGAAAAAGTGTTGGAACAGTTTAGGAGAATGGGACAACAAAGACAGATAATAATGGTAACACATAATCCACAATTTATAGTAAATTTAGATGTTGATAATGTAATTTTTCTTAGCAAGGTGGATGGAAAATTCAAGATTGAGTCGGGAGCGTTAGAATATGAAAATGATGAGTATAAAATATTGAAAATTGTTGCTGATAATATTGAGGGTGGATTGCAGACTATTCAAGGAAGGATGAAACGATATGAAAAGAATATTTGAATTTTTAGCAAATGAAAAAGAGTATATTCTTATGAACAATAATCCTAATAGTGAAAAAGAGGTATTTGTTATAAAAAAAGAAGATATGAAGTTTGACACAAAGCGTTTTTATGAATATGTATTTTCTGATTTGAAAGAAAATACGGAGGTAGAATTTATTAATAAAGCGGATGAAAATGATAAAGCAGCAAGAAGAGTATATGGTATAATGTCAGAAATCAAAAATGGCGCATTGGAAAAAATAAAGGAAATCAAAAGTGAAGTAGAGTAAAAAATAATAATTATAAAAATAACAGGACAGCAGATTCTTAAGAGAATATAACTGTTCTGTTTTTTTTACATATTTACCTTGAAAACCGCAATTAATTGGTGTTTAATGATACTATCTAAAAGAAAGATACGGTAGAGCATGAGCAATAAAACAATCGATTACTATAATCAAAAAGCGGAAGATTTTGTGGCATCAACAGTGTCTGTAGATTTTAAAGAAACGCAGAATAGATTTTTGAAAAAATTGCATACAGGCGATTATATACTTGACTTTGGCTGCGGTTCTGGAAGGGATACGAAGGCTTTTCTTGAAGCAGGCATGCATGTAGAAGCAATTGATGGCTCAGAAAAGTTGTGTCAGATAGCAAGCAAGTATACGGGAATATCTGTAAAGAATATGCTGTTTCAGGAACTGAATGAATGCGAAAAATATGACGGAATTTGGGCTTGCTCATCAATTCTTCATCTTTCTAAAAAAGAACTGGAATTTGTTTTTGAAAAAATGGGAAAAGCTCTAAAATCTGGAGGATACATATATACTTCCTTTAAATATGGAATATTTGAGGGCGAACGTAATGGAAGATATTTTACAGATTTTACAATAGAAAAGTTTGAAAAATTTATAGAGAAAAATTCATTCCTTGTAATAGAGGAATATTGGTTGAGCAAAGATGTGAGACCAGGGAGAGGTGAAGAAAAATGGCTGAATCTAATTCTGCGGAGAAAATAAATAGCGACTATGTGGAATATTGTTCTACTGATGTTATGACTGGTGGTCAGGATAAGAGAAAACAACTTTATCAGCAATTGGTCAATAGTCTTAAGAGAGCAGAAAGTGTTGATATTATAGTTTCGTTTCTGATGGAATCGGGGGTGAAGCTGCTTCTTGGAGAGCTGGAACATGCTTTGGGAAGAGGTGCAAAAATCAGGATTCTTACTGGAAATTATTTGGGAATCACACAGCCTTCGGCATTGTATTTGATTAAAAGAAAACTTGGAGACAGGGTAGATTTAAGATTTTATAGCGAAAAAGAGCGTTCTTTTCATCCAAAGTCATACATGTTTCACTATTCGGATTACAATGAAATATATATTGGTTCGTCTAATATCTCAAGGAGTGCATTAACTTCCGGAATAGAGTGGAACTATCGATTCAGCAGTAAAACAGATAAGGAAAATTATGAGAAGTTTTTCCATACATTTGAAGATTTATTTGAACATCATTCAATTATAATTGATGATGAGGAATTAAAAAGATACTCAAAAAATTGGCATCGTCCATTGGTCGCAAAGGATCTGGCAAAATATGAATTTACAGAGCAGGAAAATGCGGATACCAATGTAAGAGTATTGTATGAACCACGGGGAGCACAGATAGAAGCGCTATGTGCGTTAGAAGATACTAGAGCAGAAGGAGCAAAAAAAGCATTAGTTCAGGCAGCAACTGGTGTCGGTAAGACATATCTTGCGGCGTTTGATTCAAAAAATTATAAAAGAGTATTATTTGTTGCACACCGTCAGGAAATATTGAAGCAGGCAGCGGTGTCTTTTAAGAATGTAAGAAATTCTGAAGATTATGGATTCTTTAATGGGGAAAATAAGTGTAATGATAAATCGGTTATTTTTGCTTCGGTTGCAACACTTGGGAGAAAAGAGTATTTAAATGAGAACTATTTTTCACCTGACTATTTTGACTATTTGATAATAGATGAATTTCATCATGCAGTAAATGAGCAATATCAGAAGATTGTAGAGTATTTTAAACCACAATTTCTATTGGGACTTACGGCAACTCCGGAACGAATGGATGGCAAAAATATTTATGAAATCTGTGATTATAATGTTCCTTATGAAATATCTCTGAAAGATGCGATTAACAAAGGAATGTTGGTTCCGTTTCACTATTATGGAATTTATGATGATACGGATTATTCTGGTCTGCATGTTATCAGGGGAAAGTATGATGAAAAAGAATTAAATGAAACATATATTGGCAATGTGCGTCGCTATGATTTGATTTACAAATACTATTGTAAATATGGCTCAAAACAGGCATTGGGATTTTGTTATTCTAAAGCTCATGCAGAGGATATGGCGGGAGAATTCTGTAAAAGAGGGATTCCTTCTGTTGCGGTTTATAGTGGAGAGGGAGGCGCATTTTCAGAGGATAGAAGTAGTGCAATAGAAAAACTTAAAAATGGAGATATCCATGTAATTTTTTCGGTAGATATGTTTAATGAAGGTGTAGATATCACTTCAGTAGATATGGTTATGTTCTTGAGACCGACGGAATCACCGATTGTATTTCTACAGCAGTTAGGAAGAGGTCTTCGAAAAAGCAGGGGAAAAGAATTCTTGAATGTTCTTGATTTTATAGGAAATTATGAAAAAGCAGGAAAAACAAGATTTCTCCTGACAGGAAGAAATTATTCCGAAAAATATATTTATAATCCAGTAGATAGAACAGCTTTTCCGGATGATTGTTTGGTTGATTTTGATATGAAACTGATAGATTTATTCCATGAAATGGATAAGAAATCTCTGAAGGTAAAAGAGCTGATTCGAAATGAATATTTTCGGGTGAAAGATTTATTGGGAAGACGACCATCCAGATTGGACTTGTTTACATATATGGATTCAGACATTTATGAGATGGCACTTAGACATTCAAAAGATAATCCTTTTAAAAGATATTTGAAATATCTGGAAGAATTGCATGAATTGACGGATGCAGAAAAGAACTTTTGCAATGGAATTGGAAAAGAATTTATTCATTTATTGGAAAATACAAACATGACGAAGGTATATAAAATGCCGGTTTTAATGGCATTTTATAACTATGGAAAAGTAAGAGCAAAGGTTACAGCAGATAATTTGTTGTGTAGCTGGAAAGAATTTTTTTCAACAGGAACTAACTGGAAAGATTTGGAAGCAAATATATCTTATGAAGAATATTGTACAATTTCGGATAAGGAACATTTGAAAAAAATTCAGCAGATGCCAGTTCATTTCTTATGTGAGTCTGGAAAGGGATTTTTTGTTAAGCAGGAAAATGGAGATCTGGCGTTAAAGAAAGAGATGGAAGCGGTAATTGAAAATCCGGTGTTGGCAGAACAAATGCGTGATGTAATAGATTATCGCACAATGGATTATTATCAAAGAAGATATATGGCAGGAAAGGAATAGCAAACCAACCAAAGTGAAATAAAGTTATGAGCAGTAACGTAAAAAGCAAAAGAAAAAATATCGAGATGACATCCGGTTCTTTATGGAAGAATATCTTCCTGTTTAGTATACCGCTGATGTGCTCTCAGATACTGGAAGTATTATTTAATTTAAGTGATGTAGCAATTGCAGGAAAATATGCAGGATATATAGCCCTTGGTTCGGTAGGCTCCACGACACTTTTAGTGTCACTGTTTACCGGCTTCCTGATTGGAATGGGAGGCGGTGTAAATGTCAGGGTGGCACATAAGCTGGGCGTGGGTGATGCAAAAGGAACGGAAGAGACCGTGCACACGGCAGCACTGATCTGTCTGGTAACAGGATTTATTTTATGTTTTATATGCAATGTATTTGCAGAGCCATTTTTAAACATTTTACATACGAAGCCGGAGTTTATGGATGGAGCAGTATTATATCTGAGGATATATGCGTTGGGAATGCCGGCACTTGCCATTTACAATTTTGGAAATGGTGTTTTAAGTGCCATAGGAGAGACGAAGCTTCCGCTTATCTATCTGTCGATAGCCGGAGTATTAAATGTATTGCTGAATCTCTTCTTTGTTATTGGATGCAATCTGGCAGCAGCCGGAGTGGCAATTGCCAGTGTCATTGCACAGTATGTGTCGGCAACGCTGGTTGTGGCACATTTGTGCCGGAGGAAAGACAGCTGCAGGCTGTATTTTTCAAAGCTGCATTTCCATAAGGATGCAGCCAGAGGCGTGTTAATGCTTGGAGTTCCGGGAGGAGTGCAGAATGCAATTTTTGCGATTGCCAATCTTTTTGTGCAGACCGGTGTGAATTCCTTTGATGCAGTTATGGTGTCAGGCAATTCTGCCGCAATGAATGCGGATACTTTAATATATAATGTTATGGGAGCATTTTATACGGCATGTGCCAGTTTCATGGGGCAGAATATGGGAGCTGGAAACAGGGAACGTACGATAAAAAGTTACCGTATCAGTTTATTATATTCTTTTCTGGCAGGAGCAGTTTTTGGCGGACTGCTGCTTATTTTCGGAAGACAGTTCTTATCACTTTTTGCTAGCAAACCGGAAGTAATAGATGCTGGAATGGAACGTGTTAAGATTATGGGATTTACCTATGCGATTTCTGCTTTTATGGATTGTACCATTGCAGCATCCAGGGGAATTGGAAAAGGTGTCGTGCCGACCATTATTGTTATTATGGGCTCCTGTGTATTCCGGGTAATCTGGGTGTATACAATTTTTGCATACGTTGGAACAATTGCATCCCTGTATCTTCTGTATGCATTTTCCTGGGCGATTACGGCAATTGCCGAGATTGTTTATTTCAAAGTATGTTTCCGGAAACTGAGACTGACAGCATAGAAATATGGAAAAAGGCAGAAAAGCACAGGAAAAGAAGCTTGCAATTACAAGTGCGATTGGAAAGAAGGAATAAGAAATGGAAGAACGGCGTTCAGAGAATACGACTCTTTGCTATATCGAAAAGGATGGCTGCTATCTTATGATGCACCGGGTGAAGAAAAGCCATGATGTAAATAAAGATAAATGGGTTGGTGTTGGCGGTCATTTTGAAGCCGGAGAATCTCCGGAAGAATGCCTGCTTCGGGAAGTGAAAGAAGAAACCGGGCTTACCTTGGATTCTTATCGGCTGCGGGGCGTGGTAACTTTTGATTCCGATGCGTGGCCGACGGAGTATATGTTTCTATATACGGCAGATGAATTCCACGGTACGATGACCGAGTGCAACGAAGGAACACTGGAATGGGTGCCAAAGGAAGAAGTATATAATCTGCCTATCTGGGAAGGTGATAAGATATTTTTCAGGCTGTTAGAAGAGAGGGAGAGCTTCTTTTCACTGAAATTATCCTATCAGGGAGATGCTTTGACCCATGCCATATTAGATGGGACAACCCGATTGAAATAAAAGTAAATTATAAGTAGAAATAAGCAACCAGATACCATTAATTAGTAAAACTAATTAGTGGTATTACTATATATAATTGGTCTTTATAAGCAAATGACGTTATAATGTAAGTAGCATTGAGCAGTGCCAGACCTTATAAGCAGTCCGTTGGGCTGCTGGCAGTCCAAACGGGCTGCTTATAAGGTCTGATAGGGCGAAAGCCCGTAGTATGGAAATGCTTCGCATTTCCATACTTGCACTGAAAAAATAAAGAGCAGGATAAAGAATAATTTCAGGAGGAAGAACAATGGATTACAAAAACGCAGGCGTGGATATTGAGGCAGGATATAAGTCCGTAGAACTGATGAAGGAGCATGTAAAGAAGACCATGCGTCCAGAGGTTCTTGGAGGACTGGGCGGATTTTCCGGAGCATTTTCATTAGAGAAGATTAAAGAAATGGAAGAACCGGTACTGTTATCCGGAACAGATGGCTGTGGCACGAAAGTAAAGCTCGCCATGATTATGGACAAGCATGATACCATCGGTATTGATGCAGTAGCAATGTGTGTAAATGATATTGCCTGTGCAGGTGGAGAACCATTATTCTTCTTAGATTATATTGCATGTGGTAAGAATTATCCGGAGAAAATTGCAGCCATCGTAAAAGGTGTAGCAGAAGGATGTCTTCAGTCTGATGCGGCATTAATTGGTGGAGAGACCGCAGAGCATCCTGGTCTGATGGCAGAGGATGAATATGACCTGGCTGGATTTGCAGTAGGTGTATGTGATAAGAAAGATATGATTACCGGCGAGACCCTGGCAGACGGTGATGTTCTGATTGGTATGGCATCAACTGGAGTACATTCCAATGGATTTTCACTGGTTCGTAAAATCTTTACCATGGATAAAGAAACCCTTGATACATACCATGAAGAACTGGGAACTACTTTGGGAGAAGCATTACTTGCACCAACCAGAATTTATGTAAAAGCACTGCGTGCCATCAAAGATGCCGGCATCCGTGTAAAAGCCTGCAGCCATATCACAGGCGGTGGTTTCTATGAAAATGTTCCACGTATGCTTCCGGAAGGAAAACATGCAGTGATTGAAAAGAACAGCTATCCGATTCCGCCAATCTTTACCCTGATGGCAAAAGAAGGAAATGTAGAAGAGAAAATGATGTACAATACCTACAACATGGGACTTGGTATGGTACTCGCAGTTGCACCGGAAGATGTAGATAAAACCATGGAAGCAATCAAATCTGCCGGAGACAAGCCATATGTTGTTGGTAAGATTGAAAACGGAGAAAAGGGTGTTACATTATGCTAAAAGTTGCAGTATTAGTATCCGGTGGTGGAACCAATCTTCAGGCAATTATCGATGCCATGGATAATGGAACCATTACCAATGCAAAGATAGAAGTGGTAATCAGTAATAATCCGAATGCCTATGCCTTAGAGCGTGCAAAAAAACATAATATCAAGGCACTTTGCATTTCTCCGAAATCTTATGAGAACCGGGCGGCATTCAATGCTGATTTCTTAGAAAAATTGAATGAATATAAAGTAGATTTGGTGGTGCTGGCAGGATTTTTGGTGGTAATTCCACCGGAAATGATTGCACAGTACCGCAACCGGATAATCAATATTCATCCATCCCTGATTCCATCTTTCTGTGGAACAGGCTTCTATGGATTAAAAGTCCACGAAGGAGCACTTTCCCGTGGAGTGAAGGTAACAGGAGCTACGGTGCATTTTGTGGATGAGGGAACAGATACCGGCCCAATCATTTTACAGAAAGCAGTTGCAGTTGAAGAGGATGATACGCCGGAGATTCTGCAGCGTCGTGTGATGGAACAGGCAGAGTGGAAAATTATGCCACAGGCAATTGATTTAATTGCCAATGGAAGAGTAAAAGTCGAAGACGGGAAAGTGAAGATTCTTCCAAAAGCAAACCATTAGAATCAATTGAAAATAAATAAAGATTAAGTAGAAAAGAATGAAAAATAGAAGAAAAATAACCGGATTAGGAGGAGCAGCATGAAAGTATTAGTAGTTGGAAGCGGCGGAAGAGAGCATGCAATTGTGACAAGCGTAGCAAAGAGCAGCCGTGTAGATAAGATTTATTGTGCACCGGGCAATGCCGGAATCGGACAGCTGGCAGAATGTGTGAACATTGGAGCCATGGAATTTGACAAGCTGGTAGCTTTTGCAAAGGAAAAAGAGATTGATTTTACCATCGTAGGAATGGATGATCCATTGGTTGGTGGAATTGTAGATGTATTTGAAGCAGAAGGATTAAAAGTATTCGGACCGAGAAAGAATGCTGCAATCTTAGAGGGATCCAAAGCATTTTCCAAAGATTTGATGAAGAAATATAACATTCCGACCGCAGGATATGAGACCTTTGATGACCCGAAAAAGGCATTGGAGTATCTGGAAACTGCAAAAATGCCAATCGTATTAAAGGCAGACGGACTGGCACTTGGTAAAGGTGTTCTGATTTGTAACACCTTGGAGGAAGCGAAAGCCGGAGTAAAAGAAATCATGGAAGATAAGAAATTTGGTTCTGCCGGCAACCATATGGTAATAGAAGAGTTCATGACAGGCCGTGAAGTATCCGTGCTTTCTTTCGTAGATGGCAAGACCATTAAGATTATGTCTTCCGCACAGGACCACAAACGTGCCAAAGATGGAGACCAGGGCTTAAATACCGGTGGAATGGGTAACTTCTCTCCAAGTCCTTTCTATACCAAAGAAGTAGATGATTTCTGTAAGAAATATATCTATCAGGCAACCGTAGATGCCATGGCAGCAGAAGGAAGACCATTTGTAGGTGTTATTTTCTTCGGTCTGATGCTGACAGAGGATGGACCAAAGGTATTAGAGTACAATGCCCGTTTTGGTGACCCGGAGGCTCAGGTAGTTCTTCCGAGAATGAAAAATGACATCATTGATGTAATGGAAGCCTGCGTAGACGGTAAATTAGATACCATTGATTTACAGTTTGAAGATAATGCAGCCGTATGCGTTGTTCTTGCATCTGACGGATATCCGGTGGCATATGAAAAAGGATTTGAAATCAAAGGCCTTGAGAACTTTGATGGCAAAGAAGGTTACTACTGTTTCCATGCCGGAACCAAGTTAAATGATGAAGGCAAGATTGTAACCAACGGAGGCCGTGTACTTGGCATCACAGCCAAGGGAGCTACCTTAAAAGAAGCAAGAGCCAATGCTTATAAGGCAACGGAGTGGGTAGACTTCGATAACAAGTATATGCGCCATGACATTGGAAAATCCATAGATGAAGCATAAAGTTAAAGAATGATTTAACGAATCGACAAAATAGAAAGATAAGAAAAGTATCCGTAAAAAACAGAAAAATTTACGGGTACTTTTTCTATACTTAAAAATGCAATGCAATAAAGAGATGAGAATCAATGAAGAATTCTTGAAATTAAAACAAGACATAATAAATTTTGATAAAATAAGAACCAATCATACTACGATAATTCAATTCATATTAGAACAGACCGGTTCATATTGGGATAGACCAATTCTTCCGCCCATCCCCCAGTCCGGCACATTCCCTTCTTCTAAAAAATAATAAAATCAGAAAACAAATTAACATAAATCTTAAAAGAAAGATTTTAAGATTACATAATATATAAAATAATAAAAATTGATAAGACAACTTGCAAGAGAAAAAGAAAATGCATAAGCTGCAATCATAAATTTGTAATGTTAAATTTTCTACTCTTGCGCTTGGTGGGATTATCCGATACAATATTAATTTAGAATATACTCTAAACAGTGAAAAAACTAGCGCAGGAGGTGCCGCAGCATGAGTCTGGCAGATAAAATTTTTATCGATATGTGTCAGGATATATTGGACAACGGGGTAAGTACAGAAGGAGAAAAGGTCCGCCCACATTGGGAGGATGGAACCAGTGCTTATACAATTAAGAAATTTGGTGTGGTAAACAGATATGATTTATCCAAAGAATTTCCGGCAATTACATTACGAAAGACAGCAATCAAGAGCTGTACCGATGAGATGTTATGGATCTGGCAGTTGAAGTCCAATAATGTCAATGACTTACACAGCCATGTCTGGGATGAATGGGCAGATGAGACAGGCTCCATTGGAAAAGCATATGGCTACCAGATGGGAGTAAAGCATAAATATAAGGAAGGAATGTTTGATCAGGTAGACCGTGTGATTTATGACCTTAAGAACAATCCTTTCAGCAGAAGAATCATGACCAACATATATGTACATCAGGATTTAAGTGAGATGCATCTTTATCCATGCGCATACAGCATGACCTTTAATGTAACCCAGAAGAAGGGGGACGATAAGCTGACTTTGAATGCAATTTTAAATCAGCGTTCCCAGGATATCTTAGCTGCCAATAACTGGAATGTCTGCCAGTATGCAGTACTGATGCATATGCTGGCACAGGTGTGCGATATGCGTGTGGGAGAGTTAGTGCATGTGATTGCAGATGCACATATTTATGACCGGCATATTCCTATTATAAAGGAACTGATTCAAAGACCGACGTATGACGCACCGACATTCTGGCTGAATCCGGATGTAAAGGATTTCTATGAATTTACCAGAAATGATGTACGTCTTGATAATTATGTGACAGGACCACAGATTCAGGATATTCCAATCGCAATATAAAAGGAGCAGGTGAAAGAGATGAATTTAATCGCAGCAGTAGATGCTAATTGGGCAATTGGCTATAAGAATAAATTACTGGTAAGCATTCCGGATGATATGAAATTTTTCCGTCAGACCACAACCGGGAAAGTGGTAGTCATGGGACGTAAGACCTTGGAAAGCTTTCCAAATGGACAGCCTCTTAAGAACCGTGTCAATATTGTACTGACCAGTGATAAGAATTATAAAGTGAAGGATGCCATTGTGGTGCATGATTTAGACGAACTGCATAAAGAGTTAGAGCAGTATAACAGTGAGGATGTCTATGTTATTGGCGGTGAAAGCATTTATCGTCAGCTTTTGGATGAGTGCGATGTAGCACATATTACGAAGATTGACTATGCATATGATGCAGATGCCTATTTCCCGAATCTGGATGAAAAGGAAGAATGGCAGATTACAGAAGACAGTGATGAACAGACCTATTTTGATCTGGAGTATTACTTCTTAAAATATGAAAGAATAAGATAAGCAGAAAGAAACGTGTAAGAAATGAATAATCTTATTTTCAGTTTAAATACCACCATGCCAATCTTTCTTGTGATGGTAATCGGTTATATCTTAAAGCAGATTGGTATGCTCAATGATAATTTTGTGACGGTGGCGAATAAGTTTAATTTTAAGGTGACCTTGCCATTTATGTTATTTCGGGATATTTCTACGGTAAATATCCGGGAAATCTTTGATTTGAAATATGTGCTTTTCTGTGCACTGGCAAGTACCGTCTGTTTCTGGGTAATCTGGGGAGCTACAAAGCTTTTTGTAAAGGATAAATCCATCCGTGGTGCATTTGTGCAAAGCTCCTTCCGGAGCAGTGCCGCAGTCATGGGACTTGCCTTTATTGAAAATATTTATGGCAGTTCTGCCATGGGACCATTGATGATTATCGGGGCAGTGCCGCTTTATAATATCTTTTCTGTTATTGTACTGACCTTTGAAGCCAATGAAGATGGAGAAGGAGAAGAGGCAGCACATGGTGGCAGAATCAAGAAAGCATTTCTTAACATATTAAAGAATCCGATTATCCTTGGAATTGCCTTTGGTATGGTGGCAGCATTATTGTCCCTTGATTTTCCTGCCATGGTAGATAAGACCATTGAGAATGTGGCAAAGATGGCAACACCACTGGCGTTGATTGCACTGGGTGCAGGCTTTGAGGGAAGAAAAGCCCTGGCAAAAATCAGACCGACACTTGCAGCATCTGCAATCAAGCTTGTGATACAGCCGCTTTTATTACTTCCGGTGGCAGCAGCCTTGGGATTTACCGGAGAAAAAATGATTGCAATTCTGATTATGCTTGCATCACCGACTACACCAAGCTGCTATATTATGGCAAAGAACATGAAAAATGATGGTGTGCTGACAGCAAGTATTATTGTGACAACAACGCTTTTGGGAGCATTTACCTTAACTGGCTGGATTTTTATCCTTAAGACCATGGGATTGATATAGAGGAGGACGTTAGATGGATATTACAGGAAGAAAATTATTTGTAAAGGCGATGATGGAAGAAGGCGTGGATACCATATTTGGCTATCCGGGCGGAATGGTCACCGACCTTTTTGATGAATTATATAAACAGGATGATATTCACCTGGTGCTTCCCAGACATGAGCAGGGACTGATTCATGAGGCAGAAGGATATGCGAGAGCTACCGGAAAGCCAGGCGTATGCCTGGTAACCAGCGGACCGGGTGCCACCAATATTATTACAGGACTCGCAGATGCGCATTTTGACAGCATTCCGCTTGTCTGCATTACCGGTCAGGTGCCACTTCCGTTGATTGGAAATGATGCCTTTCAGGAGGTTGATATTGTAGGAATGACCCGTTCCATAACAAAATACGGCGTAACCGTTCGGGACAGAAAAGATTTGGGAAAAATAATCCGCATGGCATTTCATATTGCAACCACCGGAAAACCGGGACCGGTTCTTGTGGATATCCCAAAGGATATCCAGTTAGAGAGTGGACCATCCGATTATCCAAAGAGTGTGCAGATTCGTGGTTACAAGCCAAATGAAGGCGTACATATCGGACAGTTGAAAAAGGCATATAAGCTTTTAAAGAGTGCCAAGAAACCATTGATTCTTGCCGGAGGCGGAATCAACATTGCCCGTGCCAATGATATTTTTGATGAATTTGTTACTAAAATGCAGGTGCCGGTTGTTACCACCATTATGGGAAAAGGAGCCATTGGCACATCCAATCCTTATTATATGGGAAACTGCGGTATGCATGGAAGATATGCAGCCAATATGGCAGTTTCTGAGTGTGATGTATTATTTTCCATCGGAACAAGATTCAATGACCGCATTACCGGCGATTTAAATGAGTTTGCACCAAAGGCAAAAATTGTTCATGTGGATGTGGATACAGCATCCATTTCCAGAAACGTTGTGGTGGATGTACCGGTAGTAGCAGATGCAAGAACCGCACTGGAAAAATTATCAGAGTGGGCAGAACCGAAGAAAACAACAGCCTGGATAGCCCGCATTGAGGAATGGAACAAAGAAAATCCTCTGGAAATGCGAAGAGATAAGGGACTTTCCCCACAGATGATTATGGAAGGAATCAATGAGCATTTCAAAGGAGCCATTATTGCAACAGATGTTGGGCAGCATCAGATGTGGGCAACCCAGTATCTTGAGATGGAACGTGGCGGAACCTTTATTACATCAGGGGGCCTTGGAACAATGGGCTTTGGATTCCCGGCAGCAGTCGGAGCAAAAATCGGCTGTCCGGAAAAAGAGGTTATCTGTATCACCGGAGATGGTGGATTCCAGATGAATATGCAGGAAATGGCAACTGCAGTATGCCAGGATGCACCGGTAATTGTCTGCATTTTAAATAATTTTTATCTTGGCATGGTTCGCCAGCAGCAGCAGCTTTTCTACGGAAAACGTTATTCTGCAACCTGCCTGCGTCAGCATAAGGAATGTCCGAGCAACTGTAAGGGACCGGGAAAAGACTGCCCGGTATATGAACCGGATTTTGTGAAATGGGCAGAAAGCTATGGCGCAAAGGGTATTCGTGTAATGAATACCGAAGAAATGAATGCAGCCTTCGAAGAGGCAAAGAAGAATAAAAAGACTTCTACCGTAATAGAATTTATGATTGCAACAGAGGACATTGTACTTCCGATGGTTAAGAGTGGAACTGCAATGAGCCAGATGATTTTGAAATAGGAGGAACGTTGGTATGAAAAACAGATGGATTGCATTATATGTAGAAAACCAGGTTGGTGTACTGGCGAAGGTTTCCGGACTTTTTTCCGGCAAATCCTATAACCTCCAGAGTCTTACCGTAGGAACCACGGAAGATGAGAGTGTGTCCCGTATGACAATCTGTGTAACCAGTGATGATATTACATTTGAACAGATTAAGAAGCAGTTAAACAGTATGGTAGAGGTCATTAAGGTAATTGATTTAACCAATGTACCTATCCATATGAAAGAGATTCTTTTTGCAAAAGTGCTGCATTGCAGCGTGGAAGATAAAGCGGAGGTATTTCAGATTGCAACAACCTTTAAAGTAGATGTGGCAGATATTGGGGAAGACAGCGTATTGTTAGAGTGCAAGCTGACAGAACGCCGCAACAATGAACTGATAGCTCTTTTAAAACGCCGCTTCAGGACCATCGAAGTAGTGCGTGGCGGGGCAGTAGCCATTGAATCAATCAGCACATCCTGCCGGTAATATGAAATACCGGGAATATGGGAAGACCGTAATGCGGAATTCCCATATTTTTTATAATCTTTTTTTCAACAGTGCAATAAACTTCTCAAACTGCAATGGTGTTCCCTGAATTTCCTGTACCTTCAGGCGGTTCTTTTCGTTGAAGCCTACAAGAATATTATGATTTGCTTCTGCTAAGTAGTCGATGATACCGTCGATATCGGATTTTAAGTTCTTCGGACACTGGATGTATAAGTGCTTTTTCGCAGAGATACACAGCGTATAGGAGATACTGAAATGGTACCAGAAGAACTTGTGCAGGGTGGAATGTTTATAAAGCCAGATGATTTCCTGAATCGGAACAAAGGCAATTCCATCCGTAGAGATTTCAATAAAGAAATGCTCGGTAATAAACATATCTTCCGTAGCCAGCTGTGGCAGTGTCGCCAGTTCTTCTTCTGCCTGCATAAGAAGAGTCTTCGGAGAACCGAACCGGGCCAGCTGCTGGCAGGGCGGTGACAGCCATGGAAAATGAATGTATACAAAATAACATATGATACTGAAAATGGCATAAAGTCCACTGCATGCAAAAAGCAGAATCAGAAAGATACTGAAGCCGTAACGGAAACCGGGCTCACTGATATAATAGGAGGAGCTTTCTCCGTAAATACCGCTGTCTGTCCAGTTCAAATCTGCTGCAATTTTAGAAAGCAGGGTATGGTAGGATTTGGTTGCGGTCTGGATTTTGGCATGGACGGTTACTTTGTTAATATTTGGAAGTCCCTCTTCGCTGGTCTTCGGAGAGAGCAGTACGATATTACAGCACCCATCCTGAATCGTATAGTAGTAATATCCATGGGTCTGCCCTAAGACTTCCTGTGTGTATCCGGTAAATTTTAAATCCGTCAGCGTAATACTGACATACCGGTCATTCTCTTTATATAATTTATCAAGAGAAGTTTTTTCGTTGATAACCTTCGGACTTAAGATGGTGCCGATGGGAAAGATAATCCAAAGAACAATCAACAGTATCATATATAGAATCGGTGAAAAAAGCTTATGCCGGTAAAGACTTTTGATGTGGTTGGATATATAGTGGTCTAATTGGTTTGTCATAATTCCTCCCAGTAGTGTTATGATTTTAAGTATAAAGTTTTAGGGAAAAATAATCAAGCCTTAGGGCGCGACTACTTGCTTTTATCAGGGAAAATTGTTAGTATTACAGAAGAATAGGACAGAAAGAGTGGTTGTGTGGAAGCATATACAGAATTTGCAACAGTTTATGATACATTTATGGACAATGTCCCTTACGAAGCATGGAAAAAATATCTGGTGGACATATTAAAAGCAGAGGGAATAAACGATGGCCTGCTTTTGGAACTTGGCTGTGGAACCGGAAGGATGACGAGACTTTTAGCGGCAGAAGGTTATGATATGATTGGGGTGGACAATTCCGAGGAAATGCTCTCGGTAGCCAGAGAATATACCATGGAAAATACAGAGATACTGTATCTTCTTCAGGATATGAGGGAGTTTGAATTGTATGGAACCATCCGGGCAGTAGTAAGTGTCTGCGATTCCATGAATTATATCCTGTCAGAAGAGGATTTGAGACAGGTATTTTCCCTGGTCAATAATTATCTCGACCCGGGCGGAATCTTTATTTTCGATATGAATACCAGATATAAATATGAGGAACTCTTAGGAGACAACAGCTTCTGCGAGACCAGAGAGGACAGCAGCTTTATCTGGGAAAATTATTATGACCCGGAGGAACAGGTCAATCAGTATGATTTAACACTTTTTATCAAAGAAGAGGATGATTTGTTCCGGAGATATGAAGAAACACATTTTCAGCGGGCGTATGAGATAGAAACTGTACGAAAATTAATCGAAGAAGCCGGTATGAAATGGGAAGGTGTCTTTGATGTAGAGACGGGAAAAGAACCGACAGCCTGCAGTGAACGGATTTATATCATCGCAAGAGAACAGGGGAAATAAGAAGAAAGAGGAAGAAAAAATGTCAGATTATATGGTGAGAGCAACAGCTGCAGATGGACAGATTCGTGCATTTGCGATTACATCAAAAGAGATGACGGAGGAAGCAAGAGTCCGTCATAACAGCAGCCCGATTGTAACAGCAGCATTAGGACGTGCCATGAGCGCAGCAGCAATGATGGGCAGCATGATGAAGGGAGAAAAAGACCTTCTGACCCTGCAGATTCAGGGCGATGGTCCGATGCATGGCCTTACGGTAACTGCCAATGCTAACGGGGGTGTAAAAGGCTATCCCGGCGTGGCAGACGTGATATTGCCACCCAATGCAGCCGGTAAATTAAATGTAGGCGGAGCCATTGGAAATGGTGTTTTAAGTGTCATAAAAGACATGGGATTAAAGGATCCGTATGTAGGACAGACCGAGCTTCAGACCGGTGAAATCGCAGAGGATTTAACCTATTATTTTGCAGTATCCGAGCAGGTACCATCTTCCGTGGGTTTAGGAGTTCTCATGAATAAGGACAATACAGTGCGTCAGGCAGGCGGGTTTATCATTCAGCTGATGCCGTTTACAGAGGATGCAGTCATTGATGCCCTGGAGCAGAAAATCGCACAGATAGCATCCGTAACAGAAATGTTGGAAAAGGGCATGACACCGGAAATGATTTTAGAGGAAATCTTAGGAGAGATGAAGCTTGAAATCAATGATACGATGCCGGTTACCTTCCATTGTGACTGTTCCAAAGAGCGTGTGGCAAAAGCACTGGCAAGCTTAAGCAAGAAAGATTTGGATGATTTAATCAAGGATGAAGAACCGATTGAAGTAAAATGTCATTTCTGTAATGAGAATTATGTATTCAGTCCGGATGATTTAAGGGAGATAAGAAAATGAGAGATGGATTTATCAAAGTAGCAGCAGTAACACCAAAAGTAGTAGTCGCAGATCCGGTAGAAAATACCATTCGAATAAAAGCAGCAGTAATGGAAGCAGCAGCAAACGGAGCCAAAGTCATTGTGTGCCCGGAGCTTTGCATTACCGGATATACCTGTGGCGATTTATTTTTACAGGAGACTTTATTAAGAAGCGCAAGGGAGCGGCTGGTATGGCTGGCAAAGGAACTCGGTGCTTTGGATGCCGTTGTATTTGTTGGTCTGCCCCTGATGCATGAAGGCAAGCTTTATAATGTGGCAGCAGCTTTAAACAAAGGCGAGATTATCGGCATCGTGCCAAAGACCCATATTCCAAATTACAATGAATTCTATGAAGCAAGATATTTTACTCCGGGAAAAGAAGAAGCAGAGGGTGTAGATATTGCACCGGCTTATCATGTACCGATGGGAAGCCACATTTTGTTCCAGTGTGATGATGTATTGCCGGAGCTGGTAATCGGTGTGGAAATCTGCGAGGATGTCTGGACACCGAACCCGCCGAGTATTTCCCATGCTCTGGCAGGAGCAACTTTAATCGTAAATCTTTCAGCCAGTGATGAGACAACCGGAAAGGATATTTACCGGAGAGAGCTTGTTGCAGGACAGTCTGCCCGCCTGCTCTGTGGCTATGTCTATGTCAGTGCCGGAGATGGAGAATCCACACAGGATGTAGTATATTCCGGGCATAATATCATTGCAGAAAACGGAGCGGTTTTAGCAGAATCTGAACGTTTTACCAATGAGACGGTATATTCTGAAATTGATATGGAACGTCTGGTATCCGAAAGACGGAGAATGAGCACTTTTGCAGCAGGCAGCAGAAGCGGGGATTATCTTAGATTTTCTTTCTTTATTGATAAATCAGATACCACACTGAGCCGTTTTGTGGATCCGGCGCCATTCGTTCCGGGCAATAAGGGCAAGCGTGATAAACGTTGTGAAGAGATTTTAGCTATTCAGTCCATGGGACTTAAGAAACGGTTAGAGCATACCAGATGTAAATGCGCAGTGGTAGGCATTTCCGGTGGACTGGATTCCACACTGGCACTTCTGGTTACGGTACAGGCGTTTGACCGGCTGAAGCTTCCGAGAGAGCAGATATATGCAGTTACCATGCCGGGCTTTGGAACCACTGACCGTACCTATGAGAATGCATTAAGTCTCATTCGCTGCCTTGGCGCAAAGCTGATAGAAGTAGATATCAAAGAAGCAGTACGCATTCATTTCCGGGATATTGGTCAGGATGAGAGCGTACATGATGTCACTTATGAAAATGGACAGGCAAGGGAACGTACCCAGATTCTGATGGACATTGCCAATAAGAATAATGGTATGGTAATCGGAACCGGAGATATGTCAGAGCTGGCATTGGGCTGGGCTACCTATAACGGTGACCATATGTCCATGTATGGAGTGAATGCATCCGTACCGAAGACGCTGGTGCGCCATCTGGTACACTACTATGCAGACACCTGTGGAAATAAGGAACTTTCAACTGTGCTGTATGATGTCTTAGATACACCGGTCAGCCCGGAACTGCTTCCGCCGGAAAATGGAAAAATCGCCCAGAAGACAGAGGATATTGTAGGACCGTATGAACTGCATGATTTCTATTTATATTATGTGATGCGATTTGGCTTTGCTCCGGCAAAAATATATCGTCTGGCACAGGTGGCATTTGCGGGGCAGTACGACAATGCGGTGATTTTGAAATGGTTAAAGACCTTCTACCGCCGCTTCTTCTCACAGCAGTTTAAACGTTCCTGTCTGCCGGATGGACCAAAGGTCGGTACGGTAGCAGTATCACCAAGAGGTGATTTGCGAATGCCAAGTGATGCATCGGCACGTATCTGGATGGATGAAATCGAACATCTGGAATAAAATGTGAAAAATGAACTACGAGAAAAGAACTGCTGCTCAAAATGGAGCGGCAGTTCTTTTATAAAAACTATATGTGCTTAAGTTGTTTTTCAAAAGATTCTTTTACCTTGCTGCGACCGAAAGAGAAGTTCCTGCCGTAGACGAAAGAGTACATGACAGCAGCCATTACAAATGCAGTAACCACATCAAATACAGAATGCTGTTTTAAGAACATGGTTGCAAGAATAATGCTGACCATAAGAATGAAAGAAGCCAGCTTTAACTTCGGACGGTTCTTAAATTCTTTACTGCTACAGATTGCAATGTGAACACCGAGCGAATTATAAACATGAATACTTGGAAACAGGTTTGTCGGTGTATCGGTTGCATAAAGCCAGGCTACCATATGGGTGAAGACATTGTCATGCTCAAAGGAATGCGGGCGGAGATAATGTCCGTTTGGATAGAGGCTGGATACTACCAGAAATACAGTCATTCCCACAAACAGGAATGTACAGAGCCGGTAATAATCTTCTTTATTTTTGAAGAAAAAGTAAAGAACCGCATATGCGACATATCCAAACCATAACATATATGGTACGATGAAAAATTCTATAAATGGGATTTTATCATCCAGTGCAGTATGTATTACGTTGAAATTTGAAGTCACATGTTTTTCCAGATAGGCAAACCATGGAAAATATATGAATACATACAGCAGAACCCATGCGTGCTTATATTTTTGAAAAAATGCTTTGAGATTTTGCTTAAAGTTATCTTTTTTCAATATCGGATTCCCCTTCTTTAATGTAAGAATACTACTTCTATTTTGGAATTCTAGCACAGCATTTTTTAAAAAACAATGCTATAAAATTGAATTTAATAATTTTTATGGAATTCTTAAGATTTTAATGGAAAAGGAACATTTTCATTGTGCAAGAATACAAGAAAATGTATTTCATTTTTTAAATAAATATTACAAATGCGGGATTTCATTGACAAAGAAAAACGGTCAACTATAATGGAAACTAGCAAAATAGAAAGGTTAAGGGATATGAAGAAGAATGACGAGAAACAGCAGGAAACTGCGAAGGAAAAAATGAGCAGAAAAAAACTCCTTTGTGTAATCGGAATTCCTGTAGGAATATTAGTTGTGATTTATCTGGTACTGGCACTGTTTTTTCAGAGCCATTTTGCATTTCGTACCACGATAAATAATGTGGGGGTATCCGCTTCCTCAACCAGTGGTGTGGAAAAGAAGATTACGAAGCAGGCATCCAGGTATGAGATGAAGCTGGTGGAGCGTGAGGATAAGACAGAGAGCATCAATGGAACAGACATTGATATGGAGCCGGTATTTGATAAGCAGGTAAAAGAGCTTTTAAAGAAGCAGAATGGATTTGCATGGCCGTACTATCTTATTTCTCCACGGAAATACGAAGTGGAGACCATGATATCTTTTGATGAAGAAAAATTGAAGGATGTTCTGGATCATTTGTCCTGTATGGATGAAGGCAAATGGACGGATTCCGAAAATGCAAAGATTAAGGATTATACAAAGGATGGCTATGAAGTACAGCCGGAGGTATATGGAACAAAAATCGATAAGGATGTATTTACGGAGAAAATCAAAGAAGCCTTGGATAAAATGCAGCCGGAATTTGACCTTTCCGGGGAAGGCTGTTATGAAGACCCTAAGGTAAAAGAAGAGGATGATGTATTTCAGGATGCCTTGGATACCTTGAATAAATATACCCAGATGAAGATTACCTATCAGGCAGAAGGCAAGGATGATGTGGTTTTGGATGGAGAAACCATCAGTACCTGGCTTTCTGTGGATGATGATTTCAATGTGTCTGTAGATGATGAGGCATTGAGCGCTTATGTAAAAGCTATGGCAAAAAATTATAATACCGCCTATGGAAACCGGACACTGGATACCTCTTATGGACAGACAGTGACAATTTATGGTGGAAATTACGGATGGTGGGTAGATAATGCAGCTGAAAAGGAAATGATACTGGAGGATTTGAAAGCCGGTAAGGATGTAAAAAGAGAGCCGGTTTATTCCCAGACGGCTAACAGCCATGGTGAGAATGACTATGGTAATACATATGTGGAAATCAATCTGACCGCACAGCATTTGTTTTTCTATAAGAACGGATCACTGGTGGTAGAATCTGATTTTGTCTCCGGTAACCTTGCAAAGAATCATGGAACGCCGTCCGGCTCTTTTGGTGTTACTTATAAGGCAAAGGATGCGGTGCTTCGCGGCGAAGATTATGAGTCTCCGGTATCTTTCTGGATGCCGTTTAACGGTGGTGTTGGAATGCATGATGCCAGCTGGAGAAGTACTTTTGGTGGAACAATTTATAAAAGAAGCGGTTCACATGGATGTATCAATCTTCCATACAGTGCAGCAAAAACAATTTATGAAAATATAGAAGCTGGTTATCCGGTGCTTGTTTATGAACTGCCGGGAACCGAGAGCCAGAAGGGCAAGGATATGGATGCAGCAACTGCAGTAGATGAGGCAATCACCTCCATTGGAACAGTAACCCTGGACTCCGCAGGAACCATTGCGTCTGTCCGTTCCCAGTATGATGCTTTATCTGACAGCGCCAAAGCATATGTAAAGAATCTGAATGTGCTGACAGCAGCCGAGTCAGCTCTGTCACAGTTGCAGTATGAACAGGCCCTGCAGGAATTGCAGAATCAGGAAAGTATAGATGCACAGAATGTAACGAATACAATCATGGCATTGCCAGATACGATAACTGCCACAGATGCAGCAGCAGTAGCCAATGCAAGAAATGCCTATAATGCCTTAAGCGAGGGCGCAAAAGCGAAGGTACCGCAGAGTGCACTGGACAAGCTGGCAGCCGCTGAAGCAGCATTGTAAAATAAAAGCAGGGAAAGAGAACACTACCCTCGGTTCAGACAATTCTAATGACATCGGAAATAGAATTGAAAATAGAAATGTAATAGAAATAACACCAGCCTCTGTCTGGATGATTGCAGATACATGAGGGAGGGTTGTTAGGGACTTATGAAATTCGTTCGGAAACAGGCAACGCCGGTACAGGGATGTACCGGCGAGGCGCAGATGAACATGGATGTGAATTTGCGCCGGTTGTCAGAAGCAGATACGCTTTTATCGAATTTCCAATGTCCCTTACAGCTCTCTCTCGTATCTTATTCATTCAGGCAGAGACTGGTGTTTTTATATTTTCACAGTTATTTATAAATCCTTATCTTGCATATGGAAAAATGTTGCCAAATAGCAATTGAGATGTTGCAGACTAGAACGGTAATATTGCAAAGAAACAGGGCACATAGTATAATATTATCAAGAAGTAAAAAATATAAATTATGTTGCTGACGAGCACAAAGACAGATGAATAATATCCTGTGAAAATGTGCCGGATAACAGGAACGGATGAAAATAAATCGAAAGGAGAATGTATTGATGAAGGAGCAGGTTTTGACAAGGTTTAAGGAATTATTTGGGGATGAAGGAGACATCCGTGTGTATTTTGCACCGGGACGTGTGAATCTGATTGGAGAGCATACGGATTACAACGGAGGTCATGTATTTCCATGTGCACTGACCATTGGAACTTATGGCGTGGCAAGAAAACGTGCCGATAAGAAACTGAGATTTTATTCCATGAATTTTGAACAGCTTGGTGTGCTGGAATCTTCCATTGAAGGATTGAAGCCGGAGAAAGAAGCAGACTGGACGAATTATCCGAAGGGTGTTATCTGGGCATTTGGAGAAAAGGGCATGCAGGTAGATACTGGACTGGATTTGTTATTATTTGGAAATATCCCGAATGGTTCTGGACTTTCTTCTTCTGCATCTGTTGAGGTACTGACCGGATATATCTTAAAGGACTTATTCGGATTTGGTGTAACGAATCAGGATCTGGCTTTAATCGGACAGTTTTCAGAGAATAAATTCAATGGTGTGAACTGTGGCATCATGGATCAGTTTGCCATTGCCATGGGAAAAGCAGAGCATGCAATTTTCTTAGACACGGCTACTTTAAAATATGAATATGCGCCGGTTCGTTTAAAAGATGCTAAAATTGTAATTTCCTGCAGCAATAAGAAGCGTGGTCTGGGTGATTCGAAATATAATGAACGTCGTGCAGAGTGTGAGGAAGCACTGGCAGAATTACAGAAGGTGGTGGACATCAAAAGTCTTGGTGAATTGTCCGAGGAACAGTTTGAAGAATATAAGGGAGCCATCGGAAGTGAGGTCCGCATGCGTCGGGCAAAACATGCGGTATATGAGAACCAGAGAACCCTAAAAGCAGTGGAAGCTTTGAAAGAAAATGATGTGGAAACCTTTGGAAAGCTGATGAATGCATCCCATGTATCCTTAAGGGATGATTATGAAGTAACCGGAATTGAACTGGATACCTTAGTGGAAGAAGCCTGGAAGGTGGATGGAGTCATTGGATCCCGTATGACAGGTGCAGGCTTTGGCGGATGCACCGTCAGTATTGTAAAGGATGAAGCAGTAGAACATTTTATTGAAGCAGTAGGCAGTGCCTATGAAAAGAAAATTGGATACAGCGCAGATTTCTATGTGGTAGAAATTGGAGATGGTCCATCCAGACTGGCATAAGAAACAGGAGGTAAGTCATGATTTGTGAAGATATCTTAAAATTAACAGAATATGGCATGGTAACCGGACTGGTTCCGGAGGAAGATGAAAGATTTACCATCAACCGCCTGCTGGAATTGTTTGAATTAGAAGAATTAGATGAGGACGCTGTGACAGCTTATCAGTCACGGACACCGATGAGCAGAGAAGAAGCAGAAGAGAGTCTGGAAGAATTATTAAACCGTCTGCTGGATTATGCTTATGAAAATGGTATTTTAAAGGAAAACAGCGTAGTATACCGAGATTTATTTGATACGAAAATCATGGGAATGCTGATGCCAAGACCAGGTGAAGTAATTCATAAATTTCAGAGCCTTTATGAGAAGGATGCAAAGGCGGCAACAGATTATTATTATACTCTCAGCCAGGACAGCAATTATATCCGCAGATACCGTATCAGACGTGATATGAAATGGACCGCAGAGACGGAGTTTGGTGAACTGGATATTACAATTAACTTATCCAAGCCGGAAAAGGACCCGAAAGCCATTGCAGCTGCAAAGCTGGCAAAACAGAGCGGCTATCCGAAATGCCTTTTGTGTAAGGAAAATGAAGGTTATGCAGGAAGAGTCAACCATCCGGCAAGACAGAATCACCGTATTATTCCGGTAACCATCAATCATAGTGACTGGTTCTTACAGTATTCTCCTTATGTGTACTATAATGAGCACTGCATCGTGTTTAATGGAAAGCATACACCGATGAAAATCGAGAAGGCAACCTTTGGAAAACTGCTGGATTTTGTAAAACAGTTTCCGCATTATTTCGTTGGCTCCAATGCAGACCTGCCGATTGTAGGAGGTTCGATTTTAAGCCATGATCATTTTCAGGGTGGACATTATGAATTTGCCATGGCAAAGGCACCGCTGGAAAAAGAGATTACCTTTGCGGGCTTTGAAGATGTGAAAGCCGGAATTGTAAAATGGCCGATGTCAGTTATCCGCCTGTCCGCACCGGATACAGAACGGCTGATTGAGCTGGCAGATAAAATACTTCTGACCTGGCGTGGCTATACGGATGAGGCAGCATTTATTTTTGCAGAAACAGACGGGGAGCCACATAATACCATTACGCCAATTGCAAGAAAACGAGGCAATAATTACGAACTGGATTTAGTGCTTCGTAATAATATTACAACAAAGGAGCATCCGCTGGGCGTATATCATCCGCATGCGAAGCTTCATCATATTAAGAAGGAAAATATCGGCTTAATCGAGGTAATGGGTCTGGCAGTGCTGCCGGCACGTCTGAAGGACGAGATGGCACAGCTTAAGACGGCAATTCTTTCCAGGGCTGATTTACGGAGCAATGAAGTTTTAAGTAAGCATGCAGACTGGGTAGAGGAATTTTTGCCGAAATATGAGAGCATTACGGAAGAAAATATCGACGGGATTATCCGAAAGGAAATCGGACTGGTATTCCGTGAAGTTCTTCTGGATGCCGGTGTATACAAATGCACCGAAGAAGGAAGAGAAGCATTTTTACGCTTTATTGACACGGTAAATAAATAGAAAAAGATGTTTATCCGGGAGTGGGATTCTGGTTGACATAAGAAAAGAGCATCATTGGCACAAGGTGTTATCCAATTGGAAGGATGAAAAGCACCGCCTTTGATGCTCTTTGTTGTATGTTATGACTCTTGCAAGAAGGAAAGGAATGCATTAATATAAGAGCGATATGATAAATTATGCAAAAGAATAAGGACAGAATGGAGATTTTATGAAACAGCAGATAAAGAGTTCTTTGATATTATTGTTGACCGCAACCATCTGGGGCGTTGCTTTTGTAGCCCAGAGCGTGGGCATGGAATATATTGGTCCCTTTACCTTTAACGCAATCCGATGCGTTCTGGGGGGACTGGTGCTAATCCCGGTTATTCTGGTTTTAAAGAAAAAGAAAGAGATAGGAGCAGAAAATCAGGAAAAAGAGGATAAAAAGACTTTGTGGACAGGCGGAATTGCCTGTGGTGTAATTCTTTGCATTGCATCCAATCTGCAGCAGTTTGGCATTATGGAAGCAAGCGTTGGTAAATCTGGCTTTTTTACGGCGTTGTATATTGTGATGATTCCGGTTATCGGCATCTTTATTGGAAAGCGTCCGGGAATCAAGCTGTGGTTTTGTGTAGCGCTGGCAGTTGTGGGAATGTATCTGCTTTGTATGAAGGACGGCAGTTTTACCATTGAGAGGGCAGACATCATGCTTCTTTTATGTGCACTGGCATTTTCCTTTCATATACTGGTGGTTGATTATTTTTCACCGAAGGTAGGCGGCGTAAAAATGTCCTGCATACAGTTTTTTGTATGCGGAGTACTTTCAGCAGTAGGAATGCTGTTTACAGAGACACCGGATATTTCCAATATTCAGGCGGCATGGCTGCCTTTGTTGTATGCGGGACTTCTTTCCTGCGGCGTTGGCTACACCTTGCAGATTGTAGGACAGAAAGGCATCAACCCGGTTATCGCATCCCTTATTATGAGCCTGGAATCCGTGATTTCCGCACTGGCTGGCTGGGTGATCTTGGGACAGGTATTATCCCCAAAAGAAATTTTAGGCTGCGTATTGATGTTTGTGGCAATTATTATCACGCAGATTCCCATCGGAAACAAGAAAACAGATTGATTTTACGGATAGTCTCAGCTATACTGTAACAGAATAGAAAGAGAAAGAAGGCATAAGATATGTTGTCAAAAAAGATAAAACAGGCAATGGCAGGAAGCTCTGCAATTCGTGCCATGTTTATGGAAGGAAAAGAAATGGCTGCCAGATATGGGGCAGAAAATGTGTATGATTTCAGCCTTGGCAATCCAGCTACACCGGCACCGGAAAAAATTAAGACAGCAATTTATGATATTTTGGATAAAGAAGACCCACTTGTGGTGCATGGATATATGGCAAATGCAGGCTATGAGGAAGTAAGAGAGGCAATTGCAGAGAACTTAAATGAACGCTTCGGAACCAATTTCCATGGGAAGAACCTGATTATGACAGTTGGTGCAGCAGGCGGTCTGAATATTATTTTTAAGACGATTTTAGATCCGGGCAATGAAGTTATGGTATTTGCTCCGTATTTTGGTGAATATAAAAGCTATGCCGCAAACTTCGATGCAAAGATTGTGGAAGTCATGCCAGATGAAGCAGATTTTATGCCAGATTTAGCAGACTTTGAACGAAAAATTACAAAAGATACAAGAGCGGTTATCATCAACAATCCGAACAACCCGACCGGAGTAGTATATTCAGATGCAACCTTAACAGAGATTGCCAGAATTTTAACTGCGAAGGAAGAGGAATTTGGAACCGATATTTATCTTATTTCCGATGAACCATACCGTGAACTGGTTTACGACGGCGTACAGGAGAATTTCCTGACGAAATATTATAAAGATACGCTGGTAGGATATTCCTTCAGTAAATCTTTATCACTTCCGGGCGAGCGGATCGGTTATGTGGTAGTGCCGGATGAAGCGGCAGATTCCGCAGAATTAATCGAGGGAATTACCGTATCAAACCGTACTCTTGGCTTTGTAAATGCACCATCCCTCATTCAGAAAGCAGTGGCAGAGTGCTTAAAGGAAAAGACCAATCTTGAATTTTATGACCGCAACCGTATTGCTTTATATGAAGGACTGACGAAGCTTGGATTCACCTGCATCAAACCACAGGGAGCATTTTATCTGTGGCTGAAATCTCCGGTTGCAAAGGAAGAAGAATTTGTAGAAGCTGCGAAGAAATACCATTTGATTCTGGTAAAAGGAAGTGCCTTCGGCTATGGCGGTTATGTACGTCTTGCATACTGCACTTCTTATGAGACAGTAGTAAATTCCATGCAGGCATTTGCAAAGCTGGCAGCAGAGTATGGACTGAAGGCAGCAGAATAAAAAATCGGAAAACGAAAGAATGATAAAATCAAGCAGCAGATAGAAGGAGTAAGACATGAAAGCATGGGAAAATAATATACGCAAAGTTATCCCGTATGTTCCGGGAGAACAGCCGAAGAAAGAGAAAATGATAAAACTGAATACCAATGAGAATCCGTATCCACCGGCACCGGGAGTAAAGGATGTTTTAACCTCTTTTGATACCGACCGGCTGCGTCTTTATCCGGATCCAAAGATTGAGAAACTGACGGACGCAATTGCAGAACGATATGGTTTAAATTCCAATCAGGTATTTGTGGGCGTTGGCTCAGATGATGTACTTGCCATGTGCTTTATGACATTTTTTAATTCTAATCGTCCGATTCTGTTTCCGGATATTACTTATTCTTTCTATGATGTCTGGGCAGAGGAATTCCGTATTCCATATAAACAGATTCCACTGGATAGGAATTTTACGATTCGCCTGGAGGATTATGCTGGGGAAAACGGAGGAATTGTATTTCCAAATCCAAACGCACCGACAGGAAAACTGCTTCCGTTAGAAGATGTGGAACGCATCATTGCACAGAATCCGGATGTCATTGTTATTGTGGATGAAGCATATATTGATTTTGGTGGAACATCAGCATTGCCGCTTATTGATAAATATGACAATGTGCTGGTAGTCCAGACCTTTAGTAAATCCCGTTCCATGGCAGGCATGCGGATTGGATATGCGATGGCACAGCCTGAATTAATCAAATATTTGAATGATGTTAAATATTCATTTAATTCTTACACCTTAAATTCCCTTACGATTGAAATGGGAACGGCTGCTATTTTGGATGAAGCTTATTTTAAAGAGACAACACAGAAGATTATTGCAACGAGAGAGCGTACCAAGGAAGAACTTCGGGCACTGGGATACCGGATGGATGATTCAAAGAGTAACTTCCTCTTTGTAACCCACGATACGATTTCCATGGAGAAGCTGTTTGAAGATTTGAAGAAGGAAGACATTTATGTCCGTCATTTCTCTAAACCGGAGCGGATTGCAAATTACCTGCGTATTACCATTGGTACAGATGAAGAAATGGATACGCTGATTACGTTTTTGAAAAACTATAAACAGTCATAATTCATTAGGAAAGGAGTATTATGTTATTACATTATCTGATCGTATTTTTGGTTTCTATGGTACCATTGGTTGAACTGAGAGGAGCAATTCCGTTTTCGCAGGGGTTTGGACTTCCATTGATACCATCTTATATTATTTCTATCATTGGAAATATGCTGCCGGTACCATTTATTTATTTCTTTGCAAGAAAAGTACTGATTTGGGGTGCAGATAAGCCTGTTATTGGAAAATTTTTCAGCTGGTGTCTGGAAAAAGGTGAAAAGGGTGGTAAGAAGCTGCAGGCAAAGGCTGGAAGAGGATTATTCCTGGCATTACTGCTCTTTGTTGGAATCCCGGTGCCGGGAACCGGAGCCTGGACAGGAACTCTGGCAGCCAGCATCTTAGATATGGATTTTAAATCATCTGTTATTGCAGTGATGCTTGGCGTATTGCTGGCTGGTGTAATTATGATGTTAATCAGTGTTGGTGCATTTTCTATGATTCGCTAACAGGGTGGAATGTAAAAAGGATATCTAAGTGATAAAAGCACAGCATGTATAGTAATGTTATTTACTATATATTCTGTGCTTTTTAAATAATGATTTAATTTCTGATATTTTAAACTACGGTGTGGATGCTTTTTCTGCAAAATCTGTATTTACAAGATCTTCATAAGGAGCGGCACCGGAGAGAACACCGGACTCTTCTAAAATAGTAAGCATTAAGTCATAGCCTTCTTCCCGGAGTATTAAATCTGTGTTCCAGGTTTCCTGGTCGTAGTAGCGGCTTACAATAAGTGTAAGGGTTTTAAGATCTGTTTCACTAAACTGTGGTGCAATGACAGTTGCGATTTCTTCCGGACTGTGACCTGCTACATAATCCATGCCTTTCTGTAAAGCATTGGTGAAATGCTGGATAAGGTCGGCATTTTCCTTAAGATAGCTTTCTTTGGCACAAAAAGCAGTATATGGAAGATAGCCGGAATCCACGCCAATGGACGCTACCACATAGCCGTCACCGGACTGCTCCAAAGCAGTAGCGGATGGTTCAAATTCAATGGTATAATCCCCCTGCCCGCCGGAAAAAGCCGCTGCGGTAGAACCAAAGTCAATACTCTGGTCGATTTTGACTTCGGAAGGAGAAACCCCATTTTCCCGGAGTACATATTCATATACCATTTCCGGTGTGCCACCGGCTCTTCCGCCCAGCACATCTTTTCCAATCATATCTTCATAGGAAAAGGAATCGGTGTTTTCCCTTGCAACCACAAAGTTACCGGCACGCTGGGTAAGCTGTGCAAAATTGATGACATGGTCTTTTGCACCTTCCGTGTAGGCATAAATGCTGGCCTCCGTTCCCATGAACCCTACATCTGCATCCCCGGAAACAACGGCAGCCATGGTTTTATCCGCTCCAAAGCCGGTGGTCAATGAGAGCTCGATTCCCTCATCTTCAAAGTAGCCTTTTTCGATGGCCACATACATCGGTGCGTAAAAGATGGAATGTGCCACTTCATTTAATTTTACGGTTGTTAATGCTTTAGAATCATCTGATTTGCAGGCACAAAGCGGGAAGGACATAAGAAGAATTAAGAAAAGAGAAATACCTTTTTTATAAAATCGTTTCATAGAGCATCCTTAAAAGACATTTGTATTATAGTATGAAAGACAGATGAAAATGTGCTATGATGAATAGGATAGGATTGTCTGAAATTTAGAAAACAGTATTAAGACAAGAGATATAAAAGGAGAACAGAACATGAACGACTACGTAGACCTTCATACTCATACAATTGCAAGCGGACATGCTTACAGTACTATTGAAGCAATGATAAAGGCGGCAGAGCAGAAAGGAATCCGTCTCTTTGGTATTACAGAGCATGCTCCGAAAATGCCGGGAACCTGCAGCGAGTTATATTTTAATAATCTTCGCGTGCTGGAAAGAAAGCATGGAGAAATGTATACGCTGTTTGGCGCAGAACTTAATATCATGGATATGGAAGGGCATGTGGATCTGCCGGAGCGTACCTTAAGGCAGATGGATTTGTGCGTTGCAAGTATGCATGGTCCGTGTTTTCATCCGGGAACCATAGAAGAAAATACGAAAACTTATCTGAATGTGATGAAAAATCCCTATGTAAACATTATCGGACATCCGGATGATTCTTATTATCCGGTGGATTATCGTGCATTGGTGGAAGGTGCAAAGGAACATCATGTATTGTTAGAGGTCAACAATGGCTCCCTGACACCGGGTGGCTTCCGGCAGAATACGAAGGAAAACAGCTGCAAAATGTTAGAACTTTGCAAGGAATATAAAGTTCCGGTTATCATGGATTCCGATGCGCATGTGGATACTGCAGTTGGGAATCATCAATATTCATTGGAAGTTATTCAGTTGGTAGATTTTCCGGAAGAACTGGTGGTCAATACCAATGTGGAACTGGCGAAGAGTTTCTTGAATTATTTTAAATCACCGGAACATCTATAAGGAGTTATCACAGGTGAGAAAAGAATATCAACAGCGGTATTGACAGAAAACAAGAGTTAGCATAAACTAACTCTTGTAAGGAACATTACAATACACACAAAATACTTTGGACGTAAAGGGAGCAGACTTTTGATGCGGGTCTGCTCCTTTTATATGTCATCCATTAGGGGATTGCGATGTGGGAGAAAAATTTATTAAAAAATTTTGCAGCAGTCGAGGCACAATTGAACATGGATGTGAATTTGTGCCGGTTGCCAGATGAAATGAAAAGTATATCGAAATTCCCAGTGCCCCTTACAGACATTAGGTGGCATCTGTCCTCGACGGACAGTACCAATATTCTGTCAAAGCAACCGAAAAGACAGTTTATCATCAAGAAAAACAGACCCCTAAGAACGGTTGACATTTCACATAAAAGAAAATCAGATGTACTTTGACTGCTGCAAAATTCTTTGATTCTAAATGTTATCTCCACATCGCAATCCCCTAATTCTGCCAGTGAATCCCACCCGCATCAAGAACCGCAAACCGGATTAACTCTGCACTGTCCAGGTTCTCATGATGCATATCAATTCCGTTAATTGAATGATTATCATAGGTCGTATAGTAATAAATCCCCTTATCCGCATTGCAGCAGGAAGTGTAGATTGTAATTTCATATTTTCCATCAGCAACTTCACAGCAGCCCCGCTGCTGGTCAACGGAACCTAAGATATGAAAGAACTGGCTGACACTTTCGATTTCTGAACTGCCGGAAATGGAATGTAGTCTGGTGAAAGCAACCCGGATAAAACGGGATTGGGAAGATAAATCGCCCGGCAGACCCAAAGCCCCCATACCGCGGCTGTAAGCCTGTAAGTTGAGTTTGTCGGAAAAATTATTTTCCGGCTGCCTGGATGAGAGCGCTGCATAATTATTTAAAGCAAACATCTGCATTGGAAAAGGTGGATTATTGGTTAGCACACCGGCAGGATTGTCATAGATATGAAGCCCGTCTGCCATGGATTCCACAACGATGTTTTCGCTTTTATCGGCAATCATCCAGTGAAGCTGTGCTGCCGGAAAATGGCTGGCAAAAACAGTTCCAACGAGATTCATCTGTATTAATTTTTCTTTGGCTTCTGAAACAGAAGCACACTGGCTTAGAATCCATGGAATAAATTCAAATTGTGCAACATTTTCTTTTGTATCAATAATATCAGCATAAGCGGCATTTCCCACAAAGTTAAGCCCTGCCATGCAGACACCTTTTTCATTGCAGGCATCATAATAAAGAGGATAGTCAACACCATTGTCTGGTGCTACATGAGCCATGCCAATCATGGCATAGTGGGAGCTTAAAGTCCCGGCATGACGGAAATGAAAAGGATAGTTGCGAGGGGTGATGGTGACTTCATCACCATAAGAAAATTCATAATCAAGGGTTCTGCCCATGTAGAAGTCTTTTGTTTGATAAGTAGCTGCGGTGCACATAAAATAGCCTCCTTTTTGTCTTTCTTTTGTATTAGTATTCTGCTGAAAATCAGATTTATGTAATAGGATTATTATAACGTAGATACAGAGGCAAATCAAATTAAGAAATAATGAGAAAAAATATCGATAAGAAAGGTTCTATTTTCAATAACAGGTGTTATAATACAACTGGATTAGAAAGAACTAACATAAAGTAGTAACAACTAAGAAAGGAAGCACATTATGGGAAGATATTATCGGATGTCTAAAAAAGTAACAGAGGATCAGGTAAAAGAAATTCTTCGTGAAACATTAGAATTAGAAGATGTAGAGGAAGCAGAATATGAGGCAGAGACACAGCTTCTTAAAATTGTAACCAAAGATAACCAGTTTGCAGGTGTTATGACCAGAGTGGTAAATATCTGCAGCAGAATCGGCAAAGGAGCAGAATTATCATTTGCAAAATTTGCCATTGAAGGATAGAAAGTGAAGGGATTATTTGAAAACTTGTGAATATTGCGATGAGATAGATTATCATGAAATTATAGAATGCATTACCTGTGCACTGGATGCCAAGGACCCTTATACGGCGGGGCATTCCCAGCGTGTCAGTGATATGGCTATGAAAGTATGCCAGTTAATTGGCTTAAAAACGGAGAATATACAGCAAATCCATATTGCGGCACATCTCCATGATATTGGAAAAATCGGTGTTCCGGATGCTGTTTTAAATAAAGAAGGAAAGCTTGATGATGAGGAATGGGAGGCAATGAAGAAACATCCCTCTATTGGAGCTGAGATTTTGAGTAAATCAAGACATTTAAAAGAACTGAAATATATCGTGCTCTGTCATCATGAACGATTCGATGGAAAGGGCTATCCGCTTGGACTCAAAGGAGAAGAAATTCCGGTTGGGGCAAGAATCATTGCAATCTGCGATTCCATTGATGCCATGACTTCAAACCGGAGTTATCGCAAAGCGCATGATTTTGACTACTGTTATCAGGAAATCAAAAATAATCTTGGAAAGATGTATGACCCGATTATCGGACAGTATGTCTTAGACCACTGGGAAGAAATTATTTCCGTAATCAAAATTTCAAGATAAGATTCTGTTATTGATAAGAATTCTCAATAACAGAAAAAGAGTATGGACAATGGGTTTTAATGGAGGTAAGCTAAAAAACAAACAGAAATAGGAGGAATACATATGTTTGATTTTGTAAAAAAATTTAACTGGAAGAAGACCGGAATCTTTGCTGCCGGTGTATTGTTTGGAACAGCCGGAATTAAAATATTAGGTAGCAAGGATGCAAAGAAAGTCTACACAAACTGTACAGCAGCAGCATTACGTGCAAAGGAATGTGTCATGAAGACTGCTTCTAATATCCAGGAGAATGCAGAGGATATTTATGCTGAGGCACAGCAGATTAATGAAGACAGAGCTGCTAAATCAGCAGAATATACAGATGAATCTGTAGAAGATGCAACAGAAGAAACTGTAGCAGAATAAACATTGGGCATGCGATTTTGCTCGCTGTTCACGTAAACTATGAGAATCACCTGCAGAATATGCTGTAGGTGATTCTTTATCTAAGGAAGTATGTAATATGAGATTTGTTATAAAACATGAGATAAAAGGAAGACTTCGTATTCATATCATTCAGGGCGAGATGAGTTTCCACCAGGCAGATATGATGGAATATTACCTGAGTAACTGCAAATGTGTCACTTCAGTGAAAGTAAATGAACGTTTACAGGATGCAGTAGTCTGTTATGTGGGAAATCGTGAGGAGATGATAGAGACACTGCGTCATTTCTCTTATCAGAAAGTGGATGTGCCAGAGACTTTTTTACAGAATTCCGGCAGGGAGCTGAACCGGACTTACTGGGACAAGCTGGTAAATAAAGTGGTACTCCGTATGGGCAGTAAGATGTTCCTGCCATATCCAATCCGCGCAGGAATTACCATGGTCCGTTCCGTGAAATATTTGTGGGCTGGAGTGTCTGCATTGGCGAAGGGCAGGATAGAGGTTCCGGTGCTGGATGGAACAGCTATTGGAGTCTCTCTGCTTCGCAATGACATCAATACAGCAGGTTCCATTATGTTCTTACTGGGCATTGGAGAAATCTTAGAGGAGTGGACACACAAGAAATCCGTCGATGATCTGGCAAGAAGTATGTCCTTAAATGTCAGTAAAGTATGGCTGTGTCAGGATGGACAGGAAATACTGGTATCGGCATCTGAAATTAAAGAAGGCGATGAAGTCTGTATTCATATGGGAAATGTCATTCCGTTTGATGGCGTGGTAACGGAAGGGGATGCGATGGTAAATCAGGCATCCTTAACCGGCGAATCCCTTCCGGTGCATAAGAGTGCAGAAGGTTATGTCTATGCCGGAACCGTATTGGAAGAAGGAGAACTGACCATTCGTGTCAAAGAAGTAAATGGCTCCAGCAAATTTGAAAAAATTGTCACGATGATTGAAGAGTCAGAGAAGTTAAAATCTTCCCTGGAAAGTAAAGCCGAGCATCTGGCAGACCGCCTGGTTCCGTATACATTACTAGGAACAGGCATTACCTGGCTCTTTACCAGAAATACCACAAAAGCATTAGCAGTTCTTATGGTGGACTTTTCCTGTGCATTAAAACTTGCAATGCCGGTATCTGTATTGTCTGCAATCCGTGAAGCAAGTGTGCACAATATTACCGTAAAAGGTGGCAAATTCTTAGAGGCAATGGCAGAAGCAGATACCATCGTCTTTGACAAAACAGGTACTCTGACCAAAGCACAGCCTACCGTAGTAGATGTGGTTTCTTTTACGGATAAGCCCACGGAAGAGCTTTTACGTATTGCTGCCTGCTTAGAGGAACATTTCCCTCATTCTATGGCAAAAGCAGTTGTAGATGCAGCCCAGGAAAAGGATCTTGTGCATGAAGAACTACATTCTAAGGTGGAATATATTGTAGCCCACGGAATTTCTTCCACCATAGAAGGAAAGAGTGTGGTAATCGGAAGCTATCACTTTGTATTTGAAGATGAAAAATGTGTGGTTCCGGAAGGCTATGAAGAACAGTTTAACAGCCTTCCATCAGAATATTCACACCTTTATATGGCAATTGAGAACCGCCTTGCAGCCGTTATCTGTATTGAAGATCCGCTTCGTGATGAAGCAGCAGCCGTTGTAAATTCCTTAAAGACAGCCGGAATTAAGAAAGTTGTTATGATGACAGGGGATAGTGAACGTACAGCATCCGCCATTGCAGCAAGAGTGGGCGTAGACGAGTATTACTCCGAGGTACTTCCGGAAGATAAGGCAAGTTTTGTAGAGAAAGCCAAAGCAGAAGGACACAAGGTCATTATGATTGGAGATGGTATCAACGATTCACCGGCATTATCTGCGGCAGATATTGGAATAGCCATCAGTGATGGAGCAGAGATTGCAAGAGAAATTGCAGATGTAACTATCGGTGCAGATAATCTTTATGAGATAGTAACCTTAAAGGTGCTGAGCAATGCATTGATGAAACGGATTCATAAGAATTACCGGACAATTGTTGGATTCAATACAGGACTGATTGTGCTTGGCGTGGCAGGAGTCCTGCAACCAACCGTATCTGCATTACTTCATAATACATCTACCTTGGTAATTACCTTAAAGAGTATGCAGAATCTTTTGGATTAAAAATTTCCTGAAACAGAAATTTTGCGGTTCAGGAAAAGAAAAATTTTGAATAGAAAATTGAAAAGAAAATTTTTCGAAAAACGGTTTACTTTCACACTTTAATATGCTAACATTTTTGTATTGAAAAAAGTATAATACGAAAAGGAGAGGCAGAATGAGTAAGAATGTAAGAACGGAAGCAGTGGATCATTTGTTTGATGCAATCTTAAGCCTTGAAAATAAAGAGGAATGTTATAAATTCTTTGAAGATGTCTGTACGGTAAATGAATTACTGGCATTCTCACAGAGATATGAAGTGGCAAAGATGTTGCGTGAGCAGAGAACTTATCTTGATATTGCAGAGAAAACTGGCGCATCAACGGCAACCATCAGTCGTGTGAATCGTTCCCTGAATTATGGATGTGATGGATATGATATGGTATTTGCAAGAACGAATGTAAAACCTTTGGAAGAAGAGAAAAAAGCGGAAAAGAAAAACGAAGAGTAGAGATAAAATTAAATCGATATTTAATTTTTTTACACAAAATCATGTAAATGATAAAGAAAAGCACCGGTTCGAAAACTGGTGCTTTTTCGATTTACAGGAAATTGCTTTTCTGTAAAGTAAAAAACGCTCCGCGAGGATGTGCCAAGGCACATTCTTTTTTCCAGGCATATGGCTTTTTATTCGTTCGACTTTTTTCCGGAAGTCTTTTTCTCGGAAGCTTTTTTCTCTTCGGAAGCTTTCTTTTCTGCAGCACGCTGCTCATCTTCGGCTTCTTTTTCCATTTCTTTCGTCTCGTCAATCAGCTTTTCAATCAACATACGCTTTACAAATACATCAAAGCTTAACATGCAGATAAAAGAAAAGGTATGAAGAAAATCCTGGTCTTCTTCCGGCGCATCTGCAAAGGTGGTAGAACTGGTGTTAAATTTCTTGGTAATATCTTTCATCAGATTTTTTACTTCATCCCGTTCCAGACTGAACACCTCTTCATAGACAGTTGTCAGATTGAATTCTCCTTCTGCATTGAAGAAACGTTTTGCCAGAGGATTTAAGATACTTTCGATATCATTGATACTTAATATGCTTTTGAAATAATAAATGAAAATCAGCATCAGAATATGTTCTTTGCTGTATTTCTTCTTGACCGGAGGTGGAAGCAGATTGTTTTTTGCATAGTTGTTAATCATGGTTTTGGTCAGGATCTTGTCATCCGGGTGCCGCTTGGAAGCTGCAAGCTGGGTATCCATGAAGGTAGTAATCTGATCCATGTAAAGGTCAATATTTGGAATACTTTCCGGGCGGATATAGTCAATCCGCGACAGACTGGATAAAATACTGTTTAATAAATCTTTTGCATCAATTGTCATTTGAACTCACCTCATGCCTATTATATAGTATTGAAAACTAGATGACAAGAAGAAAAATGACAGAAAGCATATACAATGACGCTGTGATGTGTAAATGACATTGCGTGATGCAACTACAATAGAATAAACATAAGGGAAAAGAACTCATGAATGCGTTTGACGGACAGTACAAAAAGAAATCTGAAAAGAAATACAGAAAATATGTTCCCATCCCCTAAGGAAGTATGGTATACTGAGCGGAGTGGTATTGAGGAGAGTAAAGGAGCATTATGAGTATATACGATTCATTAAATGAAGAACAGAAAAAAGGTGTATTTACAACAGAAGGACCTGTGCTGCTGCTGGCGGGCGCAGGCAGCGGAAAGACCCGTGTGCTGACTCACCGGGCGGTATATCTGATAGAGGAACTGGGAGTCAATCCCTATCATATCCTTGCGATTACATTTACCAATAAGGCTGCAGGCGAAATGCGGGAGCGTATTGATGACATGGTGGGCTATGGCTCGGAAAATATCTGGGTATCTACCTTTCATTCTACCTGTGTGAGAATTCTGCGCCGTTTTATTGACCATATCGGATTTGGAACCAACTTTACCATATATGATACAGAAGACCAGAAGACCATTATGAAGGATATCTGCAAGCGTCTGGAAATTGATACGAAGATGTATAAGGAAAAAAGTTTGCTTGCGGCCATTTCTTCTGCAAAGGACGAGCTGATCAGTCCGGAAGCATATGCCCTTCGGGCGCAGGGAGATTTCCGGAAAATGAAGGAAGCAGCCGTTTACCGGGAATATCAGCAGGTGTTACGGAAAAATAATGCACTGGATTTTGATGATTTGATTGTGAAGACCGTAGAGCTTTTCCAGTCAGACATGGAAGTGCTGGATTATTATCAGGAGCGGTTCCGTTATATTATGGTGGACGAGTATCAGGATACCAATACGGCACAGTTCCAGCTGATTAAACTGCTGGCAGGCAAATATAAGAATCTCTGCGTGGTAGGTGATGATGACCAGTCCATTTACAAATTCCGTGGAGCAAACATTTATAATATATTGAATTTTGAAAAAGAATTTCCAAATGCAGTCACCATCAAGCTGGAGCAGAATTACCGTTCCACCCAGAATATTTTAAATGCAGCCAATGGGGTCATTGCAAATAATGTGGGACGAAAGGCAAAACGCCTCTGGACGGAGAATGAGGAAGGCGAAAAAATTGCATTTCATCAGTTTGAAACCGGATTTGATGAAGCAGACTATGTAGCAAAAGATATCCGGAGCAAAGTGCGGGAAGGCATGTATCATTACGGAGACTGTGCCGTATTATACCGTACCAACGCCCAGTCCCGGCTTTTTGAGGAACGTTTTATCACAGCCAGCATACCATATAAGATTGTGGGAGGCGTAAACTTCTATTCCAGAAGAGAAATCAAGGATTTACTGGCTTATCTTAAGACCATTGACAATGCCATGGATGATCTGGCGGTACGCCGTATTATCAATGTGCCAAAACGTGGAATTGGAGCAACGACATTAAGCAGGGTGCAGGATTATGCCGATGAAAACGGTCTTACCTTTTATAATGCCTTAAAAATGGCAGAAGAGATTGGCACAATCGGACGGGCATCTGCAAAAATCAGACCGTTTGTAATGCTGATTCAGAGTATGCGGAGCAAGTTGCCGTATATCAGTGTATCAGAGCTTTTGCAGGAAATCATTGAAGAAACCGGTTATGTCCGTGAGCTGGAAGCAGAAAATACAGAGGAAGCACAGCAGCGAATGGAAAATATCGATGAGTTGATTTCCAAAGCGGTTACTTATGAGGAAAGCGAAGAAGAGCCCACCTTAAGCGGATTCTTAGAGGAAGTAGCACTGGTTGCAGATATTGACAGTGTGGATGAGACACAGGACTATGTTGTGCTGATGACGCTGCACAGTGCGAAGGGTCTTGAATTTCCACAGGTTTATCTGGCAGGAATGGAAGACGGACTGTTTCCGGGATTCGGTGCAATCTGTGCGGAAAATCCAACAGCGGAAATCGAAGAAGAACGTCGTCTTGCCTATGTGGGAATCACAAGAGCCAAGGAGCGGTTGTCCATATCCTGCGCAAGAATGCGTATGATACGAGGAGAAACACAGTATAATAAGGTGTCCCGTTTCGTAAAAGAGATTCCGCGGGAACTTTTAGAGGGAACCATCCAGAAGGAAAAAATGCCGGATATTCCGAAACCAAGTATGATGGCGAAAAATGCATTTTCGGCAAAGCCGATGGCACTGCGCAGAACTGGCGTACCGGAGGCAAGAAACTTTGGCAATTCCGCAATGAAAAAGCCGTTGGATTATGCTGTGGGTGATACCGTTTCCCATCTGAAATTCGGCACCGGAGTCGTAAAGCAGATTATTGACGGCGGCAGGGATTATGAGGTTACCGTTGATTTTTCCGGTGTAGGTGTGAAGAAGATGTTTGCATCCTTTGCCAAATTGAAAAAGTTATAAAAATTTTATGAATTTGTAATTTTTTCTAGTAGATTGGGGAAACATATGCTATAATGAATTAATAAAAAGAGTTCTAGGTGGCAGGAAAATGAAAAACTGTTGTTGGCATAAAAAGGAGTGGTCAGAAATGGAAAAAATGGAAGAATTAAAGAATTTATTAACCGCAAATGTGAACAAAGTAACAGAATTATTGCATAAAAAGGAGAAAGAGGAAATAATGGAAGAGAAGAAAAAATCAAAAGCTGGTTTAATTTTTGCAATCATTGGTATTGTTGTAGTAGTTGCTGCAGCTGCTTATGGATTATATCGTTTCTTTGCACCAGATTATCTGGAGGATTTTGAAGACGATTTCGATGATGATTTTGAAGATGATTTCTTTGACGAGGATGACGAGGAAGAGAAATAATCATTATCATTTGCATAATTTAACAGGTGAAGATGTAAAGGGCTGTGTGATATCATGCAGCCCTTTTACTGAGTGTGCCGGAAACGCTGCGGATGACATGTGTTTTTGGAAAAGAATTGTTTGTGTGAGGTAAGTATGAAAAAAGGTCAGGTATTACAGGGAACTGTTGCATATGTGGATTTCCCGAATAAGGGAGTTGTAAAAGTAGAAGAAGGAAAGCAGGTAATCGTAAAAAACGTATTACCGGGACAGGAGATTTCCTTTTCTGTAAATAAGGTAAGAAAGGGAAAAGGCGAAGGCCGCTTACTGGAAGTTTTGAAGAAAGCACCAAATGAGCTGCCGGAAGCACCATGCCCGCATTTTGGAATCTGTGGAGGCTGTACTTATCAGAATTTATCCTATGAAGATCAGCTTGTATTAAAAGGACAGCAGGTGAAGAAACTGATGGATGCGGTAGTAGACCCGGAAACCTACAGCTTTGAGGGCGTAAAAGCAAGTCCGAATGAATTCGGATTCCGTAATAAGATGGAATTTACTTTTGGGGATGAATATAAGGATGGTCCCCTTGCTCTTGGCATGCATAAGCGTGGCAGCTTTTATGATATTGTTTCGGTAACGGACTGTAAAATTGTAGATGAAGATTATCGGAAGATATTAAGCTGTGTGCAGCAGTATTTTGCAGAAAAAAAGATTTCCTATTATCATAGGATGCGGCATACCGGATATCTGCGTCATTTACTGGTGCGTAAAGCGGTAAAGACCAAAGAGATCCTGATTGACCTTGTAACGGCAGGCGCAGAGCATATTCTGGATGGCCTGACAGAAGCAGTATCTTCAGAAAAAGATTTGCTGACCGGAATGAAAAACGCGTTATGTAAACTTGATTTAGACGGCAGCATTGCAGGAATTCTTCATACGAAAAATGACAGTGTAGCAGATGTAGTAAAGGATGAAGGAACAGAGATTTTATATGGAAAAGATTATTTCTACGAAGAACTCTTAGGACTTCGTTTTAGAATCACACCATTTTCTTTCTTCCAGACCAACTCTCTTGGAGCAGAGGTGCTTTACCAGACTGCAAGGGACTATATCGGTGATACGCTGACCGAGAAGGCAGACAAGGTGGTATTCGATTTATACAGCGGAACCGGAACCATTGCACAGATGTTAGCACCTGCCGCAAAAAAGGTAGTGGGTGTGGAAATAGTAGAAGAGGCAGTGGAAGCCGCAAAGGAAAATGCGGCATTAAATGGTCTTGAAAACTGCGAATTTTTAGCCGGTGATGTCTTAAAAGTATTGGACGATATTACCGAAAAACCGGATTTTATCGTATTAGATCCTCCACGGGATGGCATCCATCCAAAGGCATTGGAGAAGATTATCCGCTATGGCGTAGACCGTATGATTTATATTTCCTGTAAGCCAACCAGTCTTGCAAGAGACTTAGAGGTTTTAACCGCCAGAGGATATCAGGTGGAGCGGATGTGCTGCGTGGACATGTTCCCATGGTCCGGAAATATTGAGACGGTTGTTTTGCTTTCCAAGGGTGAGGTCGACTCGAAAAAGATTCGGGTTGAGTTCTCTTTAGAAGATATGGATATGTCCGAATTTCAAGATGGGGCAACCTACACGCAGATCAAGGACTATGTACTGGAACATAGCGGATTAAAGGTATCAAACCTGTATATCTCACAGATTAAGCGGAAATGTGGGATTGAGGTTGGTAAGAACTACAATCTGCCGAAGTCCGAAGATTCCAGACAGCCTCTGTGTCCACCGGAAAAAGAGAAAGCAATCCGAGAAGCATTCAAATATTTTGGGATGATATAACATCCCGTAAAATGGAGGTTTCTTATGGATAGATTGATTTCTTGTAAGTTTAACATGGATACCGCTTGTGTGGAACTGAAATTCTTTGATGGTAGTATGATTGCGATTGATACGATTGCGGTTGAGAACGAGGTTGCCGACAATATGTATCAGAGGTCGGAACTGGATTATCTGATTTACAATGACCCGATTGGATATGCTGATTTGATATTGAACGGAGATTCCAAAACCTATTTGAAAAACTGTTACAGAGTATAAATCTGTGGATACGGCGATTGGAGCGATTTGCCTGGCTCACTAAACCTCTAAGCCCATAGTTATTGGCTAAGGCAGATATTCAACTTTAATTTTAGAAAACATAAATAAAGGCTATCCAATCTTTTTGACTGGGTAGCCTTTGAAAGTTTTGCTCTTTCTACTTTTTAAGAATCAATTTATGAATGACCATGCCGATTATCAAACCAAAGGATGATACTGCCAAATACCAAAGCGAATGTATCAATGCTGTCTCGTTATAGTATATAAACACAGATGGCACAAATGTAATTGCTATGATTATTGGATACAAGTACTTTACTTTCAGATTTGAAATGCTGCCAATTAGAATTGAAAGCAATAATGTTGCTAAAATAAGCAAAACTATCATTCCCATAACGTCTGTTGGTCCTGCAAATAATGGAAATACATAAAACATAAATAATTGAATTAAGAGTATTAGTATCTCCTTCAAGTATTTCTTCATAATCAAAACACCTCCGTTCATATAAACTCTTTTTTATTTCATTTTGCAAAGATTATCTTGATTTGCAGTTTGTCATTGTTGTAGATTGCTCCAATACTTCCGCCCATACGCTCAATCAGCAGCTTGGCGATGGACAATCCCAAACCGGTTGAATTGCGACTGGCTTCTACTGTATAGAAACGGTCAAACAATCTGCCGACCGTCACATAATTCAGATTGTGCGCCGTGTTGCTGAATGTAACACAGCCGTTCTTATCCATGACTACGGACAGATCGCCGTCAGAGTATTTCAGCGCATTGCTGATAATGTTGGAAAAGATACGGTTGACCGCACCTGCATCCAGTTCACGGAAAACCGGTTCCTCCGGCAATTCGATTTCCGGTTGGATGCCTTTTTCCTGCATGACCGCATAGAAAGACAGCAGACTTTCCTCCAATGCCCGGACAACATCCATACGTTCTGGTTTCAGTTCCTGAAAAGAAGTAACCACACTATATCTGAATAGTTCTTCGGTTAGATTTTTTAAAACATCTGTTCTGTTTTGGATTTGAGAAAGATAGCAGTGTACCGTTTCGCTTTTTTCCTCTCGTTCCAATAGGTCAAGATAACCGTTTATCGCCGTAAGCGGAGTTCTCAGGTCATGGGAAATATTGGTGATAGCTTCTTTCAGTTCCAGATCGCCCTGTTGGTAACGATGGCGTTCCTTGCGGAGCAATCGAAGCTGGATATTAATCTCCGAAGCCAGTTTTCTCAGATGAGGGTCGCTGGAAGAAATATCAATCAGAGTGTTTGTGTCGGAGGAAAGACGTTCCTGGAATTCTGTATGAATTTCATCAATACTTTTTTCTATAAAAATAATCTTTGTGATTAGAAAAAATACAACAATTAGCAAAATACAACACAAAATCCAAGGGAACATCTTTCTACCTCCTTACTTTAGGTTCTTTTTCTTAAAGGAACGACTTCCTATAAGAGATGTTGAAAAAATTACAAACGCAGAGCACAATGGAAGAAAAATCAGGTGTTCCACCCCTTCTTCGCAAAGAATTACACCTTGTCCTCCAGGTGTCAGACAGATAAGAAATTCCAGCAGGATACGAAATGTTCCACCGATGAATTTGATATTTTGGGGATGCCATCGCACAGTTGGGTCTGTATCACTCCACATCCATCCATCCAATAACTCTGGTTCTGCAAAACGATCATAAAGGAGCATCCCGATTATGACCATTGCAGCTACAGCTCCCAGACAAAGAAGTGTCGCTGAGTTTTTGTTCTCCGCCAGACTTGCCAACAGACAACATACGCTGGAGAGTGCAACGACCATCAAAAGGCTTGAAAAAATATAAAATGCCATCTCTCCCAAAGAGAGGTTCAGGCTTGCCGTACCCAGTAGCGGAATACCCAGCATCCCATTAACTATCAACCAGATTAGTGCAGTACTCAGTCCAGCACATATGGTCAGGAGAAGATTGGAAAAATAAACTTCTTCACGAGTGTGTCCGCAGATTAGTTTATTGCGCAGAGTTCCATATTCATAGTCTGTTCCCCACAAATATGCGGCAAATACGGCGATAAATGGTCCCATCAGGGGTGAATATCCAAAAAAACGGGCGACCAGCTTATAGATGTATGCATTAGTCAAATTCGTCTGGAAGTAACCGTTGAGGATGATGAATGCGGAAAGCAATACAGCAATCACTAATTCTATTCGAATCATTTTTTTATTCTCTGTACGGTAAAAGGCTGCTCGAAAAAGTTTACGCATTATTATCACCTCCAACCAGAGAGATGTAATAACTCTCCAAACTTTCATCTTTTTCCTGCATAGACAGCACTTCGCAGTTTTCCTTTGCCAGTACAACGGTCAGCTGTGTCACATTGATCTTTGCGAACACATCGGCTGTTGTTGCGGAGATAATTTTATATTCCAGATTCATGGAATCCAGCACACGAGCCAGAGTAGAAGTATCGGTCACTTCCATGCGGACACACTTGCGGCAAACTGTGTCCAGTTCTTCTGCACTCAGTTCCTTCACCATGCGACCATTATCAATGATACCGTAATGAGTAGCCAGACGGGAAAGTTCATCCAGAATGTGACTGGAAATAAGAACTGTAATCTGTTTTTCTCGGTTCAACTTCAAAATCAGTTCTCGCATTTCCACAATACCCTGAGGGTCGAGACCATTTACAGGCTCATCAAGAACAAGAAAGTCGGGATCACCGGCTAATGCGATAGCGATGCCCAGACGCTGCTTCATACCGAGGGAGAAGTTCTTCGCTTTTTTCTCTCCCGTGTTGTCGAGACCTACCAGCTTCAACAATTCCTGAATACAATCAAATGATGGCAGACCAAGAATGAGATACTGGTGCTTCAGATTTTCCTCCGCAGTCATATCCATGTAGATGGACGGTGTTTCCACCACAGCACCCATGCGACGGCGGGATTTGATAATATCCTTGCTGTCATTGCGGATGCCGTACAGAGAAAAGCTACCGGAAGTCGGTTCCTGCAATCCGCAGATCAAGCGGATCAGGGTTGTCTTACCAGCGCCGTTCTTTCCCACAAAGCCATAGATGGAACCTTTGGGAACATTCATAGTAAGACCATTCAATGCCTGAAAGTTTTTATACTTTTTTGTCAGGCTGTTTGTTTGCAAAATATAGTTCATATTGTATTACCTCCTTTGCTGACCTAAGTTTACAAAACAAAAGTCAAGAAAGTGGTCAAGAAAAACGTCAAGATTTGGTCAAGATTTTTTGTTCTGCCAATTTGAAACCAATTCCCCAGACTGTTTCGATATAGTCTACACCGCTGACATCCTGCATCTTTTTACGAAGATTGCTGATGTGCTGCTTCAAAGAACGCTCGGTGCAGTCGGGTGTGTCCAGACTGATTCTGTCAAGCAGGACACTCTTTGAAATTACCTGTTTGGGATTTTCCATCAGCAGTTTTAAGATGGCATACTCCGTTCGGGTCAGCTTCACAGGCTGCTCCTGTACTGTCAGAGAAAGGGAAACCATATCCAAAACCAAATCGCCAACGGAAAGAGATTTGGTTTCGCCATGTTGTTCTGCCTTGCGGAGCTGAACAGTGATACGGGCAAGAAGCTCCTTTGTATCAAAAGGCTTGGTCATGTAATCTGCCGCACCGCCCAGCAGAAGATTTACCTTGTCTTGCACATCTACTTTTGCGCTGAGAACGATAACAGGAATGTTCTCAATGTGGGGCAGAACTTCCTCGCCAGACAATCCCGGCAACATCAGATCCAGCAGCACCAAATCGGGCTTGTTTTGTGAAAGAAGATATAACGCTTCTGTGCCGGAGTATGCACGAAGAACAGAATAGCCCTCTTGCACCAGCACTTCTCTCAGCATATCTCCAATATGAATATCATCATCTATGATTGCGATTGTTTTCATTCTCGTTCCTCGTCAATTTCCTTTTATAGTTCAAACGCTACTATCGTTTCCTTTGGCAACTTCTCGTTTTCGCAGTTTAGAAGGTAGGCTATTGCCTTGTTCGCAAAGCGGTTTGTTTTCATTGTATCCCAATCGGCAAGTCGGACTATTTCTGATGTGCCGTTCTCAAAATCAAATGAAATCTGGCCCCATTCGCCGTCGCAGTCTGCTTGGTATTCGTAGATTGCGGTGGCGATTTTCTTTTTTCGTTTGGTCTTGGATTTCTGTTTCAAGCGGACAGCATGGATTGCGCCCTCGGCAACCAACAATTCTGTCAGTTTGTCCGCTGCTCTGCGGTAGGCTCGCTCCGCACCGCTGGCAGTGCTGCCCTCAAACATTACAGCCAGTTCCTCAAAGGTGGGACGGCCTTTCCATGAGCCGACATGCCCGCAGGTCATGCAGATTGCCAGCCGCTTTTCAAGCAAGGTCTGTTCCCGGTAGTTCAGCTTATCAAAAGCTCGCTGCACCTTTTCTGCCTGTATGCCGTTCCAGAGGATGTCGGAGTAGTTCCAAGTATCATCAAGAGCAACATCTTCGCCCGTTTCCTCGCCGTCCTCATCTGTCACATAGAATGGTTGCTGATTGCGGATACCTCGAACAACTCTCAGATATTCTTCCGCAAGGGCAAAGTCACAGTTATACTTTTTGGAAAACTCGCTGACCGCACCCTTGGCAGGATCATAGTCCATCAGCTTTTGGAGCATTTGTTCCCTGCAGGAGAGCTTTATATCTATAAAACGGTCTGTATCGTACAGATCGCCGCCATCCACACCCCAAAAGCCTTTGATGCGCTTATTGAGCTGTGGCTCATAATGGTGGAGGAAGAACGAGAAATATATCAAATTCTTTTCCCGCAAGGCAGACAGGATATATTCATTCAGACTGCCCACCGCTGGCGGTTCCGGTTCCAGTTGGAAGATGCGCTCTGCCATATAGGGAATGATACCATCACCGTGCGGATTGACAGCGTATTTTGGTATGTATCCGGTCATATTCCATGTAAAATCACTTAGCATAGCGCACCTCCTTTCAACGTCCAATTTCAAATTTATTTCTTTTTCTTACTCGCAAAAATTGCAATTATACAGAAAACCAAGAAAAACAAAAATCCTATTTTCATTGACTGTTCCTCCTAACAAATTCAAATGCACTTTTGGGCTTCTTTCTTCAAAGCAACCTGTTCCATTTCTTTCTCATAAGTTCCCTTGGCATAAGCGACATTACTTTTTGCCCGGAGCATCTTATCTTTCGCCAGTTTCTTCATAACCTCTGCTAAATCCTCATCCAGTTTGCCACGCTTGATATAGCGGTTTATGGTATTCAGCCGCTTTTCGTATATCTGGATAACAGGATGATCGTCTGCAAGCTCCCGTTGTTCTCTGCCTTTCAGATTGCCGATCTGTCGGCAGGTGCGGTGTAGCTTGTCCCCCGGCGCATAGCCGCCGCAGTATTTGGTGTGCCTTGCGTTGGTTGTCAGAAACCATTTGCCGCAAATTTTACATTTCTTCGGTGCATGACCGACACACAAGCCCTCAAAGAGATCAGACCGGAACATCCCCACAAAGGATACATAATGGATTCGCTTGACGAGCTTTGCAACTTTTTCGCCGGGACGGATGACCGATACATACTGAACGGAATTGTTCAGGGTAGACATCCAGGCATTGCCCTCCGTGATAGAGAACTCCGGCGGGAAATAGCTGCCGAACATTCTGGCGAAGCCCTCTGCGGTACGGTCTGCTTCATTTCCGTCTGATTTTTCCGCAAAATCAAGCATTGCGGTTTGGTATTCCCCAAGGGAGTATGCCAGATGCCCGAATACAGCAGTATATCGTTGGAGCATCATTGCATCGGCATAGTTCGGGATTTCTTCAAACTGCAAGGAATTAGTTGCGGCTTTTATGGCAAACTCCATATATTTCAGCGCATTGTCCGCAGTAAAGACTTTTTCAATCCGTTCTCTATGTTTTGGAATATTCATATTGGAGAACGGCGGCGTTTCGCTGAGAATATCCACCATTGTCAGCACAGCTTCCTTTGCCATAGGAAAGAGTGCGGAAGCATCCTGTCCGGCGTTTAACATTCCAAGCAGTAGATTGATTTTCTCGCATTGCTCGTTCATTCTTGCGAGGGTATCCGCAGGAACATTCAGCGCATCACAGGCAAGAGTACCGATAGGAAATATTTTGCCCTCATATATGACCGTATCCTGCCAAAAATCCAATGTCATCAGTTCTTGATTCATGCTTGCCCTCCTGTCCTGTTTTTTCACTTTTCTAATTATACCATGCAAATGTGAAGAAATCTACATCATCAGATAAGTTGTCCTGTTTTTTGAAATGAGGTTGTCCTGCTTTTAGCCTGCTTTTTTTCAAATCCGTCATAACCATAGTAGAAAGGGCGAAGCACCTGCCAATCACGGCGGGTGCTTCGTGCTTTCCAGACTATTATGAACGGAGGTTTTTCTATGACAATCTATGAAAACATCAAGGCGGCGATCAGCGTGAAGCAAGCTGCCGAGCACTATGGGCTGAAAGTCAACCGCAGCGGTATGACTTGCTGCCCATTCCACAATGACCGGCATCCGAGCTTGAAGCTGAATGAAGATTATTTCTTCTGCTTCGGTTGCGGAGCCAAGGGAGACGTGATCGACCTTGTGGCAAAGCTGTTCAATCTGAGTAACCATGAAGCAGTGCAAAAGCTGGCTGCGGACTTTGGGCTTGACCCGAAACCGCCCACTGCCGCAGCTATGGTCAAGCCAAAGCGTCCCT
>OHAU01000348.1_pt1 | contig 66818 bp, 55 predicted proteins | sample 1577181 | NCBI WGS metagenome assembly OHAU01 (sample SAMEA3541472, study PRJEB24748) | human gut metagenome | biome: human gut; feature: human-associated habitat; material: faeces | place: China | collected 2012
AGTTTGGTTATATATTTGTGTCCGCGCAACGAAGGCGCGGGGAAATGGAGAAAACAATGAAAATTACTGGTAAAGGAAAGATTTCTGTAAAACCTGATAGAATTAGACTTAACATCACAATGGAAGAATCCTATAAGGAATATGAAGTGACATTAAGTCAATCTAGTGACACAACAAAGATATTGAAGGACTTATTTGTATCTTTTGGATTTCAAAAGGATGACTTAAAAACTAACAGTTTTGACATTGATACCAAATATGAGAGTTATAAAGCTAAAGATCAAAGCTGGAAAAAGAGACTTGTAGGATATACCTATACACATCGTATGTTGATATAATTTGATGCAGATAATAAGAAACTAGGGGAGATACTTTATGCTTTGGCACATAGTGTGATTACACCAGAAATTTCAATTGAATATACAGTGAGTGATCCTGAAAAATATAAAGATGAATTATTGAAGAATGCGATAGAAGATTCTAAGCATAAAGCAAAAGTCTTAGCTCATGCTGCAAATATCGAATTAGGTGATATCGTATCTATTGACTATTCGTGGGGTGAAATCAACTTTGTCTCAGAACCTATACAGAATTTTGCATTCGCAAGTGCAGAAAAAACAATGGGTAGTCCTGGATACGATATAGATATTGAAGCAGATGATATTGATGTTACAGATACAGTGACTGTGATTTGGAAAATTAAATAATGTTTTAACAATTATTGCTGAAAGGAGTTGAATCCTATGCCTAACATTAAATCTGAATGAGCATAGTAGATATGCAATACCTAATATACAGGACTTTAAAAAGAGATAGGCCACGCTACAGCTAATGAATGAACTAGCTAAAGATGTAAAATCTAGTAAAGAAAAAGGCTGTTTCACGTTAGAAAACCAGGAAAAACTATTTGAAGCCGGCATAGTTGTATTCAAGTTAGTATTAAAAAGAATAAAATAAACTATAATCAAGCACCAAAAATTTTACTACGTTTTGATACATTTAATCATCAAAAGGGTATTGTTAAAAATTCTTCACTAATAGAAATATACTTCTCAGTAAATAGACTATCTTTTTCCCAAATGAATTCAAAATTATGCTGGAGCTTAAAGTCATCTAATATAATTTCTTTTAATATACCTTTCTGCAATTCTTCTTTCACTGCAGTTTTATACATAAAAGAAATACCACAATCTTTTTTAAGCAAGCTGATGATTGTGTGCATATTTTCTATCTGTATATAATGTATAAAATCAGAAATAGACAAACCACGTACATTTAGACTTTCTTGTAAAATATGTCTTGTACCAGAACCTTGTTCTCGTACAAGAAGTCTTTCATCAAGAAGGTCATGTAAAGTATGAGGTATATTCTTAAACTCATGTGATGCAGCACAGACGGCAATATAGTCCTCAGTGCTGTATTTTTTATGACTATATTTCTCTTTTGGATAATTTCCTTCTACAATAGCCATATGAATCTTACCTTGATCTAATAACTTTAATAATTCTGCCGTATTTCCATAATGAAAATGCAGATTCATTTCAGGATGATGTTTGATAAAATCAGCCAATTTATCCACTATCGCATATTCACCAATTGTCATAGTCACACCAATCGACAATGTTTCTATCATTTCTTCATGACTCTTTATCTCTTTTTTAATTGTTTGCTCATCATTCTGCATAGTCATCAAATATTTTCTTAATATCTCTCCAGAACGTGTTAAAGATAACTGCTTATTTGAATATACAAAGAGTGTTGTTTCATATTCTTCTTCTAAATAATGAATATGCTGTGATACAGCTGGCTGAGTAATATGTAGTTGTTTTGCAGCAAGCGTATAGTTTAATGTCTCACATACTTTTAAAAAAGTATGAATACGATAATCTAACATCTCATCACCTCATCAATAATATTTACTTATAGTTCAATAGAAATATATAATTTAATATTATTATAGTCAAGTGATATAATGAGCACACATTAAAAGAAAGCAGGTAAATCATGGAAACTATTAAAAAGAATATATATGGCATACTTGTATGTTTAGTTATTGCGATTCCATCATGGTTACTAGGAAAACAATTTCCAGTTATTGGTGGGGCAGTGATTTCAATTCTTGCAGGTATGATTATTACTATGTTTTGGAAAGAAAAAGGTAAAGCAGCACCAGGGATCAAATGGACTTCTAAGATCATCCTACAGACAGCTGTCGTCTTATTAGGTTTTGGTATGAATTTAGGTGTCATCTTTGAAACAGGAAAGCAGTCATTACCTATTATTATTTGTACAATCTCTACTTCACTTCTTATTGCATGGCTTTTAAGAAAGATATTACATGTACCTTCCAATACATCTATTCTAGTGGGTGTAGGTTCATCTATTTGTGGTGGTTCTGCCATTGCAGCTACTGCACCAGTCATTGATGCCGATGATGATGAAGTGGCTCAGGCTATTGCAGTTATTTTCTTCTTTAATGTTTTAGCTGCATTATTCTTCCCTATTCTAGGTAAAGCCATCGGCTTTGATACATTACATGGTGATGCATTTGGAATATTTGCAGGGACTGCCATCAATGATACATCTTCAGTTACTGCAGCAGCATCTACTTGGGATAGTATGTGGCATTTAGGTAGTGCTACACTCAATAAAGCTGTAACTGTCAAATTAACACGTACACTTGCAATTATTCCTATCACTTTAGGATTATCAATGATTAGAAGTAAGAAAAAACAGAAATCTTCAAACTTCAACTTAAAGAAAGCATTCCCTATGTTTATTCTTTACTTTGTCTTAGCTGCCATTATTACTACAATCAGCCTTCATATGGGAGTTAACAGCAATGTTTTCTTACCTATTAAAGAATTATCTAAATTCCTTATTATTATGGCTATGGCTGCAATTGGTTTAAATAGTAATGTCATTCACTTAATTAAAACAGGTGGTAAACCATTATTAGTAGGTGCATCATGCTGGTGTGGTATTACTATTGTTTCATTACTCATGCAGCATGTTATGGGCATCTGGTAAGCATTGACTTTACATACTATATTTCTTAAGATAGAAATAGACTTACAGTGAAACTTAATTTTCACTGTTTTTTAATAGGAGAATCATATGAATATTACAGTATATTTAGGTGCCTTGAGAGGCAATGATCCAGTATTAAAGGATGCAGTCAAAGAACTTGGTACATGGATTGGAGAAAACAATCATACACTCATCTATGGTGGATCAAAATCAGGATTAATGGGATACATTGCGGAAAGTGTATTAGATGCAGGTGGAAACGTTATTGGAATAGAACCGCAGTTCTTCATTGATGAAGAACTACAATATGATGGCTTAACAGAGTTAATCATTACTAAAGATATGACAGAAAGAAAAACGAAAATGATAGAATTAGGAGATGCCTTTATTGCATTTCCAGGTGGTACAGGAACATTAGAAGAAATATCAGAAGTGATGTCTAAGATTTCATTGAAACAACTTAATGCAGCTTGCATATTCTATAATTTGAATGATTATTATAAGGGTATGAAAGAACTTATGTCACATATGATAGAAATGGGATTATCTACGCATGAGAAACAGAAGGGTATCTATTTTGCGGATCATCTAGACGATATAAGAAATATTATTGAGAAGGAATAGTGATTTTTATCATTATTCCTTTTATAATGGAATAAATAACAGTTAAGGAGACATACAATGAATCTAGAAGGACAAAACTTAGAATCGTTAAGAAGGATGGTTAGACATCTCCAAGAAGAAAATCAAGAATTAAAAGAACTTCTAAAAAAATCTCATATTACATTTAATGAATCAAAAGAAGATATGACAACCCAATCTATAAATGAGGGTGTATGTATCAAGGATACTTATATTTATGATAAACTTGTAGCTTACTTTCTTACTTTATTTCAAGGAAGAAGAGATGTATATGCATTAAGAGGTTCTAAGGGAGGATATTTTCCACAGTGTTTTAATAGATGGAAGGAATATTGTCCTAAACAAAATAGTCAAAAAGGTGTGTCCTGTCAAAAGTGTCCTTATAAAGAGTGGAAAGCATTAGATAGAGAAGTAGGCAAGGATCATTTATTAGGGTATAAAGACAATTGTACAGATGTCATTGGATTATATCCTTTACTAGAAGATGATACATGTAAACTACTTGTATTTGATTTTGATAATCATGATGAAGATAATAGTGAAAATAATGATTGGAAAGATGAAATTGATGCAATAAGAAAAATATGTCATAAAAATGGTATTGATGTATTAATAGAACGCTCACGTTCAGGAAATGGGGCACATGCATGGATTCTCTTTAAGGAATTTGTACCTGCCTCTCTTGCTAGAGAATTTGGATTACTATTAATTGAGAAGGGGGCTCAATCTATTAATCTCAAATCATTTAGATATTATGATCGTATGTTTCCAACTCAGGACCATAGCGATGGCTTAGGTAATTTAGTCGCATTACCACTTCAAGGTAAGGCATTAAGACAAGGTAATAGTGCTTTTGTAGATGAAAACTGGAATCCTTACTATGATCAATGGAAATTACTAACAACAGTTCATCAATTATCTAAAAATGAGATAGAAGAACATATCTATAAATGGAAAGAAGAACTTTCAATCCCTCAAACTCTTCTTACAATGGATCTACGAAAAAGAATTAAGCCATGGAAAAAGGATGAAAACTTCCATAGTGAAGATGTGATAGATAAACTCTCTATTGTCCTTGCAGATGGTATCTACGTGGATACACTTAATCTTCAGCCACGAATCCAAAACCAGATCAGACGCTTATCTGCATTTGATAATCCTATATTCTATAAGAATCATAACTTAGGATTTTCTAATTGGAATCATCCAAGAGTTATCTATTTAGGCGAAGATGTAGATGATTATATAAAAATCCCTAGAGGGTTATTAGAAACTCTACTTAATAAGTGTCATTCATCAAATATTGAGTATGAAATTGTTGATAAGAGAGAAAAGGGAAAACCTATTAATGTATCATTTACTGGAAAATTAAGAGATGAACAGCTGACTGCTGCATCTGATTTATTAAGCTATGATAATGGTGTTCTTAATGTAGCGACTGCATTTGGTAAGACTGTTGTATCTAGTTATTTAATATCTCAAAGAAAAGTCAATACACTCATTATTATGCAAAGTGTTTCACTAATAGACCAATGGGTAGATGAATTACATCGCTTTTTAGAAATAAACGAAGATCTACCTGTGTATAAAACAAAAACAGGTAAAGAGAAACAAAGAAAAGATCTCATAGGGGTTTTACATGGTAGTAAGAACACCTTAACAGGGATCATTGATGTTGTATCTGTCAATTCTATTTATGATAAAGAAGGCAATAGCCGTTTAAGTCAACCGTATGGCATGGTAATAGTAGATGAATGTCATCATGGGGCTTCCCATATATTTGAAAATGTATTACGTCAAATTAATTCTAAATATGTCTATGGTGTTTCCGCAAATGATAAGAGAATAGACAGACTGGAAAAGAAAGTCTATATGCAGTTAGGTCCAATTAGACATCAATATACAAGTCGAGAGAGAATAAAAAAACAAACTATTGATCATTATGTCTATCCACGATTCACAAGAATAATGGCGTTAGGTGATAGTAAAAATGATCTTAATAGGGCGTATGCGTTTATCTCTAAAAATGAAAATAGAAATAATATGATTATTTCTGATATCAAAAAGTGTATTGAAGAAAATAGAACACCGATTGTATTGACACGCTATAAGGAACATGCAAAATCATTGTATGAATCACTAAAAAAAGATGTCTTAGCTCATACGTATCTTATTTATGGTGATTATTCATTAAAGGAAAATGAAAAAACACGAAAAGCAATATTATCACTTCCTCATGATGAACCTTTTATACTTGTTGCGACATCTCAATCAGTTGGTGAAGGATTTAATGTACCTAGACTCGATACACTATTTTTAACTTCTCCTGTATCTGGTGAACCTTTAGTTGATCAGTTCTTAGGAAGAATCAATAGAGATTACAAGTATAAAAAAAGTGCTATTGTCTATGATTATGTAGATTCTCATATTCATTATTTTAATAATATGTATAAGAAACGCTTATCTGCTTATAGAAAGATTGGTTTTGATGTGATTACTGATATTGTAGACAATAAACAAAATGTGAATCACATTTACAATTATAATGATTATTTAGAAGTATTTAGACAAGATATCCATGAAACAAATAAAAGCATCATTATCTCTAGTCCTCAATTAAATGAAAAGAAAGTATTATCTTTTATTGATTTAATTAAAGATAGACAAGAAAAGGGTGTTTCAGTCAATGTATTCACCAAACAGACAGATGAACCTTATACAAATAATCTCATAGATTTATTATATGGTAATGGTGTATTTGTAGAAGTGTATCCTGATTTAGATTCTTATTTTGCAGTCATTGATCAAGAAATCGTATGGCACGGTGGAATAAATTTGCTTGGTAAATCAAATATCTATGATAGCTTAATGAGAGTGAAATCAACTACGATTGCGGAAAAACTTATATTTAGTCCTACAGAAACTAAAGATTGTGACTCCTAGGTTACAATCTTTTTAAATCTCATAGTACAATGATATAATCTATATTAATGGAGGAGCATTATAATGATGGAATATCTCAAAGAAACACACATACTAGATTATTCTCATCCTACTATTCAAAAACTTATTCATGATAAACACTGGAAAGAAATGAATGAATTTAAAAGAATACAATCAATCTATAATTATGTAAGAGATGAGATCTTATTTGGCTATAATAGTGATGATTATATACCTGCTTCAAAAGTACTATCTGATGGCTATGGTCAATGTAATACTAAAGGAACTCTATTTATGGCATTGCTACGTGCCTGTGATATTCCATGTAGAATACATGGCTTTACTATTGATAAGAAACTGCAAAAAGGAGCTATGACAGGTATTGTATATCATAGTGCACCTAAGAATATATTACACAGCTGGGTGGAAGTTTACCTTGAAAATCGATGGTATGAACTAGAAGGATTTATTTTAGACAAAGCATATCTTAAGCAACTTCAGAATAGATTTACTAAATGTACTGGTCCATTTTGTGGTTATGGTATTGCAGTGAAAAACTTCAAACACCCTATAATTGACTTCAATAGAAATAATACCTATATTCAAAGTGAAGGAATTACTCAAGACTTTGGTATCTATGATTGTCCAGATACGTTACTAAAAGAACATCATCAAGAGATGTCAACCATTAAAACATTCGCTTATAAGTATATTGGTAGACATCTTATGAATTATAATGTAAAGAAAATAAGGAGACACTTCTATGGCATTTAAGATAGTAAGAAATGATATCACAAAAGTAGAAGCTGATATCATAGTTAATACAGCCAATCCACAACCAAAATGTGTAAGTGGCACAGATCTGGCAATATATGAAGCAGCAGGAAAAGAGGCACTTCTTGCAGAAAGAAAGACTATTGGTCCTATTGAAAGAGGAGATATTGCAGTCACTGGAGCTTATCATCTCAACGCAAAATATATTATTCATACAGTAGGACCTGTATGGATTGATGGAAATCATCATGAACTTGAAATACTAGAAAGATGTTATCGTCTACCTCTACAAAAAGCAATAGAACTAGGATGTCAAAGTATCGCATTTCCTCTTATTTCAACAGGTGTATATGAATTTCCAAAAGATAAGGCTTTGCACATTGCAGTATCTGTATTCAGTCAATTTTTAACTGAACATGAAATAGAAATCATTTTAGTTGTATTTGATAAAACCTCTTTTCAATTATCCAGCCAAATTGTCGGAGAGATTGATTCTTATATTGATGCGAACTATGTTAAAGAAAGTCATATCAATGAGTATCCTTTAAGCTACAGACGAAGTGCTCGTCTTCGTTATTTATTTAACTCTTCGTTTCATGAAAAACCATCTCTAGATTTATCGGATACTTCTTTAGAAGATCAGCTCGCAAATATTGGCCCTTCATTTCATGATAAATTATTTGAATTAATAGACAAAGCGCATTTAGATAATAAAGACGTATGGAAACGAGCTAATCTAGATAGAAAACTTTTTTCTAAAATTCAATGCAATAAGAATTATCATCCTAAAAAGAAAACCGTATTTGCATTATGTATCGCATTACAGCTTAATTTAGAAGAATCAAAAGATCTACTTGCAAGAGCGGATTGGGCATTTAGTCCAAGTAGTAAAGTAGATTTAATTGTACAAAAAGCAATCATAGACAAACACTATGATATTATGGAACTCAACATCACATTGTTCAAATATACCAATGTAACTCTTGGTACATAACTGACGTTGGTACTTCATGTATCGACGTTTTTTAAATGTCGCTTTTAAAGCGACCATATATCTTTCCTCCTCATTTATACTGATATTGTAATAAGAAAAAAGATTGGAGGAATATATTATGTATGGTGCAATTTTAGGAGATATTATTGGAAGTCCATTTGAATTTGATAGAGGAGATAAAACAAAGGATTTCAAATTATTTAGTAGAAGATCTCATTTTACAGATGATTCAGTCATGACTCTTGCTGTATGTGAGGCGTTACTTAAAGTAGGGCAGGATGCAACAGTCAAAGAAATCGAAGACACTGTTATATCAAGTATGCAATCATGGGGAAGAAGATATCCTCACGAAGGATATGCAGGTTATTTTAGACGCTGGTTAACAGCACGTCATCCTGAGCCTTATAATAGTTTTGGAAATGGTTCTGCAATGAGAGTATCAGCAGCAGGATGGCTTTATGATTCTCTTGAAAAAACAAGAGTAGTCGCAAAAGCAACTGCCAATGTAACTCATAATCATCCAGAAGGTATTAAGGGTGCAGAGGCGACTGCGAGTGCTATATTTATGGCAAGAAATGGTTCATCAAAAGAAGAAATCAAAAAGTATATTGAGAATGAATTTCATTATGATTTAAATAGAACACTTGATGAAATCCGTCCTAGCTTTCATATGGATGAAACTTGTCAAAAAACTGTCCCTGAAGCAATCATTGCTTTTCTTGAAGCAAGAGACTTTGAAGATGCAATAAGAAATGCAGTATCTCTAGGTGGAGATACAGATACACTTGGTGCTATTACAGGAAGTATTGCAGAAGCTTCTTTTGGAATATCTGAAACACTAATATCTGAATGTAGAAATCGCATCAATAAAGATATGAGAGATGTTGTTGATGCATTTTATAGTCTTGTTAGAGAAGATGATTCACCTAATACAAATCAGATGATTGAAAAAGCTATCAATCAATATTATGTTCATAATGATAAAGAAGGTATGATACTATTTATAGACATGATGATAAATACAATGAAACAGGGTGGGGAATTTATAGTTCCTTATATCACTAAGAATTCATTTTTATCAAAAGAACAAATCAACAGTATAAACATTGGTGACATATTTACTCTTGATCATGATGTCAAACTTAAAATGGAAACAGTCAAAGATGCCAGCGGTAAAGAGTGGCTAGGTGTATTTACTTCAACAGAAGAGATGCATAAAGGGTCTAGTGGTAATGTCCAGATCAACCAATCAATACTTTCAATTCTTAAATTAGTGATTGATTGGAAAGAAATTGATGGAATTGTCATCAATCCATTTGGAAAATATATGCAAATAAGTAAAGCTATGATACTACTATTGATTGGCATATATGAAGAACATGAAAAATAATTAAAAATTCTCAAGAGATTGTAACTGACTTGTTATAATCTCTTTTTTGCATTAAGTGTATATTTCTGTGCTGAAAAAACTATGTAATCTGTTACATATAAGCATATTGTAATATTTGTTGAACATATTTCTTTTACAATGTCAACATATGTGTCTTGACATCTGTCAATAACAATGATAGCATATGCACAGCGTAAAAAGAGATAGGCGCTTAATTTAGGAAAAGTAAGAAATAGAGGATAAAATTATGGATATGATGAATAGAATCAAGCAGCTTAAAGAAAAGAAGAATGCTGTTATATTGGCTCACTATTATGTGGATGCAGATGTACAGGCAGCTGCTGATTTCATTGGTGACTCATTCTATCTTGCAAAAAAAGCAGCAGAAACAGACGCTGATAAGATTGTATTTGCAGGTGTAGAATTCATGGGAGAAAGTGCTAAGATACTTAATCCTACTAAGCATGTATATATGCCAGATGCACATGCAGATTGTCCAATGGCACATATGGTAACTATAGAAAAGATTAAAGAAATGAGAGAAAAGTATGATGATTTAGCTGTTGTATGCTATATCAACTCTACTGCAGAAATCAAGACTTATAGTGATGTATGTGTAACTAGTTCGAATGCAGTTAAAATCGTTAATAAATTACCAAATAAGAATATTTTCTTTGTACCAGATCAGAACTTAGGAAGCTATGTAGCAACTCAGGTAGAAGGTAAGAATATCATTTTAAATAATGGTTTCTGTCCAAGACATCACATCATGACTAAGGAAGATGTATTAAATGCAAAGAAGGAACATCCTGATGCTTTAGTGGCTGTGCATCCTGAATGTAAGCCTGAAGTATTAGAAGAAGCAGATTATATTGGAAGTACATCAGGTATTATTGATTATATCGTTGGAAATGATGCTAAAGAATTTATTGTTGGTACTGTAGATGGTGTTTATGCCACTATCTTAAATCAGGCACCAGATAAGAAGCTTTATAATGTAGTAAGAACTCAGGTATGTCCTAATATGAAACTCAATTCACTAGAAAAGATTGTACATGTATTAGAAACTGGAGAGAATGAAGTATTCTTAAATGAAGAATTTATGAATAAAGCAAAAGCACCATTAGAAAGAATGCTTGAACTTGCTAAATAGGAGATGACGAAAAATGACTAAAAAAACAGATGTTCTAATTGTAGGTACTGGATGTTCAGGATTATATTGTGCCCTTAAATTACCTGGGAACCTTAATATTCATATGATTACTAAGTCATGTGTAGAAGAAAGTGATAGTTTTCTTGCACAGGGTGGTATTTGTATGTTTAAGGATGAAAGTGATTATCATGCTTTCTTTAAAGATACACTAAGAGCTGGACATTATGAAAATAATCCTCTTTCTGTAGAATTAATGATCAGAAGTTCTCGTGCTGTACTTGATGATTTATTATCATATGGTACAGATTTTGCAAGAGATGAAGAAGGAAACCTTAAATATACAAGAGAAGGTGCTCATTCGACTAACAGAATTCTTTATCATGAAGATATTACTGGTAAAGAAATCACTAGTAAGCTTTATGCAGAAGTAAAAACAAGAAAGAATATTACTATTGAAGAATATGTCACTTTGACTGATTTAATTGTCAAGAATGGTAAGTGTGTTGGTGGTAAAGTACGCAAGGGTGATGAAGAATATGATATCTATGCAGACTTTGTTGTACTTGCAACTGGTGGTATTGGTGGTAAATATAAGAATTCTACTAACTACCGTCATTTAACAGGTGATGCCATTGATCTTGCTAAGAAATACAATATTGAAACAGAACATTTGGATTATGTACAGATTCATCCAACAACTTTCTATAGTGAAGATAATGAAAGACGTTTCCTTATTTCCGAAAGTGTCAGAGGTGAAGGTGCACTATTATATGATAAAAATGGTAATCGTTTCGTAAATGAATTATTACCTAGAGATGTCGTTTCTGATGCAATTAAGAAACAGATGGAAAAAGATGGTACTGATTATGTCTTAGAAGATTTAAGACCTATTGGTGAAAAGGAACTAAAGGAACATTTCCCTAATATTGTTCAGTACTGCTTAGATAAAGGCTATGATGTAACTAAAGAATGTATTCCTGTTGTACCAGCCCAGCACTATTTCATGGGTGGTGTAAAAGTAAATGAAAACAGTAAAACATCTATGGAAAATCTATATGCTGTAGGAGAAACAGCATGTAATGGTGTTCATGGAAAGAATAGACTTGCTAGTAACTCATTATTAGAAAGTTTAGTATTTGCTAAAAGAGCCGCAAAAGATATGACAAGAAAGTATGAGGCCCCAAGTATGTTTGATAAGACTACTTTAAAATTAAATGTAGACCCACTAATTCTTTCAGCTCTTCGTGAAGATATTACAAGTGAAGATGTATCTACATGCAGTGTTATGAGAACTGCACAGTTAGGTGAAGTAGAATTAATTTGTAAAGAAAATGGTATTATTGCTGGTCTTCAGATTTTTGAAAGAACATTCAAATTATTAGATGAAGATGTAGATGTACATTTCTTTGCTCATGATGGTGATGAAGTACATAAAGGTGAATTATTGGCTAAAGTAACTGGTGATATGAGAACTCTTCTTGAAGGTGAAAGAACTGCTCTTAACTACTTACAGAGAATGTCAGGTATTGCGACTTATACTCGTAAGGTGGCAGATCTTCTTGAAGATACAGATATTAAGTTACTTGATACAAGAAAGACAACTCCAAATAACAGAATCTTTGAAAAGTATGCTGTTAAAGTAGGTGGAGGAAGCAACCATAGATATAACTTAACAGATGGTGTTTTATTAAAGGATAATCATATTGGTGCAGCAGGAAGCGTCACTAAAGCTGTGCAGATGGCAAGAGACTACGCTCCATCAGTAAGAAAGATTGAAGTAGAAGTAGAAACATTTGATATGGTGAAAGAAGCAGTTGCTGCAGGTGCTGATATTATCATGTTAGATAATATGAGTACTGAATTATTAAAACAGTCTATTGATTATATTGATAAACGTGCTGAAATTGAAATTTCAGGTAATGTGACTGCAGAAAACATTAATAGAGTTAAAGATATGGGTGTTGATTTCATTTCTAGTGGTGCTTTAACACACTCTGCAAAGATTCTAGATTTATCATTAAAGAACCTTCATGCAATTAATGGGAGAGACTAAATGACTGGTAAAGAAAGAAGGGACTACATCCTTACAGAACTGATGGAAAGTGATACACCGATTTCTGCTTCTAATTTTGCGAAACGTCTTCAGGTTTCACGTCAGGTTATTGTGAATGATGTCGCACTTCTTCGTGCTAACAATCATGTTATAGAAGCAACTAATAAAGGATATATTATACGTCAGTCTGCAATGGTAGAAAGAGTTCTTAAAATGCAGCATACAGATGCAGATATAGAAAAAGAGTTAAATACTATAGTTGATTTAGGTGGTTATGTGAAAGATATCTTTGTCTATCATAAAGCTTATCATATTGTACGTGCACCTCTTAATATCGCATCACGTTTAGATGTAAAGAAATATCTAGATAATTTAAAATGTGGGAAATCTATCTCTTTAATGACAGTGACAAGTGGATATCATTATCATACTATCTGTGCTGAAACAGATGAGAGACTTGATGAAATACAGGAAGCTTTATCAAAGCTAGGATATCTCGCAAAACTACAGGAATATGAACCTGTGGAATTCTAAAGGCCATCTTCATTGATGGCTTTTTTCATGTATAATGATATGGAGGTGGTTAACATGATTTATATAACAGGTGATATACATGGAAATCAATTTAAATGGCTTGAGCAGATAGATCCTGTACTTAAAGAAGGGGATATAATTATAGTCTGTGGTGATTTTGGAATAGGCTTTTTCCAACAGAAGTATTCTTCTGAAGAATCATTCTATGATTTTATTAGTGAACAGCCTTATACTGTTTTATTTATTGATGGCAATCATGAAAACTTTAATCTACTTAATAGTTATCAAATAGAATCATGGAATGGGGGACATGTCCATAAAATCAGACAAAACCTTATTCATTTAATGCGTGGAGAAATCTATACAATAGAAGGAAAGACATTCTTTACCTTTGGTGGCGGTTATTCTATTGATCAGCCATTACGTAAAGAGAATGTTTCCTGGTGGCCACAAGAAATGCCAAGCAAGCAGGAATATGAGAATGGATTAACACATTTAGAAGAAGTCAATAATCAAGTAGACTATATTTTAACTCATACTGCACCTGATGAAACAGTCTACTTCCTTTCGACAATCAAACAATATAGAATAAAAGGTGATGTCTATCAGGAATTTCCTCTAACGACTTATTTAAATGACATACAAAAGAAAACAAGCTATACTCATTGGTATTTTGGGCATTTTCATGTAGACAGAGAATTATGGAGAAATCAGACAGCACTCTTTAATACAATATATGAATGTGAGTCTCATCGTATCATTAAACAATGGAATACATATGAATGTTAGCATCTAGACTTCGATACTAGATATATTGACATTAAATAATAGATATGTTAAACTTGCTGTACAAGAGGTGATCAATATGAAACGTACAAAATTAGATGACCGTGTACTTCCTAACTATACACGTGGTGAAGAAATATTTAATATGGTGACTCATATAGTAGGGGCTGCTTTTGGTGTTGCAGCACTTGTATTATGTATTATATTCTCATGTTTACATCATAATGGATATGGACTTGCATCTGGTATTGTTTATGGTGTATCAATGATACTTTTATATACAATGAGTTCTATTTATCATGGTTTATCTCCTAATTTGAAAGCAAAGAAAGTATTCCAGATTATGGATCATTGCAGCATCTTTGTCTTGATTGCAGGAACCTATACACCAGTACTTTTATGTTCTGTAAGACAGGCAGATCCATTCTGGGCATGGGTATTATTTGGTATTGTATGGGCAGTCACAATTCTAGGGATTACATTAAATGCCTATGATATCAACAAGTTTGCGAAGTTCTCTATGGCCTGTTATTTAGTTCTAGGCTGGTGTATTGTCTTTAAGTTTAATTTACTTCCAGGTACTATTGGAATGAATGGTATTTATCTATTGGTTGCTGGAGGCGTAGCATATACAATCGGTACAATCTTCTATGGATTACAAGAAAAAATACATTATATGCACTGTATCTGGCATCTATGGATCTTACTTGGTAGCATTCTACACTTTCTATGCATCATCTTATATTGCATGTAACAGGCTTACGCCTGTTTTTCTTTTATATCTTTTAAAGACATGCTATAATCGTTGAGGAAAGGATGATTAAATGAAAAAAATAAATTTTAAATACGGTTTTTTATACTTAATCACATTTATTATTGTATTAGGTGGCGATTTAGTAACGAAACTTGTAGTCAATGAATCAATGCAGTTAGGCCAGAGCTATCAGGTCATTAAAAACTTTTTTTATTTCACCTATATTCATAATACAGGTGCCGCATGGGGTATGCTTTCAGGGCATTTCTTTATGTTCTATGCAATTTCTATTATTGCTGGTATTATGCTTATTTATTATTTTATCAAAAGTGATAAATCCCAGGTCTTATTAAGATTTGGAATTGTGCTTATATTTAGTGGTATGCTAGGAAATCTATATGATCGTGTTGTTTTTCATTATGTAAGAGACTTTTTAGATTTCTTTGTATTTGGTTATGATTTTCCTATTTTCAATATTGCCGATATGGGTGTTGTAATAGGTGTTTTATTAATCATCTTAGATTTAGGAATTGGAGAATATAAACAATGGAAATACAATCAATTACACCAGAATTAGAAGAAAAAGGCTTGCGTTTAGATAAAGTGATCTTAAATCATATGCCTGATCGTTCACGTACTGAGATTCAGAAATGGATTAAAGCAGGACAGGTTATCGTTAATGATAATGTTGAAAAAGCCAACTATAAGGTAGAAGAAGAGGATATCATCCAGGTCACTTTACCAGATCCTCAAAGTACTGAAATTAATCCTGAAAATATCCCATTAGATATTGTTTATGAAGATGAAGATGTGATTGTCGTCAATAAACCTACAGGTATGATTGTTCATCCATCAGCAGGTATTTATTCAGGAACACTTGTGAATGCATTACTCTATCATTGCCATGATTTACCAGCAATAAATGGTATTACACGTCCTGGTATTGTACATCGTATTGATAAGGAAACAAGTGGTTTATTAATGGTCGCAAAAAATGACAATGCCCATCGTTCATTATCTAAACAGTTAGAAGAACATTCAGTTGTACGTCGTTATGTAGCACTCGTTCATGGTGTTATTAATCATAACGTAGGTCGTATTGAAGCACCTATTGGACGTGATAGCAAAGATCGTAAGAAGATGGCTGTCACTAGTAAGAATGCCAAGGATGCAATCACTAACTTTAAAGTATTAGAACGTTATGATGATATGACACTTATTGAATGTCGTCTAGAAACAGGTAGAACACATCAGATCCGTGTTCATATGCAATATATTGGTCATCCAGTTTATGGTGATCCTCAATATGGCTTTAGAAATGATGATAACACACATGGACAGTATCTACATGCTAAAGTATTAGGTTTTGTTCATCCTAGAACCAATGAACATATGTATTTTGAAGCACCTTTACCTGATTTCTTTGAAGAAAAGATCAAAGAACTAGGAGGAGAATACAATGGATAAGCAGATCATTACATGGGATCAGTATTTCATGGGAGTGGCTAAACTCTCTGCTTATCGTTCTAAAGATCCTAATACGCAGGTAGGCGCTTGTATAGTAAACAGTGATAATCGTATAGTAGGGGTAGGATACAATGGTCTTCCAAGAGGATGTGAAGATGATAAGTTTCCTTGGACTGTAAGAGAAGGGGCTTTGTATGATACCAAGTATCCTTATGTTGTACATGCCGAATTAAACGCAATACTCAACTCTACTCAGAAGTTGCAGGGTTGTCGTATCTATGTTTCTTTATTCCCATGTCATGAATGTACTAAAGCAATCATTCAGAGTGGTATTAAAGAAATTGTCTATGAAGATGAAAAATACAAAGGAACAGAAAGTGATAGAGCAGCTAAACGTATGTTAGATGTGGCTGGTGTTTCTTATCGTAAAGTTCCCGCATTTGAAATAGAAATAAAAAAAGAGAATCAATAATGATTCTCTAGATGAAGAAGAAGGCCTATAGGCCTTCTTTTAATTTCTTTAATGCTCCCTTAACTCTCTTCATATTAGTGAAATTCAACTTACATACCTTTGTAAGAATCTTATCACCATACTTGTGCGCAAGTTTAACAGCCACGATTTCGGCATTAGTGCCAGCCCCTCTAGCAAGGTTCATCTTTAAACTCTTTGTCATACTAGCAAAATATTGTAGATATGCATAACGAGAAATGATTTCTGCAGCTAATACTGCTAAATACTGTTCATCAGCATTGGTTTCAAAAATCATATCTTTTACGACAATAACTTCACTCTTTAAATAATTATAATAAGTCTTAGGTGAAACGAATTGATCAATAACTTTAAATTCAACACTCTTTTTCACTTTCTGAAGAACATTCACAACAGCCTGATTAAAAAGACGTGCACGAATGTTTGCCTGGTTGATTCCACTATCAATCATCTTATTATAATGTGAGTTATCTAGTACTAGTAGTGATGAAATGAGATGTCCTTTTAATAGTTTAGCGTAATTGATAATTTCCTGATTAGACAAATCATCAATATTATCAATATGCAGGTTTTTAATGATCTCAAGTGCTTCATCATCGGCATAGCATGCAACGACACAAAGCGGCCCAAGAAAATCAGCAGATCCTGTTTCTGCAGCACCAATATGTGGATGCATACATAAGTGATCTGAATTCTTTTCCTGCTCAATCTTTTTTGCTAAACTTCTAGACCAATGCTTTGCTTCATGCACCGCATTCTGTCCTAAAAAGCTTGCTTCATAATTCGATGTCACTTCGATGTCACAGCCAATAGCATGAGCTTTTAAAAGAAGGTTCTCGCTTTCGAATGGAACCATCTGACTGTCATAAAACTTCTTCATCTTGTTTAAAATGTTTTCATTAATCAAAAATTTAATTGGCTCCACTATATTCACCTCACATGTTTTATTTTATCATAAATTTCATTTTTTTGACAGTATAAATTTCATTTGTTATAATTAAGAACCGACAACGTCAAGGAGGTAAGTGTTATGAGTTTTCTTGATTTGATTCTTATCGCTTTTTTGTTATATATGTTTTTTAGTGGATATTCCAAAGGTTTTTTCTCTACATTATATGATTTAGTAAGCTTTATAATCATGATGCTTTTTATTTATTTTAATGTAGAAACTATTTCTTCTATTATCCAGATTTATAAGCCTGTAAACGATCCTTTATCACAATTAGGTGGTTCAGTTATAAATATGTTGATAGTCTTTATTATTATGTTTGTTGTTCTAGAAGTGATCCGCAGACTCATAGGCGTTCTTATTAAACCTTTAGTCAATCAATTGACTGATCATTTTGCACTCACTGCTTTTGTCAATCATTTATTAGGTGCGTTGATTCACGCATTAAAGGGTGTATTTATCTCCTTTATGGTTATGATAATGGTTATTATTCCCTTCTTTGGACCTGATATCTTAACTAATTCTAAAATTGGACATTTAATCATAGAAGATGTACCAATTATCTCACAAAAAGCAATCAATGAAGCAAGTGCTTATGGAAGCTTATTAAAAGGACAGCATACACTTCAACTAGAAGATCAAGATATACTAAAGAAGATGATTATCGCGAATAATCATGCTTATGATCATGGAATACTAGATGAGCATGATGCAACACAGTTTGTCTATACACAACTAGGCCCTGCTTTAATGAAACAGCAGGTCATTATACCTCATGAAGAAAAACTTCAATTTATCTCTTTATTAAATAAAACACCTTATACAGACACAGAAAAGAATACGATATTAAATAATATAGGAAGTGAATAAAATGTTAGATAGTTATAAAGTCTTAGAATTTCCAAGAATTCTAAATAGTATTGCTGGAAGCTGCCGTACAGAGATTGCGAAAAAGAAAGTATTACAATTAGAAATGTATGATAATCTGGCTGATTTAAATGAAGAACAGAATCGTTTAGAGGAAGCCATGACTATTCATCGTATTATGGGTACTTTACCTCTTGCACCACTTCATGATATCAGTGCATATCTTGCGAAAGCAAAGATGGATGGTATTTTAGCACCTGAAGAGCTTATGGCTATTGATCATATGTTAGAAAATATCTTTCAGGTAACTTCTTACTTTAATGCTTATGAAGGAGAAATTATTCTCTTAAGAGACTTAGTAGAAGGCTTAGAAGGGGATAATGGGTTACATATAGAAATCAATAGATGCATTATGCCCGATGGCTCTATCAGTGATCATGCCAGTGAAACACTTTATCATATTAGAAAAAGCATGCATGCATTAGAAGGACGTATTCGTCATTCTATGGAAGGGTATTTAAAGAGTGAAAAGAATTCATTAAGTATGGATACTCTCTCTAGCAAAAATGACCGTTTAGTTCTTGCAGTTAAAGCACCTCATAAAAATGAAATCAAAGGCTTAGTACATGCTACAAGTGCTTCTGGACAGACATTCTTTATTGAACCAGAAAGTGTTGTTGTTATGAACAATGAACTTAATGAATTAAAGAGTCAGGAACAGACTGAAATCAATAAAATCTTACAGAGCCTTACAAGACGTGTTAAGTATAACTATACAAGATTCTATTTTGATCAGGAACTCATGTCTGAGCTAGATTTTATTTTTGCGAAAGCACGTTTTGGCTGTGATTATGATTGCATTAAACCTGATATCAATGAATCAGGTGTTCTCTCTTTAAAACAGGCTAGACACCCACTTATTGATCAAGAAAGAATTGTACCTAATGATATTATTATTGATGGTAAGATGTTGATGATTACTGGTTCTAATACCGGTGGTAAAACCGTTGCTTTAAAAACAGCAGGTTTACTTTCATTAATGGCAATTAGTGGTTTAGCCGTACCGGCTATTTCAGCTTCTATTCCATTCTTTGATGCAGTCTATACCGACATTGGTGATGAACAGTCCATTGAGCAGTCTCTTTCAACATATTCATCACATATGAAGAAGCTTATTTATATCTTAGAACACGCAACATGTCGTTCTTTAATTCTTATTGATGAAATTGGTTCTGGTACAGATCCACAAGAAGGGGCATGTCTAGGAGAAGCTATTCTAGATACTTTATTAAGACGTGACTGCCGTATTATTGCATCTACTCACTATGGTGAACTTAAGAGCTATGGGCAATCAAGAGATGATATTACTCTGGCATCTGTTGGATTTGATGTAGAAACAATGCGTCCTACATATAGATTAAAGCTTCATTCTATTGGTTCATCTTATGCCTTTGAGATTGCTGCTTCTTTAGGTCTTGATCACGAGATTATTGATCAAGCTTTACATAATAAAGAAGAACGTATGAGTGAAGCAGAAAAGCTAACCGAGAAGCTTACTAAACAGAGTGCTGAATTAGATGAAAAAGAAGAAATAATCAATACGTTACTTGCTGATAATGAAAAACTTCATAATCGTTATGAACATCAGCTTTCTATTGCCACAAAACAGAAAGATCGTATTGTAGAAGAGGCACAGCAGGAAGCTAATAAGATGCTTGAAGAGGCTAAGAAAACAATTGATGAATTGACTAAAGATATTATGAATCAAGGTGCTTTAAAGCCTCATCAGGTGACTGCAGCGAAACATGCATTAGATCAGCAGAAATATGAAAAGAAAGAAGTAGTCAAGATACAGGATCATGTCTTTAAAAAGGGTGATCATGTTAAACTTGATAAAATGAATAGAGAAGGAGATGTCCTAGAAGTTAAGAAGCATGAATTGCTTGTTGATTTAGGTGGTCTCCAGGCTCGTGTTAAGGATACTGATGTAACATTCATGCATGGTGCCTCTAAGCCTCAGAAGGTTAAAAAAGCAGGCACAAGACAGCATATGAAGAAGACTGGACATTATGAAGTCAATGTCATTGGTATGCGTTACGAAGAAGCGATGAATATTGTAGAAAAGTTCTTAGATGACGCTTTATTACTAGGCTATCCTTCAGTACGTATTGTGCATGGTATGGGTAAAGGTATTTTACGTAATGGTATAAGAAAGAAGCTAGACCATTTATCATATGTCAAGGAATATCGTGATGGTGGGCCAAATGAGGGTGGTTTAGGTGTAACGGTAGTTAGCTTTGAATAAGAATCTAGACTATATTAAAAAGAAGCTTTCTCTGCTTCCTATGTCTCCTGGCTGTTACTTAATGAAGAATACAGAAGGAAAAGTTATTTATGTAGGAAAGGCGCGAAAACTTAAAAATCGCGTCTCTTCTTATTTTACAGGAGCACATAACTATAAAACTACAAAATTAGTCGATCATATATGGGACTTCGACTATATTGTGACAGGCAGTGAAAAGGAAGCATTATTACTAGAAATTAACCTTATTAAAGACTATACACCTGAATACAACATCATGTTCATGGATAATACCTATTATCCTTATATTGAACTCACTGATGAAACCCATCCAAGACTTAAAATAGTAAGAAAAACTAAAAACAAAAAAAATAAGTACTTTGGTCCTTACCCTGATGCCACTGCAGCTAGAAATACTTTTAAATTATTAAATAAGCTTTATCCACTAAGAAAATGTAATCATGTCCCAGATAAACCATGCCTATATTATTCTTTACATCAGTGCCTTGGGCCATGTATTAATGAAGTTGACAAGAGCCAATATGATGAAATTAGAAAAGAACTGATTTCTTTTATACATGGTAATACCAAATCTAAAATAGATGAACTCACTGAAAAGATGATGACAGCTAGTGAAAATCTTCAATTTGAACTTGCAAAAGAATATCGTGATCTCATTCGTTCTATAGAATATGTCACAGCAAAACAGAATGTCCAATTTGGAGACTATAAAGATAGAGATATCTTAGGCTATTTTATTGATAAAGGCTACATTAGTATTCAGCTCTTCTTTATGCGTGAAGGTAAACTTCTCTATCATGATTTTAATTTAGAACCAGTAGGAGAAGATTTTGAAGAAGATTTGATTCGTTTTTTAGTCACTTATTATCAAACACATCCAGAACCTTATGAACTGCTTATTCCTCAGGATGTTGATCTAGAACTATTAACTGAAATATTATCCTGTCATGTTCTTCAGCCACAACGAGGAGATAAGAAATCCTTAGTAGAAATGGCTAATAAAAATGCGAAAGAAGCATTAGAAAAGAAATTCTTGTTAAAAGAGAAGACAGATGAAAAAACAATTCTTCCTATTATTGAATTAGGCCAAAAACTAGGTATTGATACACCACATACAATTGAATTATACGATAACTCTAATATTCAGGGTGCTTATGCAGTCGCTGGTATGGTTGTATATAAAGACGGTGTACCATCTAAAAAAGATTATCGTAAATATAAGATCAAGACAGTAGAAGGTCCAGATGATTATGCAAGTATGAAGGAAGTTATCTATAGACGTTATTATCGCTTACTTATGGAACAAAAAGAAATGGCTGATCTCATAATTGTCGATGGTGGACTAGGACAGATCAAAGTTGCCAAAGAAGTGATAGACAGCTTAAATCTCTCTGTACATATATGTGGTTTATCCAAGGATGATAAACATTCTACCGCAATGTTGCTAGATGAAGATGGAAACCAGGTTCCTATTGATACAAAGAGTCCTTTATTCTTTTTATTAACGCGTATGCAGGATGAAGTGCATCGCTATGCTATATCATTCCACCGTCAGGTACGCTCTAAATCCTTATTTAGTTCTATATTAGATGAAGTAGAAGGAATAGGGGAAGCACGCAAGAAGAAGCTTCTTAATCATTTTAAGAGTGTTAAAAAGATGAAGGAAGCATCACTGGAAGAACTAGAAGCAGTCATTCCCAAGAATACTGCAGCAAAGCTCTATGAAGTACTACATAAAGAATAATCTATACACTCTTCATGATATACTATATAATTGACACTAGAGAGCAGGTGATTTAATGGAAAATAAGCGCAAGTATCTGTTTATTACAGTCATTGCATTATTTATCGTTTCATTCTATACAATTAATCTCCGATTTGATCCATTCTATCGTGTCAATGGCATCAACAACGATAATAGAATGATCATCGAAAAGTATTTAAGTAAAGAAGAACAGAAATATCTTGTAGAAAACAGAATTCCTCTTTACCATTTTATGAAATATATCAAATATGATGATTTCTATCTTCCATATTATCAATATTATGAACTACTAGAAAAAACAGGGCGTTACTCTACAAATAAATCTATCCTACAAACAGGCAATGAATTAGCAACTAAACTCACTGGCATCTATAAAGGTGCATCTTATGATCAAGCAAAGAAACTTGTAGAACATGATTTAGAAGCAGGATATTTATATAATCAGAACTTTGATTTTGATAAACTACAAATATATTATAAAATGAGACCTCTTTATGAAGATTATAGTTATGTAGACGATACAGAATACTATATTGAATTATTAAAGAATCGTGGACTAACAGATAAAATGATTCTTTCATTTTTCAAACAGGCATGTGCTAATTACTCTCGTTATGGTTTAACAACACTTATGACTCAGGCAAATAATCCTGATATGTTCTTGATTCCTGATCCTTCAGCTCTTTTAACTACCTTAAGTGATCAAACTTATATAGGTGCTTATGTTCCTCATAACCTTGTCTTAATGTCAGATATTCATCGTTTAAAATATGCCATGTATTTAAATAATGACGCTTATGACGCGTTAAAGAAGATGATTGATGCCATGCCTGATGAGATTGCGAATGACTTTTATGTTAAAGAAGCTTATACAAGCTTTACTGACTTACAGTATTCAAATCCTAACCTTGCAGGTAAAGATGAAAGACAATTAGGTCATACAGTTTCTATTGCATCTAAATCCATTGCCTATCAGGAGTTTGAAACATCTGCCCTGTCCCAATGGCTTGAAGCACATTCATATGAATATGGTTTTATATTACGTTATCCAAAACGTATGGCATCTTCTACAAATCATGTGTATGATGCACATTATTATCGTTATGTGGGTAAGAAGAATGCGAATAAGATTTATAAAGAAAATAGTTGTATTGAAGAATATAATCAGAAGGAGGCAGCTGAATGAAAAAAATTGTAATTATGTCAGATAACCATGGTGACATGAATATCTTAACAGATATTAAAGTTTTAGAAGATGATGCAGATTACTATATCCATTGTGGTGATAGTGAATCATATCAATTATGCGATTTAGATGAATTTGTTGCTGTGAAAGGAAACAATGACTGGAGTCTTGATCTTCCACAAACTGCAAGATTAGATATTGAAGGAAGACATCTTCTGATTACTCATGGGCAGTTCTTTGGTTATTTTGATCGTGAAAAGAAAATGCTGGACTTTTTAAAGAAATATAATGGAGATGTTTTAATCTCAGGACATACACATATGCCTCTTGTAAAAGAAGAAAATGGTTTCTGGCTTATTAATCCTGGCTCTACTTCATGGCCACGTGGTGGTAGCAAAAGATCTTATGCAGTGATGACTATTGATGGTACAAATGTAGATGTTAGAATTAAAACATTGGAATAATGATACAATTTATCAAATAGGATTGACTTTTTATATCTTCCTATTATAATGGGCATGTAAAGTCAAATATAAAGATAGAGGAAGCGATGCATCAGAGTAGTATGAGGAGTCGGCAGACTAAGAATCATATGAAAGGTAATCATCGCCGAAAGAAGATAAGTGGCAGCTTATGGTCTTGGGGATTCAGGAAATACCTGTCTCACTCCTTCATGATGAAGAGGCGTTATCTAATCGTTAAAAGCTATGCGATAACGTATGGCTTTTTTTCTATTTTTATATAGAAAGGGGAATATTATGAAAAAGACTTTAATTACGCTTGCTACAGCAGCGCTTGTATTATCAGGATGTGGATCATCTACTAAGGATGACAACACTTTTACAGTAGGGATGGAAGCAGCTTACCAGCCATTTAACTGGCAGACTTCTAAGAAAACAGATACTGCAGTTAAATTAGATGGTGGTGCAGGTTATGCAGATGGTTATGATGTTGTCGTTGCCAGCAAGATTGCTAAAAAATTAGGAAAGAAACTTGTAGTAAAGAAGATTGCATGGGATGGTTTACAGCCAGCTGTAGAATCTGGTGAAATTGATGCAATTATCGCAGGTATGACTGCTGATAAGAAACGTGAAAAGGGATTAGATTTCACTACACCTTATTACCAGAGTGAAATGGTTATGATTGTAAGAAAGAACAGTCCAATGACTTCATTCAATGATATCCAGCAGTTCTCAGGATATAAGGTAACAGGTCAGAAGAATACTAACTATGATACAATCATTGATCAGATTAACGGTGTAAAACATCAGACACCTAAATCAACTTATCCAGAATTAGTTGTAGCTTTACAGCAGGGTGATACAGATGGTATTACTGCTGAATTACCAGTTGCAAATGGTATCGTACAGGCTAACCCAGATTTATCAATCGTTAAGTTTGCAGATGGTCATAACTTTAATGTAGATACTGCAGTATCAATTGGATTAAAGAATAATACACGTAAGACTGCTGAATTCAAGAAGATTCAGAAGGCTTTAGATTCTATTTCACAAGAAGAAAGATTAAAAATCATGGAAGATGCTGTTAAGAGAGCACCTACTGAAAAATAGGAGATAAAATGAAAATAGATTTTCAATATGCATGGAGTCAGTTAATTAATAACTGGCCTCTATTCTGGTATGGTATTAAGATGACAATCGCTTTTGCGGTTGTTGGTACATTAGCTGGTTTAATTATTGGTTTAATTATTGGTGCCATTCGTTGTGTACCATTAGATCCACTAGATAAACCAGTGACAAGATTCTTTAAACGTTTAGGACGTTTTATTACAGGCTTTTATGTATGGGTATTCCGTGGAACACCTATGATGGTTCAGGCCGTATTCCTTTATTACTTATTCAAACCAGTATTACATTGGAATAACCTTACAGCTGGTATGGTAATTATCTCAGTGAATACAGCTGCTTATATGGCTGAAATTATTCGTAGTGGGATTCAGTCTATTGATCCTGGGCAGATGGAAGCAGCTAAGTCTTTAGGTATGACAAATACTCAGACTATGATTTCTATCATCTTCCCACAGGCTATTAAGAATACATTCCCATCACTTGGTAACCAGTTTATTGTTAATATTAAGGATAGCTGTATGTTAAATGCGATTTCAGTTGTTGAATTATTCTTCCAGGCACAATCAGTGGCTGGTACAAACATGAGATATATCGAAGTGTATCTTGTTGTTGCAATTCTTTACTTAATTCTTACAACTGTAGCTACATTTGTACTTAACTATGTTGAAAAGAAAATCAATAAGACAAACACAGTTACTATCAAGGATAACTGTGCTTAAGGAGGAAAGAAATGAATACAGTAATTGAAATTAAACATTTAGAAAAACATTTTGGTGACCTCCGTGTTCTTAACGATATTAATTTCACTATCGAACGTGGTAAGGTAGTTACTATTATTGGTTCAAGTGGTTCTGGGAAAAGTACATTACTAAGATGTATCAACCTTCTTGAAGTACCTGATGCAGGTGAAATTCTATTTAATGGACAAAATATCCTTAAAGGTGATTTAGATGCTTCTACATATCGTAGTAAAGTAGGCATGGTATTCCAGAACTTTAACTTATTTAGTAATAAAACAGTTTTAGAAAACTGTATGATTGGACAAATCAAAGTATTAAAGAAATCTAAAGAAGAAGCCCGCGTTGAAGCAATGAAACAGCTAAAAGCTGTTGGTATGGATAAATTTGCAGATGCTTCTAGTACAAAGCTTTCTGGTGGACAAAAACAGCGTGTTGCGATTGCAAGAGCTTTATGTATGAAGCCAGAAGTACTTCTATTTGATGAACCTACAAGTGCCTTAGACCCTGAAATGGTAGGGGATGTATTAGATGTTATGAAGGAACTTGCGAAAGAAGGTTTAACAATGGCTGTTGTGACTCATGAAATGCAGTTTGCAAGAGAAGTCAGCGATGTAGTATGTTTCATGGATAAGGGTGTTATTGCAGAAATGGGAACACCTGAAGAAGTATTTGAACATCCTAAAACAGAACGTGCTAAACAGTTCTTATCACGTTATTCTAATAGATAAAATATTGACTCAAGAGATAGCATAAAAGCTGTCTCTTTTTCTTATATAAAAAAACTGGTAATGACGGTTCTTTACCAGTTATATGCAAAATAAAAACCTCGGATAAACCGAGGTAATTAACAGATGGCGTCCACGAGGGGATTCGAACCCATGACCGCACGCTTAGAAGGCGTGTGCTCTATCCAGCTGAGCTACGTAGACATTTGTTTTTCGACTGCTCGTATATAATAGCATATAGATCATTTTAATGCAATAAGAAAATGAAAAAAATGATTAAATACCTATCTTAAGCTTTTCTCACACTTTAAATAATAAACAAACTGTGTATATATTATAATATTCATATAACATTTTGAGTATTTTTAAATTGTATTATAATATATGTTGAAATGATAAATTGTTAGCGCTATCATATATACATATGGGAGGAATCAAAATGAATAAGAAACAGAAACTCGTTTCTACTACATTATCTACAGTAACAGCATTATCATCTGTAGGTGCTATCTCTAGTTTGCCTAATAACGTTATTACAAATGTTCAGGCATTAGATGAAAATACAGTAGAAACAACTCAACAGGTACAACCAACAATTAGAACAGATTTAGAAAAGGAAGTAGAAGATAAGAACTCTACTGTTATTTCTACTGGAGCTGCATTACAGGGAGCAGAGAATCAGAAGAACAGTTCAGAGGAAGCATTAAACAATGCGAAAAACAATAAGAAAGAAAATGATGAAAAGCTTACTACTTCACAAAATAAGGTTGATCAGACTCTTGCGAAAGAAGTAAAAGATAGAGCCCAGGTCGTTTTACAGCTACAGGAAACTTTATCATCACAGAAACAGCAAAAAGACGCTTTAGATAAAGCTGTAGAAGAAAAACAGAATCAATTAAAAAATGCGCAGGACAAATACAACAAAGCACAAGCTGATTATAATGATTTAGCTGATAAGAATAAGGATGCCTTAGATAAGTTAAATCAGGCTGAAGAGGACAAGGCTCAATATGAAAAAGACCTTGCGAGCTTAAATAATCAGTTGACTACTTTAAATAAGGACATTGAAACAGTTACCACAAAACTTAATGAAGAAAAAAAGTCATTAGAAAACAACAAGACTACTCTTAGTCAGTTAACTACAGAAAAACAAACTCTAGAAGCAGATTTAAAGGTTTCTACTAATAAGCTTAATTCTTTAAAAGATGCACTTAATAAACAGCCAACAACTGAAGAAGTAACTCAGTTACAGAAAGACATTGATACTCTTGAAAAAGATATCGATACTAAGACAACTCAGTTATCTACTTTAGACCAGGAAATTAACAGCTTAACTACTTCAATTGAAGCACAGAGTGCAACTGTTAATGAAACAACTAAGAAAAAGGATGATCTAGCTAAGCAGTATGAGGCTTTGACTACACAGGTTAATGAAGCAAAAACAAATCTAGATACTGCAAAGACTAAATATGATGCAGCTAAAAAAGCAGTAGATGACCTCAACAACAATGTAGATACACCAGAACTTGCAAATTTAAAATTTGAACTCTATCAATTACAGAAGCAGCAGTCTGCCTTACAAGCACAAGTGGATGCGACTACAAGTCAATTAAAAGCAGCTGAAACTGAATTAGCCAATGCTTATACAAAATATGATAACAACGTTGTCAACTTCTATAAAGAAGTCTACAACAACACTGGTGATTTAGATGCTTATTATGCTTATACAGAATTAGAAAAGTATGATGGTAAGACAGTAGGATCAGCGACTATTTATGATAGTAAGAATTATGATAAGACAATTGCTTCATTATCTGATTTACATGAAGCACTTAATTATATTAAGATGTGTAACCAGATTAGAGCATATGAAGGTGTAGCACCACTTAAAGTCTCTTATTACCTTATGAGTGTATCAGCTATCCAGAACCAGTATTCATCAGTAAACCTTGGTCATTCTAAACTATATGAAGTAGGTGAAAACCTCTACTGGAGTAGTCAAGATAACAATTCTGAAGATTTTCTAGATAAAAATGGTAATTTAGATGTTAAATCTCTCTATGAACTAGGAAAAAAACCAGACTCTTTTAATATTCAAAGCAACAACCCATTTTATGGTTGGTGGACTGAAGAAAAAATTTTATATGAACAGACACACAACGCAGATAAAGCTGGACATTATTTCAATATAGTTGATAAAAACTATACTTTAACAGGATTCAGTCATAATAATCAAAAGCACAATTTAAATATGTATACTTGGGGGCAGGTATTTAAAGATAGTTTGAAATTAAACAACCTTAATGGAGAAGGACAAACTACTATCACCGGTCTTACAGTAGATGAATTTGAAAATACATTAAATTCCTGGATCTTAAAGAAGGCCAATGGTGTTCAAATTGAACAGAATAAAGTTGATACTGCAAAAGCTGAAGTTGAAAAGTATACAAATGCACTAAATGACAACAAGCAGAAAATCAACACAAAACAGACTGAAATCAATAATTATAAGGATAATGTAAAGACACAATTTAAAACTGCAGAAACGACTTATAACAACGCTAAGAGCACATATGATAATCTAGTCAATCAGCAGTCTTCAGTAAAAGCTGAATTAGATACTACTTCTACTCAACTTAACGCACAAAAAGACGCTTTAACTAAACTAGAAGATCAGTTAAAAGCTGATAAAAAGAAGAAAGATACTCTATCTAAGCAGATTACTTATGAAAAGGCATTATTAGCTCAAAAGAAAGAAGAACTTGCGAATGCCACTAAAGATAAAGCTGAACTAGAACAGGCTCTTAAAGATGCGAATGCTGATGTTAATCGTATTACTTCTTTAATTGATGAAAATGATAAGAGAATCAATGCTCTTGAGTCAGAAATCAACACTAACCAGCAGAATATCAATGCATACAATGCTGAGTTAAATACTTTGCACTCTGAAGTTACTAATAAAGAAGCTGAAAAAGATGCATTATCTGCCAATATTGATATGTTAAATACTGCAATTAATGCATACAATAAACAGTTAGAAGAATGCAACAAAGCAAAAGATACATTAAATGCTGCTAAAAACAATCTTGATAATGTTCAAGCTGAATATGATCAGGCTGTTAAAGACCAAAAAGCTCAAGCTGATGTCGTAGCTGATACTACTAAGAAGCTAGATGATGCAAATGAAAGTCTTACAAAAGCACAAAGAGCCACTGCTGATTGGGAAGATATTAAAGCAGGTACTGGTGATCATTATGCACCTTATCATGATGAAGTATTAGATAACTTAAGTGATACTGTATTAGTTTATGTAAGTGCGAAAGATGCTGCTGGTTCAATGGAAACTAAGCTTGCTGATGCACAGAAGGACTATGATGAAAAGACAAAAAATTATGAGAATGCTTTAAATGCCTATAATGCAGCTCTTAATGAATATAATGACGCTAAAGCTAATTTAGATGCATTTGATGCAAAATATGGTATTGTCACAAAAGATACAATTACTTTACCTAGTGAAATGACTTATACTGGTAAACAAATTAAACCAGAGATTGTAGTCAAAGATAGTAAAGGTAATGTTGTTGATCCAAGTGAATATACAATCACTTATGGTGATAATACAGAAGTAGGGGAAGGTAGTGTTACTATTAAGTTAAGTGACGAGTATTATGTTGGTACTATCACTAAAACATTTAAGATTGTCTTAGCCTCTACTGATAAAGATGACAATACTACTCCACCTGCAGATAAGAAAGACGATGTCACAACTACTCCTTCTGATAAGAAAGATAACGTTACTGTTACTCCATCACAGAAGAATGATACAACAGCTACAGTAAAGTCTGATAAGACATCTACTACTGTAAAAACAGGTGATTCATCACCAATTGTAATCTTTAGTCTTTTATCAATGCTTTCTATGTTCTTCTATACATTACTAAGAAGAAAAGAAAATAAAAACTAATATGAAAGGTACCTAGGCGTAATAGCGCTTGGGTACCTTTTTACTTAAATATAAAATAAAAACCTCGGATCAACCGAGGTAATTTTTAGATGGCGTCCACGAGGGGATTCGAACCCATGACCGCACGCTTAGAAGGCGTGTGCTCTATCCAGCTGAGCTACGTAGACATTTGTATTTCGACTGCTCATGTATAATACCATGACTTTTTTTATAATGCAAGCACTTTTTTTATAAATATATGTGTTGACTTTATTAAATCACTTCACATATAATAATCATTAGTTTGATAACACTAACTATTATTAGCTGAGACTAAGTAAGGAGATGACTATGAAAATTATTTGGATACTACTAGGATTTATATCTTTGATACTTGGTACTTTAGGAATTGTACTTCCTATTTTACCTACTGTTCCTTTTTATATGGCAACTGTATTCTGTTTTGCGAAAAGTTCAGATAAGCTTCACCACTGGTTTACGCACACAAACCTTTATAAAAAGCACTTAGATAGTTTTATACAAAACAGATCTATGACATTAATGACTAAATGTAAGATCCTGGGTATGGTTACAGCTATTATGTTAATAGGGTTCATCTGTATGAAAAATGTACCTGTAGGAAGAATATGTATTACGATTGTCTGGATTTTCCATATTCTTTATTTCTTTTTCCGAATCAAGACGATAAAGAAAGAAGTGATAATCAATGAATAAAGTAGAAAAAAAGAGAGTCAAAGAACAGGAAACGATTGAAAAGATGGTTCATATCTATTGTAAAAAGAATCATCATACAAAAGAGTTATGTTCTGAATGTAAGGAATTAGTGAATTATGCAACAACACGTAGTCAAAGATGTCCTTTTATGGCAGAAAAGACATTCTGTGCGCATTGCAAGGTGCATTGTTATAAGCCTGAGATGAGAAAAAGAATCAAACAGGTCATGCGTTATAGTGGTCCTAGAATGATCATCTATGCTCCTAAAACAGCTTTATGGCATATGCTATGTACTATAAAAGAAAGGATATTAAAATGATTAAAACAAGATTGATACAATTGTTGTCGCATTCTAAAAAATATATTGTTTATACAGTATTCTGGCAATGGATTTCATTACTCGCACAGATCACTGCTGTATTTACTATTGCAGACTTATTGGGTTATGTATTGAATAATACGCTTACTATAACTCATCTTAAATCTACATTTTTATTATTACTAGGAATCATAGTGATTCGCTATACATGTGAACGTATGAGTGCTCGTACATCATACCTAGCAAGTGTGGATGTAAAACGTATATTAAGAGAAAAGATTTATGATAAGATGCTTAAACTCGGAGCCTCTTATAATGAATATGTGTCTTCTTCTGAAGTAGTACAGGTGTCTACAGAAGGAGTAGAACAATTAGAAACATATTTTAGCAAGTATCTCCCTCAATTATTTTATAGCTTACTTGCACCAATCACATTATTCATTATATTAAGTCGGGTAAATCTAAAAGCAAGTATCGTACTATTAATCTGTGTACCACTTATTCCTATGTCTATAGTAGCTGTACAGAAGTTTGCGAAAAAACTATTAAGTAACTATTGGTCTACTTATACAGGACTTGGAGATTCATTCTTAGAAAACCTTCAGGGATTAACAACTCTTAAAATATATCAGGCAGATAATATGAAAGCAGAAGAAATGGATCAAGAATCCGAAAAATTCCGTAAGATCACTATGAAGGTTTTAACTATGCAGCTCAATTCTATTAGTGTCATGGATATTGTTGCTTATGGTGGTGCTGCAGTTGGAATGATCATTGCTTTATTAGAATATCTTCATGGACATATTAATATGCAGGGTACACTCTGTATCATTCTTCTAGCCAGTGAATTCTTCCTTCCTTTAAGACTACTTGGATCTTTTTTCCATATTGCAATGAATGGGATGGCAGCGAGTGATAAAATCTTTAAAATTCTTGATATTCCTGAAACAAGTTCTGGAAAAGAAGTATTATCTGATCGTAGTTTAGATATCTTATTCAAGGATGTTCATTTCTCTTATGAAGAAAATAGAGAAATATTAAAGGGTATTGATATGACATTACCAAAAAACTCTTTTATTTCATTAGTTGGAGAATCAGGATGTGGTAAGAGTACAATTGCTAATATTCTTGCTGGAAAGAATAGAGGATATACAGGTGATATCACAATTGGTGATACTCCCTTAAAGGATGTCAATGAAGAAGATTTAATGAAGCATGTTGTATTGATTAGACATAACAGCTATTTATTTAAAGGGACTGTAGAAGAGAATCTTCGTATGGCTGATCCTCATGCTACAAAAGAAGAAATGAAAGCAGTACTAGAAAAAGTAAATCTTTTAGGATTTCTTAACTCACAGGATGGTATAAAAACAAAACTATTAGAGAAAGCATCTAACTTATCGGGTGGTCAGTGTCAAAGATTAGCCCTTGCTCGTGCTTTACTTAAAAAAGATGTATCTGTCTATATCCTTGATGAAGCAGCTTCTAATATTGATATTGAAAGTGAAGAACTGATTATGAATGTCATTCATGAATTAGCCAAAACAAAAACTGTATTACTTATTTCTCATAGACTTGCCAACGTAGTAAAGAGTGATCATATCTACTTCTTACAAGATGGACAAATCAAAGAACATGGTTCACATACTGAATTAATGAATCAAAATGGTGCCTATAAACATTTATATGAAACACAGATGGCTTTAGAAAACTATGGAAAGAAAGGAACTGTATAATGAGTAAAACAAATCGTAGAAGTGCTATTCAAATCATGGGTCAGTTGATTGGTTTAGTTAAACCACTTCTTATTTTTATGATTGCTGCCATTCTGCTTGGTACTGTTGGTTATTTATGTGCGATCTTCCTGACTATCCTTGCAGGACAGGTACTTGCTCATGGACTTATTCCACAATTATTTTTTCGCATAAGAAATCCACGTCTTGTCTTTATGCCTGTTAAAACAGTCTTGACTATAATGATTGTGATTGCTTTATTACGTGGTATTCTGCATTATCTCGAACAATACTGCAATCATTATATTGCCTTCAGATTACTTGCCATTATTCGCCATAAAGTCTTTGAAGCATTACAGAAACTATGCCCAGCCAAGCTAGAATCTCGTGATAAAGGAAATCTTATTTCTATTATTACTACAGATATAGAATTATTAGAAGTTTTCTATGCACATACTATTTCTCCTATCTGTATCGCATTCCTCACTTCTTTATTCATGGTACTCTTTATTGGATATTATCATTATTTAGCTGGATCACTTGCACTTATTGCTTATATTATTGTTGGTGTGATTATTCCAGTTATTAATGGCAAGCTGGGAAGTGCTGAAGGGATGACTTTTCGTAATAATTTTGGTGAATTAAACAGTTTTGTATTGGATTCCTTACGTGGACTAGATGAAACAATCCAATATAATCAGGGTGAAGAAAGAAAACAGGAAATCATTGAGCGTTCTAAGCAACTTGCAAAACAGCAGGAATACTTAAGCTATAGAGAAGGGGCTCAGCGTTCTATCACAAATACAGTTATTCTTTTAGCTTCATTTGGTATGCTTTTCTTAACACTATTCCTTTATCTTAATCATGAATTAGGTTTTGAAGGTATTATTACCTGTACTTTATCCATGATGGGTTCATTTGGTCCCGTAGTCGCTTTATCAAGTCTTTCTAATAACCTCAATCAAACCTTAGCAAGTGGTGAACGTGTTCTTTCACTTCTTGAAGAAAAGCCTCTTGTAGAAGAAGTAGAAGGAGACAAAGAAACTAATGACTCCTTTAAAGGAGCTGCACTTAATCATGTTACTTTCTCATATGATGATGAAACAATCCTAGATGATTATTCATTAAAACTAGAACCTGGTAAGATTACAGGAATCCATGGTGTGAGTGGTTCTGGTAAATCTACAATACTAAAATTATTAATGCGTTTCTGGGATGTGCATCAAGGCTCTATTACTGTAGATGAAGAAGAAATCAAACAGATTCCTACAAAACATTTACGTAATATAGAAAGCTATGTCACACAGGAAACGCATCTCTTCCATGACTCTATCGCAAATAATATTGCGATTGCGAAAAAAGATGCTACACGTGAAGAAATTATGGAAGCAGCTAAGAAAGCCTCGATTCATGACTTCATCATGGCTTTACCTAAAGGTTATGATACAGAAGTAGGGGAGTTAGGTGATACATTATCAGGTGGAGAGAAACAAAGAATTGGAATTGCGCGTGCATTCCTACATGATGCACCAATGATTCTTATGGATGAACCAACATCTAACTTAGATTCACTCAATGAAGGTATTATCTTGAAATCATTAAAAGAGTCTTCAAAACAAAAAACAATTGTTCTTGTATCACATAGAGTATCTACAATGAATATTGCAGATACTGTTTATGAGATGAAGGATGGTAGAATTTCTTAATAAGAGGATGTTCACGCATCCTTTTTTCATGTTAAGATAATTATGAGGTGAACAAATATGTTATGTGATTATCATGTACATACTATTTATAGCGATGATTCTGTTTATGAAATGGAAGAAGTTGTAAAGGATGGTATAAAAAAAGAAATTAAAGAATTATGTTTTACTGATCATGTAGATTATGGCATTAAAAGAGATGTAGATGATCCTCTTGGTCCTGTATATCTCAATGGACAACCCATAACCAATGTTGATTATCCTAAGTATTATAAGGAATATCTGTATGTAAAAGAAAAGTATAAAGATCAAATTACACTAAAGTTAGGATTAGAATTTGGTATCCAGGTACATACAATTAACCAATATGAAGCATTATTTAAAGCTTATCCCTTTGATTTTATTATCCTTTCTATTCATCAGGTAGATGATTTAGAATTCTGGACAGGAGATTATCAAAAAGGCAGAACAGAAGAAGAATATTATACACGATACTACCAGGAATTATATGATGTAGTAAAGAACTATAAGAATTATAGTGTTCTAGGTCATATGGATCTCATGAAGCGTTATGATGATCATGATGGCTATGATAGCTTTAATAAGCATAAGGATATCATTACTGATATTCTAAAAATCGTCATCAAAGATGGCAAGGGAATTGAAATCAATACATCATCAGTACGCTATAAACTAGATGATTTAATGCCTTCTAAAGATATACTTAAACTTTATTTAGAACTTGGTGGTACTATTATCACAATAGGTAGTGATAGTCATCAAGAAGATCATTTAAGTGCCTATATAGAAGATACTAAAAAGCAGTTAAAAGCATTAGGGTTTAAACAGTACTGTACATATAATAAAATGATTCCTGAATTTCATAATTTGTGATATTTAAATTATATTGAACAATACACATTTTTTCTTATTTTTTTGTGTAAATAATGTGTATTTTTATGTAAAAAAGCACTTGCAATACATCTCTTGGCATGTTATTATACATGAGCAGTCAAGAGAGATGTCTACGTAGCTCAGCTGGATAGAGCACACGCCTTCTAAGCGTGCGGTCATGGGTTCGAATCCCCTCGTGGACGCCATCTGTAAATTACCTCGGTTCATCCGAGGTTTTTTTATATTAAAAAAATATTTAAAACGCCTATAAATAGGCATTATGAGCAAATACTTCAACGCATTATATTTCTAAATCCTTTATAATCATAGATGTAGAAAGGTTTTGGTGATAAATATGAATAAAAATAATTACTCTTTATATCGTTTAATGAATATCTATATGAATGATTCTCTTGCAGGAATCCGTTTCTTCTATAATATTAAATGGCCTCAAGGATTTGCTTGTGAAGAATGTGGTAGTTCTCATTATATTTATGATGAGGGAAATAGATGTTTCATCTGTGCTCATTGTGGACATAAAGAAGATTTACTGGCACATACTGTTTTATCAGAATGTCTTGATAATCCTAATTCTCTTGTCCTAGGACTTTATCTATGCCTTACAAGTAAGCGTAGAGTGACTCAGAAAGAACTTGCCCAGCTTGTAACTATTCCTACTAAAAGTGCTGCAATACTTATTAAGAATACAGAAATGATTGATGAATGTAATATCCAGGAGGATATTATTAAGAAGATGTTTGAAGTAACTGATAATCCCTTATTAAAAAATGTATCTTATAGTAATAAGAATGACTCAAATCGTGCTATAATACCAACGAAAGCAGGGTGATTTGTATGACAGAAACAACAGGTTCAATTATTAATATAGTGAATACTGGTCAGGTGATTACATTGACTGTAAAGTATATAGTTGATCATCACGTTTATTCATTTAAAGAAGAAGCTGTATTAAAGCCAGCAAGACAATTACTATTATTTAAGTCTAAAAGAAAAGTACCTGTGTTAGGTACTTTAAGAGTAGGACAGGAAGTCACTGTCTATTATGATGAAAAACATCCAAGTACTGCTTATCTTAAAGATAATGCGAGATAGAATGTTTATAAGTTTCTAGGAAAATGATAAAGGATAGAAAGCATAGCCATTCAAACAAGCCTGTAATATCTGCAAGAAAGTATAATACAGTCGTTAACATAAGACATAATGATATCAATAGCTGCAGGAGCTTATAGGCTAAGTAAGTATGAGTTTGATGTAAATCATAGAGAAACATTGCAAGAGTAATGACTATGAACACAATCCCAATAAAACCTATATAAGTATGACATTCTGAAAAGAAGTCATGACTTGATCTTTTAAATGGCATAAAAAGACTTATAAGAAGACATAGACCTGATATATGGACAAGTGCTTTACGTTTTGTGATTTGGTATAACTGATACCAGTAATAGATTAAAAACACAAAGAAGAAGCATTGCATTGGATAATGATATTGTGGCATGCTCATGACTCCAGATAAATTATTATGTATTAAACTGAGTCTTGAAGCAAAATATGCCAATATTGTAAGAAAAATGATATGTACCATAAAAACCTCCTGCTTCATTATAACCGCTTCTATTTGAGAAGAATAGAAAGATATGCTAAAATATATTAAATGTGATAGGTTGAACATATTGAAAGGAGTATTATGAAACACAATAATGTTAAAATCATGCCTCTAGGTGGACAAGCCGAAGTAGGCAAGAGTATGTACAGTATAGAAGTAAACGGAAAGATTTTCATCATTGATGCAGGTTATCGTTTTCCGGATTTAGATAAGCTTGGTGTTGATATCATCATTCCAAGTTTTGATTATTTAATTGAAAGAAAGAAGGATATTGTCGCCATCATTATCACTCATGGACATAATGATGTTATGGCGGCATTACCTTATTTATTAAATGCTATTCAGGGTGTTCCTGTATATGCGCCTAATTTAACTGCAGACCTCATTGAAATGATGATTGATCATTATCAAAGACATCAGAAAAAAAATCTTCATATGGAACTCATTCGTGTAAAACGTGATGAATCTATTAAGATTGCTGGTATTCCAGTAGAATTCTTCCCTGAAACACATTCTATTCCTGGAAGTGTTGGTGTAGCCATCTGGACTCCTGATGGATATGTTGTATATGGTGGAGAGTTCATCATTGACTTTGGTTCTCCTGAAGGATTTAGGTGTAATATCCAGAAGATGATGGAAATTGGGAAGAAGGGCGTTCTTGCCTTAATGGTTGAATCATCAGGTGCAAGTAATCCTGGTTATACTTCTCCAAATCATAAGCTTACAAATAAGATTGAATCTATGTTTGAAGATGCATCTGGTAGAATTATTATTTCTTCTTATGCTCAGAACGTCTTTAGAACAAAAGAAATTGTAGAACTTACTAAGAAATATCATCGTCAGATTGTCTTCTATGGTCGTGATAAGTATGATCAGACAAATAGCATTATTCGTTTAGAAAAGACAACACGTGAACCAGTTATTACTGTGCCAAGTAAATATCTAGGTAAGAAAGAAAATGTAGGTATTCCAGCAAAGGATTCTAACTATGTTATTTTATTAAGTGGTGCACCTAATACAATCTATAATGATATTTGTGATATTTTAGATGGTGGAGATGAACTATTAAAAATCAGAGAAGGGGATACATTTATTGTTGCTTCTCCAGTACTTCCAGGTACTGAAAAAATTGCGAATAAAGCACAGAATGATTTATTTAGAACTCCTGCTGATGTTCATATTCTTAAAAATAAAGAATTACCATCAATGCATGCTTCTATCGAAGATATCAAAGTATTTATTCAGTTATTTAATCCTAAGTACTATGTTCCAATCAAAGGTGAATATCGTCGTTTTGTAGCTAATGCACATATTGCTAATGAAATGGGCATTGATAATGATCATATCGTAATATTAGATAATGGTGAAAAGTGTACTTTTGAAAATGGACAGTTAGATGAAAATCGTGAAGTCATTGAAATCGAAGATGTCATGATTGATGGTATTGGTGTCGGTGATGTTGGAGAAAAGGTTATTGATGACCGTATCCAGTTATCTAATGATGGTATTGTAGTAGTAGGTGTCACTATTGATTCACGTACTAAAGAAATCATTGCCCAGACAGACTGTCAGACACGTGGATTTGTTTATTTAAAAGATTCTGGTTATGTCATTAAAGAAATTATTAATATCTGTGAGGGTGTTGTTTCTAAGTTAAAGGATGATCCTCAAATGGATGTTCAAGATATACGTAATGAGATGAAAGAATTATCTATGCGTTATATTATGAAAGAAACAGGTAAGAAACCTGTATTCATTGGTGTTGTAGTAGAAATATAAGCAGGATTTATTCCTGCTTTTTAAAACTACGAAAGGAAGTGAAAACATGGCTGAAAAGAAAACAAAGAAACCTAAAAAAGCACCTGTATCCAAACAGCCAAAAAAACAAGAAGAACCTAAATCTAACAAGATCAAAGTAAGACTCATCGCCTTATTTTTATTGTTTATATTCTTTATTAGTATATGTCAATTAGGAATAGTAGGGGGATTCTTCCATACACTCATGGTTTATATTTTTGGTAGTATGATGATTTATCCAATTCTTATTATACTCTCTATTGTATCTGCTTATTTTGTAATAAAGGGAGAAGCCCCTCAATGGAAAGGACCACAAGCTATAGGGCTTGTTATGATGATTATTGGTATCTTACTTATTTGTACGTATGCAGGTAATATGCATTCTACAGGTAGTATGAATAACTATATAAAGCATGATGGTGTAACAAGTGGTGGTTTAATAGGTTCATTATTATATGCACCACTAAGTGCTTTATTTTCTCCTATTGGAACTCTTATTTTTGGTATTATTTTACTACTAGCCGGTCTTGCATTATTCTCTAGTAAGTATATTCATCAATATAAGATCAAGCAGAATGAAAAAGAAGCACAGGATGCAGTAGAAGTATTTGAAAACAAGAAAGAAACATCTAAAGTAAAGGATTTCTTTGCACCTAAACAAAAAGAAAAGGGATTCTTCCCTGATAAAGTATTTGAAGAGAAAGAACCTTTAAAGGAACCTGATATAGATCTTACTTTTAATCAAAAGAGTATGCGTTTAGATATTGAAAAGAAGAAACCTAAAAAGATGGAATACAGGGATGGTGTTTATCAGCTTCCTTCATTTGATTTATTAAATCCTATTCGTAATACAGGTAACTTATCAGAAGAAGCCAAACATGCTAAAAGTACAGGAAAGATTCTTGAAAACATGTTTGAAGAATTTGGTGTCAATGCGAATGTAGTCCATCTCTATATTGGACCTACAGTTACTAAATTTGAAATTAAGCTAGAAGCAGGTACACGAGTTAATCGTATATTGCAGTTGCAGGATGATATTCAGCTTGCATTAGCTGCCAAAGAAATTAGAATTGAAGCGCCTATTCCAGGTAAACCTTATGTAGGTATTGAAGTGCCTAATAAGACAGCCGCTATGGTCCCATTTAATGAAGTTTATCAGCTTTCTATGCGTGATCATACATGGGATAACAAGTTAGCTGTTCCACTCGGTAAAGATGTATCTGGTAATCTTATTGTCGCAGAACTCAATAAGATGCCTCATTTACTTATTGCAGGGGCGACTGGTTCAGGTAAATCAGTCTGTGTGAACTCTATTATTACTTCTATTCTTATGAAAGCAACACCAGATGAGGTAAGACTTATTCTGGTTGACCCTAAGAAGGTTGAATTATCTAACTATAATGGCGTACCTCATTTATTATCTCCTGTTGTCACTGATCCTAAAAAAGCAGCAGGTGTATTACAGCAGGTTGTTGCAGAAATGGAAAGACGTTATGAAGTCTTTGCTGATAATGGACAGCGTAATATGGAATCCTATAATATTTATGCAAGAACGTTCAATGAAAAGGCTAATGATGAAGATAAAAAAGAAATCATGCCTTATCATGTTGTTATCTTAGATGAAGTTGCTGATTTAATGATGGTCGCTTCTAAAACAGTAGAAGACTGTATTATGCGTATTTCACAGATGGCTCGTGCTGCAGGTATTCATCTTATTGTCGCAACACAAAGACCATCTACTGATATTATTACTGGTGTTATCAAAGCTAATATTCCATCACGTATTGCCTTTGCAGTATCTTCAAGTGTTGACTCACGTACAATATTAGATGCAACAGGGGCTGAAAAACTACTTGGAAAAGGAGATATGCTCTTTAGTCCAATGGGTTCTAGTTCACCAGTACGTGTACAGGGTGCATTTGTAGCAGATGAAGAAGTAAGTCGCGTTGTAGAGTTTGTTTCTAAACAGATGGATGCAAACTATGATGATAATTATGTCAATGCGAAAGAAGTATCAAATGGCAGCTCTTCAGTCAATGATTCTTTAGATGATACAGAAGAAGAATATGAAGAATGCCGTGAATTTGTCATTAAAGAACAACGTGCAAGTACTTCTTTATTACAAAGAAGATTCAGAATTGGCTATAATAAAGCAGCTCGTATCATGGAACAGTTAGAACAAAATGGTGTAATTGGCCCACAGATAGGTTCTAAACCAAGAGAAGTTTATATTCGAGGTTATAGTGAAGAAGATATTTAAGATATCTTCTTTTTTTGATTAATTAAGCGTTAACACTTTATAAAGTAGCAATAAAGTGTTAAAATTAATATATATCAAAAGGAGGAATTGAATAATATGAAAAAGCTTATGGCATCTGCTGTAGTACTTTCAATGGTACTCGTTGGCTGCGGTTCTAGTTCTAAAAAGGACACAAAAAAACCAGAAATCGCTTTGATTACTGACTCAGGAGGAATTAACGATAAGTCGTTCAACCAGTCAGCATGGGAAGCAGTAAAAGAGTATGGAACTAAAAATGATAAGGGTTATAAGTATTATAAACCTGCTTCATTTGATACTGCTGGTTATAAGGATCAGATCAAGAACGCTGTTGACAATGGTGCAAAAGTCGTTGTTTTACCAGGTTTCAAATTTGCTGCTGCATTAGGTACAATCCAGAATCAAGAAAAATACAAGGGTGTTAAGTTCGTTGCGATCGACTTCACACCTACTGATGAAAAAGATAACGCTGTAGATGTTGCAGATAATGTTTACAGTGCAACTTATAAAGAACAGCAGCCAGGTTATTTAGCTGGTTATGCTGCTGTAAAAGAAGGCTACACAAAGATTGGCTTCATGGGTGGTATGGCACTTCCTGCAGTAATTAACTATGGTTATGGTTATTTACAGGGTGCTAACGACGCTGCAAAAGAATTAAATATTAAAGTTTCTGCAAAATATACTTACACAGGTACATTCAATGAATCACCAGAAATTAAGACTAAAGCTACTGGATGGTACAATGGTGGTACTGATGTAATCTTTGCTTGTGGTGGACAGATTTGTAACTCTATCTTCGCTGCTGCAGAAGATACAAACAAAAAGTCTATCGGTGTAGATAGTGACCAGAAAGATGATTCTAAAACAGTTATTACTTCAGCTATGAAGGGCGTTAAACAGACTGTATTAGATGAAATCACAAATGCTTTCAATAACAAGTTTGAAGGTGGCGCTCATGTATTAGGTGCAGAAGGCGACTACATTGGTCTTTCAACTGATTTCTCAAGATTAAAGAAATTCACAAAGAAAGATTACGAAAAAGTATTCAAAGATGTTAAAGATGGCAAAGTAAAGATTATTACTTACTCAGATGTTGATGAAAATGCAAAGGGTGATCCTAATACAAAAGTATTAAAGGATGCTTTAACTAACGTAACAGTATCTTACGAAAACTAAATAGAATCTATAAAAGTGGCTTAAATAGCCACTTTTTTTGATTAAGAAAGATAACAGATAGGCAAAAAATATAGATTTCTCATATTATAAAAGAATAATTTTTAGCATACACCCAAAAAAATAAGGACCAAAGCTTATATGCTCTAATCTTTTTTTGCTTTTTCAATAACGGCTTCCATAGATTTTCACATGCTTATCTAAACTCATTTACAAACTCAGTTTTATAACTTGCACCAACTGTTTTCACATTGCTTATTAATCAAAGTTGCCCTTATTGATTCATTTAAAAAATTAATTTTAAAGCACTAAGAATCAAAACAATGAGCGATAAAATCTGAACGATTGTGGTAGTGTCTTTTAATACCCTGTTTCACTTTTTTATTTTAGTCATACCCTCTCTTACCAAATCCTATCATATTAATAATTTTACACATATAAACATTAATATCATTCCAAGCTCTTATCAAATTTATTATTTTGTATATGTTTCTTTATATTCAAAAATACATTTAGTTATTTTTAAAGTGAACAATTTATAGTATAATATGGTCAGAGGTGAGAATATTGGAATATGCTATTGAAATGCTTAATATCACAAAAGAATTCCCTGGTATTAAAGCTAACGACGATATTACTCTTCAAGTAAAAAAAGGCGAAATTCATGCTTTATTAGGTGAGAATGGTGCTGGTAAATCTACTTTGATGAGTATTTTATTTGGTCTTTATCAGCCTGATATGGGTGAAATAAAGATTAATGGACAAAGCGTTAAAATCAATGACCCAAATGATGCCAATAAATATAACATTGGTATGGTGCATCAGCATTTTAAACTTGTTCATAATTTCACTGTTTTGGAAAACATTATTTTAGGGGTTGAAGAAAAGGGGTTATTCGGTAAGCTCAAGACAGATAATGCGCGTAAGAAGGTGATGGGCTTATCTGAGAAGTATCATTTAAACATTGATCCAGATGCAAAGATTGAAGATATTACTGTTGGTATGCAGCAGCGTGTAGAAATCTTAAAGATGTTATATAGAAATAATGATATCTTGATTTTTGATGAACCTACAGCAGTACTCACTCCACAGGAAATTGATGAGTTAATGAAAATCATGAAGGAACTTATTAAGGAAGGTAAATCCATCATTTTCATCACTCATAAGTTAAATGAAATCAAAGCAGTAGCGGATCGCTGTACAATCATTCGTAAGGGACGATATGTTGGTACAGTCAATGTAGCTGATGTGACTAAAGAACAGTTATCAGAAATGATGGTTGGTCATAAGGTAAACTTGACAGTCACTAAAGATGAACATGAACCATCTGATGTTGTATTAAAGGTTGACCATTTAAGCTATCAGCCTAAGACTTCAGATAAACTTCTTTTAAATGATGTTTCATTTGAAGTAAGAAAAGGGGAAATTGTTTGTATTGCTGGTATTGATGGCAATGGTCAGAGTGAATTGATTTATAACTTAACTGGACTTGAACAGCCTAATATGGGTCATGTTTACTTAAATGATGAAGAAATCACTCATAAAAGTATTCGTTATCGTAATGATCATGGAGTATCTCATATCCCAGAAGACCGTCATAAACATGGGTTAGTTCTTGATTATACTCTTGGTGAAAACTTGATTTTGAAATCATATTATAAGAAAGACTTCCAGAATCATGGCATTATTAATTTTGATGCAATGAATACTTATGCTGATCATCTTATTGAAGAATATGATGTACGTTCAGGTGAAGGTAGAAATTCTATTGTACGTGGTATGTCCGGTGGTAACCAGCAGAAGGCCATTATTGCGAGAGAAGTAGAACAGAATGATGACTTACTTATCGCTGTACAGCCTACACGTGGTCTAGATGTTGGGGCTATTGAATTTATTCATAAGCAGATTGTTAAGACAAGAGACAACAATAAAGCAGTATTACTTGTGTCACTTGAACTTGATGAAGTTATGAACTTATCAGATCGTATTTTAGTGATGTATGAAGGGGAAATCGTTGCGGATTTAAATCCAAAAGAGACTACTATTCAGGAATTAGGACTTTATATGGCAGGTTCTAAGAGAGGAGAAGGTTATGAAAAGTAATAAACCCGCTTTAATGGAACGTGCCAGCTTCAAATCAATTGTGTCTTCTTTAATCGCAATTTTAATGGGGCTAGTCGTTGGTTTTATCATTATCTTAATTGCTAATCCTAGTGATGCATTACAGGGATTATCTATTTTATTAACAGGTGGCTTTAGAGAAGGGTTATCTAGTATTGGACAGGTTATTTATTTAGCTGTACCAATCATGATGACAGGTCTATCTGTTTCATTTGCTTATAAATGTGGTGAATTCAATATCGGTGTTCCTGGTCAGTATTTAGTAGGAAGCTTCACTGCTGTATTTATCGCATTAAGAGCTACTTTTATTCCAGATAACTTAGTATGGATTTTTGCTATTTTAGGAGCTGGAATTGCTGGCGCTTTATGGGCACTTATTCCTGGTATCTTAAAGGCTGCTCGTAACGTAAACGTAGTTATTTCTGGTATCATGTGTAACTATATTGGTATGTTACTTGTTATCCAAGGTATCAAAGCAACTATCTACAACTCTACTGGTGCAGAAAGTTATGCTGTATCTAAAGCACGTAGTATTCCTGGATTTGGCTTAAATCAGATCTTTGGTGATCGTGTTAACCTTGGTATTATCATTGCAATCTTACTTTGTGTACTTGCTTGGTTTATCATGAATAAAACTACTTTTGGTTATGAACTAAAAGCATGTGGTTTCAATAAAGATGCAGCAAGATATGCAGGTATGAACGAAAAGAAATGTATCGTTTTAGCCCTTATGATTTCAGGATTCTTTGCTGGTGTAGGAGGAGCCTTAACATACTTATGTGGTACTGGTAAAACATTACCAATCACAGAAACATTACCAAACGAAGGCTGGAACGGTATCCCAGTTGCCTTGCTTGGTTTCTCTAATCCAATTGGCTGTATCTTTGCTGCCTTATTCATTGGTTATATGAATGTTGGTGGTAACTATATGCAGTCACTTAATATTGCGATTGAAGTTATTGATATTATCGTTGCTGTTATTATCTACTTCGCTTCATTCACACTATTCATTAAAGCCTTATTAGAACGTTATCAAAGAAATAAAAAGAGAAAAGCAGAAATGCAGAATGAAGGAGGTAAAACAGAATGAGTTTAGTTTATTTCCTTTTTGCTCAGACTTTACTATTTGCCATTCCATTAATGATTGTTGCTTTGGGTGGTATGTTCTCTGAACGAAGTGGTGTTGTTAACTTAGCCCTTGAAGGTATTATGATCATTGGTGGTTTTGCTGGTGTATTCTATTTGAATTATATGCAGTCTAATGATATTCTTCATGGTCTGCCACTATTATTAACAGGTTTACTTATTTCTGGTATTGTTGGTATACTATTTAGTATGCTTCATGCCTTTGCAGCCATTCATTTAAGTGCTGACCAGACTATTTCTGGTACTGCATTAAATATGCTTGCTCCAGCACTTGGTATCTTCATCGCAAAAACAGTACAGGATGGTATGCAGAATGTTTCATTCACTAATGAATTCAGAATTTCTGAAGTTCCTGGACTTAGCAGTATTCCAGTACTTGGTGATTTATTCTTCAAGAACTGCTACTTTACTACATTCCTAGGCATTGCGATTCTTATCATTTCTTGGTATTTCCTTATGAAAACTAAGACTGGTTTAAGAATCCGTTCTTGTGGTGAAAACCCTCAGGCAGCAGATGCTGCAGGGATCAGTGTTTATAAGATCAGATATCTAGGTGTAGGTATTTCTGGTTTCTTAGCTGGTATGGGTGGACTTATTTATATTCTACCTATCTCTACAGAGTTCACCTGCACTGTTGCTGGTTATGGTTTCTTAGCTTTAGCTGTATTAATCTTCGGTAACTGGGCACCATTAAGAATTGCTGGTGCAGCATTCTTCTTTGGTTTCATGAAGACATTGTCTTATACATATAACTCAGTTCCATTACTTGCTAAAATGTCTTTACCTGATACAACATATAAATTAATTCCATATGTTGCCACTTTAATTCTATTAGCATTCACATCTAAGAACTCAGCTGCGCCTCGTGCAGATGGTGTACCTTACGATAAATCTAAACGTTAATAGAGCTGGACTCCTTAGGGAGTCCTTTTTTCTTGCACTACTATACAAAAAAGTTATAATGAATAGAGAAAGAAAAGAGGTATACAATGAACAAGATCTATCAAATGAATGGATATCAACTTCACTTGATTTCATCTAAGAAATTTAAAGATATTACAATCTCTGTTCGTTTTAAAGGACGTTTTACAAGAGAAACAGTCACAAGTAGAAGTGTTCTAGGATTCTTAATGATCACTGGAACTATGAAGCATCCAACACAAAAGGACTTATCTAGAACACTAGAAGATTTATATGGTGCAAATCTTTCTGCGAATATTTCTTCAGCAGGTAAAGGTCATATTATTACTTTTAAGAATACATGTGTTAATCAGGAATTCCTTCCTATCAATGAAAATCTACTCATTAAACAGGTAGATTTATTAAATGAATTAGTGAATCATCCTTATATTGTAGATGGCCATTTTGATGAAGAAATGACTGAACTTAAGAAACAGGAAATTACATATCGTATTATGGCTGATATGGACGATAAGATGGGCTATGCCTTTGATCGCATGGTAGATTATATGGGCAGAGGAAGTGTGCTAGGATTACGTTCTACAGGTTATATAGAGGATATGGAAAACATCAATGCTTATACTCTTGTAAAAACATATAAAGATATGATTCAAAATGATGATAAGCATGTTTATGTAGTAGGGGATATAGATGAAAGTATTATCTCTATCTTCAAAGAAAAGCTACAGTTCCCAGAAGTGAAACATGATCCTTATCCTAGTGCCTATATGTATCAAAATGATCGTAAACATCTTTTAGATATTATTGAAAAACAGGATATCGTCCAGTCTAAACTCGTTATGGGATATAAAGCAAACTGCTGTACCTTAAGTGAAAATACAGCTGCAATGAGCGTATTTTCTAATTTATTAGGAGGTTATTCTCAATCTAGACTATTCCAGGTAGTCAGAGAAAAAAATAGCTTATGTTACTTTATTCATTCAAGTTATGATCCAATGAATGGTATTATGACCATTGCAGCAGGTATTGATATGAATAATTATGATAAGACTAAAGAGTTAATTGGAAAACAGATCAAAGACTTACAGGCTGGGCATATCACTGATGAAGAATTATCAATGGTAAAGACTATGCTTATCAATACATTATCTAAAGTAGATGATGATCCTGATGCCATTATCTCATTCAATTGGAGAAGAGATATTATTAATAGTCAGGATACAATTGAAGACAAACAGAATGCAATTAAAAATGTCACAAAAAAAGATGTCATCAAATGTGCTCAAAGTATAGAATTAGATACCATCTATTTCTTAACTGGAAAGGAGTTCTATGAAGAAAACTTATTATCCAACAATTAAAGAAACGCTCTATTATGAAAAGATGAGTAATGGACTTAATGTCTATTTGATGCCAAAAGATGGCTTTACTAAGACATATGGCTTATTTTCAACACGTTTTGGTTCTATTGACCGTAGCTTTGTTCCTCTAGGAGAAACAGATTTAATCACAGTACCTGATGGTGTCGCTCATTTTCTAGAACATAAGATGTTTGATATGGAAGATGGAGATGCCTCAGAAAAGTTTGCTGCACTTGGTGCGAGCAGTAACGCCTTCACTTCTCATAGCCGTACTGCTTATTTGTTCAATACAGCTGCGAATGTTGATGAATGTACTGAATTATTATTAGATTTCGTGCAGGAACTCAATGTTACACCTGAAAGTATTGAAAAAGAAAAGGGCATCATTAATCAGGAAATAGGCATGTATAATGATGATCCTGACTGGCGTGGTTATTTTGGTGCCATCAGCAACCTTTATCATAATCATCCTGTTAGAATTGATATTGCTGGTACTGTTGAAACTGTGGCGGAAATCGATTATGACATCTTACAAAAGTGCTATCATACATTCTATCATCCATCTAATATGATGTTATTTGTGTCAGGAAACTTTGATCCAGAACACCTCATGTCCGTTATTAGAGATAATCAGGCAAAGAAAGATTTCAATGATATGCCTCCAATTGTAAGAGGAGATCACAATGAACCAGAAACCATCTTTAAAGCTTATGAAGAAAATGAAATGGATGTTACCATGACTAAGGTCAATGTCGCAATAAAAATAAACAATGTCCCTGAATCGCCTGAAGAAAAACTCAAAAGACAGCTTTCATTCTATATCTTCATGGATATGTTATTCTCTAAGAGTAGTGATTTAAGAGATGAATGGACTAAGATGGGACTCATCAATGATTCTTTCTTCACTAACTTCTCACAAGAGCGTGATTTCTCTCATATTATTTTTGCAGGAGATAGTCCTAAACCTGAGGAACTTCTATCTCATATACATAAACTTATTGAAGATATTCCTCATATGACATTGGATGAAGAAGCATTCAATAGAATGAAAAGAAATAATATTGGAACTCTTATTGGCTTTTTCAATTCTATCGAAACAATCGCTTCATTATTTAGCCAATACTATTTAGAAGGTATTAATTTATTTGATCTATTTGAGGCCTATCAGGCTCTTACTATCGATGATATTAAAAATATTTTGCCTCTATTTTGTAAGGATTTAACATCTAATTTTATTGTTAGACCACTTAAGGATAACGCCTAGATGTTGACTAAAAAGGTGCTTATGCTATAATGGTGGTGACCTGAGAGTATATGGATTTCCTACATTTTTGATAAGGGAACCTGATTGTTAGAAAGACGGTGTTGAAGACCTGCTACGAGTAGGGATCCTAAAGTTTTTCACAAGGTGCCCACCTGTATTTAACAGGGATAATCAACGCCTCTTAGGTCTTTTCGTTTGTTTAAATTATACAGGAGGTCATCATGGCTATTGATCAGAAACTTATCGATGAAATTAATGCACTTGCTCATAAAAAAAAGACAGTAGGTCTTACACCTGAGGAACAGGTTCGTCAGCAGAAGCTTAGACAGAAATACCTAAAAGAATTTAGAAGAGGCTTTGAACAGCAGCTTCAGAGTATCAAAGTTGTTGATGCAAAAGGTAACGATGTCACTCCTGCTAAAGCAAGAATGCATAAAAAAGTAAACTAGACAGTCTTTGTGAAAAGATTGTCTTTTTTATTGCGTAAAAATGGTTTACACATCATTAAAATTATGTATAATGGTGGTGATTAGGAGGTACTCGAAATGGATTCGAATTTATCGATCGCTACAATAAGATCGCTTTGTATTGACATGATCAATAAGGCAAATTCTGGTCATCCAGGTATGGTTCTAGATGGCGCACCTGCTTTATACACATTGTTTACTAAGGTGATGAACATAAATCCCTCTTTGTCTAGTTGGCAAAATAGGGATCGCTTTGTTCTTGCAAGTGGTCATGCTAGTTCTTTACTTTATGCTTTATTACATCTTTCTGGTTATGATTTAAGTCTTGATGATTTAAAACAGTTCAGACAGTGGCAGTCAAAAACACCTGGACATCCAGAAATCACTATCACAGATGGTGTAGATGCATCTTCAGGACCTTTAGGTCAGGGGATTCCTACAGCCACAGGTATGGCAATTGCTGAAAAGTTCCTTGCTGAAAAGTACAACAAGGAAGATTGTTCAATTGTTGACCATTACACATATGTATTATGTGGTGATGGTGATATGCAGGAAGGTGTGACTTATGAAGCATCATCTCTTGCTGGTCATCTTTCATTAGGTAAGTTAATTGTTATCTATGATGCCAATGAAGTAACACTTGATGGTCCTCTTTCATATTCATTCAGTGAAAATGTAAAGAAGAGATATGAAGCAATGAATTGGCAGGTTATCGAAGTGGCTGATGGTAATGACATTCAGGCCATCAACCGTGCATTAAAGCGTGCTAAGAAAGAGTTATTCAAACCATCTATTATCATCATGAAGACTGTTATTGGTTATGGTTCTTGCAATCAGGGAACTAATAAAGTTCATGGTGCACCTCTAGGTGAAGAAGACGGTAAGAATGCTAAGTTATCTTATGGATTTGACCATGATCCTTTCTATGTTCCTGAAGAAGTTTATGCTGATTTCAAAAAGAACGTAAAAGACCGTGGTACAAGAGCATATAAGAAATGGTTAAAGACTGTTGAAGAATATGCTGAAAAATATCCAGAAGAATATAAAGAATATAAAAATGCTATTGAAGGTAATTATCATTTAGATATTACAGAACTTCAAAAGGAATTCAAACCAGGTTATACAGAAGCAACTCGTAATATTTCTCATAGAATTATTCAGGAAGTGGCTAAGCAGAACCCTACATTCTTATCTGGTACTGCAGATCTATCTTCATCTACTAAGACATCAATCCAGGGCGAAGGAAGATTTAGCTGTGAAAACTATACTGGAAGAAATGTATATTTTGGTATCAGAGAATTCGCAATGGTGTCTATCATGAATGGTATGACATTACATAAGGGTGTTAAGATCTCAGCAGGGGGCTTCTTAGTATTCAGTGATTACTTTAAAGCAGCCTTAAGAATGGGTTCTTTACAGGAATGTCCAATCATTCTTCCATTATCACATGACTCTATTGCAGTTGGTGAAGATGGTCCTACACATCAGCCTGTTGAACAGCTTGCAATGCTTAGAAGCAGTATTGATGTTGAAGTATTACGTCCAGCTGATGCAAATGAAATGCTTGCATCTTGGAAGATTGCTGTTGAAACAAAGAATATGCCAGTTGCATTAATTCTTACTAGACAGCCAGTAGAAAACCTTACAAATTCTACTTATGAAGATGTATTACATGGTGCTTATATTGCTAGAAAAGAGTCTGGTGACTTAGAAGGTATCATTATTGCATCTGGTTCAGAAGTGGGTCTTGCTATTCATGCACAGGAAGAATTAGAAAAACAGGGACATTCAGTACGTGTTGTTTCTATGCCTTCAATGAATTTATTTGATGCACAGAGTGATGAATATAAGGAATCCGTTTTACCAAATAGCTGCAGAAAGCGTCTTTCTGTAGAAATGTTATCTGATTTTGGATGGCATAAATATGTTGGTTTAGATGGTAAGACTATGTGTGTTGATACTTTTGGTGCGAGTGCTCCAGCAAGTAGAGTCATCAAAGAATATGGCTTTACTGTAGAAAACGTAGTAAAAGAATACAATTCATTATAAAAACAACTAAAAAGAGAGGGTATCTTAGGATATTCTCTCTTTAATTAGTGCTAAAACACTAAAACAATTTACAAACATAATCTAGTTTGATATAATTATTTAACGTTAACGGAGGTATTTACAATGGTAGCAGGATATATTATTACTACAATTATTGGTGCTCTTGTTGGATTCTTCTTTGCAAGATGGATGTTCAAGAGAGAATTAAAGAAAAACCCACCAATTTCAGAAAAAATGATTCGTGCTATGTTTATGGAAATGGGACGTAAACCTAGCGAAACTCAGATCAAGAGAATCATGAAAAGTGTCAATGATCAGTATAAATAAGGGATAATACCCTTATTTTTATTTAATATGAAAATTACAATTACTAGACATTCTAAAACGCTTTGGAATAAAGAAAAAAGACTTCAAGGATGTAAAGATTCTCCTTTAAGTCCTGAAGGCATGGACAATATTCTTGCATTAAAAGAACACATCAAGAATAACCATTATGATGCTATTTATTCTAGTCCTATTAAGCGTGCTTATGATACCGTAAAACTCTTATTTGATGATCAGTCCATCATTACTGATGAACGCATTAGAGAAATGAACTTTGGAATATTAGAAGGACAGAAAATTGATGAAATTCCAGAGGAATATAAAAAAGCTTATCATGATTTATGGTGTCACCCTGAAATATCCAATGGTATTCCAGAAGGGGAAACCTATGATGAAATTGAAGAAAGAGTTAAAGACTTCTTAAATGATCTTGTAAAGAAGCCTTATGATAATGTCTTTATTGTCACTCATGGATTCTGTTTTACTATTATTATGGCCACTATCATGAACCTTGATAGAAAAGACTATATTAAAGTCAATAGTCCTGTTGTGGATGGCTGTTCTGAAACAATTGTGGATTATAGTAATGGCGAGTTTAGTGTCGAAGTTTATGGAAATAATGATTTCCTTCCACACCAGTCAAATGAATCATTTTCTAAATAAATAAAGTCAAATGGCTAAAACCATTTGACTTTATTTTCTGTTCCTTCTTTTATTCTTATAATATTTGCACGATGTCTATAGACAATAAGTGCGACAACACATATATTAGTAATGATTCCAGTTGTAGAATATCCAATAAATGGTGATGCAATAAGTACAGCTGTTGCACCAAGGATACTAGATAAAGATACATACTTAGTTGTCTTTAATGTAATTAAGAATACCGCAACTGCGATAATAAAACCATATATATTAGTCATTAATGTATAGGCGATTGCACTTGATACAGCCTTACCACCCTGAAAATTCGCAAAGATAGGATAACAATGACCAATCATACAGAATAGTGCACATGGATAAATGATATTAGCTGAAATACCAGATACTTTCGCAATCCATCCTGTTAGTAGGATGGTAATGATACATTTTGTTGCATCAAGTAAAATAACTGTTATTCCGGCTTTTTTGCCTAGTACTCTTCCTGCATTGGTACCACCTAGATTATGTGATCCATATTGACGAACATCAGTATTATAAAACACTTTACCAATGACTAATGCAAAAGGTATTGAACCATATAGATAACTTATTAATAAACAGATGATTATAATTAAATATTTCATCGACTCACCTCACAAAAATTCATTATACATAAATACTACAAAAAATCAAACTTTCCTAAAAAAACCTTTTTGTGTTATACTAGTCAAGTTGAGGAGGTATGCTCATGTCAAATACACATTATGATGAATCCGATATTCAAATCTTAAAGGGGCTAGAAGCCGTAAGAAAAAGACCAGGAATGTACATTGGTTCAACTGATTCTCGTGGTTTACACCACCTTGTATGGGAAATTGTTGATAACTCTATTGATGAAGCCATTGCTGGTTATGGTAAGAAGATCACAGTTACATTACATAAAGACAATAGCGTAACGGTCGAAGATGAAGGCCGTGGTATGCCAACAGGTATTAATAAAGAAACAGGAAAGCCAACTACAGAAGTTATTCTTACTGTATTACATGCAGGTGGTAAATTTTCTGAAGATGGTGGTTATAAAACTTCAGGAGGCTTACATGGTGTAGGGTCTTCTGTCGTCAATGCGTTAAGTGAATTTTTAGAGGTGACTGTCCATCGTGATGGTCTGATTCACACACAGCGCTTTGAAAATGGTGCTACAAAAATTGGAAAGTTAAAAAAAGTAGGAAAAACTAATAAGACAGGTACTATTATTCATTTTAAGCCTGATGCGTCTATTTTCTCTACCACAACATTTAGTTTCCAGACAATTAGTGAAAGACTCCGTGAAGATGCATTCTTATTAAAGGGAATGACAATAGAACTTATTGATGAACGTACTGATAAAGATGAAACATATCAGTATGAAAAAGGCTTAGAAGAATTTATAGACTGGATCAATAATGATAAAGAAGCTGTTTCACCTATTATCTCTTTTGATGATACTAATAACGAAATAGAAGTAGAAATTGCGATGCAGTTTACGCAAAGCTATCAGGAAAATATTATTTCGTTTGTTAACTTAGTACGTACTGGAGATGGAGGTACACATGAAGTAGGATTCCGTTCTGGTTTAACTAAAGTATTTAATGAATATGCAAGAAAATATGCTTTATTAAAAACAAAAGATAAGAATCTTGAAGGTAGTGATGTACGTGAAGGATTGAATGCTATTATTTCTGTTAAGATTCCAGAAAAGTATCTTCAGTTTGAAGGACAGACTAAATCTAAGCTTGGTTCTCCTATTGCCCGTAATATTCTAGAAAATGTGACTTTTGAACGTATTACTTATTTCTTAGAAGAAAATAAAGATATTGCAGAGAAACTGATTGAAAAGATGATCAAGGCAGCTAATGCAAGACAGGCAGCACGTAAAGCTAAGGAGCAGGCAAGAAAAGGTAAGAATAACCGTGAAGCAAAATTCTTAAGTGGTAAGTTAGCACCTGCACAATCCAAAAATAAGCGTAAGAATGAATTATATCTTGTCGAAGGTGATTCTGCCGGAGGTAGTGCAAAACAGGGGAGAGACCGTAAATTCCAGGCTATTCTTCCACTTCGTGGTAAGGTTATTAATACAGAAAAAGCAACACAGGCAGATATCCTAAAGAATGAAGAAATCAGTACAATGATTAATACAATTAATGCAGGTGTAGGTGCTGATTTTAATGTGGATGATAGTGCTTATGATAAGATTATCATCATGACCGATGCCGATACTGATGGGGCACATATCCAGATCTTATTGCTTACATTCTTCTATCGTTATATGCGTGGTTTGATTAAAGCAGGTAAGGTTTATATTGCCATGCCACCACTTTATAAAGTTTCTAAGAAGTCTGGCAAGAAAGATAATGTTATTTATTGCTGGGATGAAAAAGATTTAGAAGCCGCTCGTAAGAAAATGGGAAGAGGCTATGATGTACAGCGTTACAAAGGTCTTGGTGAAATGAATGCAGAACAGTTATGGGAAACAACTATGAACCCTGAAACTCGTACTCTTATTCAGGTTACTATCGATGATGCTGCAATTGTAGAAAGAAGTGTCTCTGTATTAATGGGTGATAAAGTACAACCTAGACGTGAATGGATTGAAAACAATGTACAGTTCTCATTAGAAGATAGCTTCTTTATGGAAGGATAGGTGATCAAACATGACAGAAAAAAATATTATTATGTCCTTAGAGGATATCATGGGTGACCGCTTTGGACGTTATTCTAAATATATTATCCAGGATCGTGCATTACCTGATGTAAGAGATGGATTAAAACCAGTACAAAGAAGAATTTTATATGCTATGTGGAAGGAAGGAAATCTTCCTACTAAACCATATCGTAAGTCTGCTAAGACTGTTGGTACAGTTATTGGTAATTATCATCCTCATGGTGATTATTCTGTTTATGAAGCGATGGTCCGTTTATCACAGGACTGGAAGATGCGTATGCCTTTAGTAGATATGCAGGGGAATAACGGGTCTATTGATAATGACCCGGCTGCTGCCATGCGTTATACTGAAGCACGATTAGCACCAATTGCGTTAGATTTAATTAAAGATATAGATAAAGAAACAGTGCCGATGGCACTTAACTTCGATGATACAGAATATGAACCAACTGTATTCCCAGCTAAGTATCCTAACCTATTAGTCAATGGGGCCACAGGTATTTCAGCTGGTTATGCCACTGATATTCCTCCTCACAACTTAGAGGAAGTCATTGATGCTACTATTTACCGTATTAAGCATCCACATTGCTCATTTGATGATCTTCATCAATTTATTAAAGGGCCTGATTTTCCAACAGGTGCTATAGTAGAAGGGGCAAGTGATATTGCGACAGCCTTAAGAACTGGTCGTGGTAAGGTTGTTGTCCGTTCACGTTATAAGATTGTTGAACAGAAAAATATCAATCAGATTCTTATTACAGAAATTCCTTATGAAGTCAATAAAGCTGAACTTGTAAGAAAGATGGCTGAAATTCAGTTTAATCGTGATATTGATGGAATCGTTGAAGTCAGAGATGAATCTGACCGTAATGGATTATGTATTGCGGTAGATTTAAAGAAAGATGTTGATGCAAGAAATACATTAAACTACTTCTTTAAAAATACAGATTTGCAGAAGAACTATAACTATAATATGACTGCAATCAAAGATAAGCGTCCAGTACTTATGGGTATTGAAGATATTCTTGATGGCTATATCAAGCATGAATGTGAAGTCGTAACTAAGCGTTCTGTTTTTGATCTTAATAAAGCACAGGAACGTGAGCATATAGTAGAAGGGCTTATTAAGGCTATTTCTATTCTGGATGAAGTTGTAAAAACAATTCGCGCATCTAAAGATAAATCAGATGCAAAAGTCAATTTAATGAATGCTTTTGGCTTTACTGAAAGACAGGCAGAAGCCATTGTAACTTTACAGCTTTATCGTTTGACAAATACTGATATTGTATCCTTAGAAAATGAACAGAAAGAATTACAAGCTCTTATTGAAAGCTTAAATGCGATTTTAAATAGTGAAAAAGTATTAAGAAAAGTAATTATAAATGAGTTAAATGAAATTAAGAAGAAGTATCCAACACCTCGTCTCACTGAAATCAAAGATGAAATCATGGATACATCTGTCAATCAGCAGGCAATGATTATTTCTGAAGATGTGTATGTTTCTATTACACGTGACGGGTATTTCAAAAAGATTTCTACACGTTCTTATAAGGCATCTGATGAAAATACATTTGGTAAGAAAGATACGGATATGCTTGTTGACCTATTTGAAGCCAATACACTTGATGTTATTCTTTCATTTACTAACAAGGGTAACTATTGTTTTGTCCCTGTTTATAAGTTAGAAGACTTCAAGTGGAAGGATTTAGGCAAACATCTAAGTTATTTAATTAAATTAGGTAATGATGAGAAGATTATTGGTAATATTCTTGTAAAATCATTCGATTTAGACCAATATGTCGTCTTATCAAGTAAGAATGGACAAATTAAACGTGTAAGTATTAAAGACTTTAATGTCAGTCGTTTCTCTAAGCCATTAAAGTGTATGAACTTGAAAGACAATGATGAATTAGTGAGTGTTGATATCAGTGATGGAACAAAGGGTATTATTACTGTCACTAAAGCAGGATATGGTACTTTATATAGTGAAGATGAAATATCTGTATTAGGTGTAAAAGCAGGTGGTGTAAAGGGGATTAATATGCGTGATGATGAAGTGGCCTTTATGTGTGTCTTTGATCCTTCAGTTGTCTCTTCTTTATTACTTATTTTAAACCCTGCACATTTCAAACGTATACATATCAGTGATATTCCAGCATGTCATCGTGCAACAAAAGGAACATTACTATTTAAGTCATTAAAAACTAAACCAACTAAAATCTTTACTGGATTCATCTCTAATCCACAGGATGAATTTGTAGTTAAGAGTGGTACAGAAACAATGAAGATTGTGTCTAAAGATATTAGTTTTGGTGCACTTAGCACAAAGGCTAACACTTTAAAACAATGTCCATTTGACTTTATTGATGATGTACATCTCACTCGTTCTATGATTATTGAAGAGCATGTACAAAAGAAAGTAGAAGAAAATAAAGTAGATCTTACAATTAAAGATCCAAATCTCTTTGATGAAATGGAAGGGGACCCTGATACTGAGTTCGAATTCATTTCAATGGATGATTATCTTGATGAAAAGTAGGAAATATCCTTGCTAGCTCTATGTAATTGAATAAAAATAGTGTAAAATGACCTAAGAAAAGGAAGGTATATATGACAGAAATAAGATGTTATGGATGTGGCGCCATCATTCAATGCGCTGATACAAAAAAGCCTGGCTATGTGCCAGAATCTGCTTTAAGCAAGGAAAAGATTCTTTGTCAGAGATGTTATAAATTAATGCATTATCATCAGAAGATGGAATCTCATTTAACTAAAGATGATTTCTTACATGTTTTACAGACTGTAGGAGAAAAAGATTGTTTAGTTGTTTATATCGTTGACTTATTTGACTTTAATGGTTCTCTTGTGCCTGGTCTTATGCGTCATATTGGATATAATGATGTACTTGTACTTGCGAATAAGAGAGATATCTTACCTAAGTCTTTAAAGGAACATAGACTTAATACATGGGTAAGAAGACAGTTCAAGGAATATGGTATCAAGCCTCTTGATGTAGTTATTACAAGTGGTAAGAAAAATATGAACTTTGATGAAATCTTTGATAAGATTGATGAATACCGTCATGGCCGTGATGTATATGTTGTAGGTATTACTAATGTTGGTAAGTCTACATTTATCAACCGTATGTTGAAGAACTATTCAGATGAATCTAATCTTATTACTACAAGTGAATTCCCTGGTACCACTCTTGATTTAATCAAGATTCCTCTTGATGATCATTCATCTTTATATGATACTCCAGGTATTATGAATGAACATCAGTACACATCTGTTGTAGATGAAAAGGATTTGGCTTATATTATGCCTCAGGGTGAAGTAAAGCCTATGATATACCAGTTGAATGATGATCAGTCAATCTTCTTTAGCGGTCTTGCAAGAATTGATTATACAAAGGGAGATAAAGGAAACTTCATCTGCTACTTTTCTAGAAATATGCAGATTCATCGTACAAAGACTGAAAAAGCAGATGAATTATTTAATAGACATAAACAGTTACAGGTTTATGGACCCGCTTCATCAATGAAAGAAATGAAGGCTTATGAATTTACTTTACCAGAAGAAAAACGTGATATTGTGATCTCTGGTTTAGGATTTATATGTATTCATGCACCTAAAGGCAAGATCAAGGTTTATGTGCCTGAAGGTATTGATGTATTTATGAGAGAAAGTTTAATTTAGAGGATATATGAATGTTAAATAGTAAACAGAAAAAATTTTTAAGAAGCGAAGCACATAGCTTAAAGCCAATTTTTCAGGTTGGTAAAGATGGTGTAGGAGAAAAACAGATCAACAGCATCAATGATGCATTAAAGGCTAAAGAACTTATTAAAGTGAAGTTATTAGATACTTGCCCTGAAACAGTGAATGAAGTAGCTTTAGAAATCTCAATGGGTACTAAAGCAGATGTTGTTCATATTATTGGACATACAATCGTTTTCTATAAATCAAGTGAAAAAGGAATTTATAAGATCTAATGAATATTGGATTACTTGGTGGTAGTTTTGATCCTATCCATAAAGGGCATATAGAGATTGCAAAGGAGGCTTTATCTTTGCTTTCTCTTGATTCATTTTACTTCATTCCTACTAAAAACAACCCTTGGAAGGATAAACAGAATGCCCCTGGCGATATGCGTAAAGAAATGATAGAGATTGCGATTCACCAGGAACCAAAAATGAAGGTTTGTACTATTGAGCTTGATTCTACAAGTAATGAAAAGAATTATACAATTAATACGATTCATGCATTAAAAGAAATGTATCCTAATGATAATTTATATTATTTAATGGGTATGGATCAGGCTATGGCGTTTGAAAAATGGAAACAAGCTGAAGAAATATCAGAATTAGTCCAGCTAGTAGCCTTTAATAGAGGTGGTTATCCTACAGCTCATCCTAATTTAGAGAGATATCACTTTATTAAGATGGATAATGTAGAAATAACTGCATCTAGCACAGAAATCAAAGAAGGGGCATTAGATATGCTCGATAAAGATGTACTCAAATATATTTCTAAAAATGGCTTATATCTTGATACAATGATTAGAAATAGAATGAAAGAAAAACGCTATAAGCATACTCTAAGTGTCGCTTCTCTCACAAGAGATTTCTGTAAAAGCAATGGCATTGATCCTCTCAAAGGCTATATTGCTGGTATGATGCATGATGTTGCAAAAGAAATGCCTCATGATCAGGCTAAAAAACTGATGAAGAAGTATTATGCATCTCATTTAGATCAGCCTGAACCTATCTGGCATCAATGGCTTTCACGTTATGTATGTGAGAATGAATTTCTTATCAGTGATGAAGAAATCTTAAAAGCCATTGAAGATCATACAACAGCTTCTACATCTATGAGTCTTCTTGGTATGTGTTTATATTGTGCTGATAAATTAGACCCTTTAAGAGGTTATGATTCATCAGAACAGATTACTTTATGTAAACATGATATTGAAGCAGGATTTAGAAACTGTCTGACTGATTTTTATGAATTTTCCACAAAGAAGCATCGTCCAATCGACCCATGTTTCTTTGAAGTTTATGATAAATATGTAAAAGGAGTTAATAATGACTAAAGTAGAATGTATTGTAAAAGCAATGGACGACAAATTAGCCCAGGATATTGTGGCAATCAATATGGAGAACGCCTCTCCTTTATATGACACATTTATTTTATGTACTGCATCTAATAAACGTTTATTAAATGCGATTCAGGATAATGTAGTTGACCAGTGTGAAATGAATGGTTTTGAAATTAAAAGCATAGAAGGCCGTGGTAATGCGGAATGGATCCTTATTGATGCAGGTGATGTGATCTGTCATATCTTCTCTGAAGAAGCACGTAAAGAATATAATTTAGAGAAATTATGGAGTGATATGCCTACTATTGATATCAAGGAGTATCTTGCATAATGGCTGCCTATAAAGAGTTTTCTTATTATTATGATTCTTTAATGGACCCGGACTTCTATTCAGATTATTTAGAATTTATTCATAAACATGCTAATCTTAAAACAGTATTAGAACTAGGATGTGGAACTGGATTAACTGCTATTGAACTTGCGAAAGAAGGTCATCAGGTTCTAGCCACTGATTTATCTGAAGATATGGTAAATATCACTGCTTTAAAAGCCAAGGATGAAGGTGTTGAACTTCTAACTGAAACAATTGATATGTGTGATTTTGCCTTATCTCAGCCTGTAGATACTATTCTTTGTTTAACAGATGCAATTAACTATGTTTTAAGCAAAAAGAAGGTGCAAGATGTCTTTAATAATGTTTATGAAGGTTTAAAATATAATGGAACATTTATTTTTGATGTGAACAGTCTTTATAAATGTAATGTGATTTTAGATGATTACCATGAAAAGAATGAAGATGAAGATTTCTTCTTCTCATGGGATGTAGAAAGTGATCATAAAGGTGGGATTACCCATCATATTATTATTGATGAAGATGGTCATCATGTTGATGAAACACATCGTCAAAAAACACTTCCTGTTGAAGAATATGTTAAGATGCTTAAAAAAGCAGGATTTAAGTCAATTGCTTATTATAGTGATTTTGGTGAATACAAGGAAGAGTGTGAACGTATTATATTTGTAGTAAAGAAAGTGAGGGATTAACATGTTAGGTATTATTGGTGCAATGGAAGAAGAAGTCAATGAAATACTTGCTTTAATGAATGTTGAAAAAGAATACCAGGAATGTAATTATCATTTTTATGAAGGTTTATTAGGAAAAAAAGAAGTTGTAGTTGTCCAGGGTGGTATTGGTAAAGTCAATGCAGCTATTTCAGTTACTCTTTTATTAAAGAACTTTGATATTGATCATGTCATCAATGTTGGTTCTGCAGGTGGACTTGATTTAAAAGAAAATGTCGGAGATGTCATCATCAGTGAAAAGGTAGCGCATCATGATGTCGATGTCACTGCTTTTGGACGCCCATATGGACAAGTACCTGATATGCCTCTTTACTATGAAGCCGATGTGACACTTGTTTCTTATGCAAAAGAAATCTTTGAACATAATGGCTTAACAGTATATAGTGGTCTTATTGTCTCTGGTGATCAATTTGTTGCAAGAAAAGACCAGGTAGATACAATCAAAGAACACTTCCCTGATGCATTATGTTCTGAAATGGAAGCTGCAACAGTAGCTCAGGTATGTACAGTCTTTAATAAACCATTTATTATTGTACGTGGATTAAGTGATATTTTTGATAAAGGCAGCAGTTCTATCCAGTTTGATCAATATCTTAAGGAAGCTGCAAAGTCATCAGCACGTATGTGCTATGATTTAGCTCAAAAACTTGTGTAAATGAATAGAATTGAATTATTGGCCCCTGCAGGTGATTTTGAGTCTCTGCAGGGCGCTATTGCGAATGGCGCTAATGCGATTTATCTTGGAACAACTGCCTTTTCAGCACGTGCCTTCGCTAAGAACTTTAATTTAGAAGAACTAGACCAGGCTATTCAGTATGCTCATCTAAGAAATGTAAGAATATTTGTAACAGTTAATACATTATATCAAGATGATGAAATGAAAGATGTCATTTCATTAATTGATCGTTTATATGAGTTACAAATAGATGCACTTCTTATCCAGGATATTGGCTTATTAAAGCTTGTTCATGAAAGATATCCTGATATGGAACTTCATACTTCTACTCAGATGAGTGTGATGTCATTAGAGGCATTACGTTATTTTGAAGATCTAGGTGTTAAAAGAGTTGTTCTTGCTAGAGAAAATACCATTGATGAAATTAAATATATCTGTTCTCATACAGATTTAGAAATAGAAGTATTTGCGCATGGTGCATTATGTGTGGCTTATTCTGGACAGTGTTTGATGTCTAGTATGATTGGTAGAAGAAGTGGTAATAGAGGCGCCTGTGCACAGCCATGCCGTTTACCTTATAGTTTAGAAGAAGATGGCAAAGTGATTGATACAAGTTATCTCATGTCTACAATGGATTTATGTACATCTGATCATATTAATGAATATATTGAAGCAGGTGTTGCTTCTTTAAAGATAGAAGGGCGTATGAAGCGTCCTGAATATGTAGCTGCAGTCACTCAGGTTTATTCTAAAGCTATTAAACATTATTATGAGAATACACCTAGCTATACAAAAGAGAACTTCAATGATATGAAACAGATGTTTAATCGTCATTATACATCTGGTTATCCATTTCATGCTGATAAGATTGTAGACGAGACATTTTCAGGTAATCAGGGCGTTTTCTTAGGTTATGTTAAAGGATATGACTACCGTAGTAAACGTGTCTCTATAGCCCTAAAAAATGATTTAACGCAGAGTGATTCTATTGTCTTTACAGAAATAGATAAAGGAAGACCTGTCAATAAGATTTATTATCAAAATAAGCTCATCAATAAAGCAGAAGCAGGCATGAATGTTCAGATTGAGTTTGATGATGTAGTGAAGGGTGGAACTGTTAATAAGACAATCAGTGTAGATACAATTAACCGTATGCAGAAAACATATCAGGAAGAAAAGAAATATCGAAAGATTGATATGTACTTTAAAGCATCTCTTAATAAGCCTTGTACGCTTGTTGTAAAATGTGATGATGAGGAAGTATCTGTAGTAAGTGAACAGATCATTGAAGAAGCATCAAAGCGTGCTGCCACTAAAGAGAATATCATTGATCATCTCAATAAGCTTGGTCATACTGTGTATGATGCAGATAAGATTGATGTAGAGTTATATGGTGAATTATTTATACCTATCACAATCATTAATAATATGCGTCGTGAGGCACTTTCTAAGCTAGATGCATTATTTGCCTTTAAAAAGCACCACAAGGCTCCTATTAAAGAAATACAGCCTCTTAAAGTCATTCCACAAAGTGTATCTGAGTATCATGTAGTAGTTTCTAATATAAAACAGTTAGAAATTGCCTTAATATATTATGATCATGTCTACTACTACTATGATGCAGATCTAAAAGAAGCATTAGAATGCTTCAAAAAATATGATAAAGTACCTAATCTTTATCTACCTCGTATTATGCATGATAAAGATATACAGGAAGTCATTCACAATCCTTTATTGAAAGAATTCAATACGTTAATTGTCAATGATTTTGGTAGTTATAGACTATTAAAAGATCATCCTCTTATTATTGGTCAGGGATTTAATATTTATAACCATTATGATGCTTATGCATTTAAAGAATCAGTCATTGCATCATTTGAATGTACAAGAAAACAGATTAAACAGATGAAGGATTATAATGCTAATCTTATTTTGCCTATCTATGGTAAAACAGAGAATATGATTAGTGAACACTGTGTCATTTCACAATCTTATTTCCATAAGAAAGTACCACATTGTGGTATGTGCAAAAAACATTCTTATAAGATTGTAGATAGAAAAGGTGTTTCTTTTGATATCTTTACTGATGATCAATGTCGTAATCATATACTACATAATGAACCAATCTATGTAGAAAACCATCAATCTCTAAATATTTCATATTTTATTATGATGACTACAGAAGATGAAAATGAGACTGTAACCGTTTTAGAAGACATAAAAAAACGTACTTCTAAAGGGAAGAAAAGTGATTTAAAGAAGCCTTATGTAGTAGGATATTTCAAATAACATTTTAGATAAAATCTATATTTTTCATAATTCCTAAATTGCCACCTTTATTTTTTTGTGTTATAATAAACTACAGATAGAAATGGGGAGGTAAACTTATGGCATTAGATATGGATCTCGCTAAACGTCTAAAAACTTATAGAACTTTTAAGAACTTAACACAAAAAGAAGTTGCTGCACATCTTAATGTACCTCATTCTGCAATTTCAGATATTGAAAATGGTAAAAGAGATGTAACAGTAGGGGAATTAAAAATTCTTTCACGCTTATATGGACGTAGTGTAGAAGAAATCATGAGTGGTAAGAAATATGACTACTATAATATTGCGAATATTGCTAGATTATTATCTGAATTACCAGATGAAGATCTAAAGGAAGTCATGTTCATCATTGAATATAAGAGAAAAAGATTAGAAGAAAAATAGTATTTTTAAGAACCTTTAATTTTTAAGGGGGGTCAATAGAAAACTCGCTTTAAATATTTGGGGGTTTGCACTTGTAAAGGGCAGTCAGAAATGACTGCCCTTTAGTGTGCTCATATTACTTCTGTTTAAATGTTTTATTAGTTCTTTTTCTTATAAGATCCTCTCTTTTTTCCTTCTCTTTTGATTGTTTCATCAATAGCGTAAGAGGAAGGATTAGAGGATTTATTAAGAGAATACATTAGTCTGTTTCTCATTCTTGCGAAGTTTTGATATCCGCATGCATTTGAAAGTATCTTATCTATTCTAGAATTGATTCCTTCTACTGGTCCGTTAGATATTCTTCGACCATCTACTAAATCAAATGATGCACATATTTCATCAAACCAGTTTATAAGAGTTCCAGATAATGATATGAAGCCAGTGATTCCTGATGTTGCATATTCTTGAATTATTCTTGAAAGCCATTCTCTGCAGTTTTCAGAAGTAGCATAATGATTAAAGGCAATATACTGTTCCTTTAGATTGTATGCTTCTGTTAGTTCGTTATCTATGCCTAGGATCATTTCAAGTAACTGATGATAGTCTATATATCTTTTAAGCTTTTTGTTGTATCTAGCCTTGTTGAATGGAATGTCATTGTATTTTTTCAATAAAAGGAAATGAAACTTTTTGAGAAGATAATATTCAGTACTATACTTTTGGTATCTTTTACCTATTTTTATTCTGATATCATCTAGAACTTTATTGATATTTTTTATGACATGGAACGAATCGCATAGTAATACTGACCCAGGGAAGTATTGATTCCTTACAAATCTGTACGTTTCATACATATCGATAGAGATATATTTGACTTTAGCGAGTTCTTTTTTATCGATTATCTGAGTATAAC
>OHAU01000349.1_pt1 | contig 66780 bp, 53 predicted proteins | sample 1577181 | NCBI WGS metagenome assembly OHAU01 (sample SAMEA3541472, study PRJEB24748) | human gut metagenome | biome: human gut; feature: human-associated habitat; material: faeces | place: China | collected 2012
TTGTATCTGACGGAACGGCTTCCACTCGAATTTATGAATTAATAGAACCTACCTTCAAAGCAAAGCGTGGAGAAAACGAAGTCCTGCTCTCTTTCCAACTTAATCGTTTACAAACAGAAGTGAGCATTCCATTCAACCAATTATCGGGAATACGATACTGGCTAAAAGAGATTATCGCGGGAAACCAATCTACATGCAGTTTGTATCCATCCCGTTTCTGCCTTCACTTTTTCAGACAAACGATAGGCTCACATCCTGAAATGGGACAATTCTGGATAGAAAACTCTCACACTCATGATAAACCATTTCAAGCATATGTGAACATTAAGAACTTCATCAAAGGATTGTACTTGTCTGTTTTGACTGAATTAGGCTTTCACATTTACAACGACATGAACAACTACCCATCAGAAGACGAAAGAAATAGTGCATGGAAGCCTTATAACCAGTTAAAATCAAGACAAATAGAATCATACATTACCGATCAGAGACCTATGAAAGATGAAGACAACACCCCAATAAACGAAACATATGTAATGTTTCCTGAATGGGGAGGCTGCATATTTTGGGATACAATGGGAGTTGGCTCTGGAAATGATGAATGTATTTATAGGGACGAAAATTCTGGCTCAGATATAAAACTCAATATTCCGGGGCTTAAGAAATGGTCTGAATTCTACGACAATCATGACGACAGCCAATCTTTTGAAGAATATTGGCATGAAGGATGGGAGTTAGCCAAGTTAGTTCGCAAGCAACTTCCCGAACATATTGATCTCTTTTACATGTGCTATGACCCAAAACAACCGGATGCCATTATAAACTATCATTACGAATTGCCCAAAATTGTAGTTCCCAAACAATAATAGTTTACAATATGGAAAAGTCTATCAATAAATTTGAGTTTAAAATTGCTGCTGGGCAGGATCTACCAGCTATTTGGTTCATACCAAAAAAAAGGAAGTATGCGTTTTTCCATTAGAACTATTTGCTATCCTTTGGGAATGTGACAAAGAACATCGTATATCACATGATATCAAAGTAAGGTTTCTGTTTTTTCCCGAAAAAGTCTTTGGAAATTACTTTGATGATTCATGCGGCGCATATCAAATTGAGTACACTCGGAATGCCTTTATCAACTCGGCTATAAAGGCACTCAAAGACCTTTGCCATTATGTCATAAAGGACGGAGTATGTTATTACCGCAATTTTACTGTAGAGACCGCCGAAGCCTTATTGCTTGGAATAGACAATTTGAGTATTCCACGAAACTATTCGCAAATCTTTTTTAAAGAAATACGCATTGACAATTTCAGTTTCCGATTTATAGAATCATATAGTTGTGATACTGCGTATGAAATAAAAATCGGCAATAGAAGCTATATATCCTATCTGTCGGATTGGACTACGGATTTTAATCAGCTCCGAAATGAAATAGAATCTTTCGTATTATCGGCGTCGTTAAAAAAAGAAATTCATCTGCATTTTGAAGATTCTCCTACCATACTTCGTCTAGAAACAAGAAATCTATTTCCTGTAAATATAGTCTACTCAGAAATGGTAAGATTAACCATTATTCCTAATGATTTTTCCAAAAAACCTATTGTGTTTGGATGGTGTCAAGCGCGCCAAATCATTCGCGCGATATACTTGGGATTACTTGAACTCTTTACAACAGACACAGATTGTTTCGACGATGGCTTTTATGGCACTTGGGATGATTTTCGACTCCGGGCATACAACCAGTTGCAATCCTGCATCGTTGAGAATTATATCAACGAACAGGAGAAATCAGAACAAGATTATTCTCCACGCAACCGGACCATTCATTCGGTTGAAAAGATGATCAAAGATTTCAAATCACTTCAAAATTCACTCAAGCAGCAGTAGCTGAGCTAATTACCAAAATACTCTTTAGTAAACTACCTCTAAGCTAAAGACTTAGGGGTTTTCAAATACGATTTCTATAAAAGGCAGGTATCTGAATCCCAGACACCCGCCTTTTACTAAATTACATTTCAGTATTCAAGGATTATTCCTCTACAGCAGCCTGCGCAGCAGCAAGACGTGCGATAGGCACGCGGAACGGTGAGCAGCTGACATAGTTAAGGCCTACCTTGTGGCAGAACTTGACAGAAGAAGGTTCGCCTCCGTGCTCACCACAAATACCACACTTGAGGTCAGGACGAGCTGAGCGGCCCTTCGTTACAGCCATATCAATGAGCTGGCCAACACCATTCTGGTCGAGCACCTGGAATGGGTCTACCTTCAAGATCTTCTTATCGAGATATACTGGCAAGAAGCTGGCGATGTCGTCGCGAGAGTAACCGAAAGTCATCTGGGTGAGGTCGTTCGTACCGAAGCTGAAATATTCTGCACGAGAAGCAATCTTGTCAGCTGTCAGAGCAGCACGCGGAATTTCAATCATCGTACCCACCTTGAATGGAATTTCAATGCCTTCCTCTGCAAACAAAGCAGCAGCTTCATCGCGGATCACCTTCTCCTGAGCTTCAAACTCGTAGAGAATACCTGTCAGAGGCACCATGATTTCAGGATGCGGATCAAGGCCTTCACGCTTCAAGTCGATGCAAGCACCGAGAATGGCGCGGGTCTGCATCTGCGTGATGCATGGATAGGTGTTACCCAAACGGCAGCCACGGTGACCGAGCATCGGGTTGTGTTCGCAGAGACTTTCAACACGCTGGCGGATGTATTCAACGGTCACGTTCATGGCTTTGGCCATTTCTTCCTGTCCCTTCAAATCGTGTGGAACGAATTCGTGGAGAGGTGGGTCAAGCAAACGTACGTTCACAGGATATCCGTCCATGGCGCGGAAGATGCCCTTGAAGTCTTCCTTTTGGTAAGGAAGCAACTTGGCGAGGGCTTTCTTGCGTCCTTCAACATCTTCTGCGAGAATCATTTCGCGCATGGCAACAATCTTTTCGCTGTCGAAGAACATGTGTTCCGTGCGGCAAAGACCGATACCAACGGCACCAAACTTGCGAGCCACTTCTGCATCATGTGGAGTGTCGGCGTTTGTGCGCACCTGCAAGCGGGTGTACTTAGAGCAGAGGTCCATCAAGTCAGCAAAATCGCCTGAGAGCTCTGCAGCCTGAGTTTTGATGGCCCCCTTATATACGCGTCCGTTCGTACCATTCAATGAGATGAAGTCGCCTTCGCGGAGCAATACGCCGTCGATTTCAACGGTTTTGGCCTTGTAGTCAACATTGATGGCACCAGCACCGCTGACACAGCACTTACCCATACCGCGGGCAACCACTGCTGCGTGTGAGGTCATACCGCCACGTGCTGTCAAGATACCTTCAGCAACTGCCATACCTGCCAAGTCTTCAGGGCTTGTTTCGATTCTCACCAAAACAACCTTATGGCCATCGCCAGCCCATTTAGCAGCGTCTTCTGCGAAGAAAACAATCTGTCCGCAAGCGGCACCCGGGCTGGCCGGCAAACCGCGTGTCAGTTCTTTGGCCTGAGCCAGTGCTTCCTTGCTGAACACAGGGTGCAGCAATTCATCGAGCTTCTGTGGTTCGCAACGCTCGATGGCAGTCTTTTCGTCAATCATGCCCTGGTGCAAGAGGTCCATGGCAATTTTAACCATAGCGGCACCAGTTCGCTTACCGTTACGTGTCTGCAAGAACCAGAGTTTGCCTTCCTGGACTGTGAACTCCATATCCTGCATGTCGTGGTAGTGTTCTTCAAGGCTTGTCTGAATTGCATCAAGCTGCTTGTAGATTTCAGGCATAGCCTCTTCCATTGAAGGATATTTCTCCTTACGTTCAGTTTCGTCAATGCCCTGGAGAGCAGCCCATCTGCGGCTACCTTCCAAAGTGATCTGCTGCGGTGTGCGAATACCGGCCACAACGTCTTCACCCTGTGCGTTAACGAGCCATTCGCCGTTAAACAAGTCTTCACCAGTGGCAGCGTCACGACTGAAACAAACGCCAGTGGCAGAAGTGTTGCCCATGTTGCCAAACACCATTGCCATCACCGATACGGCCGTTCCCCACTCTGCAGGGATGCCTTCCATCTTACGGTAGAGGATGGCGCGTTCGTTCATCCATGAGTCGAACACAGCGCAAATGGCACCCCAAAGCTGTTCCATCGGATCTGTCGGGAACTCCTTACCCGTGCCTTTGAGAATGGCCTCTTTGAAGAGCACAACGAGACGCTTGAGGTCTTCAACCTCCAATTCGTTGTCGAGCTTAACGCCCTTTTCTTTCTTGACCATTTCGATGATGGCCTCAAATGGGTCAACATCTTCTTTGTTGACAGGCTTCATGCCCAAAACAACGTCGCCATACATCTGAACGAAGCGGCGGTAAGCATCGTAAGCGAAGCGCGGATTGTTGGTTTTGCGGGCCAAACCTTCAACGACCTCATCGTTCAAACCAAGGTTCAAAATCGTGTCCATCATGCCAGGCATTGACGCACGTGCACCTGAACGAACCGACAAAAGAAGCGGATTTTCAACATCGCCAAATTTGGATGCCATCAATTCTTCAACGCCATGCAGCGCTTTTTCAACATCGGCACGCAACAATTCAACGACTTCCTGCTTGCCAATTTCATAGTAATCATTACAAGTGTCGGTCGTGATTGTGAAACCCGGAGGCACGGGTACGCCGATGAGATTCATCTCCGCCAAATTTGCTCCTTTACCTCCTAATTCGTTACGCATATCGGCACGGCCTTCAGCCTTTCCTGCGCCAAACGTATAAACTCTTTTTTTGTGTTCCATAGCGTATGGATAAATATATAAAGCGTAAATATATGTGAACTATTTCGCAAATTTAAAAAGTTATTTGAAATGTCCCAAATGTTTTCGCCTTTTTTTCTCTCACTTTTTTACCAGGCATTGCAAAAACGCCAATTACACCTACTTTAATTTAAAAACAGACCGTAGAATTATGTAGCGGCAAACAGAAAAAAAGCGCATACTGCGTTGCTGTATCCACGCCATGCAACTTTCGAGGCGTCATGCCCCCGTCACGCTGGAATCACCCCGACATCCTCAAAGAGAGAAAACAAGAAATTCCGAGAAGGTCATTTTTTGGCGTTGCACTTACAATGCAACCGAAAAAAAATCGTATATTTGCGCAATTAAAAATGGAAGAAGCAATGTTCAAAAGAAAAATCAGAAATTGGCGCATTCCACGTAATGGTGAAATAACCGAATTTGACAAAAAGATTTTAGCTTTTCAAAATAAAGGCGAACTTGTCCCCACCAGGGAGCTCGTCAAAACGCCGGAGCAGATTGAAGGCATACGGCGTTCTGGGGTCGTAAACACTGGTGTGCTCGACCTCATACAAAAGGAAATCCACGTCGGCATGTCCACGCTGGAAATCGACCAGATGGTGTATGACTACACCGTGGCCCACGGTGCCATCCCCGCTCCGCTCGGATATGAGGGATTCCCAAAAAGCGTGTGCACAAGCATCAATGAGGTGGTGTGCCACGGCATCCCCTCCGCAGATGAAATTCTGGAGGAGGGCGACATCATCAACGTCGATGTCTCAACCATCTTAGACGGATATTACAGCGACGCCTCGCGCATGTTCACCATCGGAAAAACGTCGCCGGAAAAAGAAGCGCTCGTCAGAGTTGCCAAGGAATGTCTTGAAATCGGCGCTGCCGCCGCCAAGCCCTGGGGCTTTGTGGGCGACATCGGCAAAGCCATTGAGAAACATGCCCGCAAAAACGGATTCAGCGTCGTCAGAGACCTCTGCGGACACGGCGTTGGATTGGAATTCCACGAGGATCCGGAGGTCGACCACTACAACACGCACCGCCACGGCATGCTGCTTGTGCCGGGCATGGTGTTCACCATCGAGCCGATGATTAACATGGGCGACTGGAATGTCTTCATTGACGAAGAAGACGGATGGACGGTCGTAACGGAAGACGAACTTCCATCGGCACAATGGGAACACACATTCCTGATGACGGAAAACGGACTGGAAATCCTGAGCGAATAAACATGCAGGGGCTAAGTAATGGTATAAAAATAACTTGACCAATTTTGTGGAGTAAAGAATTATATCTTATGTTCTGTCAAAATTGCTCAACTTATTCTTTCACCATTACTAAACAATTCTGACCATCTACCAAGTATCTATTTTATGGATGTTTCCAAGAAGAATTTTCCGAAAAAACTGACTGGGAATTGCTGATTGGGAAAATCCAACTGACGCAAGGCATCGCACCAGAAATCCGCCCCACTCCACTGAATAATCAAGCAACAATCATGTCTGACCATCCAATAACCATATTAGCCATAGAGTCCAGCTGCGACGACACCTCTGCCGCTGTCATGCAAGACGGCGTGTTGCTCAGCAACGTGACAGCCAGCCAGGCCGTCCATGAGGCCTACGGAGGCGTTGTGCCCGAACTGGCCTCGCGTGCCCACCAACAAAACATCGTGCCGGTCGTTGACCAGGCGCTCAAAAAGGCCAATGTCAAGAAGAGCGATCTCTCGGCCATCGCCGTGACGCTCGGCCCCGGACTGATGGGCTCTCTCCTCGTCGGCGTGTCGTTTGCCAAAGGCATGGCCATGGCTCTGGGCATCCCCCTGATAGAAGCCAACCACCTGCAGGGACACATCCTCGCGCATTTCATACACGAAAAAGACGAGCAGTTTACGCCCCCGCCCTACCCTTATCTCTGCCTACTGGTCAGCGGAGGAAATTCGCAGATTGTCAAAGTCTCTGCCTACAACAAGATGGAGATTCTCGGACAAACCATTGACGACGCCGCAGGCGAAGCCATCGACAAGTGCTCGAAAATCATGGGTATGGGATACCCCGGAGGGCCCATCATCGACAAGCTGGCAAGACAGGGAGACCCCAAGCGCTTCCAGTTCAGCAAACCGAACGTCGACGGGCTTGACTATAGTTTCAGCGGCCTGAAAACGTCTTTCCTCTATTTTCTCAAGAAGGAAATCAAAAACAATCCCAACTTCATCGAAGAAAATAAGGCCGACCTCGCTGCGTCGCTCGAAAAGACCGTCATTGACATCCTCATGAAGAAACTCGAAAAGGCAGTCAAGCAAACGGGCATCAACCACGTCGCCCTCTCGGGAGGCGTATCGGCCAACACGGGGCTGCGAAACGCTTTCAAAGCGAAGGAGGCCGCAGGAAAATGGCACATCTACATTCCGAAGTTCGGATACACAACCGACAACGCTGCCATGATTGCCATCACGGGCCACTATAAATTCCTGCACCAAGAGTTCTGCCCCATCAGCAAACCAGCCTACACACGAACCATCATTTAAAACAGGGTTGTTCTGGATTTCTCCAACAAACGCCCCAAACATAACCAGCCGAAGCTCCGTCCTTCCCAACTGGCAAACGCCACAAACGGACGACAGCAGGCTTAATAAAACGAAAAAATGGAATTAGATCTCAAACTCGTCAGCAAAGACATCAACGAAATTTTATGGCGCAACCATAAAACGCTCTCCACAGCTGAAAGTTGCACCGCAGGCCGAATCGCCAGCGTCATCACTGCCGTGCCAGGAAGTTCAAACTATTACAGAGGCGGACTCGTTTGCTACGCCGACGATGTCAAAGTGAACCTCCTCAAAGTCAGCAGCACAACGATTGAGGAACAAACTGCCGTTTGCGAAGACGTGGTGCGCCAAATGGTCATCGGTGCCAATGAACTCTTCCACACCGACTATGCCGTTGCCATCAGCGGTTTTGCAGGACCTGGCGGACCCGACGGCGGAAAGAGCGGCGTCATTGTCGGCACCATCTGGATTGCCGTTGGAAACAGCGACAAAATCGAAACGATGATGATCGAGGAAGACAACGGACGCGACAAGAATTTGACTTCTGCCACCAAAGCGGCCATGCACATGCTTTTGGAATATCTGAAGGCCAACTGCGAAGACTGCGCCGCTGAATAACAGAACAGGTTATCAGGATTCTGATTGCCTGCTCATACACAACTCATAATTGTAATGGAAAGGGGAGCGCCTGCCAAGGTGTTCCCTTTTCTGATATACAGGCGTTCGAAATCAGTTTTTTAGCAGATGCCAGATGAATAGGCGTGGTTTAGTAATGGCAAAAAAACGTTTTACGAAGAGCGCACTCTGGAACGACCAAACTACTGACCATCCACAGCAGAAGCGCACCAGTTTTCCTTTCAAACGCTCGGGGCGAACCGACGTTTGGCCTCTGCCGGCAGAAAGGCTTCAACAAGCCGCATTCAAGCCTCTGCGCGAAAAAAGTCCTTACCCCAGGTCCACGAGACAGGCGTTCAAGCCTTTGTTTCATGATGCTTCAGAAAATTGCCGGAGGAGGAGACTTCGTGAAGAAGCAGATTTTGCGGGGGGACAGAAATCTTTCAAAACTTCTTCGTGATGAATCGCATCGTGAGGCTGTGGCATTTTTTTTCAGAAGATTCTTTTATTTTCAAGTTGTTTTGAGGCGGTCAATTCTAATCCCCCGCCGCCTGGGGGAGCATGCGTTGCAAAGTTAACACCTGGACAGCATAAAAACCAAATTTCGGCCGTGTTAAAAGGAGTATTTATCTGTTAAAAAGCACCACAACAATCTATTTATCAACAGGTTACATTTGCAAAAATCGAGGGAAAATCTACATTTTGAGGTGGTCACAAAGGTCACATTTTTGCGGTCACATTTTCACATAGCTCTTTTCTTCATTTTAGGCCATAATTTGTTTAAAAGGTAATTTTCGGGCGAAAAAGTCACATGAAATTTATATCGATTGACCGGCGAAATGTGACCAATTTTCGCGCATAAAGATTTGACATTCAGCACGTTAAAAGACGTATTCAAAAAGTCACATTGGTCACAAGTCACATTTCCTATGTCTCAAAAAAAATAATCACGTAGTATATATATAATATATTGAATATTAATAACTTATGTTCTTTTTATTTTTTTCGTAAAACTGAAATCTTAGGAAATGTTACTTGTGACCAATGTGACCGACGCGAGTAAAACTAAGTTAAATCCCAAAGAGCCTATTTCACACTTCCTTTCACAGAAAAATAGACCAAATAAAGAAACTAAATTCTTTCGATGATTTTTCATTTTCTCCTGAAATTCAAAAAGGAATCTATGCTCTCTTTCAATTAGAATAAAACAAGACCGAACAATGGCAGGACGAAAACCATCACATTAATATAGATAGCTAATATTCAACCATATATACAATCATACAGCAATAAATCAAGACCATTCTCCCTTATAACGCACTTGACATCATTGAACATTCATGAAGCAACGCCAACGGCAATTTATGCAGATTTTCCATTATTCGTTTGTATGAGAAAAGAAGTCTTCAATAGATATTTACTACTTCAACAAAATGAGATTTACGAAATAAAGACTAATTTCTAATATACAATTTCCTGAAAAGTTTCGACGATATAATTATCATTATTTTGCTAATTCTTTTTCTAATTTAAATAAAGGCTAAAAATAAAGTGACCAAAAACGACTGACAACTTGTCAGCGATTTTTGCACTTTTCGCGGTCACATGGAAAATCACGCTAAAAACGGCCCAAAATAAAGGTTCAAAAAATTGGGACGCAAAACCATTTCTCAGAATCATCCATGACATTATTTCGATATTTCGTTTGCATTTTTCCAAAAAAGCAGGAATGAACGGTCTGATGCCAGGACCTGGCATCAATACAAAATGGCCCAGCTGCACGCTGCAAACTGTTACTCTGTCCGTCAACCCCACCTAACTGAAGGAACGCGGTAGGGCTGAAAAGTTATGCAGGAAAAGCATTGTTTAAAGGGAGTTCAAAAAGAACTGACACACAGACCTGCTTGCCGTCAAGGACAAGCCGCTTTCTACCACGAAAATTCCGAAACGCTCAAAATTAACATCTATTTTGATGTGACATGTGACCGTTACCAAATTGATACACAACACTTTAATAGTCACATGTCACAAGTCACATTCCCTTTGACATCCAAATCTCACCGCCAAAGAGAGCAAGGCAACACCACGAGAGGGGGTATCATACGCCCCTCTCGCAGCCATTTTTCGATATGATATGACACACGCCACCGGCTGTTTTACCGCCCCCAGGAAAGAAACAGGCGGATTGAGCCAACAGCATTTCCTGCCTATCAGAGTCCAATGGTAATACCCGTTGTAAACGTCTGGAACTTCGGCCCGTAGGTCGTGTTGAACACATTGACGGGATTGTATTTGAAATAGCATCCCAAGTTTTTCCAATACAACGCCAGGCGGAAATCAACGGTGGTTGTGTTGTGATGAATCTTCTTGTTGAAATCTTTTTGACGATCCCCGTCAAGCTTATAGCGCGTTTTGATGCTCGCATAGGTGTTCAGGTTCGGAATGACGGCAATGTCAGCGTAGCCCGTCTTCCCTAAGGCATAGGAGAAACTCAACGGGAAAGACAAATGAAACAGCTTGACGCGGGAGAAGTCAATTTCAGCATTCTCAGGATAGTTCTCAAGGCTGATTTTGTTGCCCGTTTTGCAGAAGTGCACGTCGTCTTTCAGGCGGAAGTTTCTCCAACCAAAACCGAAGCCCAAGTTCAAGGCGCTCTTCTTCCCCTCTATGCCAATCAGGCTGCAGAGATTCAGATAGATTTCCCAGGAACTCCCCATGTTGACGTTCAAACGACTGTCGGCATTGACGGTCGAAGAGAGTCCCAAATCAATATAAGTGGTGTTGACATCCAAGTGTCTTGACTTATTAGGTTGCCATTTTTTACTTCCAGGCATGGAGAAAAATGAAAAATCCCATTCCGAACTCTCGCTTATGACAGTGGTGGCACGCTCACTCAGGGGGTGTCTGAAGTTGAAACGATAGGAAGGATTGTCTTTCTGTCCGTTGATGTTGACCTCCAAAAGACTATCGCTGGTCACGACACTCACCTGCTTGGCGTCGCACACATTAACAATCGTGTCGGTCTGTTCGAAAGCACAGGCACCAGAGACGCTGGCAGCCATCAGTGCAAAAGTCAATAATATTCTTCTCATGATCTTATATATTTTTTGTTTGTTTATTTTCTTTTCGTGTTAGACATTCATGTAATAACGAAGGGTAAGCCGCGCCAAACAAAGATGCCAATGCCCACTGGCGGCGGAGGCGTTTTCCGACAGAGAGAAAAAGGACACCCCTACTAGCATTGCTGGTTTCTACGTCACCTTTGTTTCTTGCCGAAAGTCTTGCGCAACTGTGCCATGTTGGCTTCGCCCTCCATGTAAATGAGCGTCATGCTGGTGTTGTCTGTTTCGCCAAGAGCATTGTTGCGGTAGAAGAGATACCTGTTGATGCCCTTCTTCACCGGGCGGAAGGCATAGAAGCCGTAATACAGCCGCCCTTTCTTAAAGGCCGTCTCTTTGCTCAAAGCCTTCGCGGCATCTTTCCTAACAACCTCCTCCACGACTCTGACATCAGAAGAACTACCCGGCAGCGTGATGCTCCTGAATAGCGTCAGTCCATACTCCCGAATTGCTCGGCCCTTCATATAGACCACGGTTGAATTGGCATTTGACTTGAAGCGAGCGTCAAACAACTGCTGAAACCCCAACCCGTCTTGCGCAACTGCTGGCAGACTGCAAAATGCTGCACATGCCAACAACATGAAATATAGTAAGTGTTTTCTTATTTCCATTTCCTTGCTTTTTAAAACTGGTTTTTCTGTTTATAAAGGCGCAAACATCTCCTCCATCTGCTGCTGCAAGACCTGGCCGTCACCGGAATTTTCCACATTGCGCATTGACTGCACCATCTGCGACTTCACGACGTCGACGTCTGTGGTTTTCTCTCCGCCGATGTAGGCATAGCAAACGGAACGCGGCCCGTCGGCTCCCACGTGGAACGCACACACGCCGAGAAAGGCAATTGCAACAACCGCAGCGGCCCAATAGAAGGCATTCGCCCTCCGCCGCAACGCCCCTGCTGAGGGGCGAAGGTTTCCACCGAAAGGCAACGCCACGGGGCGAGAAGGTGTTGCCGTATGGCTCCCGTGAACATCTCGTCCAACGGCCAAGAAACTCATCACGGCACGCACTTCGTCGTAACGGGCATCGGCACCGCGAGACGACAAAAGAAACTCACGAAGCTCTTTTTCTTCCGCCTCAGAAGTCTGCGCCGCGAAGAAGCGCTCCACAAGGCCTAACCAATACGCCTCATCGCGCACTGGAGTTGTATTTCTGTTTCGTTTATTGTTCATGATGATTCTGTAAATAACATGTCCTGATTATTTTTCTGGCCCTCGACAGCTGCATCCTGACGGCTGTTGGCTGCATATTCAACGACGCGGCGATATCTTCGAAGCTCTCGCCCCCATATTCACGCCGATGAAGAATTTCGCGGGCAAGCGGCGACAATTGTCGGTCGATGATTTTTTCAACCGTGAGAAACATCTGTTCGCGGCGTTCAGCCACGCCGGTGTCCTCGACTTCTTCCGCCACATTCTCTCCCACTTCCTCCGTGGGACATTTGCTCCTGCCGCGCAAGACGTCGACACTGAGGTTCCTGACGGTCGTTGTCAGCAGGGCCTCAGCCTGCTCGGGCGCCATCGGTTTACTGGGCCTGCTCCACAACCTGACGAAGGCATCTTGAAGCACATCCTCAGCATCGGCTTCACAACCAAGCATACTGCGGGCCGTCCGCTTCAAGCGTTGTTCAATATGCCTGAAAGCAGACAGAAGCACAGATGATTCTTTTTCTCTTTGGTCGTTCACGATTCTGAATTGTTTGTGGAGACTTTCTATTTAAACAGGTGGTCGGGATTTACCTGATGATTTGCACATTTCAGAAATCCACCACGGCAAATCTTCCAAACGCCACTCGTCATGGCATTTCTGGCTTTTGCGGGCGCGAAATCTGAAGCGCCGATGGAGAGGCCTCAGCGGGCGCTTTACCTACAAAACGCAAAGGAAATATTTTTGTAACAAAAAATCTGCCACAAATCGCATATTTCTATCACCTTTTTTTTGAAACGACAAACATATTTGTATTTTTGCATCTGAAAAACGAATGCGCGGCACGAAAAACGAACGTGTTGCACGCCAATGGCCCCAAGCGGCCCAAACTCAAAAAAGGTCATGAAGACAAAAATACGCAACGCTGGCGTCTCCGCAACAGCGACCAAAGCCCGAAGGGCCGTTCTCGCCACGATGTTCTTCCTCTTCGGGGCCGTCATAGTGTGTGCATGCAGTTTTGCAAGCGAAGAGGAAAACGAGCGGCAAGAGCTCGTTGAAGTGGGACAGAAGCTGCCAGCGTTCGCCGTGGTGATGAACGATTCAACCCTGGTTTCAAGCACAGACCTGACGGGAAAACCTTCCATGATTGTGTTTTTTAACACGGCCTGCACCGATTGCCGGAAGGAACTGCCAATCGTTCAAGAACTCTATGAGGAATTTTCCGACCGCATCAACTTCATGGCAATATCACGCGCTGAAGGATGGGAAAGCGTTGCCGCCTATTGGGAAAAAGAAAAACTGGAAATTCCCTACAGCGCACAAGCCGACCGAAACGTGTTTGGCCTGTTTGCAAAAACCACCATTCCCCGATTATACATCGCTGATGCCAGTGGCACCGTGAAATACATCTTCATCGAGAAGGCCAGCAAGAAAAAACTTGTTCGCGCCTTGGAGAACTTGCTTCAAGTTGCCACGTAGCAAAAGGAAGGAACCAATCTAAAAGCGTGTTCTGGAAGGTCACGGCGTTTCTCTGGAGAAGCAGAACGCAGGAAAGATATCCGTCCGAAATGACAAGACAAGCCGTTCTGAACACGCATTTCAACCTACAGCAAGAAAACAAAAACATCTAAAATAACCCTTCGGGGGATGCACGATAATTCTCAACACAACCGTCGTCAGCAGACGGTTGGCAGGCAGACATCCTTTATAGCCCCCATGCTCCTTGCATCTGTTGCATTTTAGTAATGGTAAAAGAACAAGTTGAGCGATTTTGACTGGGCATAAGAAATAACTCCTTACTCCACAACATTGGTCAAGTTATTTTTTCACCATTACTTAATTCGTCTGCCCGCAAAAAAACTCTTGAAGAATTTTCTGTCACCCCCAAACAAAGAACAAACATGAAAAATAGCCTGTTAAAATTTCGCCTAACGGTGATGAATTTTTTGGAATTTGCAGTGTGGGGAGCCTATCTGACCTCTCTCGGAACCTACCTGGCCAGCCACGGCTTGGGCAATGACATCGGCTCGTTTTACGTCATTCAAGGCATCGTCTCCATCTTCATGCCCGGCCTCATGGGCATCGTTGCCGACCGTTGGGTGCCCTCACAGCGCCTGCTCGGAATTTGCCATTTTCTGGCCGGTGGTTTCATGATTGCCGCCGCCTCATACGGTCTCTCTGCGGGCGACCAAGTTGAATTTTCAACCCTCTTCACCTACTACGCCTTGAGCGTTGCCTTCTACATGCCGACGCTGGCACTGAGCAACGCTGTTGCCTTCAACGGACTGACAAAGGCTGGTTTGGACACTGTGCGCGACTTCCCGCCCATCAGAGTGTTTGGCACCATCGGATTCATCTGCACCATGCTCGCCGTCAATTTCTGCGGATTTCAGGCAACGCCCCATCAGATGATGCTCTCGGGCGTGTTGAGCATCATTCTTGCCATCTATGCGCAAACGCTACCCGCATGCCCTGTCAGCCCACGCGGCGAATCGAAATCTGTGGTTGAAGCATTGGGACTGGATGCCTTCAAACTCTTCAAGCAACACAGGATGGCCATATTCTTCATCTTCTCGATGTTGCTCGGCGTCAGTCTGCAAATCACCAACGGATATGCCAACCCCTTCATCACGAGCTTCAAAGACATTCCGGAATATGCCAACAGCTTCGGCGCAAACAACGCCAACGCCCTGATTTCGCTTTCACAAATCAGCGAAACCTGCTGCATCCTGCTCATCCCGTTTTTCCTGAAGCGCTACGGCATCAAGCGCGTCATGATGATTGCCATGTTTGCATGGGTGCTCCGCTTCGGTCTCTTCGGCCTTGGAAACCCAGGTCCTGGCGTATGGATGTTCGTGCTTTCAATGATTGTCTATGGCGTGGCTTTCGACTTCTTCAACATCTCTGGTGCGCTGTTTGTGGAGCAAAACACCAACGACAACATACGCAGCAGCGCGCAGGGCCTTTTCATGATCATGACGAACGGACTCGGCGCAGCCATTGGCACATACCTCGCCCAGCTGACCGTTAACCATTTTGTTTACGACAATCCAAGTGCCAATCCAATGACCGGCTGGCAGACGTGCTGGTATATTTTTGCCGGATACGCGTTTATCGTCTTGGTGCTCTTCACCTTCATGTTCCGAGAAGACAAAAAGGCTGTCAAATAACCGCCGCAACATTTTCTGCCCAAACGCCTGCACGCTGTCGTCGTGACCTTTCTTTGTCAACGTTGTGAGGAACGAACTGGGCCTGAAAGAATGATTTAGAGGTGTCTTGAACTTTTGACCAAATCGCCATAAGTTCAGGACACCTCTAAATGTATTTTGCGCATAAGCAGGTGGCCTCCCCGCGGGCCAATGCTGGTTACCTGTGGAGAGAGAACAGAAATTCAAGTCCGCCGCCTTTTCTGTTTCTGACGGAGATGTTTCCGGAATGAAACAAAACGGCATTGCGAACGATGGAGAGGCCGAGCCCCGTTCCACCACAATCACGCGTCCGCCCTTCCGTCACACGGTAAAAGCGTTCAAAAAGACGCGACAGATGTTCATCGGGCACTCCCACACCGGTGTCATAAAAACGGAAATAATAATACTCCTTGTCTTCGTTATAGCGTTCGATCCCGATTTCCGTGCCTTCGCCGGAATAGCGGATACTATTTTCCATCAGGTTTCTGAAGATGGAATAAACCAGGGCATAATTTCCGTTGATGGACGTATGCGGTGGGATTTCATCCGTCACCTTCATCTTCGATTCAGAGAACTGCCCCCGCAATTCCTCCACGATGTCGGAAACCACGCTGTTGATGTCAATTTCTTCTCTCGGCATGGTTTCCGGAGCTTCTTCGGTTTTCGAAATCAAAGCAACGTCACGAATCAGATCCGTCAGACGGACCACCTGCGCGTGGGCACGCTCCAAAAAATAATGCTGTTTCTCGGGCGAGAGCGACCGACAGGAGAGAATCGTCTCGATATATCCGCGTATGCTGCTAACGGGGGTGCGAAGTTCGTGCGTGATGTTATTGCTCATCTGCTGCTTGAGAAGTTTGTTTTTCTCGCTTCGCGTCACGTCTGTCAACGTCATCTCAAAGCTCCCATCGTTGTAGACCAGCAACTGAACCATGAAGTAATTTCCGCCGGCAGTAATTGTGAAACGAAAAACGGGGGCCTCTTCCATTGCGGCACGCTTGCCGCCGGAAATATCAAGAAACTCGACAGCGGGGGCAAAGGAACGCTCATTCCATAGGACATTCACATCGGGCGTCGGACGCTCGAGGATGGTGTTGACAAACTGCATGAAGCGCGGATTGGCATAAACCTTTTTCCGTTCTGGGGAGAAGATGGCGATGCCTCCCTCAAAATAGTGGAAATGACGCATGAGGCGTTCACGCTCGGCAGCAATCTGCCGGCCGGTGGCTTCCAGCTGCTTATATTTCAACATAATGGAACGGCCAATATCGCCAAGTTCCGTATGGGGAAATTCAATGTGTGCGTAGTCGATCAGACCGCGGTCGGCCGACTGGATGAAATGGCGCAAACTGACCAGGGCACGCCCGAAATGGTCTGAAACACGGATGAGCACCAACATCATCAGCGCGAAAACGAGCAGGGCAAACCAAAGGTAGACATTGTCGGCCTTCATGAAATTCTGAATGGTCTCGGTATAGGGCAACGCCACGCGCACCACAAAACCGCCATAGCTCTTGGCATAATAGAAATAGGTGACGCCTGTTGAGTGTGACAAACGGACATCACAGCCCTCAGCATGAGTCATGGCCTGATGGACTTCTGGCCGGTTGGAATGATCGTCAAGTTTTTCGCCAAGGCCGGTGTTAGAATCATATTTCACTTTTCCCTCGCGCGAAACGACCGTCAAACGGAGTTCGGCAGGCATCATGCGCATAATGGCAGCCAACTGAACGCTGTCGTTGTCCACGCCTCTACTCTCCAAACTGTTTGCCACAAGATCGGAATAGCTGCGCAACCTTGTTTCGAGAAGTTCCCACCGATAGAGCTTCTCCCGATGATATTGAAAACAAACCAACACAACGGCAAAAACTATGAACAACGCTGCAAAATTCAGCAGCAATTTACTTCTGTAAGACAGGTTTTTAATCAATCCTCTCATATCGTATTTCCTCTATTTTTGCAGTGGCACATACGTGCGTCAAGGAACAAGGCAGTAGCCATATCCCTGACGGTTTGTCAGGCAGGAAGCTTCGTCGCCCAGTTTCCGACGGATTCGCGCCACATGAACATCAACGGTGCGATCCAGAACATAACTTTCGCCATGCCACACTTCAGAAAGTATCTCTTCACGCGTAAACACGCGCTTGGGATTTTTTGCCAGCAAACTGAAAATGCCAAATTCCTTGGGAGAAAGGTGTATGTCTTCACCGCGAACCGTCACCATCTTTCTCTCGAAATCAATTTCAATTGCTCCGATTTCAATCTTTGCCTTGGCCTTCGGCGTTGAGGTGCGGCGCAAAATGGCCTTCATGCGGACCAGCACTTCCTGAAGCGAAAACGGCTTGGAGATATAGTCATCACCACCAGAAGAGAAACCGGTGAGCATGTCGTTTTCCGTGTCGCGGGCCGTCAGGAAAATGATGGGCACGTTGTTTTTCAAGTCCTTCCGGAGTTTTTCGGCCAGTTTGAACCCCGACATGCCGCCCAACATGACGTCAAGCAAAATGAGCGAACAATCGGGAGTGAGTTTCTGCAAGGCCTCTTCGGCCGACTCTGCCGTTTCTACCTGATATCCTGCATTTTCAAGATTACACTGCAATATTTCGCGCAAGTCGCTTTCGTCGTCAACAACCAATATCTTATATTCCATTTTTCTCCATTTTAATTTATACCTCTTTCTGACGCCACACAAACAATGGGGCGCTCTCAAGAAAAAGTCACTCTTTTTCTGACTGCAATATTACGCATTTCCCCGTAAAGACCATGCACTTGAAGGTGTTAAGTTTTTGTGAAGATTAAAGAGAGAGGCTGAAATGTGGAATTTCTGAAGGATACTGATTGTCATGCCGAAACCACCTGAGCGCTCCTTAACCGATTCTTAACAACACTGTCACATCTGCCACACATCACATTCCTAATTTTGCACTCGAAAAAGCAACCCGCAATGGGATTGCTAAGGAAGGAGGCTGAAGTGTCTGAAATGGCCATAATCGGCTTTACGACCATCCCCCAAAAACGAGAGCAACAAATTATTAATTCACAAATCTATATTTTATGGAATGGATGTTTATTGGAATCGTGGCATTCCTTTTCCTGCTGGCTGCATTCGACCTCTATGTCGGCGTCAGCAACGATGCCGTCAATTTTCTGAACTCGGCCATCGGTTCAAAAGCGGCACGATTCAGCCGTCTGGTTGTCATCGCCTCTGTCGGTGTGCTAATCGGATGTATCTTGAGCAACGGAATGATGGACATTGCACGGCACGGCATCTTCTCGCCTCAGTATTTCAGTTTCCACGACGTGATGTATATTTATCTGGCCGTGATGGTGACAGACATTGTGTTGCTTGACATTTTCAATACGTTCGGCATGCCAACCTCAACCACCGTCTCTATGGTGTTTGAACTCCTCGGAGCCTCGTTTGCCTTCGTTATTATCAAAATGACTGGCGATGCCACCGCATTGGGCATGGCCGACTATCTGAACACGTCGAAAGCGCTGGAAGTCATCATGGGTATTTTCCTGTCTGTGCCCATCGCATTCGTGTTCGGCGCACTGGTTCAATGGATCACCCGTATTATCTTCTCCTTCAACATTAAGACTAAAATCCGCTGGAAAATAGGTATTTACGGAGGCATTGCTCTGACAGCCATCGTCTATTTCATGCTGTTTAAAGGACTCAAAGACCTTTCGTTCATGAATGCAGACGTCAAGGCATTCCTCAACGAGCACATTCTGACAGTGCTCTGCGCTTGCTTCGTTGTGTTCACCATTCTGATGCAAACACTTCATTTCATGAAAGTCAACGTCCTGCGCGTCATCGTTCTGGTGGGAACTTTCGCACTCTCAACGGCTTTTGCAGGAAACGACCTCGTGAACTTCATCGGTGTGCCCTTGGCAGGGTTCTCCGCTTTTCTTGACTATTCAAGCAACGGAGCCAGCGTTTCGGCCGACAACTTCATGATGTCTTCTCTCGAAGGCTCAGCCTCAACTCCAATCTACTTCCTAATTGCCGCAGGCGCCATCATGGTGTTTGCACTTGCAACATCGAAAAAAGCTCGCCACGTGACGGAAACAGAAGTGGGGCTTTCGAAAAAGGACGAAGGCGACGAAATGTTCGGTTCTTCACGCGCCGCAAGAAGTTTGGTGCGATGGGGCAACTCCGTCGGACATTTCCTGACCAATTATACCCCCGCCCCTATTCGCACATTCATTGACAACCGATTCAGAATTCCACAAGAAGCCAAAGAAAGCGATGCTGCCTACGACCTCTTGCGTGCATCTGTCAACCTCGTGATGGCATCACTGCTCATCGCACTCGGAACTTCACTGAAATTGCCGCTCTCAACAACGTTCGTCACATTCATGGTAGCCATGGGTTCAAGTTTGGCTGATAGGGCCTGGAGCCGAGAGAGTGCTGTGTTCCGCATCACTGGCGTACTCACCGTCATCGGCGGATGGTTCCTGACCGCCGGTGTCGCATTCTCTGCCTGTTTCTTCGTGGCGCTGCTGATGAACTATGGCGGTGTGCCGGCCGCAGCTATCATCGTGTGTCTTGGATTGTACTCCATCATCCACAGCCAGCGCAAATATAGCAAGAAGAAAAAGGAAGAGGAAAAAAACGGCGACGTCCTGTTCAACGAAATCATCACCTGCGCCAAACCACAGGATGTTCCGATGATGCTCAACAAACATCTGGACGTGAGCACTGGAGAAATGCTCTCTCTCTTTGCCAATGCGTTTAAGGAAACAACGGAAGGACTGTTTGTTGAAAACCTCCGGGCGCTGAAACACGCCAGCAAAAATCTGAGCACGAACAAACGCACCCTGAAAAACCTGCGCAGGCGTGAAACCATCTGCCTGAGACACGCTGACCCGCCAACGGCCATCAAGCTGAGCACGACATTCCATTTGGCACACAATTCGATGCGACAGATTCTCTACGGACTGATACGTATCAACGAACCTGCAAAAGAACACGTTGACAATCATTTCACACCGATTGACAGACTGGAAACTGAGCAGTTCTCAAAAATCAGCAAACAGCTGACGAACATCATCATGCAGGCCGCAGAAAACCTCCGCGAACAGCGCATTGAGGACAACGAAACTTTGCGCGAAGAATGCGAAATGATTAGAGGCAAGTTCAACGAACTCCGCGACATTGTTTTGGTGAAAATACAAAGACCTGACATCAATATCACGTCGGAAACGCTGCTCCTGCACATCATCCAAGAATCTGAACAACTGTGCATTGAAATTCGCCAACTGCTGAAACTGACAAAACGCTTCAAAGACTCGCTATAATGGCTTCAAACAAAAAGGCTACATCATGAAACTGAATTTTTTCTTGCATCATCTGCATGCCTGGCGCTGAGCCTGCAAGCACAAAACACGACAGACTCCACTTCTGTCAAGCCAAATGAAGTGCAAAAAACCGTCACACTGGCCATCCCCTCGTGGGCACCACACATCAGCGGCACCATACGCGCCAAAGGAGAATATCAAACTGAAGAAAAGGAGGGGCGATTTGAAGTGCGCAACGCACGCGTCGCCTTCGACGGAAACGTACTGCCCAACGTCATCTATAAAGCGGAAATCGATTTTTCTGACGAAGGGCAAATCAAAATGCTTGATGCCTATGCAGGTATAAAGCCGCTTAAAGCTTTTTCGCTGCGACTGGGCCAGATGCGTGTGCCGTTCAGCATTGATGCCCACCGTTCGCCCCATCAGCAATATTTTGCCAATCGCTCTTTCATTGCCAAACAGGTCGGGAACGTGCGCGATGTCGGACTGACTTTTGGCTACACGTTTGACAAGATTCCTCTCACATTGGAGGCGGGAACTTTCAATGGTTCCGGACTGACCAATCAGAAAGACTATTGGACAAAGACGCTCAACTTTTCGGCAAAGGCACAATATGTCCTGCCTTTCGGCCTGACGTTACAAGGCTCTGTCCAGAAGATTTCGCCAAACGGCGGCGCGGTCTATCTGTATGACGGCGGTGCCACACTGCATTGCGGCAATTGGACGTTTGAAGGAGAATATCTGCGTAAACACTACACAAACAACACGTTCTCAGACGTCAACGCCATAGACGCTTTTGTTTGCTATCTTCTCCCGCTTCAACGCGTTTTCGATCACGTTAGTTTTCTGGCACGCTATGACCAGATGGGCAACCACAGCAACGGACAGCTGAATGCCAACGGCACACTGCAAGTTGACGATGCTGCACGAAAAAGGCTCACAGGTGGTGTCACCTTTAGTTTTTCTCAAAAAATCAACGCTGACATACGACTGAATTACGAAAAATATTTCTACGACGACATAATGCTTGCCAAGCCCTCCGAACGCGACAAAGCCGTTGTTGAACTAATGGTTCACTTCTGACAAGCCAGCCTTTGGGTTAAACAAAAGAAAGCAAGAGGAATGATTTGTGTGGGGTAACGCACATATCATTTCTCTTGCCGCATGTTTACATATCACTTGACAACCAGATATTTACCATCTCATTTCACATATCCGATGAATTTGCAAATATTCTCCTGAGCACATCCTGACTTGTCACAAGCATATCATGGCTTAACCCGCGCAGTGCCTGTTTCATCGTTTTGTCGGCAACGCGCTGAGCCTTTTGTTTCATAAGCTTTCCCTTCATCGTGAGATGAACCTCATGACAACGACGGTCGCCCTCTCTTTCGTTTCTCTGAACATAGCCATTGCGTTCCATGCTCCTAAGCAACCTCGTCATAGCAGGTTTGTCTTTGCAAGTCGCTTCACAAAGCTGCTGCTGTGAAACACCGTCCTGCTCTGTCAAGTAAAGCAAAACGGTCCATTGCGATGGCGTCAAATCGATGCCCGACTCCATAAAATTCTTCTGCAACTTTTTACTTATGGCTTCCGAAACCTTACCATTCAAAATTGCAAATATCAACCTTAAATCTATATTCAATTCCATATTAAGTAATGTTCAAAAAAAAACTTCCGCAGAAAATCTGCGATTAAGAGCATCTGATGAGATCGTTCCATTTAGGGAGTTCATCATCAGAGACGATACGTCTGCTCTTCTCTGATTCGTAGGATTCTTCAATGGGTCTTTTCGTTTCATACGTTCCTTGATTTATTGTAGCGATAATGGAAAGTCCTTCTTCCTGTTTGGCGTAGTTCCTTATCATCATAAAGGTCTTACTGGACAACAATATTTCTTGAAAATGAAGCACGAAACCGTTCGAGTCATCAAGCGTTAAGAACGCATTTCCCAGAAGCCCTTGACTGGTCATCTGCCGTCGGCCGCGAGTAGCGTTACCTGCAGCTGCGAGTAACGCTACCTGCAGCTGGCGGTAGATGACATCTCAGGGTTGGCAGAGATTTTTGATAGGTAAGCCATTACAATTCTTTATTTCAAAAATATGGTTGTCTGGTAAAACTTCTTTTTAACCCCAATCGGTCATTTGGGCTTATTGGGATTTAGACCTATTAGAAGGATGGATTTTGTTTGGCTTTTAAAGAGTAATAGCGAGCTATTGCGAATTAAAAACAAGCAAAAAGCACCTTATAAAAGCGCACGGACTGGTAATCAGTTATAAAGTTACGAATTTTCCTTCAGATTTTAAAATATAGATACTGCGCATTGCCTCAATTCGCATTGTGGGATAAGGGGGATGTTGTAGGCAGAAGTGGGTGTTTCTGCCTCAATTTATCTGATGATTCAGTAATGGGAGGACGTGTACTCGCAAGAAGAACGCTTGAAAGGCTTAGTTGCGGATCTGATGTATTTTTTTTGCAAAAATATACTATTTTTCGAATATACCAGTAACTTCTGCCATTTTTCTTTGTCGAAAAATATGTGCAGAAAGGTAAATACCTAAGAGTTACTCCATTCGGAATGTTACAGATAGCCTGCCACATTGTACTCGGATAGGGAGAAATTGATGATTTGCATCACCAGCATCTGGCGGTAGATGGAGGGACCGATGCCCGAACCTGATGGCTTGGTGGAGAAGACGGTGAAAGATATGCTGTAAAACGAAAAAGTAAAGAGCCTACCACGCTAACCCTCATTTTTGCGAGTTAGCGTAGTAGGTTCATGAAAGTCGGTATTACTGTAAGAATTCATCATTGCTTACCTTTACACCAAGTGGTCCATAGTCGCCAAGAGCTTTGTGAGCAAGTTGCGTTTCGGGATTTTTCACATGGTCGATAGGTTCGCCATCCTCATTCTTATAATCAGTAGGTGTCATGGTTGCAATGGAGTGTTTCCATTCCTTGTCGGGAAGAATGTTCCTGTACATGATAGCCACAATCTCTCCGATAGGTTTGCCGTCTATGTTTATTTTCTCACTGTCCCAAATGAAGAGATTGACATATTCTCCATTGGCATTCATTTCGTCCACCTTGCTCTGTATGGCTGATAGCCTTGGATTCTTTTTCAAGCAAACCACAAATGTTGCTTTCTTGCCATCGGCATAGCGAGCCTTCACATCATACACAGACATATATGAACGTGTGTCGCTTGCTGAGCCAATGCAGATAGACCAGTAACGTGTCACAGCGTTTTTGTATTCCTCTGGCTTTGTGGGCACTGGGGCTGGTATGAAGGAGAATGTGAGCACAGAGTCCTCGCGCAAGTGCGTTCTTCCATAAAGGTATGCCGTGGAGCTGTTTGGATAGTACCTGCTGACTGGAGCAAGGAAGAATGGCATCTCCTTGTTTTCGTCGGATTTCTGTGTAAACACCTTCGATGTCACCTTATAGACATTTGATGCAACGTGTTCTGGCACGGAGGTCTCATGCAAGTGCATGTCGAGTGCAGTGATGGCTGGTAGTTCCACTCCTGCGTATTCGTCTTTTGTTTGACTTCCATCAGCAGTAGTGCCCAGATAATGTCTGAGAGCTATAGCTACTTTGTTCACCCCTGCTGCAACTTTCACCACATTCGTTGAACCAAGTTTGTTTATTATGCTTTGTGGCGTTCCATTTGGCACCACATAAATGGTGAAATAGTTCTTTCCCGAAGTGGTCTTGACAAAAGGATTTGTGCTTCCTTCATCTGCCGAGATGTCTTGGTCGTTGATGCCTGCGAAAACGTCTCCTGTCTCATCATTGTATAGTGATATGCTGAAATATCTGCAATGAGGGAATTCTCCTTTCAGACATAAAATCTTACCACTATTTTTGTCTGCCTGATAGGTATATTCCCAATAATTGCAAAACAAGTCTGGGTATGCTCCAAGAACTTCACCATCGCCCTTCAGGGTTGCACCCCATTGCTCTTTAGGTGACGGGGGAGGGAACTTTTTGCCGTTGTTGCCGTCGTCATCGGAACATGCGATGAATGTCATTGCCGTGATACAACTTAGCAATGAGGTCATGATAATTTGCTTGATTTTCATACTTCTTATTTTTTATGTTAATATACTTTTTGTTCTTACTCCGTTTTACTTGATCTCCACTCTGAACGGTCCAGACACCGAGTTGTAGAGTAAGTCACCATTGTCAAAAAACTGTATGATGGCATATGCTCCATTGGTTCGATTGTCCTTGCCCAGGATTGTGCGGTGGCGAGTGGTTCCAGTGTGCCAGTCGAGTCCGGTTACTTCCCATCCTGTGGCATCGTTCCATCCACTTACGAATACCATTTCTGACGATGTGCTTACAGCAGGAATCATGCTTGGCGAACTGACGTCAGCACGTGTCCACTTAGCCTCCCACTTGTTCTCTTTCGTGTTCCAGCTCACGCATTCAACACCTCTTGGAGTCTCTATGGTGGGACCGATGGCTAACACGCCTATAATCTTGTCGTTTATCTTTTCCGTTGTCTGGCTGATGTTGTTCACCACAAAAGCGTCGTATCCTGCGGTCACTACGGATTGCTCCGACTGTACCCATTCAGTAGAGGTTGGTAATCCGCACGTTATGTCGAACGTTCCTGCCAAACGCATATTGCTGGGATCTACAGGTTTGGCATCGGCAGGTATGGCGTCACGCCAGAAAGCTACGAGTTTCATTCTCTTTGCTCCGTCTGTTATCACTACGAGTTTGTCCTCGTCGTTGCCAAATCCCATTAGTGTAGGGGTTGATCCTGTACCATATCCGAGTTTGATACATGGTGCCATTGGACCTCCGTCATACTCGGCTTTCCATGCTCCATCGCTCTCGCTGTCAGAGAACTTTCCATCCTTGCATATCAGCTTTTGCATGAGTCCCTTGCCATTAGCCTCCTTGTTGTTGCTTGCCACATATACCCCGCCGTTTTCATCCACTGCTATTGAGTTCGTCAATATCTGGGTGCTTGTCAGTGGGTAGATATCTTCTACAATGGTCAACTCACGGTTGAGTACAACGAGAGCATTCTGTGCCGCCACGAGCAAGTGTCCATCGTATGTCATGGTAGCTCCCACCAGAGTGTAAGAGTTGTTGATATACGGTGTGAGCTTAATCTGATTGTCCAGCTCTATGCCTTCCTTTGGATTATTTGGGTTCTTCAGTTTGTATCTTGCCATGATGTGTCCTGCATTGGTGTATACATAGTTGTCCTTGTCGCACAACACATAGTTTCCATTGGCCATAGACATTTGTGGGGCAGCGCCCAACACTCCGGTTACGGCTGTTGCAAGTTCTGAGTAAGATGAGTAGCTGGATGTCAAGATATTGAGTTGTTCTTGAGTCTTCATTGTTATTCCAGGCAAACCAGCTTCTGCGAGTCTTTCAAAGTTGCCGTTGGATACGTCTATGATAGACACTCTGTCGCTGCTCATTCCCCACATGTATTTGGGCGAAGTGGATGCGAGCGTCATGAGGTTCACAGGACCGCTGCTTGTTGCCTTGCATTTCGTCAGGTCGGCATAGAACGTTCCGTCCTTCACTTTGGCTGTGAAAGCATCGGTCTGCGCCGAATTGAAATGGGTGATGCTGTATTCCTCTTGTGCCAGCCAAGGGTTTGCCTTTGGCCTAGATAGTTCAGCTAAAGGTATGTTGGGATTTCCGTTTCCACCATTGATGCCATCGTCAGCGCAAGCAGTAAACATCGCCGCTCCTATTGCGAGGATGAATAATGATAGATACGATTTTCTCATAATTATTTGTTGGTTTAAAATGAATACCCGTTTTGTAACAAAAATTCCGAACCTACCAAAAGGAGGAAGAACAACAATATATAGATATAGAATTGTTCCTGCTTGACGAAATCTGCGAAACTGAATTTCTTTTTCCAATGATTTCCAAGATAGAGACGGTAGTCGTTTATCATCACAAGGATGAGCACTATGATAAGCACAGTCACGATCACTACAACAATCATGATGATATTTCCATCTGAAATTGAAATGGGTGGTTCTGTTCCTGTCATTTTCATTGCCTGCTATGTTATTGATTCGAGTGCAAAAATAGTTTTTTCTATTCTGAAGGTGATAGTAGCTTTTCTACGGTAGTTGTAGCTTTTCCACAAAAAAAGTAGTAGCTTTCCTATGAAGGCTACTACTTTTCAAATGCTATCTAACACGAAATTGCCAATATACACATTCAGATGGAGACAAACTGTTTGCGCCATTGGTTAGGTGACATGCCCGTTTTTTGTTTGAATATACGATAAATCCATGTGTGGGATGAGAAACCGCACTCTGTGGAAATAGCGTCAATGCTATATTCAGGGTTGGCCTTCATCATGCGAACTGCCTCATTAAAACGAATGTCGCTAAGCCAGGTTCTAAAATTAGTGTATTCTGACTGATTGAAGTATTCTGTCAATTCGTATTTCTTGTATCTCAACTTGGTAGCTAACGAATAGATGTTAACTTCATAGTCCTTATAAAATCCCTCTTCACACCATTTCTTGAGGGCTAATTCTATTTCTATCTTTCTATTAGCTGTCAAGATATTTGTGTCATGAGTGTTCTTGTCGTCTATTATGTCCTCTGCTTCCGTGACTTTTGCTTCTGCGTCATTTTCCTCAGGAATGACTCCTTTGGGGGTGATGTAATAGCCCATAGCAATGAAAGTGTGAACGAAAAAGATGACAGAGAGTAACATCAAGGGACCTATTATATATAATAAGGTATTGAAGAGGATTGCTATAGGCAGGAATCCAGCAACGAGGTATAGCAAAACGATACTGGCTTGTGAATAGCGCACGTATGAAATCAAGTCGCTTCCGAAATTTTCCATGAGCTTCTGCCTTCGGGTATTTGTTTCTTTGCGAATGATAAAAATAAAATATGCCATGCTAACCACAAAAAGACCGAGCATCACATAGAGCATATTGCCAATGTGTAAACTCTTACTTTTGAACATGCCAATGACGAAGACTATGGCGATAAGTATGTATGCCATCATACTACGTAAACAATAACGGCGCACTTTGCTGCCTGTGTTCTCTATGTTGATGATGGAGAGAGTGATGGCAAATGCCACTGGGGTATAGAACAGTATGTTGAATGCTGCGCCCACATCGCTACCTTGTGCACGAAATCCATGAATCATCTGTAAGAGATAGTGGACGGAGAAGAATAGCATGGATGCAACGAGAAGCCATCTTGATATTTCGTAGCGCCACACCTTCCATCTCACCTGCAAACTTACCATGGCTAATTGCAATGCAAGCATGGCTGTAATGACGCAACATACAAGTTGTAATATGAATAACGATGTCATAATATTGTTATTACCTTAGTTCCACAACACCATTGTAATTAAACCTTAAGCACCTGAGCTACAAAAAGTTATTAAACAAACCAAGCGACAGAGCCGAGCGGCTCAGGATTTTTCTATGTCAAAGAATTTTCTTATCTTTGTGTTAAAAAATAAACAAGAGAATCCGACAATAGGCATGGCTAAAATACAAATAAAATCTGAGAAACTCACTCCTTTTAGAGGAATATTTTCGGGGCATGGAGCAATTTGACTCCACTACGTCTTCTGTAATCGACTCAGCCCTCGTCTAAGGTGTAGAGCGTTCGGTTAATAGCGATAGCAACACAAATGTTCCATTTCATGGTACGATTTCTCGCCATGGCACAGAGTCTAAGTAAACTTAGCTCTGCTCATCTGGCTCAATTATCTGCAAATTCAGTAATGAAATGACGTGTACACGCAAGCAGGACGTTGAAGGACTTAGTTGTGGATTTGAGGTTCACTGCAAACATTTGACGCAGCGGAATCCTATAGTACTCTGTCCATAAACGTCCCCGCTAACCTTTTTCTGCACATAGACGCTAAGGACATGATTCATCCACAAGATTTACAAACTCACGGATTATTTTCAGTTTCAACGACTTTAAATCCAAGGTAACTCGAATTATTTTAATTCTAAATGCTAATTTTGCAATAAATATAGAATGCAACATGATTTATCCAGATAATTTTGAGAAAAAAATTGGCTTTGACGAAATAAGAACGCTTCTAAAAGGTCGGTGTATATCGACCTTGGGAACCGAGTGGATTGACAATAGGCTTACCTTCATGAAAGACTTCGACCTCATCAGGACTAACCTGATGGAGGCTAAAGAGATGAACCGCTTTCTGACGGAGGAAGACGACTGCGACATTGAACTGAATTTCTTTGACATACGACAGGCTCTGATGCGCATCAAACCTGAACGCACACACATGGAAGAACTGGAATTGTTTGACCTGAAACGTGCCCTCAAAACCATCGTTGATTTCACAGACGTACTCGACAAAGGCTCAAACGAAGAGGGAGAGGAAGAAGATGATGATGACCGTGAAGATGCTTCAACACGTTATCCTGCCCTGAAAGCCATGATGAGCGATGTCAAAACTTTTCCGCTACTCATCAAGCGCATTGAAAGCGTCCTTAACAAATACGGAAAGGTCAAAGACACTGCATCCAACGAACTTTTGACAATCAGACACTCTCTGGAACAAACAGTCAGAGGTATCTCTCATTCCTTGAGATCTATCATTTCCGAAGCGCAAAACGAAGGATATATAGAACGAGACGTGAGCCCCACATTGCGCGACGGGCGATTGGTCATTCCTGTTGCTCCTGCACTAAAACGCAAAATCAAAGGTATCATACACGATGAATCGGCTACAGGAAAAACGGTGTTCATCGAACCTACGGCTGTCGTTGAAGCAAACAACCGAATCCGCGAGCTCAAAGCGGCAGAACGGCGGGAGATTATCCGCATTCTGCAAGAACTGACAACGGAAGTGCGGCCACACATTCAGGACATCATGTTTTCGCAAATTGTTTTGGGACACATTGATTATCTTAGGGCGCTCTCTGCTTTTTCAAACACCTTCAAAACGATTTATCCGACGCTGGTGCCCCACCCTATGCTTTCCCTTTCACAAGCACACCATCCTTTGCTGCAACAATCGCTGGAGAGACACGGGAAAAGCATGGTACCACTTGACGTCACACTGCCAAAGAACAAAAAGATATTGCTGATTTCTGGTCCTAACGCTGGTGGAAAATCTGTCTGCTTAAAGACTGTCGGTCTTTTGCAATACATGATACAGTGTGGCATGCCCATCCCTGTAAAAGAAAACTCCGTTGTCGGAATCTTCGACGACATATTTATTGACATCGGCGACGAACAGAGCATTGAAAACGACCTGAGCACCTACTCCAGCCATCTTATTAACATGAAGCAAATGATGCGCTGTTGCGGGCAGAAAAGCCTGTTGCTCATTGATGAATTCGGCGGTGGAACTGAGCCGCAAATCGGAGGGGCTATGGCTGAAGCCATCCTACGAAAATTCGTAGACAGCGGCACATACGGCATCATCACGACACACTACCAGAATCTTAAGCATTTTGCACAAGACTCTTCTTCCGTCGTTAACGGGGCCATGCTTTACGACAGAGCGCAGATGCAGCCTCTCTTCATGTTGCAAGTGGGAAACCCGGGAAGTTCTTTCGCGATTGAAATTGCGAGAAAAATCGGACTTCCAGAAGATGTCATCAGCTATGCCGCCGAACTTGTCGGAAATGATTATGTCATGTCTGACAAATATCTGCTTGACATCGTTCGAGACAAAACCTACTGGGAAAACAAACGAAAGAATATCCATAAGCGGGAGAAGCAACTGGAAGAAACCATTTCCAAATATGAAAAAGAAATGGAGCAATTCCAGACAGAGCGCAAAACCGTTATCAGGCAGGCTAAAGAGGAAGCGGAACAATTATTGCAATCGGCCAATGCTAAAATCGAGAACACCATTCGAGCCATCAAAGAAGCACAAGCCGAAAAGCAGCGCACCCTTGCTGCCCGCCAGGAATTAAATGCTTTCAAGGACGAAATCTCCACTGACGAGGACAAGGAAGACAAGATTGCACGAAAAATCGCTCAAATCAAACGCAGGCAGGAACGCAAAAAAGACGGGAAGAAAACAGGAAACACCTTCAGCAACACGCTCAGTTTGACGTCTGTAAGCACAAAGCCAAATGCCGTCACTGCAGATTCTCAAAATCAAACGCTACACGAAGGAACCTGGGTGCGCCTAAAAGGACAAAACAGTGTCGGACGCATCGACAGCATCAACGGCAAACAGGCAAAAGTTTTGTTTGGCTCAATTTTCACTTTGGTCAAGCTCGACAAATTGATAGCTGCGGAAGCACCACGTGAAGACAAGACCATCAAAGTCTCCACCTTCGTAACCAAAGAGACGAGAGACGCGATGTATGAAAAGAAACTCCATTTCAAACCCGAAATAGACCTGAGGGGCATGCGCGGCGATGAAGCGCTTAAAATGGTCTCATACTTTATCGACGACGCTATCCTGCTCGAACAAAACCAAGTCAGAATCCTTCATGGCACTGGCACGGGAGCCCTACGTGAACTTGTGCGACAATACCTGGCAACTGTTCCAAATGTCAAAAGATTCCATGACGAACATGTGCAATTTGGCGGAGCTGGCATCACGGTCGTTGAGTTCTCATAATCCAAAATGGTACATTTGACTGACGCTCTCTCAAATATCAGGAGCCAAACCTATATTCCATCATAAAGTCATCACAACAACACCCACCAGTCATACACTATATGCTCATGAAAACAAAATCATTTTTCATTTACTGTCTATGCAGCCTCCTTTTCTGCATAACCTCAACAGCAGAAATCAAACCCGTCATTCGAAAAATGACATTCAAGCAGGCTGATGAGACACTTTTGCACGTCAACCATGTTGCCAATTCACAATATAGTTTTTACACAACAACTGACGGGAGGGTTCTCTTGCGCGATTCCGTCGGCAATTTGTGTTACGCAAAACAAATTGGCAACCAACTGATTAACACTGGAATTGCAGCACACGAAGAGGGCTGGCAAAGCGAAAATGAACGTTCTGTGAAACGCACAGCCGCAAAACTCTCCAACGTACTAAACTCACTTCAGACAAAACGACTGCAAGCCCTGCAAAGGGATTCTTCTCTCAAAAACGCCACAAAATCAGCAGACGGACTTGGACGTTACGGAGAAAGCTATGGAGGAGCTATCCCAAGCGTCGGTGGCTCAACCATTCCTTTTGTCTTGGTTGAATTTGCAGACATCACACTGCAAGACTACTCAACCATAGACAAATACGAAAGCTATTTCAACGATGCTGTTTACAAAAACGATGAGGGAAACATCGGTAGTGTCAGCAGCTACTTCAATATGCAAAGCAGAGGTCTGCTCAACCTAACCTTCAAAAACGTAGGAAAGATCCGTTTATCCAAAAAACGTGCTTTCTACGGGAAAAACAGCGCACAGGGAAAAACGGACGAAAATCGCTACGTTTTTGTGCAAGAGGTTTTAGACAGCATCACAGCAAGCGACGTTGATTTGGAGGACTTCAATGTCAATGGTTCTATTCCCAATATCTGTATCATCTTTGCCGGTCCTGGTGAGCAATCTTCATACGACGTTGGGGCTGAAGACTACTTATGGGCACACTTCAGCTCTAAAATTTTTAAATCAGGAAACTGCACTGTAAATTCCTATTTCGTTGGAAATGAATTATATGAGAATTACTTCAAAGAAGACGGAAGTGTTGAATATGCTGATCCTCCAACCAACAACTATTTAGTGCCGCAAAGTGTAAAAACCGTGGGCATCGGAGTTATCTGCCACGAACTGAGCCACGCTCTCGGATTGCCAGATTTTTACTACACAGGAAACGACCCCAAAACATATAACGCTTGCGAAACCATGAAATACTGGTCTCCGCTTGATTATGGCTATTTCTTTAAAGACGGATATGCCCCTGTTGGGTTCACGGCATACGAGCGCAACATGTTAGGCTGGTTGAAGATCAAGGAACTGAATGAACCTCAAAGTGCCACGCTTCACTCCTTCTGTATAGACGAAGAAAACACTGGCGAGACGGAGGCCTATCTCATAAGAAACCCGATGAACGATAAAGAATACTACATTCTCGAAAATCGGCAAACAGCAACATGGTACCCCAAAGCCATGGGACATGGTCTGCTCATCACGCATATTGACTATGATGCCAATGCTTGGAGAAACAACACCGTCAACAATGATCCACTCCACCAACGCTACGCTTATGTTGCCGCAGACAACAAAAAAGGGATTGACAACCTGGGACCTACGGACCTAAAAGGTGACCTATTTCCAGGGCTAACTGGTAAAACGGAGTTTACAGATACCACGGTTCCAGCCAGCGATGTTTACACCACAAACGGCAAACTGGGGAAACCCATATATAATATAAGCGAAAAAGACGGAGTTATCACATTCGACTTCATAGAACCCATCAGCACTGGCATTTCCTCTGGAATCTACGGAATGGACAATGAACCGACCTATATTTATACCATAGATGGACGGAGAATAAAAAGTTCATCACCTGAACACGGTTTATACATAGTCAAGACTGGCAACAAAACGAGCCTTGTCATTGGAAACTCTGTTAGATAATACGCCTTAAGTAATGTTGAAAGAATAATTTAATGATAGGGAAACAGCATTGGGGAATCCAGAATTCCTTTACCATGTCATCTACTCGCGGCCGCGAGTAGCACGAACGGCGGCCGCAAGTAGCGCTACCAGCGGCCGCGAGTAGCACGAATCGCGGCCGCTGGTAGCTGATTTATTCTTAGCCTGCGGATGACTTTGTCCTTAAGGACTGCAATTTTGGACAGATGGTTACTTTTTCTCATCCGTCGGAAATGTCTGTCAGGAAACCTTCAAGAAGCACATCGAAAGACAAGGGTCGCTTCGATACCCTGCATTTTTCATCCCCCAACCGCATTCAAGACGAACACTGAAAATGGCAATAACAGAAAAAAAACTCAAACTTAAAATACGCAGCGACATGATGGCCGGAATACGGCAATTCAACCTCATCACTACCGGCGACCACATTCTGATTGGGCTTTCTGGCGGAAAAGACTCTCTTGCACTTTTAGATTTTCTTGGTGACGCTAAAAACAGAGCTGGAAGCAAATTCAAAATTTCTGCAGCACACATCAGAATGGAGAACATCAATTACGCAACCGATACAAAATACCTCGAAGAAAAAGCTAAGCAAGTTGGTGTTCCTATATATATACGTACTGGAAATTTTGAAACAGACCGAAATCCTAAAAGAACACCATGCTTCCTTTGCTCATGGAACCGCAGGAAAATCCTGTTCAATTTGGCACAGGAAATCGGCTGCAACAAAATAGCATTAGGACACCATCAGGATGACATTCTACATACAGCACTCATGAATCTGACCTTTTCTGGATCTTTCAGTACGATGCCTGCATGTCTGGAAATGGAGAAATTTCCCATAACCATAATCCGTCCTCTTTGCAGGGTTAAGGAAGAAGACCTAAAAATTTGGGCAGAGATTCAGGATTATCAACCCTTGAAAAAGATTTGTCCCTATGATAAAACATCAAACAGGACCACAATAAAAAAGGTTTTCCACGAATTAGAAGAGATTAATCCTGAGTTCAGATATAGCTTTTGGCATGCTCTTGAGAAACAAAACGCTTTGACAGAAACAAAATCTTCAGAAAAAGTTTAGCCCTTAAAAACGCTCCAAATCCCCCATTTTAGGCGGTTTTCGAGGAGGCCAAGAAAAAAATCAGCAAAAAAACGCATTTTTTTCTTGGAAAAGTTTGGAGTTTAAGAAAAAAGTCGTACCTTTGCATCGCGTTTGAGAGAGAGCGCTACTACAAAAAGTAAAACAAGCGGAAATAGCTCAGTTGGTAGAGCACAACCTTGCCAAGGTTGGGGTCGCGAGTTCGAGTCTCGTTTTCCGCTCACTTAATGAAAGAATTAAAATCATCGAGCCCAGGTGGCGGAATGGTAGACGCGCTAGTTTCAGGTACTAGTGTCAGCAATGACGTGCAGGTTCGAGTCCTGTTCTGGGCACAGGAAAAAGATTTTAAAACAAGACAAACAATACTGGAGAGGTGGCGGAATTGGTAGACGCGCTACTTTGAGGGGGTAGTGTCAATTGCGACGTGGGAGTTCGAGTCTCCTCCTCTTCACTTGTTTGCGGAAATAGCTCAGTTGGTAGAGCACAACCTTGCCAAGGTTGGGGTCGCGAGTTCGAGTCTCGTTTTCCGCTCATTAATTTCCATGGAGATTGATTATAATCTTCATGGAAATTTTTGTTATATAGAAATCTGAGTTTGGCCCTTCAAGGACAAAAGCAACGGTTTTCATTCCGCGATGTATTTCTTATATAGAAAGAAGCAAATACACGGCTCTTTTTGTTTTTCGGCCACACAGAGTGATTCAAACAGGTCGTCTGAAGCCATAGCAGATTATCTACCTTCATTTTTTAATAAAAACATTGTCTGCACCATGAATATTTACGCGAGGTACTTTGACCAAGATACTTTAGTTTACAGCTTTGATGAACTTATGGATTTTCTTTCGTCTATTCCAGATATCAGAATAACGCCAGAACTCGTTGAAGATGTCAGAAACTATGTAGAAAGCGACATGCCATATCCAAAGAGATATAAGATACGACCGCGTGTATATTTCATCTTGATTAAAACCACAGCTGAAAGCTTGTCTGCATTCAAAGCCAACAGAAAGAACCCTCAGGAACAAACAACAAGCGACAATGAACCTTTCAACAAGAAAGAGATTCGTATCGGCCAATTGATGGAGGAAAGAAAAGGCTGGTATAAAGGGACTATCATATTTAAAAGGGTCATCCTGATACCAGAGACGCAAAAGTTCCAATATCAAGACACACAATTCTCTGCTCTGATCTATGCCACATGTGGACAAGAATGCTATGACCATATTATCGACTATTTAAAAAATCGCCAAGACATTGACCTCAGAAGCCAATTCCCGTCTGCAAGAGGACAAAATTTCCGCTTCGTCTTTATGGGAGAAAACCTACCAACGTTTTTATCCAATACAGACGAAAGTGAGGACAGCTGCTTGATTGAACAGGAATGCGTAAACAGAAACGAAGAGGGTGCCCCTTCTGAACAGATGGAAATGGGCGAAAGCCAAGAACCACAACTTGACTGATTGAAAAGCAATCTGTACAGGTATCTATATCGTACAAACTATGACAACACACCAATAACACAAAGGCAGGAATCCCCAAAACGGGTTCCTGCCTTTACCTTTTATCACAAAGTAATCTAAAAAAACGAGATCCTGACTTACCAGCGAACGCCGTCCAGTGTTCAATCGTACCTTGCCCCATTCGCAACTGCGCTTCGCCCCAGATGCGCTTGCATATCGCCCCAGGTGCGACAAAAAACATAAGCCCTAAATTACTCAACTATCATCATGTCACTCATCACTAAATCAGACAAGAAAAATCCCTTATGGGTAAAAGACAAACGCCCACTGGCTTCCTTCAGAAGTCCGGATTTGACGTGAGCCTCTGCAGCCACGATTATTTTATTAAAGCGTTCAATACCGAACCTTGCCAAAAGCGACCTCGTATCAAGCCCTTCTTTAGTGCGCAATGATGTAAAAACGAACTCATCACAAAGCTCATCAGCACCGAGCATTTCAATTTCATGAGGGACCTCGTCACTCGATTGAATATAAGATTTCAAATCTGAATTATTACTTCTACGAACATTCACACCATTAAAGCTATGCGCTCCAGGACCGAAGCCCACATAGGGTACTCCCATCCAATACTTGGAATTATGATGTGAACGAAATCCAGGATAAGAAAAATTAGAAATCTCATAATGCTCCATACCCTTTTTCTCCGTCATATCCAAAAGCACATCATACATCCTCAAACTCAAGTCTTCATCAATTTCGTCAATTTGGCCACCATCACGCATGTGCGTCAAAAGCGTTCCTTCTTCAAACATTAAAGAATATGCCGACAAATGCTTGACGGGCAAGGACAATGCCTGCTTCAAATCTTTTTCCCAAGACTCAACAGACTCATTGGGAAAGCCAAAAATCAAGTCGATAGAAACATTGTCAATACCATTCTCAACCAGTGAATGAACAGCTTTCACTGCTTGACAAGAAGAATGTCTTCGACGAATGAATCGCAAGCGTTCGTCATCAAATGTCTGAACCCCCAAACTGACTCGATTGATGCCTATATCCACCAACTGCTTGACAAAAGATGGCGTCACGTCATCAGGATTTGCCTCTAAAGTGATTTCCGAATTATCTGCCAAAGAGAAAATTTGAATAAGATGATTCATCATTTTCTCTATGCGGCCAGGATGCAAACAAGAAGGCGTTCCTCCCCCAACATATATTGTATCAACGAGCGAATCCACCTCGTTTTTTCTGTCTGTCATCTCCTTCAGCAAACGTTCGACATATCTGTCCTTAAAATCCTCGCCATAAACAGTTGAATAAAAATCGCAATATATGCAACGCGACTGGCAAAACGGAACATGAATGTATATTCCAGATAAATTGGTGTTCTCAGAATTCGTCATATCAATATTTTATATGTCAGGGTATCGGAAGTGACAGATGAATCACTTGCAAAAATGGTAAGAATTATTTCCACAGCACAATAAAGACCATGAAACTTCATTCAAAGATACAAGTAGTAATCGAGTTCACAAAGTTAAATGGTGGCAATATCAAAAAAAACGCCTTCAAAAAAAGATTACCCGAAAATAAAATCGTAAATTCGCATCCAAATTGTAGAACAAAACCTGCCTGCTACGGATTGTTATAAGGCAGGTCATTAAAGACCACATATTACAAAATGGAAATATCTGGAAGAATTATTGCAGCCCTGCCAGCACGTTCAGGCACATCTGCACGTACAGGAAACACCTGGATGAGCCAAGAGTTTGTCATTGAGACACACGAACAATATCCCCGCAAGTGTGTGTTCACCGTTTTTGGCGAAGACAGACTGAAAGAAATGAACATTGAGGTCGGAAAAGAAATGACTGTGTCATTCGATATTGATGCCCACGAATACAACGGCCGTTGGTTTAACGATATCCGTGCTTGGCGAGCTGTACCTCTCACACCTGCCATCGTTGGAGGATCAAGCGTTCAGCCAGGAATGCAGCCAAATCAGCCAGTAATGAACACACCTACTGCAACTGCAGAGCCAGCACCAGCAAACGCAGAGGATGACCTTCCGTTCTAATGGGCAAAAAACAAAAACATAAAAATGGGCGAACCTTCGAGTTTATTCTTATTTAGATAAGCAAACAAACTCGAAGGTTCGCCTTTCAGTAAGCTGAGATTACATTACATGAAGTATATCATTTGCAAACTTCTAATATGGGCATTTGGATTATTTGCCACAAGCTCTGTATTTATGGTTATCGTTTACCGATGGCTTCCAGTCAAAGTAACACCACTAATGTATATTAGGAGTTGGGAACATGCTGACGAAGAGGAATATTCAGCATGGCAGCATCAATGGGTTCCTCTCGATAGCATTTCGCCATACATGGCCGTTGCTGTCATGGCCTCTGAAGACCAACGGTTTCTTAAGCACCATGGATTTGACCTTCAAGCCATCAAGCAAGCACAAGCTGAATTTGAAGAAGGAGGACGCAGACGCGGCGCAAGTACCATCAGCCAACAGACAGCCAAAAACGTATTCTTATGGCCTAAATCCTCGTGGGTAAGAAAAGGATTTGAAGCATACTTCACATTTTTGATTGAACTCATGTGGCCCAAGGAGCGTATCATGGAAGTGTACCTCAACAGCATTGAAATGGGAAAGGGCATCTATGGCATTGAAGCCGTATCCCAATCTCACTTCCATTGTCACGCAAAAGAACTTAGCAGATCTGACTGTGCGCTAATAGCTGCCACCCTACCCAACCCCATCCGCTTCAATTCCGGAAAACCGAGTCCCTACATGATTAAAAGGCAGCAGCAAATCAAAAGACAAATGAAACACATTGATTTCATGCCGCGAAAAGACTAACGAACACTGTGACAGACTTTTGTATGCCAAATATCTGTTCACGTTTCTCTTCAACAAGGATGGACACGGGAAGAAAGGCACCCTGATTGCTGCTATTCGTGGAACGAATACCTCTGATGTGGTTGCGATACTGATGAAGGTAACATAGGAGAAGCGACTGGCTGGCAAGGAAGTGTAACGATGGACTATTTCGACTCTATGCGTACCCTGCGTTTTTCAACACATTATTTTGCGGTCTGAAAAAAAATGTATAATTTCGCACCATTTTTTAGCAGACATCCTGAATAAAAGGATGATTGAAGGATTATTCTGTCATATTCTATAAGTACGTGTTGCCCCACACATCACGTGATATTATGGGGTGGAATCGTATTTGTTTGCAAGAGCAATTATAGGAGCGAACTGTTTCGGTACGCGTCTTCATACCCTTTGATGAGCAAGGATTTGACCAACGTTTGCTTCCCGCGCAGTTTCATTAAGAAGCAGAGGATGAACGCGAACAAAGAAGAGCGGTACGGCTTCACGCTCTTTTTGCTCAAAAAAGGAAAACACACTAAATTAATTACTGTCTGAGGTGAAGCCATAGGACACAACTTATTAAAACAATGTTTTCATACAATTTTAAAAGGAACGCCCTCAAGCATATTATTTTTTGCGGGCTTTTGCTGAGCACCAGCTTTTTGACGGCAACGACGTCGTTTGCAGCCCCCCCCCCATTGAGGATGAAATCCAGTCGGCTAACGATGAATTGGTCGCCTACGGCTCAAGCAAAGTTTATGATGTCAATTATTCTCTGTATAAGGATGGAAGACTTGTCATAGAGGGTGCTGGTGGATTCAATAGGTATCTTGGACCGCTAAATGGCTTCATCAAGGACGAATATCTTGACCAGGCAAAAAGTCTTATTATCAAAAACATCAGATGGATTAAGTCCGAGACATTCAAAAACTGCAAAAATGTAACGACTGTTACGTTTGATCAGTCAGGTTCTTTAGACGTAGAATCGATTGGAGATTATGCCTTCGAAGGTTGTTCAAGCCTCAAGACCATCATTATCCCCAAATACGTGTCTGAGATGGGAAGCAAGGTCTTCCAAGACTGCACTAACCTCGAGTCAATCAGAATTTCTGCCAGTGTGTCTAAAATCGGAAGTCGGATGTTTGCAGGTTGTCCCAATCTGAAGTCCATCGTGGTGGAAGAAGGAAACGAGAAATACGATAGCAGAGAAAACTGCAATGCTATTGTGGAAACAGCCACCAATACCTTGGTGTGTGGTACAGAAAACTCCACCATCCCCAGCACGATAACAGCTATTGGTAACGGTGCCTTCGCAGAAACGGGATTGAAGAATATTGTTATTCCTGAGGGCGTCACGAGCATTGAGTTGCAGGCTTTTGAAAATTGCCAGGACTTGGAGTCTGTGACGTTGCCCCAGTCGTTGAAGAAATTGGGGTATCATGTGTTTGCCAACTCTGGTCTGACTTCGCTTGTTATCCCTGAAGGCATCACATATTTGCCACAAGGCACTTTCAATGGATGCAAGAACCTGGAGACTGTGACGTTGCCCACCACGCTGGAGACCATTGAGTACAACGCTTTTTCAAACTCAGGCCTGACTTCAATTTTCATCCCCAAAGGCGTCACGAACATTTCCTCCACTTCGTTTAATTATTGCGGAAAACTGAGCACTATCAGCGTTTCGGACGAAAACACCACATACGACAGCAGAAACAACTGCAATGCTATCATTCAAACAGCAACCAATCAAATCGTAAAGGGAACTTTCAACACTATTATCCCCAATACCATAACCTCTATTGGCAATGATGCCTTCAGTGGCATCAATTCGCTCACAAATATTGTTATTCCCGAATCAGTTACCTCCATCGGTCAGTTCGCGTTCTATCATTGCTATTCCCTCGCAAGTATTGTTATTCCAGAATCAGTTACCTCCATCAATTATTGCGCGTTCTGGAACTGCAATTCCCTCGCAGAAGTCGTGTGCAAAGCAAAAGTGGCTCCTCAGCTGTATCGTGACGTCTTCTCCAACGACATTCTTTCCAAGGCAACGCTGTATGTGCCAGAAGAAAGCGTAGAAAGCTACAAGGCAGACAGCGAATGGAAAAAATTTTCAGACATCCAGCCGCTCCCGTATGCATACATCAACATCAGTGCCGCTGAAAAAACGACCTACTGCAGCGAGCATGCGCTCGACTTTACCAACATCGAAGGAGCAAAGGCATATATTGCTTCAGGTTTCAGTCCGAGCACGGGCGTTGTGCTGCTCACAAAGGTAAACAAGGTGCCTGCTGGAGTGGGATTCATGGTTATTGGCAAGGAAGGCAAATATGAAGTGCCTTACTGCGAGACTGACTTCACCTATGCCAACCTCTTAGTGGGTACAATGAGCCAGACGACTGTGGCCAGCACTGCTGACGGAAAAACCAACTACGTTCTTTCGAATGGCAGCGAAGGCGTGATGTTCTATCTTGCCAACAATGCGACGGTTCCTGCCAAAAAGGCTTATCTTAGTATTCCATCGACAATTGTGAATGAGGCACAGGTGAAGGCTGTTCGTCTTGCTTTTGAAGACGACATGACCACTAATATCATTCGTGTTGAAGACATGACGAAGAAAACCACCGACAAGGTGTATGGTCTCGATGGACGCTGCAAAAAGGGCCTTTCTTCAGGCATAAACATTGTGAATGGAAAGAAGATTTACGTGAAATGATTAAGTACGGAACAGCATCTATGAGTAAGAAAATATACATGAAGCCCACCATGCAGTGCATTGAGATGGTGCAAACAAATGTCCTTTGTACTTCCATGCCCGGCTCCGATAAATTTCACAAGGTCGATTCTTACGACACGGAGCAAGAAGACGTTTCAAACAAGCCATACGACGATACGTGGGACATACTGTAATTCATACAACATCTTTGTTGGTGTGAAAACTCCGTTCCATCATCAGAAACAAGGGAACCGTCCTAACTAAATTCAAAATAAAATCCAGAAAGCTCGGGGAGCATTCTGGATTTTATCTTTCTAACAAAGGAATCTGAAAATGATGGCTTTCAGCATAGTATCCTACCACTTAAAACCATCACATGCCTGCATTATTCAGCGTCAGGGGTGATCAATTTGTAACCCTTGCCATGAATATTGATAATCTCAACATTTTCATCTGCCTTCAAATGCTTACGCAACTTGGTGATATAAACATCCATAGATCTTGCGTTGAAGTAGTTGTCATCAATCCAAATGGTCTTCAACGCGTAATCACGCTGCAAGATTTCATTTGAATGTGCGCACAAAAGATTAAGCAGTTCACTTTCTTTTGTTGTCAACTTCGTCATCTCATCACCACGTGCCAAAATCTGCTTTTGCGTATCAAAAGTGAAAGAGCCAATCTTGTAGAATGTGCGATTGCGATTTTTCTTGCCACGTGCGCGACGCAAAATAGCCTCAATGCGCATTGTAAGTTCTTCCATAGAGAAAGGCTTTGTCAAATAGTCATCCGCACCAATCTTGAAGCCCTCTAACACATCTTCCTTCAATGTTTTAGCAGTCAGGAATATAATCGGCGTGTCATCGCTATTCTGACGAATATCTTTTGCCAGCGTAAAGCCATCCTTTTTAGGCATCATAACATCAAGCACACACAAATCAAACTTGTCTTTCAAGAATGCCTTATATCCAGCATCTCCGTCTGTGCAAAGCGTAGTTTCATAACCTTTTGCCTGCAAGTATTCGCGAAGCAACATACCCAAATTCTCATCATCCTCACACAAAAGGATGCTCATTTTGTTATCGTTCATTTTGATGAAATTTTTAGTGTTGGTAATATTATAATAAACTTTGTACCGAGTCCGTATTCACTCTCAGCATGAATACTTCCTCCAAAATTTGAAATTACATTTTTTACATAAGCAAGTCCCAATCCGAATCCTTTCACATCATGGCGGTTTCCCGTATGGACTCTATAGAACTTCTCAAAGATTTTCTTCACATCTTCCTTTTTGATGCCGATGCCATTGTCGCTTATTTCGATTTGCAGTTTGTCGTCCTTTATCGCAGTCGAAACAACCAACTTCAATTCCACATCATCCTTTTTGTACTTCACCGCATTGTCCATGAGATTGAAAAGTACATTCGTAAAATGCATTTCGTCTACATACGCAACGACATCTTTTGCTTCCAGATGGGTTTCAATCGTGCCGCCGGAACTTTCAACTTTTAAGCGGAAAGTATTAACAACATCGCTAATCAATTCGTTGACGTCAACCTCCCGTTTCTTGAATGTTGCAGCTTTCTTATCAAACATGCTCATCTGCAGAACCTTTTCAACCTGAAAACGCAATCGTTTCGTCTCATCGTTTATGATGCCACTGATATGCTTAAACATGGCATCGCTCTTCATCACAGATGAATCACCAAGCATTTGAGCTGCCAGGGATATTGTTGAAATCGGAGTCTTAAACTCATGAGTCATATTATTTATAAAGTCATTCTTTATCTCCGAAAGGCGCTTTTGACGGAATATGGTATAAATCGTCACGCAGAACACAATCAGCACTATCAATGTAAAGATAATCGCTGGTATCATAAAACGTACACTATAGAATATGTATTTACGTACATCAGGAAAATGTACATATAACACTCCCATCTGTGCACGAGGCGCATTGGGGAACAACTCTTGTCGATAGGCCGCATCTTCACTCTCTGCCACATAATCCTGACAACGGAAAACTTCACGTCCGTCAGAAGTTGTAACCCGGAAATGATAGGCGAGATTTACGCCATTTTTGCTTAGCTCACGCTTCAAAGTACTATCAAGTTCTTTGAAATCGAGACGTTGAGTCAACTCCTTATTATATGGCTTATAAAGAATCGACAACATTTCCTCCATCAGTTCCTTCTGTCTGAAAAAATGTTCAATGGTATCCTCAACCACATATGCCCCGTTCAAATCATTCTTTGAATCTGTCGAATCTTCTACATATAGACCCGCCTGAGCCATTTGCCAACGATAAGCACGCTTTAAAGAATCTTCATCAACAGGAAGAGAATTCTGCTTTTCCGTCAATTCCGAATCAAGACGAGCTTGAGCTTCATAAAGCTCCAAATCCTGTGCCGTTTGATTAAGGCTTCTACTCACAGCCTCCTCAAACTGCTCTTTCCGCATATCATAGACATTTTCAAAATACCTAAACTGCAAATAGAGCAATGTCAACAGGGATATTCCCATCACACATGCAATTGTCCAAATAGTTGATTTCTTCATGTCGCAAAGATATGATTATGATTGCGAATTTGGCAAATTATAATGGTTTTTTCTTAAACCGCCTGCATTATTTAACATCGCAAGAAAATTTAATTATCAAATAAACAAGTATTTTGTATTTTAGGGGGATGAGTATTGGACATCAACAAACTCACAAAAGCATAACAGCATTGACTCTAAAGTAAATCGTAAGCATTGATGAATTACTATGAACGGACTTTGAAATTCCGACATTCTGAAAGTTGCCTCTAATTTTCTTTTAAATTTAGGGACGGGAACAAATTACGTTCTGAATCTTTCGAAATTGTCGAATCCGCTTTAGGGGCTTATCACTACATCACATTGGGAACAGAAAAAAGGGTAATACACCGTTTCTATAGAAAAACAAGGACTCTTATATAATTTAGCTTATTTTATATTGAGAATAAAGGAAAAAGGCGTAATTTTGCCCTGCTTTATAAACCGTGAAGCCCAGCAGGGATAGGTATATGCTGGAAGCGTCACGCACTGAAAATAATAAAAATATAATTGAAGTAAATATATTATGTCGGAATCTGTTGATATTCGCCAACTAACAAATTTGATAGAAAGCCAATCGGGCTTCGTTACGAGCCTTACGAATGGCATGAGCCAACGAATTGTTGGTCAAAAGCATTTGGTTAACGCTCTATTAATCGGACTCTTAAGTGACGGACACGTATTATTGGAAGGCGTTCCAGGATTGGCCAAGACACTGGCCATAAAGACATTGTCAGAATTGGTTGATGGACATTTCAGCCGATTACAATTTACGCCTGACCTCCTGCCAGCTGACGTAATTGGCACTCAGATTTATAGTCAGAAAACGGAGTCATTCCGGATAAAGCAAGGACCAATCTTCGCAAATTTCGTTTTAGCTGACGAAATCAACCGTGCACCGGCAAAGGTGCAGAGTGCGTTGTTGGAAGCGATGCAAGAACGGCAGGTGACAATTGGCGACAAAACGATGCCTCTTCCTGATCCATTCTTGGTAATGGCCACACAAAACCCGATTGAACAAGAAGGAACATACGCACTTCCTGAAGCCCAAGTTGACCGCTTCATGCTGAAGGTGGTGCTTGGCTACCCTACATTGGAGGAAGAGAAACGCATTGTTCGCAGCCATATATCTGGACAGATTGATGAAAAGATTTCGCCTGTAACAGATATTGAAACCATCAAGCGAGGCCGCGAAACAGTTAAACAGATTTACATTGACGAACGCATTGAACAATACATTGCCGACATTGTTTTTGCCACGCGATTTCCTGAGAAATACAAAATGCCTGAACTGAAATCAATGATTGGTTTCGGTGGTTCGCCGCGTGCATCCATCAATCTGGCATTAGCGGCAAGAGCCCAAGCCTTTATCCAAAGACGCGGATATGTTGTGCCTGAAGATGTCAGAGAAGTAGTGCATGACGTGTTGCGACACAGAATAGGTCTGACGTATGAAGCCGAAGCAAACAACATGTCAAGCGAAGACATTATAACGGAAATTCTGAATAAGGTTGAAGTTCCATAAGGAATAGAAGAAGTTTTGTAGGGATGTTCTCCGCTTTGGGACAAGGAGAGACGCTATATGCTCCCCCTATCCAAGGAGCCTCCCTACAAGGAAGAATGCAAAACAGGAAGAAGGAACGGCTATACAGCCGAAAGGCCTGCAACCGTAAAAGTCAAATGATGGAGAAGAAATCAACACTGAACTCTGCCGACTTGTTCCAGCGCGTAAAAAACGTTGAAATCAAAACGCGAGCACTTACAAATAATATCTTTGCAGGGGAATATCATTCTGCCTTTAAGGGCAGGGGAATGTCGTTTGCCGAAGTGCGAGAATATCAAGACGGGGATGACGTTCGCGATATAGACTGGAACGTGACGGCAAGATACAGCCGTCCGCACATCAAAATCTTTGAAGAGGAACGCGAACTGACAGTGATGCTGATGATTGATGTTTCTTCAAGCCAAAGCGTTGGCAGCAGACTAAGAACCATGCGGGAATCAGCAACAGAAATTGCTGCGACTATTGCTTTTTCTGCATCACAAAACAATGACAAGATTGGAGCTATTTTTTTCTCAGACAAAATAGAAAAATACATCCCTCCTCAAAAGGGTCGCAAACATATTCTTTGTGTCATACGAGAACTGCTTGATTTCAAGCCATCAGGTACGAAGACTTGCATATCTGCACCGCTTGAATATCTGATGCGCGTTCAGAAACGCCGCTGTATTGCGTTTATGATCAGCGACTTTTTAGACTTCAACGACTATGAACGCACGCTATTGGTGGCCAATCGCAGACACGACTTGGTTGCCCTCAGACTTTATGACAAACTGCTTGCCGATTTGCCAAATGTCGGACTGCTTGAGGTTTTGGACGCAGAAAACGGACACAAGCAGATTATTGACACGTCAAGCCGAAAGGTGCGTGAATGTCACAAACAATGGTGGAACAACTGGCAAAACAAATTGGATGAGGTTTTTCATAAAAACGGCATCGACAATACCAAGATTGCAACCGATGAAGATTATGTCAAACCGCTGATTCATCTTTTCTCAAGCCGCTCCTCTGTTTAGTAAGCAGCGTTAAACAACACCCCAACCTACGATATTTAATTATTCGTGTTTGAAGAAGATGTACATAAACAGAATCATAGCATCATATATAAAGTATTTTCGCAAATCATACGAACAGAATATCTGTCGTATGGTTTGCGTTATTACCATATTGCTCTTCGTGCAAGGGGTCAATGAAAAGTTACGGGCCCAAGTTATCGTTGACAGCAAGCTGGGACAAAGCGAGATTTTAATTGGCGAGCAAACCACATTGACAACAACCGTCACCGCCAACAAAACACAACACGTTATCTTTCCCAACTACATTAAAGGTGACACCATTGTAACTGGTGTTGAGGTGCTGAACGCAGGAGAGATTGACACGTTGAAATTACCTGGAGACAAACGCATACAATTATCACGCAGCTATATCATCACCTCATTTGACTCCGCTCTCTACTCTATCCCTTGCATGGCTGTAGAAGTTGACGGAAAGACCTATCAAGGCAAGTCTCATGCAGGACTGAAAGTTAACACCGTAGAGGTAGACACTGTACACGTGGACAATTTTGCAATGCCATTTGACGTTCTGGAAGCGCCATATAGTTGGACAAATGATTTGCTGATCAGCGCACTCGGTTTGTGGTTATTGATGGGACTCGTTTTCTTCACAGCCGTAAAACTCTCAAAGAGAAAACCGCAACGCAAGCAGATTGTCATACCTCCCCCCACCCCTCCGCATAAAAAGGCTTCCGAATATATGAATATACTCCGAGGAGATTTGTCGAAAGAAATGGATTTGGAAGAAAATAAAGCATTTTTCATCCGCTTGACAGACATCGTCAGACACTTCATTGCCAACAGATATTCCATCAACGCAACAGAGCGCACAAGCAACGAACTGGTAACTGATTTAAGGAATACGATTGACCAAGCCGAATTGGAGAAACTTCAGGAAATATTATTTACGGCCGACAACGCAAAATTCGCCAAATATATCTCAAGTGTGCAGCAGCGAAAAAGACTGTTTAGCCAAGCTGAGGATTTAATGCTTAATCTGCGTGACGAATTGATGGAACAACCCAAGCCGATCATAAAATACGTCACCTATTCCGACGTACAGCAACACCGCCTAAGAATATTGTATTGGGCAGGATTGATATTATCCATCATGTCTGTCTTTGCCCTTTTCGCTTGGATTCTTCTGGAAATATCTGGTATATATTTCAGATTTTGAAATACATATTCTCTTGCTGCAATAGAACGAATGAAGGCATTTACACCAGCCTGTCACTTAAAATGACAAGTTTTATGACAGGAGTTTATGATGCCATCATTCCTGCGTATGCAAGTGAATCCTAAAACATAATCAAACCATGCAATTTGCGAATCCGGAATATTTTTTTCTGCTGCTTTTGTTAATACCCATTCTGTTGTGGTATTTCCTTATACGCGGTCTCGGAGAACCTACACTGAGAATGGCAACGACAGAACAATATCGGAATGTTCCGCGAACATTCCGCACAACCTTTATACATCTGCCGTTTGTGTTACGCACGTTGACCATAATCATTCTGATTGTCATCTTGGCACGTCCGCAGACAAGCAACGCCCTTAGGGAAAGGGAAGTTGAAGGAATTGACATCATGATGGCCATGGACGTATCAACAAGTATGCTTGCGCGCGACCTAAAGCCCAACCGAATTGAAGCCGCAAAAGAAGTGGCATATAAATTCATCTCCAACCGGCCGAACGACAATATCGGACTGACCTTATTTGGAGGAGAAGCATTCACCCAATGCCCCATAACAACAGACCATGCAACACTCCTCAACATGTTTCATGATGTCAGTTGCGAAATGCAAGCCAAAGGAATCATCAGCCCAGGAACCGCTATCGGGATGGGACTTGCCAACGCTGTTTCTCATTTAGAGAAAAGCAAGTCAAAGAGTAAAGTCATCATCCTCTTGACAGACGGCGTCAACAACGTCGGCGAAATATCTCCGTTAACGGCGGCCGATATGGCCAAAGAGAACGGCATCCGCGTTTATACCATTGCGATAGGTGCATCCAGTGGCAAGAGCAAGCAGGCGGTTACGACCCTTCCAAACGGTGAAGAATATTATGCAGACGTTGAAAATGATTCTGACCCAGAAACCCTGAAAGCCATAGCGCACACCACGGGAGGATTGTTTTACCAAGCCGAAACAAGCGACAAGCTGAAAACCATCTATGGCGATATTGACAAACTTGAGAAAACGAAACTGAAGGTTAAAAACTTCGACCGCAAATATGAAGCCTTTCAGTTCTTGGGGTATGCCGTGTTAGTGTTGTTCCTATTGGAAATCATTCTCCACTTGACAATATTCCGCCGTATGCCATAATAAGTAAAGGTAATCCGGTTTAGGACGCCAACTCACACTATCAGTAGGAATGCCTCCTCTCGGAAATCATATCATTACACAACGAAGCTGCCAACAGCAAACAGGTCATTACGCAAGCATTTTCAAGACACCTCAAAAAAGAATATGTATCAGACATTCTAAATTAAGACATAAATGTTTAGATTTCAAGATCCACAATATTTACCCCTGCTATCCCTCATCATAATCTTAGCGCTACTGTATGTTTTTAACGCATACAAGGTACGCCACCTGGAGAAGCAACTGGCCGACAAGCGTCTGCTGTCAGAGACTGCGCCGAAACGTTCTCCGAAACGCCGTCTGCTGAAGTTTGTTTTATTGGAAACAGCTTTGGCTTTTTTGATATTGATGATGGCGCGTCCTCAATTTGGCACCAGCAACATCCAAGAGAGCGAGCGAGGAATTGAAGTATCTTTCATCGTTGACGTTTCCAACTCGATGATGGCGCAAGACATTCTTCCGAACAGGCTGGAACGCTCCAAATTGTTTATGTCCACATTGATTGACCGGATGAAAAACGACCGTGTCTCTCTCGGTGTGTTTGCTGGTGAAGCCTATCCGCAAATGCCGATAACAAACGACTACACTTCAGCCAAATTATTTCTCGAAAATTTCGAGCCTGGCATGGTAACGCTTCAGGGAACGAGTATAGCCTCAGCCATCAACCTGGCAAAAAACAGTTTTTCCGCACGCAAAGACATCGGGAAAGCCATTGTGATCATCACGGACGGCGAAGACCATGAAGAAGGCGCAATCAAAGCAGCCGAAGAAGCGAGAAAGGAAGGCTGCACAGTGTTTATCATCGGAGTCGGCACAGTAACAGGCTCAAAAATCCCATTACCAAGCGGTGGCGTGTTGAAGGACAATGACGGCCAAGAGATCGTAACGAAACTAAACGAAACCATGTGCCGCGAAATCGCCGAAGCTGGCGGTGGAACATACATCCACCTTGACAACAGCAACCAAGCACAACAAATTCTCCGAAAGCAATTCGATGAACTCAAACAAGCTGACAACAGTTTCCAGTTCACTGAAAAAACCGAGCAATTTCAAGCCATGGCGCTCATTGCCCTGCTGCTAATTCTTTTGGAATTCTTCATTTCTTCGGGAAAAACCAAATGGCTGAAACGATTCAGAACATGAAATGCTGTCAATGTAACACCAGTCACACTGGTAGAGATTAAGGGTACCCCAAAATATTATGACACCTATATATGAAACGATTCGCTATAATTTTTCTAATCCAAACATGTTTTGCCATCATTTCCTGCGCTCAAACAGCAGTTTGGAAAACGATTCACCAAGGCAACAAGGCTTTTCATGGCAAACGATATGAGACGGCAGCTGAACATTACAACAGCATTCTGAAACAGAATGCCGTAAACACACGTGCCCTCTACAACCTTGGCAATGCGCGGTTGGCACAAGGGAAAATCTCAGCGGCCGACTCTCTTTTCACCCGTGTGGCCGCAAACGACAACAACGCCCCCATACGTTCACAGGCCAACCACAACAGAGGTTTCATCTACCAGCGCGAAGCCCTGAGTGAGAAGAATGCCGAACGCAAACGCCAACTGCTACAGCAGGCAATTGCCTGCTACAAGCAAGCCCTAAGGGATTCTCCTGCGCAACAACCGTCAAGATACAATCTGGCATTGTGCCAAAAGCAGCTGAAAGACCTCAACGACAACCAGCCGCAACAACAACCGCAGGAGGAACCGCAAGAGCAACAGCAACAGCCCAAAGCAGAACAATCGAAGAACAACTCCCTAACAAACTTTGCACGCCAGGCTGAAAGACAGACCCGCAAGAAACTGAACGAAGCAAAAAGGCAGCGTTCGCTGAACAAAAACTGGTGACGAGACAAACACGCCCTGCATTTCTGTTATATACTAACTATTTGAATGATGTACAGACGATATAAATTCGTATTACTATTGATTTGCCTTATATGGATGGCCCCCATCAGCGCACAGTTGAAATTATCGGTTAACGCCCCTTCCGTTGTTGAGGCCAACCCCAGTTATTTCCAAATCAAATATACGCTGAACTCAGATTACGCTATCAGCTTTGAAGACATAAGCGACTTTCATTTTTCTACTGCCGACTTCACGCAGCTCTCTAAACCTGGCTATAGTATCAGAAAAGAAGACATCAACATCAACGGTCGGGCAAGAACAAATTGCTCAGTGACGATAACATGTACCCTCCGCCCAAAAGCGAAAGGAACTTTCACCATCTCCCCTGCAAGCGTACATGTAAAGGGAAAGACCTACAAATCCAAAGCCGTCAAAATCCGTGTTGCAGGCAACGCACAAGGGAACGGAAACAGAGCGTCCTCCAGCCAGGACGACAAGACAGAAGAAGAAAACGTAATGTGCACCGCGAGAACAGGCCTGTCCCAAAAAGATCTCTACATAACTGCCGACCTTCAAAAGGCCACAGTCTACGAGCAAGAAGCCGTACGCTTGAAATATCATGTACTTGCACTCCCCGGAGTCGGGCTGAGCAATGCTGGCCTAAATGAAAAGCCTGATTTCAAAAACATTGTTTCTCTTGACATCCCAACAAACCCAGAGTTTACACTTGCTCACGTTAACGGCGTCGCCTATAAAAAATACAAGGCAAAGGAATACGTGTTATACCCTCAGAAAGCTGGGCAGATACAGATTCCTAAATTGACGTTCGATTGTATGGTCATGCAACGCGACATCCTGCTGGACAGAATCGACGATTTCCTAAACGGTGGCGGCATTGGTGTCAACGTCAAACGCAGCGCCCCGCAACTGGTTTTGAATATCAAGCCCTTACCCACCCCGAAACCGTCAGGTTTTTCTGGCGGCGTTGGACACTTCAAGATCAAGTCGCAGATGAGAACAGCAAATTTGCGCACAAACGATTTGGCCACCTTCCGCATAACCATTTCCGGAACGGGAAACCTGAAACTGATTACTGCGCCAGACTTGGTTTTTCCGGAGGGATTCGACAGCTACCCTCCGCAAATCGTCGACGAAACGACTATCACAGAAGACGGCGTATCGGGAAGCATCTCCTTTGATTACACATTGGTGCCACGGGAAGTGGGCAAATTCGATATGCCGAAGGTTGACTTTGTATTTTTCGACCCGCAAAAGGGGGAATATCAAACCATTACAGCTAAGGCTTTCCAATTGAACGTCAAAAAGGGCACGAAAAGCGATGCGGCCGTTGAGTACGAAAAGAAGATGAGGAAAGAAGACATCAGGCATATCAAGCAAGGCGAGGCCCACTTAGTAGCGCCAGCCGACTACTATTGGTGGGGTACTTGGAAAACCTACCTGGCCTTTGCAATTGTCATCATCCTTGGCATCGGCATTCCCGTCGCCGCCAAACACTTTGACATCCGCGCTGTCAGTCTACCTGGTTCACCGCACGACAAAATGGGCAGAAAGGCCATCAAACAGATGCTGAAACTCAAGAGCACGCGAAAGCCAGAACAGCCACGCGAAACGTATAACGATTTGAACCAAATCCTACGCTGTTATTTCTCCGAACGGATGACAATACCTGTCAACGAACTGAACACGGAGCGAATCCTCAATTATCTGAAGGAGACTTGCCATGCAGACGAGAATCTCACCACCAAGGCGAAACGCCTGCTGGACAACTGTGAAATGTCGAGCTACGCTCCGGTTGAAGTGATGGCTGATGTTCAAAAAGACATCGACGATGCCATACTGATTATCAAAACATTAGCCACCCTTTGACAAGCAGTCTCACATTCTACACTGCCCAATGTTTCAAGAAAAGACAAACACGAAACAACCAAAGACGCTCTTACACCACGCCCCACGCACACAAGATAGCGCCACAAAAATTGTTTTACAAGTCAGCAACACCATTATAAGCGAATGAAACACAACAAGATAAATAAAAGTCTCTTCACGCTGCTCACTTGGTTCCTTCTGCAAGTAGCGGGCACCTTCGCCTTTGCCGAATCCATCGAACCGGCAAACGGCAGCAACGGAGAGCAAATCCCCACGGCAACCGCCAACAAACAAGCCAACGAACGCCCAAACGCCAACAAGCAAGCTGCCGATTCGGCGTATATGGAAAAGGCATACGACAAGGCGATTGCCGGATATGAGCAACTTCTGAAAGCGGGAGTTGATGTCGACATCCTTTACAACCTCGGAAATGCTTACTATCGCAAGAACAATCTGCCACGCGCCATTCTTAACTACGAAAAGGCCTTGAAATATGAGCCCCACCATAAAGATGCCCGCCATAACCTGGAAATCTGCCGTAGCAAACTGGGAGTATCGGAGAATCCGCCCTCAGAAATGTTCTTCATCACCTGGTTCAACGACCTGACAGCTTACTTCTCTGTTGACCAATGGGGCACAATGGCCATGTTGTTCTTCTCGCTAACAACATTTCTTATCGTCCTGCGCAGAATGACGCGCCAACGCCTGCCGAAAAAAATCGCCTCTATCATCATGCCGTTCGCCATTGCCGCCTTTGCATTGGCTGCCACCAATGCCAGCCTGCAATACCATCGCTTTCACAACGACACATACGCCGTCGCCTTACAAGACTCAACCATAGAAGACGAAAACGGGAAAGCGAAGAAAAACATACTGCGGGCTGGCACAACCGTACGACTTCTCAAAAACGGATCGGAAGGAAAAATCATGGTGCAAACGAGCGACAAAACATGCGAAGGTTGGGCAAACAGCGGGCATTTTATGCCTGTCTGATGCCGCCTAATCCGATTATTTCTGATAATTTTGCATAATACAGGCTGCACCTCGGCAAAGCAAACAAACAAGTTTGATGCTCTGCACTCGGTTTGCACTGTATTTGCATAATACAGGCTGCACCTCGGCAAAGCAAACAAACAAGTTTGATGCTCTGCACTCAGTTTGCACTGTATTTGCAAAATACAGGCTACACCTCGCCCAACAGTTAGCAGCACTCCATCTCCATCGGCAACTTGTCTGCCAACCTCACACCTACATATCTAAAGAACATTTATGCTGGAACAACTACAAAATATCGACACGTGGCTGACATTGGCAGTCAACGGCAGCCATTCATTATGGCTTGACGCCTTTGCCCTCAGCATCACAAGCACGATGACATGGATTGCCGCAGCCGCCATGCTCCTATATGTGGTCATACGCAGTGGCGAGATGAAAGACATTTTGATCATCATCGCAGCCCTGGCGCTCTGCATCCTGCTGGCCGACCAGATAGCTTCCGGCATTTTCAAGCCACTTGTAGCCCGCTATCGTCCGAGCAACTCGCCGCTCATCATGCTGGACGTTGACATTGTGGCCGACTATCGTGGCGGGCGCTATGGTTTCTTCTCCAGCCATGCGGCAAACACATTTGCCGTCACCACCTTCACAGCCCTGCTGATACGCCACAAAGCCTTGACACAATCAATGATTCTGTGGGCGTTGGCCAACTGCTGGTCGCGCATGTACCTTGGCGTCCATTATGCTGGCGACATCCTCTGCGGCACCATCTGCGGCATTCTCGTTGGCTGGAGCGTCTACAAACTGGCCTGCCGTTTCCTCCCTCGCCATTGTGAACGCAGCAACCACACGTTGGGTAGCGACATACAAACAAAAACTGGTTTCGCCATAGCCGACGCAACGCTCCTGGCCACCACCCTGTATGCCTCATTCATCTATTCCACATTTAAAGCCCTCTTCTGCATTTATGAATAAAAACAACGTCCTTCAGCATCTCTTGCTCGGAGCCTTCCTCATGATTTTCTCCACAGCGTCTGTCGCGCAAAACACGATTCTGCGCGCCAACGGTGCAATGAATGACGGTGATTCCCACTGGAACAACGACACTGACACTGTCAAAACAGAGAACGTACCAATAGGGCTCTACGTCTGGAAAATCAACCCGCGCTTTGGCGACATCATAAAAGCCGAACCCGACACACTCCCCCACCTGTTTCAAAACGAAGTTTTCACTGGTGGCACAACAGGCCACTATAACTATACCGGCAACTTGGGCTCTCCGAGAAATTCCCGCATTCTCTCTGACAACCTTGAACGCACCTTCTCCCCACAGTTCATCTTTGCCAAGCCCTACGATTACTTCCTCACGCCAATCAGCGACCTGTTGTTCACCAATACGAAATCGCCGATAACCAACATCACTTACCACGAATGCGGCAACAAGCAAAACGGGGAAGACCGCATACGTGCCCTCTTTGCCACCAATGCGGGAAAACGCTTCGGCGCCGGATTCAAACTCGACTACCTCTATGGTCGCGGCTACTACCAAAGCCAGTCGACCGCACATTTCAACGGCACGCTGTTCGCCTCCTACATTTCAGACACCTATAATCTGCACACGGCATACAGTGCCAATCACCTCAAAAATTCTGAGAACGGAGGTATTGAAAGCGACGACTACATCACACGCCCCGAAACGTTTCCAACGAAATACGGAACCGCCGACATGCCAACACGGCTGTCAAAATCATGGAACAAGATGAACGTCAATACGTTCTATCTGACACACAACTACAACCTCGGCTTCACGCGCCACCGCGACAAAGACGGCCACATTGTCAATGCCCGCCAGTTTGCACCGAAAAACAAACTGCTCTCGAAAGTAGTGAAAAACGCTGGCATGCCTGCCGACACCACACGTCGCGACAGCATGCCAACCTCCGACGCCAACGCCAAACTTGCCTCTGCCACACAAACAGCCGCCAAAGACATGGAAGCCGCTGAGGACACACTCTCAAAACTCATCCCCGAGTTTGTGCCCGTTGTCGGCTTCATCCACACCATGCACCTCGAACACAACAACAGGCGCTTCCTTTCAAACCTGACACGCGCCGCTGGGGCCGACCGTTATTTCAACGACTTCTACCTGCCAGGCGACTCTGCCAACGACTACACAAAAAACATACACGTTGAAAACACACTGGCCCTGGAACTCCGAGAGGGCTTCAACAAATGGGTCAAATCAGGATTGCGCCTCTTCGTGAGACACGATTTCTATAAATACACCCTCCCCGACCAGCAGCGCCTTGAAACGCGCTACACGGAAAACTACTTCACCATCGGTGCGCAGCTGTTCAGCAAGCAGAGCCGTCTGTTCCACTACGACCTCCTGGGCGAACTGCGAAACACGGGCAAGAGCTGGGGTGAATTCAACGTCTCCGCCAATGTCGGCCTCGCCATCCCTCTACATAGCGACACATTGAAAGTCAATCTGTTTGGCAACACACGCGGCGAGCAACCAACCTTCTACCAACGCACCTACCACGCCCGCAACGCATGGTGGGACAAGTCATACGACCGCACCTTCAGCGCCAGCGCTGGCGGCACCATCGCATACAAGCGCACACGCCTGTCAATTGCCCTGCAAACGCTGCAAAACCACGCCTATTTCCAAGAACGGCTGACGCCCGTCACCACCTCTGAGGGCACAACGCTCTTCCGCAGCGGCGTTGAAGCCCTGCAAAAAGGGAAAAACATCCAGGCGCTTTCAGCCTCTCTCAGACAAGACCTCACATGGGGCATCCTCAATTGGGAAAACGAACTGACGGCGCAAACCACCTCCGAGAAGGAAATTCTTCCACTGCCAGCATTTTCCGTTTGGAGCAACCTATATCTACGCTTCCGCATTGCCCACGTGCTGCTCACGGAATTTGGCGCCGATGCACGCTTCTTCACGGCATATAAAGCGCTGACCTATTCTCCTCTCATCGGAAGTTACGTCGTGCAAGACCCCGACCACGCCACAAAAACAGGCAACTACCCCTGGGTCAACGTCTATGCCAATTTCCATCTGAAGAGTACGCGCTTCTACATCATGGCGTCACACGTCAACTATAAGAGCGGTAGCGGAAAGCCCTTTCTCGTGCCCCATTACCCACTAAACCAGATGGTCCTCCGCCTGGGCATCTCATGGAATTTCTTTAACTGAGCCAAAACGTCCTCTTCCCGCCCCCGGTAGTCGTTCATCGAAAACTGCCGAAGCACAGGAAAGGCGAACGGCCCAAACAAAAAAACAACCCCATACATTATGCAAAAACTTGTCATCAACTCCTACGACGACTTCGCCACACACGTGGGCGAAGTTCTCGGCACATCCGAATGGCTCGAAGTCAGCCAAGAACGCATCAACCAGTTTGCCGATGCCACCCTCGACCACCAATGGATCCACGTTGACCCAGAGCGTGCAAAAGACGGTCCCTTCGGACAAACAATCGTTCACGGCTACCTGACACTCTCCCTCCTCCCCTACATGTGGGAGCAGATTGTTGAAGTCAACAACCTGAAGATGATGGTCAACTACGGCATGGACAAGATGAAATTCGGCCAAGCCGTTTTGAGCGGACAAAGCGTACGCCTCGTCACCACGCTGCAATCCATTGCCAACCTCCGTGGCATCTGCAAAGTGGAAATCAAGTTTGCCATCGAAATCAAAGACCAGAAGAAACCGGCGCTCACAGGCGTCGCCACCTTCCTCTATCATTTCAATTAAGCTCCCCACGAGGAAAATGACCAAAACAAAAGCAACCTGTCTGCCCGCAATATTGCGAACAGGTTGCTTTGCCATTTTGTCGTGTGCATGATTCAGAAAGACACACCCGTTTGGTTGACCATCCGTCTCTCTCTCCACACACATACACCATCATCACGCCTCCACCCCCCAAAAAACAAAAACCCCACACTATGAAAAAAACATTACTCTGTTCGCTTGCAACCCTGCTCCCGCTTATAGGAAACGCTGAAGAAATTCATAAAGACAACGAATTTCAAGACCCCGACTACGAAACGCCCGGCTACGTCATCACACCAAAAGCCACCACCGCCCTCATGCAGGAAATGCAGCCCACCATGAAATTCGGCGGCTACATCATGGGCAAATATTCCGTCAACGACCGAAAAAGACAAGCCACAAACGGAGGCTTCGATCTCCGCTTCATCCGTCTCTATGCCGATGGACACGTCTACAAAAATTTCTATTATAAATTCCAGCTCGAAGTGAACGGAGCGCCAGGAGAAAACAAGGGGCCGCGCGTGCTCGACGCCTTCATCGAATGGCAGAAATATGATTTCCTGCGCGTCAAACTTGGGCAGTTCAAACGTTCCTTCGGATTTGAAAACCCCATGAGCCCCCTAGCCATTGGTGGCGGAGCCTATTCCCAGGCAACCATGAAACTCGCCTCCATCAACGACCGCAACGGCGAAGGTGATTACAACAAAAGTTCGGGTCGCGACCTTGGCATACAGCTCCAAGGCGACATATTCCCCGCTGCCGACAACCACAAGCTACTCCACTATCAAGTGGGCTTCTTCAACGGACAAGGCATCAACCACGCCGACAAAGACCACCACAAAGACCTCATCGGAGGCCTCTGGTTCTCGCCCGTGAAAAACCTCGCCATCGGAGGATTCGGGTGGAACGGAAAATACACAAACGAAAAATACGATGCAACCAACCCTGCAGGACAGCTTAAAAGCGTGAAACGCGTGCGCTGGGGTAGCGGACTGAAATATGAAGGCAAGTGGACCCTCAGAGGAGAATACATGAGCTCCGTCGGCGGAGTAACAACAGATGCCGGTGCCCCCGACCGCTCCGACGCTTGGTATGCCACGCTAGGAGTCCCCGTAACCGAAAACCTCAAACTTTTCGGGCATTATGACTGCTACCGCAACGACAAACACACATGGGCCTCAATGAACACAAATTACGGAATAACCGGCAACTACTGGCTCGGCAAAAACCTGCTCTTCCAGCTCAACTACACCTTCACCGACAACCGTGCAGCTCGCGGGAAAGACTCCCACTACAACACCGTCGACGTGCAAGTGACTGCAAGATTCTAAGAAATATCTGGGTCCGAAAAACACATATCTCAACATACGAAAAAGAGGGGATCCTCCTTTGAGGTCCCCTCTATTCCTTCATCTGCTTTCTAACGAGAAAGCAAAAACATCAAATTTTCGTTCGCGGGGCGAACAACCTATAGCGGCATGACTTTAAACCAAAAAATATATGCTATAGAACACGTACGAAAATGCCCCTTTTTGTTTTACTATGAATTTTCACTCTTAGTATTTGTGAAAGAATAAATTGACAAATCTTGACCCGTGTTTTGGCTTGATTTGGGATTTGGAGGAGGGAGCATAGCGGACTATGTGGCCAAGACCAAATACCAATAACGGAAAAAGAGACAGTGCTAAGAAAGAACAACCGACTCTCCTCATCCCCAAAATTGCTCATTTTTTTTCAAACACTAAAAATAAGATAAGTGTCCCTGAAGAACCCCTTAAAAGCGTTTTCCAGGGACACGTTGTTTCTCATTCAGTCGGCGTCATTCCGCCTGCTCCTTTTCAAAAGCTTCAACCAGTTTGTTTTGGATGTCGCCAGGAACGAGTTCGTAGCTTGCAAACTTCATAATGAAACTGGCGCGTCCTCCAGTCAATGAGCTCAAGCTCGTCGAGTAATTGCCCATTTCCTTGAGAGGCACTTTCGCCTGCAGCTTCTCATAACCATTTTCGCTGCTCATGCCGACAATCATGCCGCGACGGCCTTGAAGGTCACTCATCACGTCGCCCATTTTGTCTGCAGGCACAAATACTTCGACATCATAAATCGGCTCGAGAATCTTCGGGCCGGCAGCCTTGAAGGCTTCGCTGAACGCCTGGCGACCTGCGAGCATAAACGACAATTCGTTGCTGTCAACGGGATGCATCTTGCCGTCGTAAACGATGACGCGAACGTCACGTGCGTAGCTACCCGTCAGCGGGCCTTGCTCCATACGGCTCATCACACCCTTCAGAATCGCGGGCATAAAGCGCGCATCAATAGCTCCTCCAACAACCGAGTTGATGAAGACGAGCTTGCCGCCCCACTCCAACGGAATCTCTTCCTTGCCTTTCATGGAAATGCGGATTTCCTGATTGCCAAACTTATAGAGCGTTGGGTCGGGCATACCGTCGCTATAGGGTTCCACAATGAGGTGAACCTCACCAAACTGGCCAGCGCCACCGCTCTGCTTCTTGTGGCGATAGTCGGCGCGTGCGGCCTTCGTGATAGTTTCACGATATGGAATGCGCTGTTCGTAAAACTCAACTGGAATCTTGTCAAGATTTTCCAGACGCCATTTCAGCGTGCGGAGGTGGAACTCGCCCTGTCCGTGAACCAGAATCTGGCGCAGTTCCTTCGACTGTTCAACCACCCAAGTGGGGTCTTCCTGACGCATACGGTTTAATGCCACCATCATTTTTTCCGTGTCGGCCTCGTTGACGGCCTTGATGGCACGCGTATATTTCGAATTGGGATATTTGATGAAGTTGAAACGGTTGTCGCAATCCTTGCTGTTTAAGGTGTTGCCCGTTCTGACATCCTTCAGTTTCACAGTGCAACCGATGTCGCCCGCCTCGAGTTTTTCAACCTTTTCGCGGTTTGAGCCTGCACAGACAAACAACTGGGCCATACGTTCCTTGGAACCGCGGTCAGCATTCGTCAAATCGTCGCCTTCCTTCACCACGCCGCTCATCACCTTGAAATATTGCACCTCTCCGATGTGTGGCTCAACGCCGGTTTTGAAGAAATAGATGGATGTTGGGCCGGCAGGGTCTGGTTTGACCTCAACGCCGCGCGTGTTGTGAACAGCTGGCATTTCGTCAACAAACGGCACCACGTTGCCCAAGAATTCCATCAGACGGCCAACGCCCATATTCTTGGAGGCACAGACGCAGAACACGGGGAAAATTGAGCGAGTCACCATGCCCTTGCGGATACCTTCGCGCATCTCGTCTTCGCTCAGATGGTCGGTTTCAAAAAACTTCTCCATCAGGCCCTCGTCGTTCTCGGCAGCGGCTTCAACGAGCGCCTTGTGCATGGCTTCTGCTTTTTCTTTTTCTGAATCAGGAATTTCCGAGAGCGTCGGCTTGCCGCCATCAGGTCCCCACGTGAGTTGCTTCATCAAGATGACGTCAATCAGGGAATTGAAGCCCGGACCTGTTTCAACGGGATATTGAACGGGAACCACCTTCGGGCCGTAAATGCCGCTCAACTCTTCCAATATTGCATCGTAGTCACATTTCTCATCGTCCAGTTGGTTTACCAAGAAGATGACAGGCTTTCCCAATTTTTCGGTATAGCGGAAGTGGTTTTGCGTGCCCACTTCTGGGCCAAACTGCCCGTTGATTAACAGAACTGCCGTATCTGTCACGTTCAAAGCTGTCATGGCTGCTCCAACGAAGTCGTCTGATCCCGGGCAGTCAATGATGTTCAACTTCTTATTATTCCATTCCACATGAAACACAGTTGAGAACACGGAATAACCGTAATCTTGCTCAACAGGGAAATAATCCGACACTGTATTCTTTGCCGTGATGCGGCCGCGGCGTTTTATCAGACCACTCTCAAAAAGCAAAGCTTCCGTGAGAGTGGTCTTGCCTGATCCGTCATTGCCAAGGAGCGCAATGTTCTTGATTTCGTGAGAATTATATACTTTCATGATGCTGTAGATTATAATGGTTAGTAAACCTTGGTTTGATTATGGAGAAACATGGTTTTCCATTTATGTTTCGCAAACATACCTATTTAATTTGAGACCGCCAAATCTTAAAAGTATGTTATTTAGCATGGTTTCCGTTATTTCTACATTGCAAAAGAGCAAGAACATTATCAAAACACTAATAATTAGGCATATAGCGGAGTGCGCGTATTTGATGCCGATGGCTGATGTTTTTGACGTAACGAATGGCGTCTCAGCAAGATGGTGGATGGGAAGCGCGGAGATGGGACGCTGCATGCAACTGGCGATTCGTCCACACCACGCCATACTTTGTCTTGTCTTTATTCTGTGTCTGTACTTGGCGTGACTTCCAATATTGCGCGGCCATCCTTCCGTAAAGGCCATCATCATAAAGGCTCATCATGCTTTCGATGCTATCAGCATCCTCATTACATGCCATCGGGTTTTCTGCAGCAATCACTCCCTCAACGGTTATGCCGGAGGAGTTGAAGCAAAGGTTGTATTGCCGAAAATTGTAAAAGAAAAACTGAAAACGGATTTATGGTAGCTACTTCCGATAATCAGGTATATAATATTCCAGATAATCTGCGTAGCTTTGCGCCAGTTTTTAAAAAAAATCAAGCATCATGAAAGTTATCGTTATCTCCACCAGTCTTCGTACTGGTTCCAACAGCGACATGCTCGCTGACAAATTTATCGAAGGCGCTGTCGCAGCAGGTAATGAAGTGGAAAAGATTTCGCTCACAGACAAAGACATCCGATTCTGCAAAGGTTGTCTTGCTTGTCAGAAATTGGGCAAATGCGTTATCAAAGACGATGCCAACGACATCATGCAGAAAGTGCTGAATGCCGATGCCATCTGCTGGGCTACGCCAATATACTATTACGAGATGAGCGGACAAATGAAGACACTCATTGACCGCATGAACGCCATGTATTCGCTCAACTACAAGTTTCGTGACGTTTACCTGCTCACCACTGCTGCAGAAGACGAACCTGATGTTCCGAAGCGTGCTGAAGCAGGATTGTGTGGTTGGATAGACTGTTATCCCAAAAGCCGCCTCGCTGGAACCCTCTTCTGCGGGGGTGTTGACGCCCCACGCACCATCGAAGGAAATAAGAAACTGCACGAGGCCTTCGAGTTGGGGAAGAACGTGTAGCTTTTTCTTCCTGCTAAACGCCAATGGTCGATTGGGAACGATTCATACCGACTCATTCCACATAAGCCTCTGTCACCATCCCCATAGAAACGCTCCCGCTATAAAGCAGAAGTTCCCGCTGTGGAATATAAACCACAACGGGAACTGCTGTTTTATGAGGGGGGATGACGTGAAGACACTCCTGCCCCACTCTTTATTTTTCCCCTGAAAACTGTGCCAATCGGCTGACATATTTTCCGATAATGTCAAACTCTATGTTGACCACGGAGCCTACGCGTATGTCATGGAAATTTGTGTGTTCGAACGTATAGGGAATGATGCACACCTCGAAGGTATTTTCCGTCGGTCTGCACACGGTAAGGCTCACGCCGTTCACCGTGACGCTGCCTTTGTCAACCGTAAAATACCCGCGCTTTGCCATAGCAGGGTCATTTTTATAGGAGAAGGTGAAGGAAGTGCTTCCGTCCATGTTTTCCACCTTGGTGCAGACGGCAGTCTCGTCAACATGACCCTGCACGATGTGTCCGTCCAGACGACCGTTCAGAAGCATGGAACGCTCGATGTTGACTTCATCGCCCACCTGCAGAGCTCCGAGGTTGCTGCGCTGCAGCGTTTCTTCCATAGCCGTGACGGTGTAGGTGCCACCACCTGTTCTGACCACCGTCAAACACACGCCGTTGTGGGCGACGCTCTGATCAATTTTCAACTCGGAAACGAAACTGCACGCAAGCGTGATGTCTATATTGGATTGATGCTTCTCAAGCGAAACCACTTTTGCTGTTTCTTCTATGATTCCTGAAAACATTGTTGTCGTTTTTTTTGAGGGCAGGGCGTTTTGAAAAAGGTGCCGCAACGGTCGGTGATTGATTACCCTATGCAGCATCTTTTAGTAATGTTGAAAGAATAAGTTCCGCAATTTTGCACCTGCATTTTTGAGCTATTTTTGAGCTTATTCGAAGGAGCAATGCGAGCATTGTGACTGAGAATAAGTTCGAAAAGAGCCGAAAAGGCAGGGGTATATAAAATATTACTTGCCGGGGCGGCAAAATTGCGGAAGTTATTTTTTCAACATTACTTACAATACCCTTATTAGTTAAGAGATGAGAAGGAAGACATTATCGTCACTGTTGCTGCCCGTGGGGGTCTTCCGAACCCTCACTAAGAAGATCGGTTCCCCAATGGGTGGAGGAGAGGCGGCGTTCGCGCTCAACAACTTCCTTGGCTTTCTTGGCATAAACGATCATGCGCAACGACTGGCCGTAGGAGAAATAGTTCCACATCCAGTTGAGCAAAACAACAATTTTGTTGCGCACGCCGAGGATGGAGCGCAAATGCACAACAAGCCACATGAACCAGGCCATGAAGCCAGCCATGTGTACTTTCTTGAACTCGGCAACGGCTTTGTTTCGGTCGACTGTGGCCATCGTTCCAAGATTGCGGTAGCGGAAGGGCTTCATTTCCTTGCCTTTCTCAAGGCGCTGCAGATTCTTGGCCAGCAAAACGCCTTGCTGAATGGCCACTTGTGCCAACTGCGGATGTCCGCCCGGCCAGTTGGGGTCGCCCTCCGTCATGATGCACTGGTCGCCAATGGAGAACACGCCGTCGAGTCCTTCAACTTGGTTGCAAGCGTTGACTTTGATTCGGGCGCCACGGCCAAGGTGTGAGGCATCAAGATTACCCACTTTCTGTGCGGCAACACCGCTGACCCAAATGAAGGTGCGCGTGGCAATCGAACTGCCGTCTTTCAGGATGACGCGGTGGTCTTGATAGTCGGTCACCATCTTGTTGAGCAACACGTTGACACCCATGGAGCGCAGATATTTCTCAACGTGTGCTGAAGAATCGGGACTCATGGCAGGGAGCAGGCGCTCTCCAGCTTCAATCAGATAGATGTGCATGAGGCTCGAAGGCATGTCGGGATAGTCCTTCGGAAGGACGTATTTTTTCATTTCTGAGAGGGCTCCCGCAATTTCCACACCTGTGGCACCTCCACCTACGATGACGACGTTGAGTAGTTCCTGGCGCTCCTGTTCGCCAGCACAGGTCAGCGCACGCTCAAAATTGTCGAGCAGGGCATTGCGCAAACCCATGGCCTCGCTCAGCGTTTTCATCGGCATGGCTTCTTCTGCCACATGCTGGTTGCCAAAGAAGTTGGTGGTTGTTCCTGCTGCAAGAACCAGATAGTCGTAATGGAGCTTACCGATGGACGTCTGGATGATTTTGTGTTCAGGGAAGATGGAACGCACCTCTGCCATGCGGTAGAAGAAATTTTTCCTGCGCTGGAACAGTTTTCTATAAGGGAAGGATATGGAGCTCGGCTCTATACCTGCAGAAGCAATCTGATAAATGAGGGGTGGGAACTGGTGGTAGTTGTTTTTGTCTATCAAAACTACCTGGAAATTCGAACGGCGAAGTTTGTTGGCCAACTTCAATCCGCCGAAACCTCCTCCAACAATAACTACACGCTTTCGATCCGACTTGGGATTTGGTACATTAAAACTCATAGCACATTATTTTCTTTAGGGCGTTTTCTGATTTTTCGGAATCACGGGCTACACCTGTTTTCCCGACTGAATTAAACTCATCTCCGTCAGAATCTTTATTTTGGGAAGTCTGAACGGATTTTCAGTACGTCTCTTTTTTTCTAAGATGGGTGTTCTAAATCTGTTTGAATCGTATAACATGATTTTGAAGACCTGCTTATCCAAAAACGGCTCATACGGCGATGGCCACAAGGAATTTCTACAGGGGCGCCGATTTCTGCCTTTGCCTGCCATCTGACTTTGTTCCGACAAAACCGTAACACGCTTTTCTACTGCAAAGTTACAAATTTATGAAAACCGACAGACCGAAACGAGGGAATATATTGCAACGGTCGGCATATTTGTCATGTTGACAAGGCATACGCAAGCGGCGTGCGCGTGTAAAGATAAATGAGGGGATGGTCTGAAGGGCGGCATAGCGCTCGCCCTTGTTCAGACCACCCCCTCTTTTAGTGTAGGTTGGTTATTCTATTGTTCGTTACTTCCAACAACGTGGCTGACTGGCCCCGATTGGGAGGGGTCATTTCAGGTTGTTGGCAGCGAGGTATCTCTCTGCCTCTATAGCGGCCTTGCATCCCGAGGCTGCTGCCGTGATGGCCTGACGATAAAGCGGGTCGGCCACGTCGCCAGCGGCGAAGACTCCTGGAACGTTGGTGCAGGGCGTCTGTCCTTGGGTCTTGATGTAGCCCAATTCGTCGGTTTCCACCCAGGGTTTGAAGAGGTCGCTATTTGGCTTGTGCCCGATGGCCAGGAAGAGGCCGTCGATGGCGATGTCGGAGGTGTGTTCGTCCTGCGTGCCTTTCTTATGAACGAGATGTGCGCCCTCCACGCCATCTGCTCCGAAAAGTCCGGTGACATTGGTCTCGAAGAGGATTTTGATGTTAGGCGTTTCCGCCACACGGGTCTGCATGGCTTGCGAGGCACGGAGGAAAGGCTTTCTGACGATGAGGTAAACCTGCTTCGCGAGGCCAGCGAGATAGGTGGCTTCTTCGCAGGCTGTGTCTCCGCCGCCGACAACGGCCACGGTCTTCTTGCGATAGAAAAAGCCGTCACACGTGGCGCAGGCGCTCACGCCGGCTCCGCGATATTTGGTTTCATCGGAGAGACCGAGATATTTGGCTGTGGCGCCCGTGGCGATGATAAGGGCGTGACACTGCACGGTGGTGTCGTCGTCAAATTCAACGACATAGGGGGCTTCAGAGAGGCTGACCTTTGTGGCAATGGCAGAACGGATTTCCACACCGAAGCGTAGCGCCTGGTTTCTAATGTCGTCCATCATATCGTTGGCGTCAACGCCTTCTGGATAGCCAGGGAAGTTCTCGATTTCGGTGGTGGTGGTCAGTTGCCCGCCTGGTTGGATTCCTTCATAAAGGACGGGAGACAAGCCCGCACGACCGGCATAGATGGCTGCGGTGTATCCGGCAGGACCGGAGCCGAGAATGAGACATTTAACGGTTTCCATTGTATTTGCTGTTTTTTATGTGAGTAGATAAGTCGGTGGTTATTCTTTGGAATAAGTGTCCAATACAAATATATACCTCGGGAAGGGGGG